>Ga0310690_10000014_pt1 | contig 375978 bp, 303 predicted proteins | sample AusTroGonzalo_MG_2_FD_207661 | JGI IMG/M metagenome (GOLD analysis project Ga0310690, IMG submission 207661) | Bovine rumen microbial communities from tropical cattle in Woodstock, Queensland, Australia - Gonzalo_04 (v2) (version 2) | ecosystem: Host-associated > Mammals > Digestive system >...
TTTTCGTTAGTTCCTATGACATCTCCCAACAGTTTATAGGAGGAGATGACCTCTGTGCCTTTGGACGTGATAGCCAGTTGGTGCTCGTAGTGAGCCGCGGGCTTGTGGTCCTGGGTACGGATGGTCCATCCGTCATTCTCCATATAAATCTTGCGGGATCCCATTGTAATCATCGGTTCGATGCAGATACACATACCCTCCTGCAAGCGGTCGCCGTAGCCGGCTTTGCCGTAGTTGGGGATGTCGGGACGCTCGTGCATGTCCTTGCCGATACCATGGCCGCAGAGCTCGCGCACAACTCCGTAATTGAATTGTCCGACGTAAGTCTCCACTGCATGGCCGATATCGCCGACGGTCTTGCCTGCCACTGCCACATCGATTGCCTTGTACAAAGACTCTTTCGTTCTCTCCATCAGGAGGCGAACCTCTTCAGACACTTCGCCGACGGCGAAAGTGTAGGCGAAATCACCGTGAAAACCGTCCAGAAGAGCACCACAATCCACGGAGATGATATCCCCGTCCTGCAGATAGTCGCCGGCCTTGGGGATGCCATGCACCACGACATCGTTGACAGAGAGGCAGAGCGCGGAGGGGAAACCCTCATAGCCCTTGAAGGAGGGGACGGCGTGGTGGTCGCGGATGCACTCCTCCCCTATCTGGTCCAGATAGGTCAAGGGCACACCCGGCTTGATGTACTTTGCCACTTCTGCCAAAGTAACAGCCACAACCTGAGCGCTCTTTCTCAGCTTCTCGAAGTCGGATTCGGTTTTATATTTCACTCTTCTGAACATGGTCACGATTTAGCCTCCGTAAACGCCGCCCATACGGCCTTTGATACGTCCTGATTTGGTCAAACCATCATAATGTCTCATCAACAGGTGGCTCTCGATCTGCTGCAATGTGTCAAGCACAACGCCGACCATAATCAGCAGGGAGGTGCCGCCGAAGAACTGGGCGAACTGTTGGTTCACGCCGAACATACGCACGATAGCGGGCAGGATAGCCACGATACCCAAGAAGATTGAACCCGGCAAGGTGATGCGGGACATGATCTTGTCAATGTACTCTGCGGTATGTTTACCGGGTTTCACGCCGGGGATAAATCCGTTGTTCTTCTTCAAGTCCTCAGCAATCTGCTGGGGATTGATGGTGATTGCCGTATAGAAATAGGTGAAGGCAATAATCATGATGAAGAACACGGCATTGTAGCCGAATCTGTTATAGTCGATGAAGCTGCTCCAGAAACCGGAAGTGGTCTCGGTGGAGATGTTCACGAAAGTCAAGGGGATAAACATGATAGCCTGTGCGAAGATGATCGGCATAACGCCGGCTGCGTTGACCTTCAAAGGAAGGTAGTTGCGCACGCCACCGTACTGTTTGTTGCCAACCACGCGTTTGGCGTATTGCACCGGGATGCGGCGCGTGCCTTGCACGAGGAGGATACAGAGACCGATGATGACCATCATGAGCACAATCTCGATGATGAAAACGATAGGACCACCGTTCATCTCGCTGATACGTGCGATAAACTCAGCACGGATAGCATACGGGAAACGGGCGATGATACCAATCATAATGATCATGGAGATACCGTTGCCGATACCGTTGTCGGTGATACGCTCACCCAACCACATGATGAACAGGGTGGCGGCGATCAGCAACACGAAAGCGCAGAATCCGAACGCGGTGAAGCCCAGCACATGGTGTTCCAACATGGAAGGAGCAATAGCGCTCGGGAACTGGTTGACCAAGTTGGCGATGTAGGCGGGAGCCTGGATAGCCAGCACGATCACGGTGAGGTAACGGGTAATCTGGTTGATTTTCTTACGGCCGCTTTCGCCCTCTTTTTGCAAACGCTGGAAGTAAGGCACTGCCAGGGTCATCAATTGGACGACGATGGATGCGGAGATGTAAGGCATGATACCCAATGCAAAGATAGAAGCGTTGGAGAATGCACCACCGGAGAACAGGTCGAGCATACCCAACAAGCCCTTTTGTGCAGCACTGGTAAACGCGGAGAGGCCGCCAGGGTTAATACCCGGGAGCACCACGTGTGCGCCAAAACGGTAAATCAGGATAATAAAGAGCGTGTAAAGGATTCTCTTTCTAAGGTCTTCTATCCTGAAGATGTTTTGTATAGTTTCGATAAATTTTTTCATCAGTTCTTTTGTTTAGAGTGGAAAATTATTCAGCCTGAGCAGGAGCGTTCACGAGTGTCACGGTGCCACCAGCTTTCTCGATGGCTTCCTTGGCCTTGGCGGAAAACTTGTCAGCCGTAACATTGATCTTGGCAGTAAGTTCACCCTTGGCGAGGATGGCGACGAGGTCGTTCTTGCGGACCAAGCCGTTGGCTACGAGCACTTCGCGGTTGATGTCGGTGATGTTCTTCTCAGCGAGTTTCTGTAAAGTGCTAATATTGACAGCGTTGTATTCCACGCGGTTGATGTTCTTGAAACCTCTCTTAGGCAGGATTCTGTAGATAGGCATTTGACCGCCTTCGAAACCGATCTTGCGGCTGTAGCCGGAACGTGACTTGGCACCCTTGTTACCACGTGTGGAAGTGCCGCCCTTGCCGGAGCCTTGACCTCTACCGATTCTTCTTTCGCTATGCGTTGAGTTGTTTGCTGGTTTTAAGTTGTGTAAATCCATTGTCTCTAAAATTTCTTTCGGTTATTTAATCTCATTATAATTCTTCTACGGATACCAGATGTTTCACGGAATCCACAATACCTAAAATTTGAGGAGTAGCCTCATGTTCCACTGTCTGGTGCATTTTACGTAATCCTAATGCTTCCAAAGATCTTTTTTGGCGGATTGATCTGTCAACCGCACTTTTTACTTGGGTAATTTTAATCTTTTTCATCCCTTCAATTTAATTTTAGATTATTAATTATTGTTCAATTCAAAAAAAAATAGCGCACTTTTGGAAGTAAAATGCAACTATTCTATCATCAAAAACCATAATAACCCTCACCCAAAAATCTCCAGCGATATTCAATTACAGTCCGTGAAATCAAGCAGTTGCGCGCTTTTCCGACCCTCCTAGTCCATCACAAAACATTTCACTTCAAAAAGCGTGCAAAGATACACTTTTTTCTTAATGTTCAATTTGTTGATAAAAAAATATTTTGGGAAAGTTCTATTTGCTAATCATCGCCATAAACTCCTCCTCCGAAATGATAGGAATCCCCAAACTCTCGGCCTTCTTGCGCTTCTCCGGGCCCATCTTCTCGCCGGCCAAAACGTAGGTGGTGTTTTTGGATATGGAAGAGACATTCTTGCCACCATGTTGCTCTATCAGCCGCTTCAGTTCATCGCGGGGAACGGAGAAAACACCACTCACGATGATGTTCTTTCCTGCCAGCTTGTCGGAGGCTGCCTGCAACTCCTCCCCCACTTCCATCTGCAACCCAGCCTGGCGCAGTCGCATTACCATCTCCAGATTCTCAGTATTATTGTAATATTGTATAATGCTTTCCGCCACACGCTCTCCTACATCCTCCACCTCTATCAACTCCTCCTTGGTGGCGCTGGCAATAGCGTCAATATTCTTGAACTGGCGAGCCAGCTTCTTGGCCGTCACTTCGCCCACAAACCGCATACCCAAGGCATATAGCACCCGCTCAAAGGGAACATTTTTGGACTGCTCAATGCCATTGAGTATGTTTTGCGTTGTCTTCTCCTTGAAGCTGAGTGTCTTGCTCTTGCCATTCTCATCTTCTATCACCTTTTCCAACCCGAGCAATTTGTCAAATGTCAAATCGTACAAATCGGCGGCATTGCGCACGAGTCCCTGCGAATAGAGCACTTCTATTTTGCCTTCGCCGAGCGAATCGATGTTCATGGCCTTGCGGGAAATAAAATGCTCCAAGCGCCCCCTAATCTGAGGGGCACAGTGCAACTCATTAGGGCAGAAGACGCCCGCTTCGCCCTCGTTCTGCACCAGCGGTGTGCCACAAACAGGGCAAACCTCCACAAAACGCACGGGATTAGCCTCCGGAGCACGCTTCTCCATGTCCACCCCCACAATCTTGGGGATGATCTCGCCACCTTTCTCCACAAACAGAAAGTCGCCCTCGCGGATATCCATGTCAGCGATGAAGTCGCGGTTATTGAGCGTGGCGCGCTTTACAACTGTGCCAGCCAGACTCACGGGTTTGAGATTGGCCACGGGCGTAATGATACCCGTACGCCCCACCTGGAAATCGACACTCAACAGCGGCGTAGATACACGCTCAGCCTTGAACTTGTAGGCAATGGCCCAGCGCGGGCTCTTGGCCGTGGCGCCCACCTGCTGCTGCTGCGCGAAGTCATTCACTTTGATAACGATGCCGTCAATAGGATACGGCAAGCTCTTGCGCTGGACATCCCATGTGCGGATAAACCCCAGCACGCCGGGAAGCCCGTCCACCTTCTCCATCACATCCGGAAAGCGGAAGCCCCACTCATGGAGCTTGCGCAAACGGTCGTAGTGGTTGTTTTCAGGCAGATTTTCACCCAACGCGTAATAGAGTTTGAAACTCAGTCCACGCTTGGCCACTTCGGCAGAATTCTGCAACTTGAGACTACCGGAGGCCGCGTTGCGCGGGTTGGCAAAAGGCTGTTCCCCTATCTCTTCGCGCTCAGCATTCAGCGCGTTGAAGCTGTCGAAGGGCATGATAATCTCACCACGGGCCTCGAGCAGGTCTGGAAAATCGCCTGTAAGACTCAGCGGCACGGAGCCGATGGTCTTCACGTTGGCAGTCACTACATCACCGCGTGTGCCATCACCGCGCGTGACCGCACGCGTGAGGATGCCCTGCTCGTAAATCAGGCTGATGGCCACGCCATCGTATTTCAGCTCGCACACATACTCCATAGGCCCGTTCAGCAAATCGTGCACACGAGTGTCAAACTCGGTCAGGTCGCCCTCAGAATAGGTGTTGCCCAGCGACAGCATCGGATAGATGTGCGCAGCACTCTCAAACTGCTTGGTGATGGTGCCACCCACCCGCTGTGTGGGACTGTCGGGCCTGACATATTCAGGATACTGCCGCTCCAAATCAATGAGCCGCTGCAGCAACTGATCAAAATCATAGTCGCTGATCTTCGGATCGTCCAACATATAATAATAATAGTTGTGACGATTGATCTCCTCGGAGAGACGGGCAATTTCCTGCTGGATGTCGTTCATATTATTTCAGTCCTCTGTTCTTCAAAAGCGGCTCAATGGAGGGTTCGTGACCGCGGAATGCAACGTAAAGATTCATTGCGTCGTCCGTATTGCCACGTTCCAAGATGTTGGTACGGAAAGCTGTTGCTGTGGTCTGGTCAAAGACACCATTCTCCTTGAATGCCTCATACGCGTCGTTGTCGAGCACGGCCGACCAAGTGTAGCTGTAATAGCCTGCGCCGTATCCACCAGCGAAAACATGCTGGAAGTACGGGCTTCTGTAACGGGAAATGATAGACGGGATCAGGCCGATGGCATCCATTTGCTGATTCTCGAAATCCGGCAACTTTATGCTGGTTTTGGATTTGATGGTGTGATAGTCCATATCCAGCAAAGAGGCTGCAAGCAGTTCAGTGTTGATGAAGCCCTGACCATACGTAGAAGCCGCTTCAATCTTCTTAACCAACGCTTCCGGAATGTTCTCTCCCGTCTTGTAGTGGTTGGCATACATCTTCAGCACCTGCGGCTCAAAGGCAAAGTGCTCCATGAACTGCGAAGGCATCTCCACATAGTCGCGCGGCACGTTGGTTCCGGACAGGGAGCGATAATGGCAGCGCGACAAGATGCTATGGAGCGCGTGACCGAACTCATGGAACAAGGTCTGCACTTCATCAATATTCAGCATGGAAGGCTTGTCGCCAGAAGGTTTGGTGAAGTTAAACACCAAAGAGACCACTGGAATGATGTTTTCACCTTCACGTGTGTAGTATTGTTCGCGGAAATTGGTCATCCAGGCGCCACTGCGTTTGGACGCTCGCGGGAAGAAGTCCATATAGACGATAGCTATCACCTCATTGTGGTCCAGTACTTCATAAACTTTCACATCCTCCTGATATACTGGAATATCCTTATTCTCCTTGAATGTCAAGCCGTACAAATTCTCACAAACCATGAAAAGACCTTTGCGAGCCGTATCGATAGAAAAGTACGGACGGATGTCGTCATCATTCAAGTCGTATTTTTCCTTGCGCAACTTCTCACAATAGTAACGCCAGTCGTATGGCTCCAACTTGAAACCGCCGCGCTCCTTGTCAATCATCTTCTGATAAAGGGCAGCCTCTTCTTTGGCCTTGGCCAGGGCGGGAGTCCACACCTGCTTCAGCAGGGCATACACATTGTCAGCATTCTTGGCCATACAGTCGTCCAATACATAGTTGGCATAATTATCATAGCCCAAAATATTGGCTTTCTCCAAGCGGAGGTTCACTATTTCGTTGATAATCTTCTCATTGTCAAACTCGCCGCCCAGGCAACGGGTAGAATAAGCGGTCCAGATTTCCTTGCGCAAATCACGGTCCTTGCAGTTCATCAGAAACGGCTCAAGCGTAGGCATATCCAGCGTAAACACATACTTGCCCTTGGTTTCCGCTTTCTCGTTTCCAAGTGCTGCGGCATTCTGGAGTTGCTGCTCGGTCAAACCGTCCAACTTGGCCTTATCAGAAACAACCAACTGATAACTATTGGTGGCTTTCAGCACATTGCTGCCAAACTTCTGCGTCAGAGTGGCAAGTTTGGTATTGATCTCACGGAAGCGGGCCTGTTTGCTGGCAGGCACATTGGCACCACCACGGACAAAGCCTTTGTAAGTCTCATCCAGCAGACGGAGCTGCTCGGGATTCAGATTCTCCTTTTCTCTGTTTTCATACACCTTCTTCACACGCTGGAACAGTTTCTCATTCAGCATGATATCATCCCCATGTTGAGAATAAAGCGGCATGAGCGTATCGGCCAGCTTTTCCATCTCATCACTGTTACAGCATTCCAACAGGTTGAAGAACACCGCACTAACCTTGCTCAACAGTTCGTCACTGTATTCCAGCGGGATGATGGTATTGCCAAAGGTGGGCTCCTCAGTATTGTTCACAATATTATCTATAGCCTCCTTCTGCTGGCGCATACCCTCCTCAAAGGCGGGCAGATAATGCTCAGTCTTAATCTTGTCGAACGGCGGCACACCGTATGGCGTGTTCCATTCCTGCATGAAAGGATTGTCTTTCAACGCAGAATCATCTTTCTTGCGACAGGCACCACACACGACACCTGCGATAACGATACTCATAATAACAAGGTTGCTTTTCATAATATGACTTTAAAATTTAGGTTGCAAAAATAAGAAAAAAGGAGGTACCTGCCTCTTGATAAAATAATTAATTTTTTATTCATAAACAGCAAAAAACTTCCAAATTCAGCGATGTCATTTAACAATTAATTATTAAATCAACGTGTTGATTTTTCGTAAGTTACTAATAATTAAGGAGAAAAAATTTTTCATAAACCCCTTGACAAACCCACTTTCAAGATTGTATTTTTGTGCTGTCAAAAAACACGATGGGGCCGGCTACCCCAACGAGGTTTTGAAACAGGTAAAACAACAGCAATAAAAAAAGAGCAAGCCGACAGAAACAATCAACCTGTTAAGACTGGACAATCTTCAGCCTTGACCGCGCATGGGCACTGCCTCTCCTGCGAAAGTGGAGAAATCAAACAAAATATTAATCTAAAAAACAAAAGACTATGAAAAAACTATTATTGATTATAAGTGTATGTTTAATGGGCGTCAGCCTTTATGCTGAAGGAGATCAACCAATTGTCATCGTCCACAAGAGCAATGGCGGGTACTGGGCATGGTTGAATCTTTACAACGACATCATGTACGTTCCGTCTGAAGACGGAATCCAACCAGCCATGCTGGAGTGCTCTGGCGCAGGCTTCAGTTCCTGCCGTGTACCGAGACAAACCATTTTACACACCAACTATCCAGTCCATCCAAACAACATTGATCTGGGCGGAATGATCACCGATGCCATCAATGAAATTATCGCCAAGAGCGAGGAGAACGGACAGCGAGGCACTCTGCAGGGTTCCACTTGCAAGAAGATAGCGGTCAGGAACAGCACGCGCGGTGGCATGGACACCTACTTTATCCAAGGAGCATGGAAATACAATACCCGTGGCGAGGGATATCTCAAAATCTACATTTCACAATCCGACATCCTGGGCCACAGAATTTAAAGCCACAACACCCTAAATCACATTAGAATATGAGAATACGCATAATCGTAATCGGCATAATAGCCTGGATGTCAGCGGCAAATACGATCCAAAGCCAGACCTGGATAGGTGAGGTTTTTGAGTTAGACACGTCCGTGGTCCTATCCTACTCTTCCCTGCCGTCTGACCTGTCGCATTTGCAATATTGCATCCATGACAACATTATTTACTTTACAGAACAGAAAGCGTTTCAGCATGCCGGGAACGATTATGCGGCTCATATTTACGCCTTTTCACTCACTGATCTCATCTCATTCGAATTTGATTTGCCCTTGCCACCCAGCCTCAGAAAAAAAGAGTGGATGATCTGCAACTATTGGATCAACGATTTCAGTTTCAATGGAGACCAGTGCGTGATAAGTGTGCAAAATCATATCATCCTGTATCATAGATTGTCGTCACTGGAATTTGAGCCCGACACCATAATCGACCATCCTAACGTGAAATCCGTATATCTGCATCAAGGATTCATCTATTATTTGGAGGAAGATCATGATACCGGCTACAAATGGTTCCGCTATAACCCGAAAACCAAGGAAGAGATATTAGTGAGGGAATTGTCTTACGAAGCCCCACATGTGGTACAGGCTGGTCCTAACCGCTATCTTTTTCACAATGAAAACAATCTTTACTTTTTAAGCACAAAGTACCCGATTCTGAGCCAATACCATCTTGACGGCACATGGGTGAAGGACATCCTGCTGAATCTCCCTTGCTGGCATCCCTTCGAGGACGAATACATCCGGAAAAGTCTGAGTGTACCCTACGGGGTGGAGCGTATCTACGCCACCCAAGACCGGATTTTCAATTACTCATACCTCAAGATGGCATTTCCCATTGACGGACGATACTTAATCTTCTACACCCAATACGACACCTGTTCCCAAAAGTCAGCCACCATGTTTGCCATTGCAGATTCTATCGGCGAGTCCAGCCTCTACGCTCGCAAATGTCCGAAGGACTACAAATTTACAGAAAGAAGATTCCCTTTCAACATACTGGAGCCCTTGGAGGCTCTTGTTCAGACAGGCTGGAATGACAGATTGGTTGAGATTACCGCTGACTGCGACTTGTCATGGCAGGATCTGACGGCTGAAGAATACCATCTTCTCAAGGAAGAATACTTCAGGCAGCACGACCCAATCATCAAAATCAGGATCATGCGTTTCAAAAACAAGGGGATTGCCTCTGAAGCATTCTTCTACAACAACCGTCACGAGCTGACCTCGCTCGATCAGCTGCCCGCTGGCAAGCACGTAGTCATCCTCCACAACAATCTGGAGTGTTCAGCCTGCGCCCATTATCTTTTGCAGACCATGGACAATCTGGACCCCGAACAGGTTCATTTGGACATTCTACATGCTTTTATTCCGGGGGCTTTGCAGGAACGTGAATTAAACAAAGATGTCAGACAGTACGTAAGGCGTCCATACGACTTCTACTATCTGGCCACGGACAGGACTACCCGATATCCATGCTACATTTCCGATAGGGTTAGCCGCTATCCGGCTGTTTTATTCTACGAAAAGGGCAAGGCTCCCATTTTATTCTCCAACGACCAGCTTTTTGACGACGATCCGTATTCTTACCGCTTCAGTACGACATTTCAGGAGGCACTGGACAGATTCACCGTAAAATGAGCGGGTGCTATGGAGCGCACGCATAAAAATCATACTTTTGCGCACCCTTTAAGAAGTGATGATATGGCATATACGATAGACCTCACCAAGGTAACGCAGTACGACCACATTGAGTTTGTAGCCAAGCAGGTGGTTCAGGGTTTCATTACCGGATTGCACAAGAGTCCGATGCACGGCTTCTCCGTGGAGTTTGCAGAGCATCGCCAGTACAACACGGGAGAGCCCATCCGCCACATCGACTGGAAACTATATGCCCGGACCGACAAGCTCTTTGTGAAGCAGTACGAAGAGGAGACCAATCTCCGCTGCCATCTCATTATCGACAACTCATCGTCCATGTATTTCCCGATTCGGGACAAATATTCCTTGGCCGCCCCTAACAAGATTTTCTTCTCCGTATATGCGGCCGCTGTCCTGATGCAGATTTTCAAAAGCCAGCGAGATGCAGTGGGATTGAGTGTTTTCTCCGACAAGTTGGACCTGCACACGCACGCTCGTGGCGGGGATGCGCACCATAAGATGATCTACCGTGAGTTGGAGAAAATCTTACAGCCCATTGGCACGGATGTGCACCGTACCTCAAGAGTGACAGACACCCTGCATCAGATTGCCGAGCAAATCCACCGCAGGTCACTCGTAATCATCTTCAGCGACATGTTCGAGAGTCAAAAAGACTTGGACGAGCTCATGTTGGCCCTGGGGCACTTGCGTCACAACAAGCATGAAGTGCTGGTATTTCACACCTTTGACCGCAGTCTGGAGTACGACTTTGCCTTCGAAAACCGGCTTTACCGTTTCGTGGACATGGAGAGCGGCAACGAAGTGAAGGTACACGCCAATAATATTCGCGAATTCTACCAGTCTGCCATCCACAACTATTTCCACGAAATCAAGGTGAAATGCGGACAATACCAGATTGATCTGGTCCCTGCGGATATCACCCAAGGCTTCGACCAGATTCTGCTCCCCTACCTGCTCAAGCGGGAACACACGGTGTAATGAGTCACGAATACCACCCGCAAGATTCACGACTGACTATCCTGCAATGGAGTGCAGAGGACCGTCCCCGCGAGAAATACGCGGCCCGAGGTGCGTCGGCACTGTCCAACGCGGAACTCATCGCCATTCTGCTGCGCACAGGCACGGCCCGGGAAAGTGCCGTGGATGTTGCCAAACGCCTGCTCGCTTCGTGTGACAACCAACTGAATATCCTGGCCGAACGGAAATTGCCTCAACTGACCGAGACCAACGGCATCGGGCAAGCCAAAGCCACTACCCTGCTGGCTGCTTTCGAACTGTGCAAACGCATGCGGTCGGAACGCGTCACGCAAGCCAAGCATATTCATCTCACCTCGGATGTCGTTGAGGTGATGCAAGACAAGATAGCCATGCTGACGCATGAGGAGTTCTGGGTCATCTTCCTGAACCAAGCCTCCAAGATACTCAAAATCGAGCAAGTGGGAAGAGGAGGTCTCCACAACACCGCCGTGGACATCCGCCTCATCGTCCAGGAAGCCGTCATGTTAGAGGCCACGCACCTGATTGTGTGCCACAACCATCCTTCGGGGTCCGTACGCCCCAGCTCACAGGACAAGGCACTCACACGACAAATCCGGGATGCAGCGAACCTTCTCAACCTGCATCTCACCGACCACATCATCCTGCACAAGGACGCTTACTTCAGCTTCGCCGAAGAAGGAATGTTATAAATTGTTATTTTTGCAGCCTCAAAGTAAGACATACCATGCACAACGCCACTTCACCACAAGCCCCGCCATGTATCTTGACCGTAGCGCAGACGCGCGCCTGCGAGCAATATACCATGGAGCACGAACCCATCCCATCCTTACAATTGATGGAACGCGCTGGTGTGAAGTGCGCCGAAGCGATTGTCAAACTCATGCAGCACAAGCCGTTCTCCGACATCCGTATTTTCTGCGGTACGGGAAACAACGGCGGCGATGGCTTGGTGATCGCCCGCATCTTGTCGGAGCGTCTGAACAAAGACATTCCCATTCAGGTCGTGCTATGCCAAGGCGACAACGCCCGCCACACGCCCGAGATGGACGCCAACCTCAACCGCTGGCAAGAGATTACGAGCCAACACTTCCACGCAACGCTGACCATTTTCGATCCTAAAGGCACGGACACTCCGCATGCTGACACACTCATCATCGATGCCATCTTCGGAATAGGCCTGAGCCGACCGATAGAGGGAATTTGCGCCGAGGCGATAAAGGTCATCAACGATTCGAAGGCTATGGTGATTGCCATTGACACGCCTTCCGGATTGTGGTCCGACATGCACACTCCAGCGGATTCTGCAGTAGTCATGGCTGACCTGACCCTCAGCATCCAGTATCCCAAGATGGCCTATTTCCTGCCCGAAGCCTATCCGTTTTGTGGCGATGTGCAGCTCATGGACATCGGGATGTACCCACCGCCCGATTTGGACTGGCAACGTGAGTTTCTCACCACGGCATCCGTTGCTGAAATCTTGAGACCCTTGCAGCCTTACGCCCACAAAGGCACATTTGGTCACGGACTGCTCATCGCAGGCAGCGCGGCCATGCCCGGCGCCGCCATCCTCGCCGCCACCGCCACACTCCGCGGCGGAGCAGGGAAAATCACCGTGCACACCGCATCGCTGGCCACGCGCCACCTCCCCGCCAGACTGCCGGAGGCCATCCTGAACATTGATGCCGACGACAGCCACATCAGCGAGCTCAACTGGTCCACGCTGCAAAAGGACATCAACGCCATCGCCATAGGCCCCGGTATCGGCATGCACCGACAGACGGTCAACGTGCTCAAAAACCTACTTGACGAAATCCACGCGCCTGTCATTCTCGATGCCGATGCACTGAACATCCTGTCGGAGAACAAGACCTGGCTGGCCTATCTGCCCCCATACAGCATCCTCACGCCCCATTGGAAAGAATTCGAACGGCTGGCAGGACCCAGTTCGGACGACTTCGACCGATTGGAAAAAGCCCAACAGTTTGCCCAAAGATACGGCATCATCCTTATCTTGAAGGGCTGCCACACCGTCATCTCACTGCCTGATGGCAAGCAGTTTGTCAACACCACTGGCAACGCGGGCATGGCCACCGCTGGCAGCGGCGACGTGCTCACTGGATTGCTCCTGTCCCTCATGGCCCAAGGATATTCGCCCGTTGAAAGCTCCTTGCTCGGCGTCTTTGTTCACGGACTTGCCGGCGACTTGTACGCGCGCGATCACTCGCCACGCACGCTCATCGCCTCCGATCTGCCACAGTATTTCTCGGCCGCATACCAAAAATTAAACATTTCCGAGCCAAAAGAATCTGATTAATTTATCAATCCAACAGAACAATGAAAAAAACGCTACTGTCACTCCTTCTGATTATTGCAGGCTTAATTTCTACTCAAGCCCAGATGGAGATAAAGGTTAAAATCTCATCTGCACAATATGACTCCGTCAGAATTGAATCTTTCAATCCTGACAAAAAGCAGATTGTCTCCTTCACACAACCTTACAGTACAGAAGTGACATTCAAAGAAAAGCAGTCGCTGCACCCCGGATTCTATTGGATTATTGGCGACACCACCAAGGTCGGATCTTTTCTGATTTCCAACAACAAGAACCAGAAATTTTCGGTCATCATCAGCGAGGACACCGTCATTTACCAAAACAGTGTGGAAAACACGCACAACGTGGAGTACATCTCCCACATCCAAAGTTTCCGACGCCAACTCAGCGCGCTGGACCAGGAGTTTGCCACTGCTCAGGCAAGCATGCCGCAGTACATGTTGCGTGTACTTGCCGACTCGCTGACCGCCAAGGCCAGACGCATCAACAAGGCGCAGGATGACTACCAGATTGCCGTATGCAAAGAGAACAGCGGATTGCTGTTAAGCTCCATCGTGGAACTGGCCAGATCCATTCCCGAGATGCCGCAAGAGTATTATCAGAACCGCGATCTCTACCAGAAGTACATAGTGGAGCACTATTTCGACCACTTCCCCTGGAACGACCCGCGCATCTTTCTCACGCCCATTGGAGATGACAAAATCAAGGACTTTTGCAACATCATCTACCAGCTTGACCGCAAAGACCTAGACACCTTTGTGGTGGCTGCGCTGAACGCCGCCCGCGTCAACGAACAGTCGCTGTACCTGTTTTACGACAAGGTGGAGAAGATTCTGGGCAGCAACATCTCACCCTACAAAGTGGAACACACCTACATCAAGATGTTGCAGAACATCCTCACCTACCCCAACTTGGACGAAAACCGCCAGCGGAGATGCAGCCGTGAACTGGGTATGATCAACAAGAACCTTGAGGGCGACCAAGTGCCCAACTTCCGCATCGTGATGGGCAATGGAGACACCACCTCCCTATATGACATCCAATGCGATTACATGCTGCTTTACCTGCAGCATCCCACCTGCCCGACCTGTCGCGAAGTGCGCGGAAAGATGGCCAACTACCCTGCTCTCAACTCTGCCATCGCCAAAAAGAACCTCACAGTACTCACAGTGTATTTTGAGGACGACGCCCAAGTATGGGCCAACTACCTGAAGTCCCCCGAAGCCAACCCGAGTTATCTGCACGGCTGGAACTTCGACCAATCCATAGAGGACAACCAGCTCTACGACACCCGCACCATCCCCTATATGTTCCTGCTGGACAAAGACAAGAAAGTAATTCGTAAAGACTTATTATACAACGAAATAGAAGATTACATTAAACAACTGAGGCTGGATTAGATGCATCATCCACAAAACCAAAAACATTTTTTAATCATTAAAACAAACAAACCAATGAAAAAGATTTTATTAAGTGCAACAGGCACTCTCCTGTTAATAGCTGTTATCAGCTTCATGGTTGCATCTTGCGACAAAGAAAAAACCGAAAAAACAAATGTGGAATTCGCTTCATACTATCAAGAGGCGGAACAATTATCTGCCGAATTTTGGTCGGCGTGCGACGCGGCGTATCAGAAGCACCCGCAGAAGTTCTTAGCGGCGTGCCAACGCAACGACTTCGCGGAGTTCCAACGGCTCACAAGCCTTGACGCTGACTATTTCGAGCATTTCAAGGAGGTGCTGCTTAAAGCACAGCAAGACATTGAATCTGACCGCCCTGGCATTTCCTTGCAATACAGCGAGTCACCCTGTTCTGAATGCGCCACCAGCGCCTTGCCCCGCATAGGCAACGTGGTGGACTCCCTGCAAGGCCGTAGCGCCATTGACATGAGCAAGTTGGACAACACCGACTGCTGGTTCGTTTGCTCGCTCTCCTGCATGGCCACCATGGAGCTGTACGTGCCCTGTGTGCTCGCGTGCGTGAAGCTTTGCAAAAAATACATGCAGAACTGGTAAACCGAAACCGTCGAAACAGTAGGCTGGAATACTGCCTACTGTTTCTTGCATTCATTTATTCGCCGGTACTTAAAGAACATTACCACGTTATTAACCCCACAAATATTTTTCATCATGACAAACATTATTGAAGTTGAAAACAAGATAATCACCCTCCGGAACCAGCAGGTGATTCTGGATTCCGATGTCGCGGACCGGAACTCGCCATGTTCAAATTCAAGCATTCGGTTAAGCGCGAAAACAACGATGAGATAGCGGAACTGAAAGAAAAAATGCTACAAATGCAGAAGGAGATGCGGACGCATAATTGCCTGCCGACAGGTAGGCAGAAGGGAAGTCATGCTCAATTCCAAAACACGGAAACAGGTGCAAGAACGATCTTTCCCATGCACAACGAAATAGATGACATCTTGGCCAAGAAAATATGCAAACAGCTTGGCATACCCGTGGTTGGTAATAATTAGCAAGCGGAGCTGAAGCGGTATGGGGCGTGGCGATATAACGTATGGCCCTCGCGGCGTAGGTGTCGCATGCGCCGAAGCGCAATATCTTCCGCATTTTTACTATCTTTGCAGACAAATAATAAAATTTTTGCGTCAAATTCCCATATTTACCGTCATCATAGCCCTGTTTCTCTTAGCTGGAAACGTTTTTGCCCAAGATTCCCAACGGGTCTTGTTCATCGGGAACAGCTACACCGAAGTCAACAACCTGCCACAGATGGTGGCGAATACTGTACCCAAACAATCCATAGACAATGAAACACGCCCGACATTTTCTCTCCGTCCTGATCATTGCCCTGATTGCCGCCATGGCCTCTGGCACCGTCCTTGAACGATTTCACGGCCCCGAATACGCCGTCGAACATGTTTACAACTCCTGGTGGTTCGTGGTCCTGTGGGCCTTGACTGCCCTATGTATAGTGGTAATGTTGCTCCGGCGGGAATCCTGGAAACGACCAGCCGCCTGCGTGCTGCACATCTCGGTGCTGCTGATTCTGCTCGGCGCGCTGCTGACCATGCTCACCGGCAAGCACGGCGTGATGACCCTGCAGCCTGGCGTGGCCAACAACCAGTTCACCATCGACAAACATGGGGAAAAACGAGAGGTTCCCCTACCCTTCGCGCTCACTCTTGATCATTTTGAGATACAAACCTACCCTGGTACGCACGCCCCCATGGACTTTGTGAGCTATCTCCAAATCACCGACAAAGAGAGTACCACGGATGCCAAAATCTCCATGAACCACATCCTGAAGCACCGGCACTACCGTTTTTACCAGGATGATTACGACGAGCAGGGCAATTCTGTGCTTGCGGTGGCCCACGACCCTTGGGGCGTCGGATTCACCTACGCTGGCTACATTCTGCTGTTTATCTCCCTATCAGGACTGTTCCTCGCCCCCAACGGTCAGTTCCGCCGCCTACTGCAAAAGACTTCTTCCAAAGTGGTTCTGCTGCTCGCCTTCATGGCAAGCGGCTGCGCCATGCCCATGCAGGCTGCCAACAAGTCACACACGCTGCCCAAAGAAAGCGCCGACAAGATAGGACAAATGTACGTAATGTACAAAGGCCGCGTGTGCCCGATGCAGACGCTGGCCAAGGATTTCACCACCAAGATGTGCGGCAAAGCCCGCTATCAAGGCCTCACACCGGAGCAGGTGTTCAGCGGCTGGCTATTCTATCCCGAAGAATGGAAGAAGGAGATGGCAGATGTAATCAAAAATGATGAAGAAAAACTTCAGCTCGTCAATATGCTGCACAGCGGCCAATTTTTGAAGATGTTCCCCCACCCCGACAGCCTGCAAAACATCACCTGGTACGCACTGAACGACTCGCTGCCGGCCTATATTCCAGACAACGAATCCCTGTTTATTCGCAAACAATTTCTTCTATGCCAGGAACATGTGGCGAAGGGTGATTTTGATGCTTTGAACGAGCTTTTTGACAAAACAAAGATTTACCAAGAGAAATATGCCCTTGGCCACGTGCAGCCTGAAGTACAGTACCGCGCCGAGCGGTTCTACAACAAGCTTACCGTGGGCCGATGGCTGGCCATTGCCAACATCACCTTGGGTTTGATATGCTTCGCGCTGGCCCTGTATTGCGTCGGGAGAGGCCGTAAACTGTTCAAACCCGTCCGTATAGCGGCCACGCTATGGATGACGCTGTTGTGCACCTACCTGGCGCTGTTGTTCATTTTGCGCTGGATTGCGGGCGGACATATCCCCATGGCCGGACGATTCGACTCCATGAATCTGCTGGCCTTGAGCATCTGCATCATTACCTTGCTCTTGATGCGGAAATATGAGATGGCTCTGCCTGCCGGACTGCTCATGACTGGATTTGTACTATTAGTTCAGATGATCAGCGGTTCCAACCCGCCCATCACCCACTTGATGCCAGTGCTCACCTCCCCATTGTTGAGTTTGCATGTCACGGTAATCATGATTGCCTATGCCTTGCTGTTTTTTGTGATGCTAAATGGCATCAGTGCTGTCATCGTCCGCTTCACACAGCCCGCCAACAAGACATATTTGGAGCGGTTGCAAGGCATCAGCATGATCCTGCTCTATCCGGCAGTAGCGCTGCTGACCATAGGCATCTTCATCGGCGCCGTTTGGGCCAACATCTCGTGGGGCAATTATTGGTCATGGGACCCGAAAGAGGTATGGGCGCTCATCACGCTGCTGATATACGCCGCCCCGCTTCACAATACAATTTGGAAATCGTTCCGAAACCCGATGTTTTTCCACATATATGGCATTCTCGCCTTTTTAAGCGTAATCATCACCTATTTCGGAGTCAATTTCCTGTTGGGCGGAATGCACAGCTATGCATAATGCGTTCGAGTATTTTGAATAATCCTGCTTAACAACAGTTCTCAAAAAAAACACTCCTCTTTCCTGAACTCGGGCAAGAGGAGTGTTTGATTATTGTTTGAAAATCAGAAAGCACACAGATTACAGAACCTGAGCTTTCAAATTAACTACCTGTACTGGATTGGAAGGATCGTTGGTGATGATTTCAAGGGTAGCCTTTTGTGCATTGGCACGGGAATTGGCCTTGAAAGTAACCGTAACTTCAGACTTGTCACCTCCTGGAATCACCATCTTGTCAGCAACGACCTTGAACATACCATTGCTGGATTGCAAAGAACGGATAATCAAAGGATCTTTGCCCTTGTTGGACACAACGACCGTACTCTTCTGCTGGCCATTCTTCTGCACTTGACCAAAATCACACTCCGTAGTACTGAAAACAGCAACAGGAATATTCTTCAGTTGTTTCTTGGTCAACTTTGAGAAATCTTCTTTGATGTTCACAGAAAAATAGATGAACTTCTTAGCTTCGATAGAGTCATTAGTATTGATCTGAATCTGATCTTTCAACTGACCGAATGCATTTCTCTTGGAAGCGTCATACTTCAGCACCAGGATACCTTCCTGGCCAGGCAGAATGGATTTGCCAAACGAACGGTACTCCTCTGTGACGTAACCATCTCTCAAATCCAATTCGTAGGTAACAGGCTTATCCCAGAAGTTGTGAATCATGAATGTATCTTTCACGGATTCTGTATTCAACAAGTTGTGTGTAACACTGTTTTCTTTGATACGGGACATACCGTTGCCGTTCTTGTAACCAGCCATTTCAAAAACTGTGGGCGGGCGTTTAATCACTTCACCCTTGATGAAAATCATGTGCGGAGAAGCGGGTTTTTCACCACGGAATTGAGGTTCGTTCGTCGTCACGCGGATGTTCTTATTGAACGCACCTGGACGATTGTACGGGTTATATGTGGCCTCAATATAGCCTCTCTGACCGGGAGCGACTGGATCATGTGAATAATTGGCAGCAGTACAACCGCAACCAGGACGCACATTGGTCAAAACCAAATCACTATCACCTACATTGGTGAATTCAAATCTGCCGGTAACCTTGCCGCCCTCTTCTCTGATTTTTCCGAAATCATGGGTGGTATTGTCAAACTGAATCTTCGGTTGTGCAAATGCGCAAACGCAAAGCACTGACATTAACAATGATAAGCCTAATTTTTTCATTTTTTATGTGTTTTTATAGTGTTTTAAATTTAAGCGCGCAAAGATATAATTTTTTCTCCCAGTTCGGCAACGTCAATTCCGTTAAAATCCCCAGATGACATCATCAGAAAAACAGCATTTTCCGCATTGATACTCAATAGTTTATCTTTTAACATAACCGAATCGTGGAACACCATAAGATCCTTTCGTCCGAAGGCATTGAAAATCATTTCGGGAGATATGGGCGGTAATTTTTTCAATTCAATGGCCTCAGGAGAGTAATAGACAATGGCCGTATCGGCAGAATCCATTGCACCTTTGTATTGCGCCAAAAAGCCTTCTGAAAGGCTGCTGAAAGTATGCAACTCCATACACGCCACCAATTTTCTGTCAGGGAACTGCTCGCGCACAGCCGCAATGGTCGCTTTGAGTTTGGAAGGAGAGTGGGCAAAATCCTTATAGACCGCACAATTATCGCTTTGGGCTACCAATTCCAGACGCTTGGAAGCACCTTTGAACGTGGAAATAGCCTCATAGAATGCTTTCTCTCCTACTCCAACTGCCGCGCATGCAAATCTGGCCGCATTTAGGTTGGTGAGATTATGACGGCCGAATATCTTTAGCGGATACTCCCCGTATGGCGTCTCCAAGTAGGTAATCCCATTTGTAATATGGTATGGATGAACTCCGTAGGGCTGTTTCTTCGTATTCGTGATCTTCTCGCTAAGTGCGGGCAATTCAGGATCATCCTCACAATATATGAATTCACCGTCAGCGGGAATCATATTGGCGAAAATCTCGAACTGTTTCACGTATATATCAAAAGTCGGGAACACATTGACATGATCCCATGCGATGCCGCTCACGATGCCGATGGTGGGCTGATACACATGGAACTTGGGCCGGCGGTCAATGGGTGAGGTCAGGTACTCGTCCCCCTCGATGACCATGATTTTGGCCTCCTCCGAGAGCTTCACCATCACTTCAAAACCATCCAGTTGCGCGCCCACCATGTAGTCGCAGTCGATGCCGTTCTGCTGCAAGACATGGATGATCATGGAGGTGATGGTGGTCTTGCCGTGGCTGCCCCCCACCACAATACGGGTCTTGTTCTTGCTCTGCTCGTACAGATACTCAGGATAGGAATAGATTTTCAGTCCGAGTTCCTTGGCTTTCACCAGTTCCGGATTGTCGATGCGGGCGTGCATGCCCAAAATGATAGCGTCCAATTCTGGCGTAATACGCTCTGGATGCCAACCGATGGACTCTGGCAGAATGCCATATTTGGCAAGACGTCCTTTCGCAGGTTCAAAAATCTCGTCGTCGGAGCCAGTGACTTCATAACCTTTCAGTTTCAAGGCAATGGCCAAATTGTGCATGGCGCTACCGCCAATGGCGATAAAGTGTACTTTCATAGGTGGTTTGGTTTTGAGTCGGCAAAAATAGTCAAAAAATTACGAAACACCCACGTTTTTATTATTTTTGCAGCCAATTTAAGCATGATGAGAAAATTACTCCCCATTATCCTGATTTCCATTCTGCTCGCAGCCTGCAGCAAGCAGCCCGAACAGCACATTGAAGGCACCGCCTTCGGCACGATTTACCATATCACCTATCTGGGTAATCGTTCGGAAACCCTGCCTCGGCAAGTGGATTCCGTACTGAAAGAAATCAATCGCACCTTTTCTGTATTCGACACCAACTCTCTCATTTCCAGAATAAACCGAGGTGAAGATATGCTCCCGAACAACGATTTCCTGAAAGTTCTGGAAGCTTCTCTGGAAATCTCAAAGCAAACTCATGGGGCATTTGACTGCACCTGCCAACCACTCATCGAACTGTGGGGTTTCGGGCGCAAAAACCAGAAACAGATTGTGTCACAAGAGCAAATCGACTCCGTCAAGCAATTCGTCGGCAGACAATTAGTTAGCATACAGGACGGGCGCGTCGCGAAGGCCGACCCGCGTGTGCAGCTCAACTTCAACGCCATCGCCAAGGGTTACGCCGTGGACCAGGTGGCTCGGTTCCTGAACGAGCAGGGCTATGCTGACTGCATTGTGGAAATTGGCGGGGAGGTGGTGGCACGCGGCACCAAGAACGGCAAGCCCTGGCGGGTGGGCATACAAGTGCCCACGGACACACCAGACGGCCCTGCCGAGAGCAGCGAGAGCTTCGAGCTCCGCGACCGCGCCGTGGCCACGTCCGGAAACTACCGCAACTACTTTGAGCAAGATGGCGTGCGCTACACCCACATACTGGATCCCGTGACCGGCAAGCCTGAACAGACCAACCTGCTCAGCGTCACCGTCATTGCCCCCGACTGCCTGACCGCCGACGCTTACGCCACCGCCTTCATGGTGCTCGGCATGGAGCACTCGCAGGAGATACTCAAAAAGCACCCCGAACTCCAAGCATGGTTCATCTACGATGACCATGGACAATATATGGTAAAGACGCACGGCCGTGCGTCTCAACAATAAACTACTATGAAAGACTTATCCAAGAAAATCCTCGAGTCGCTGACTCAAGGCAAAAACGAGAAACTCAACTACAAACAGATAGCGGCCAAAGTCGGCATCTACGACAAGCAAGGCCGCGAGGAAGTAAAAGAACAAATTGACCGCCTCGTTGAGGCCAAACTGCTACTCAAGGCCGGACGCGGCAAGTACCGCATCAACTACAAGCAGCTGAAAGGCAAGGACAATGGCCGCAACTACGTCATCGGCAGAATCGAGATGAAGCGTAGCGGCATGGCCTTCGTCATCCCGCAAAGCGAAGCCAACGACACACGCGACGAGTCGCTGGAAGAGGACATCTTCATCGCCGACGGCAACCTGGGCAACGCGCTCAACAACGACATTGTGAAGGTGGTCGTTTTCCCCGCCCGCAAAGGCAAACGCCCTGAAGGCCAGGTGGTGGAAGTGATGCAACGGAGCAAGAAACAGATTGTCGGCACCATCTCCATCCGAAAAGGAGTGGCCTACTTCATCCCCGACAACGCCTATTTCCGCCGCGACATCATCATCCCCGGACGGCTCCTCAACAAGGCAAAGAACGGTGACAAGGTGGTGGTCGTGATTGTGGACTGGCCCGCCAAGACACGCAGCCCGCTGGGCGAAGTGACCCACGTGCTGGGCAAGCCCGGCGACAACAACGTGGAGATGATGGCCATCCTCGCCGAGAACGACTTCCCGCTCAAATTTCCCGATAAGGTGGAAAAGGAGGCCAACGACATCCCGAAGGAGATTCCCGAAAGCGAAATCCGCAAACGCAGAGACTTCCGCAACGTCACCACATTCACGATTGACCCAGCGGATGCCAAGGACTTTGACGATGCGCTCTCTTTTGAGGTGCTGGAGGATGGACTCTACCGCATCGGCATCCACATCGCCGATGTGACCCATTACGTGCGACCGGGCACCGCGCTGGACGCAGAAGCCTACGACCGCGCCACGTCCGTGTATCTCGTTGACCGCACCATACCCATGCTGCCGGAGGCCCTGTCCAACAACCTCTGCTCGCTGCGCCCGCACGAGGACAAGCTCTGCTACAGCGCCGTGTTCGACCTTGACGACAACGCCAAAGTGCACAAGGAGTGGTTTGGGCACACCGTCATCAACTCCGACCGCCGCTTCAATTATGAGGAGGCGCAGGAGATTATCGAGACCGGCAAGGGTGACCTGGCCGAGGTCATGCTCAAGCTGCACGCGCTGGCGCAGATCATGCGCAAGAAACGCTTCGACAACAACGCTATCAATTTTGAAACCGAAGAGGTGAAATTCAAATTGGACGATGAGGGGCATCCTATCGGCGTCTATTTGAAAGAGCAGAAAGAGGCCAACTGGCTGATTGAGGAGTTCATGCTGCTGGCCAACCGTCGCGTGGCTGAAAAAATCGGCAAGAAGAAAGTTGCCGGCAAAGCGCCCAACGTGTTTGTTTATCGAATCCACGACAAGCCGCTGGACGAGAAGGTGAACACGTTCAAGACCTTCGTCAAAAAGTTGGGATATGAATTGAAGACCTCTTCGACCAAGTCGCTCAGTAGCTCGCTGAACGCAATGTTGGCCGACCAGAAGGGCAAAGCCGACTACGACATGTTGAGCAAGCTTTCCATCCGCATGATGGCACGCGCCTGCTACTCCACCGACAACATCGGCCACTACGGGCTCGCGTTCCCCTACTACACCCACTTCACCTCGCCCATCCGCCGCTATCCCGACATGATGGTGCACCGCTTGCTCGACCGCTATTTGGCCAACAAGGAATCCGTCAACCAGGAGCAGTACGAGGAATACTGCAAGCATTGTTCGCAGATGGAGCAGCAGGCCACGCAGGCAGAGCGCGACTCCATCAAGTACAAGCAGGCCGAATATCTGGCCGACCAGGTGGGCGAAGTGTTCGATGCCACCGTATCCGGCATCTCCAAATGGGGCATCTATGCCGAGTTGAAAGAGTCGAAATGCGAAGGCATGATCCCCATGCGCAGTTTTGACGACGACTTCTATTACATTGATGAAGAGAACTATACGTTGGTCGGCTTGCACCACGGACACTCTTTGCGCTTCGGCGACAGCATCAAAGTGAAAGTGGTAGCTGTTGACCTGATTAAAAAGCAAATGGATTTTGATATAGTCCGATAAATATTTTTGTATTTTTGCACCCCTAAAAAACAACTGACTATGTCTTCTATAATTCAAAAATTCGCACTGATAATCATCGTCTTGTTCATGGGCTTCGGAGCTTTTGCCCAAAACCAGTCCACCGTGAGCGTTTCTATCCAAAACAACACATTCAATCATGTGGATCTGATTAACGCATACGGCAACGGAAGAACCTCATACGCATCCGCCGACATCAAGAACGACGCATTTTCCATGAAAGTGGATGTTCCTAACGACATCTACCGTTTCGATTTCGGTGAGGAGAACTATTTTCTCATCGTCATCACCCCGGGTGAAAACATGGAACTTATCATTGATGCGGAAGACCTGCAGAATGTGGTCAGCGTGACGAACTCCCCGTCTATGGCCTTTGTGCAGGATGTGAGCAGCGCCAACAACTACAAAAAAGAGGTAATCGACAGCCTGAACAACGCATTACAGAAGGACGAAGCCCAGAAATACTGGAGCAAGATGACGCAGGAAGTCACCAATTTCAGACAGACGACCAATGAGATTGACAACTATGTCATGAACGCCTTTGGAAATGTTGATTCCATCTCCGAGCTCATCTCCTACTTCGCCCCTAAAGGGAAAGTGAAAGGTGGCGATGTGGAAACATTCGCATCCATGGCATTGACGTATCTGAAAGGTTTGGACAACAACTACCGTCCATTCCAAAATTTCATGGAGAGCAAAACGCTGTATTATGACTTCAACGCCAACCGTTTGGCCGGCAACAAAGACTATTACGCTATCTTGGACAACTATCTGACCGAGACGGACAACCGGCAGACATCTGCCCAATCCGCACTTGGCAGCAGCTGGGAAAAAGCCAAACTTCTCATCAGCGAGCGTGACAGTTTGGCATATGCGAGCCTTTTTGACAAGAAAAGCAACAAGAGTGCATGGGTTAACCATGTCATCAGCGCATTCCCTGTAGCCACATTGCAAGCCATTGCCAAGAGCAAGGCTGAATACAACGCCAGCATGAACGTGCAGAAATCCGTAGGCGCAAATGCCGTATCAGGCGCACAGCAACTGGTAAAGGCAGTCGTCAACAAATACCAGACTGCCTACAACGAGACCGATGCTGCCATCAGCAACCAGATCAAGCAGGCCATCTTGGACAACAAGGACGACATCGCCACACTGATGTTTTTAGACCTGTTCCCGAAGGAGCAAAACGCCTCGTTGCACGAGTCTGTGATTAATGCATTGTACAAGAAATACCCCACGCATCCCATTGTGAAAGAGCGTTACATGGTGATGAACTCCCCTGCAGGCAGAACGGGCATTGGCTCCATGGCACCAGAGCTGGCATTCCCTGATCCTGACGGCAACATCCGCAAGCTTTCCGACCTGCGCGGCAAGGTGGTGTTGATTGACTTCTGGGCTTCCTGGTGCGGTCCGTGCCGCCGCGAGAGTCCCAATGTGCGCAACGTCTATCAGAAGTACCACGACCAGGGCTTCGAAGTGTTCAGCGTTTCTTTGGACCGTGATGCCAACAGCTGGAAGAAGGCCATCAAGGATGACCAGTTAGTGTGGCCCAACCACGTGAGCGACCTCAAGTACTGGTCCTCCGAAGCCGCCGCCATCTATGGTGTGCGTTCCATTCCGGCCATGTTCCTGCTCGACCGTGAAGGCCGCATCGTAGCCAAGGACCTCCGCGGCGCCGCCCTGGAGACTGCCGTGCGCGAGTTGCTTTCCAAACAGAAATAATACTCCTATATAAGATAAAAAGAAAAAGCCACCTTCCGGTGGCTTTTTTCGTTTCACATAACAGCCTGATTACTTCTTCAGGCCGAGGATGACTCTTGCTTCGTCGGAGGTGGCCACCTCACGGCCGAGCAGCTTGGCCATGCGGACAACCTTGTCCACAAGCTCACCGTTGGACTTGGCCAACACACCTCTTTCAAGGTAGAGGTTGTCTTCGAAGCCCACGCGCACGTTGCCGCCCATCACGATGGTGGGAGCAGCCAGCGTGAATGCATGGCGACCAATGCCCGTGCTGGTCCACGTGGAACCGGCAGGGATGTTCTTCACGAGCCAGCAGAGATTGTCCACCGTGGCAGGCGTACAACCAGGCACGCCCAACACGAAGTTGAACTGCATTGGCGCTCCGGGCACCTGACCTTTGCGGGCCATGGTCAGGATGGTGTCCAAGTGTCCCATCTCAAAGCATTCGTACTCGGGCTTGATGCCACGCTCCATCATGCGCTTGCCAAAAGCACGCATGGTCGGCATGGTGTTGTCGAAAATCTCGTCGCCAAAGTTGCAAGTACCACAGTCCAGCGTGGCCATCTCCGGCACGGGCGTGGTGTCTGTGGATTGCAAACGCTCCTCCGGAGTCATGCCTACGGCACCGCCAGTGGACGGGATCAAAATCACATTCGGGCAAGCCTTGTAAATGGCGGTCTCGCACTCCTGGAAGCGGTCGCGGCTCTGCGTGGGCGTACCGTCATCCTCGCGCACGTGCAAGTGCACGATGGCAGCACCGGCATCCACGGCGGACTTGGCTTCCTTCACAATCTCCTCCACGGTATAAGGCACTGCGGGGTTCTGTTCTTTGGTAACTTCAGCACCGCAAATAGCGGCGGTAATTATCAGTTTTTCCATAATTATCTAGTTTAGTTGGTAAATGGGGTAAAAAGGGTGAATGAGGAGAGGAGGATAACTATTATCTCTCATCTCTAATCTCTCATCTCTCAACTATTTCCTCTGGCATTGCTTCGGGGTGACGCAGGTGCCGGAGGCGCGGCAAACCACGATGGGTTCTGCCAAAACGTCGGCAGCAGAAGGGCTGATGTCCGGGCGCGGGGCGATGATCTTGCGGGCCTCGAAGACCATCTTGCGGGAGGTATTGCCCACATGGGTGATTTCACCCACAGCCTCGATATAGTCGCCGGCATAAACAGGTGCAAGGAATTCCACATTGTCGTATGCACAGAAGAGGCCTTCGTCACCATCTTGCATAATTAACAGTTCCGTGGCCACATCGCCGAACAGGGCCAGCATGTGTGCACCGTCAACCAAATTTCCACCATAATGAGCGTCCTGAGAGCTCATTCTAAGTCTGATCATTGAAGTTTTCTTTTCTTCCATAGAAAAAATATTTTAAAGATTATCAAAAATTTTCTGCGGTTGCAAAAGTACAACAAAATTAAGAAAAAGTCTTTTGTGAAAAAGAAAAAAATTTATATTTGCACCCCGTATTAAACATTGCTAATATGAAAGTAGGTTTTGATAACGGGAAGTATCTGAAAATCCAATCAGAACACATCAAGGAGCGCATCGCTCAATTCGGCCACAAGCTTTATCTGGAATTCGGCGGGAAGTTGTATGACGACTTCCACGCGAGCCGCGTTTTGCCTGGATTCCAGCCCGACAGCAAGTTGCGCATGCTTACACAACTGCAGGACGATGCGGAAATCATCATCGTCATCAGTGCCGTGGATATCGAGAAAAACAAAATCCGCGGCGACCTGGGCATCACATACGACGAGGATGTGTTGCGTCTGCGCGACATCTTCATCGGACGCGGGTTCATGGTCTGCGGTGTGGTCATCACCCACTACAACGGGCAGGCCAGCGCGATGGCGTATCGCGAACGGCTGGAGCGACTGGGCATTGATGTCTATTATCATTACCTCATTGAAGGATACCCCACCAATGTCGATCTTATCGACTCTCCCGACGGATTCGGGCGCAACGAATACGTCAAGACCACCCGTCCGTTAGTGGTGGTGACAGCCCCGGGACCCGGCAGCGGCAAGATGGCCGTGTGCCTGAGCCAGCTCTATCAGGAGAACCAGCGGGGCGTCAAGGCCGGCTATGCCAAGTTCGAGACCTTTCCCATCTGGAACCTGTCGCTGAAACATCCCGTGAACATTGCCTACGAAGCCGCCACCGCAGATTTGGACGACGTGAACATGATCGACCCCTTCCATCTGGAAGCCTACGGCAACATGGCCGTCAACTACAACCGCGACATTGAAATCTTCCCCGTCCTGAATGCCATTTTCGAAGGCATCTACGGGGAAAACCCATACAAATCGCCCACTGACATGGGCGTCAACATGGCCGGATACTGCATTTCGGATGATGAGATATGCTGCGAGGCCTCCAAAGACGAAATCATCCGCCGTTATTTCACAGCTTTATGCAATGTAGTTAACGGCAAATCCACTGAAGAGGAAGTGAACAAGATTTCGTTGCTGCTCAAGCGGGCGCAAGTCACGGCGGAGAACCGCAAACCCATCATCGCCGCCCGCAAGCGCAAAGAGGAAACTGGCGTGGCCTCTTCCGCCATCGAGTTGGCCGACGGCACCATCATCACGGCCAAGACCACTCCCCTGCTCGGCCCCAGCGCCGCGCTCCTGCTCAATGCCACCAAATACCTGGCCGGCATTGACCATGACGTGAAGCTCATCCCGCAGGAGATGATCGAGCCCATCCAGCAGACGAAAGTCAACCTCCTGCACGGCCGCAACCCGCGATTGCACACGGACGAAGTGCTGGTGGCCCTCTCCATGCTAAGCCTTAACGACGAGAACTGCCGCAAGGCCCTCGAATGCCTGCCGCAACTGATCGGCTGCCAAGCCCACACCACCGTCATGCTCAGTGAAGTGGATCATAAGATTTTCAAGAAGTTAGGGATTGGACTGACGTGTGAGCCAGTGAGGAAATGAAAGATTAGAGATGAGAGATGAGAGATTTATTTAATCTTTAATTCTCAATTTTCAATTTAAGAAACTCTTTTGATGAAAAAAATAACGTTACATAAGGGCAAAGAGAAGTCTCTCCTCCGCTATCACCCGTGGGTATTCTCCGGGGCGGTGGCCAAGATGGACCGTGGTATTGCCAGCGGCGACATGGTGGAGGTTTGCGACCATGACGGCAACTTCCTGGCACTCGGGCACTACCACAACAGCTCCATAGCAGTTCGAGTTTTCAGTTTCGAACAGCAGCTGCCCAACTATGGTTTCTGGAAACGGAAGATCGCCGGAGCCCTGCAATACCGCCAGCGTCTCGGGCTTATCGGGAACCCGGACACCAACATATTCCGCCTCGTGAACGGCGAAGGAGACGGACTGCCCGGCCTTATCATCGATGTATATGATGGCAACGCCGTGTTACAGTTTCACTCCTACGGCATGTATCTGCTGAAAGACACATTCGTACAGATACTTAGAGAACTTCTTCCCGATCTCAAATCCATCTACAACAAAAGCAGTCTCACCCTGTCGGAGACCGCCGACAATCCTAGCGAAGACGGCCTGTTCTATGGTGAGTTAACGCCCATTATCGGCAAAGAGAACGGGATACCATTCCAAATCGACATTCCGGGCGGGCAGAAGACGGGCTTCTTCTTGGATCAGCGCGACAGCCGCGCCCTCGTGGGCCAGCTGGCTAAGAATTGCCGTGTGCTCAACATGTTCTGCTACTCGGGCGGGTTCTCCGCCTACGCACTGCGCGGCGGCGCCACACACGTGGATTCCGTGGACATCTCGCGCAAAGCCATAGACCTCACCGAGCAGAACATCGTCCTCCTTGGCGAGGAGGCTGCCAGCCGCCATGCCGCCTATTGCGAAGATGTGTTCAAATTCCTGGACAACACGCCCGACCACAGCTACGACCTCATCGTGCTTGACCCGCCAGCCTTCGCCAAGCACCACCGCGTGAAGGAGCAGGGCATCAAAGGATACCGCAACATCAACCGCCAAGCCATGCGGAAGCTGACTCCGGGAGGGCTGCTTTTCACCTTCTCCTGCTCACAGGCCATCAGTCAGGAAGACTTCAAGACCATCGTTTTCTCGGCGGCCGCCATGGAGCACAAGAACGCGCGCATCGTCCACCGCATGCAGCACGCCCTCGACCACCCCATCAACATTTATCATCCCGAAGGTGAATATTTGAAAGGATTGGCCGTGGAAATAACAGAAATGAATTTTTAAATCAAAAAATATTTGAATATGCAAACAAAAATCGCCATCTTAGGATACGGAAACATAGGAAAAGCCGTGGAACAGGCCGTAATGTCCGCTGACGACATGCAGTTGACCGGCATTTATCATCATAATGACAATTTGGACAACATCGATGCAGATGTGGTAGCTCTTTGCACCCCCACCCGCCAAGTGCCCGATTTCGCGGAGAAGTTCCTCCAACGGGGCATCTCCACCGTTGACAGTTTTGACATCCACGGGCAGATTTTCGACCTGCGCAAGCGTCTGACTCCCGTTGCCAAAGAGCACAAAGCAATCAGCGTGATTGCCGCTGGCTGGGATCCGGGCTCCGACTCTGTAGTGCGCGCGCTGCTGCTGGCACTGGCCCCGAAGGGCATCACGTACACCAACTTCGGCCCCGGACGCAGCATGGGACACACCGTGGCCGCCAAGGCCATCCCCGGCGTGAAGAACGCGCTCTCGATGACCATCCCACTCGGTACAGGCATACACCGCCGTATGGTCTATGTGGAACTGAATGACGGCGCCGATTTCGCCACAGTGGAAAAACTGCTGTTACAAGACGACTATTTCGCCCACGATGAAACGCATGTGGTAGAGGTCCCCTCCATTGACGCGCTCAACAATGTGGCACACGGCGTAAATCTGACACGTTCCGGTGTGAGCGGGGCAACCCACAACCAACGTTTCGAGTTCAACATGGAGATCAACAACCCCGCGCTCACAGGCCAGGTACTCGTCTCGTGCGCCCGCGCCGCCATGCGCATGAAGGAGGAACAACACTACGGAGCCTTCACCATGATCGAGATCCCGCCCATCTACCTGCTCCCCGGCGATGAGGAACAGCTGATTCGGACGTTGGTGTAGAGAGATTCTCTCCGCGGATCACACGGATCTTATGGATCGCGAGGATGAAATCATGCCTGCGCGATCGATACATCATACTCTTTTTTTTGTATATTTGCGGCCCTGTTATAGAAATTGACTATGGCCTTCACAAATCCACTTCTTCTCTTCGGCCTTTTCGCCATCCTCGTACCGATCATCATCCATCTGTTCAACTTCAGACGATACAAGACCGTGTATTTTTCCAACGTGAAGATGTTGGAAGATATCAAGAAGAAGACCAAACGCGAGCAGACCATCCAGCAGTTGGTGGTATTGGCGTTGCGCATACTGGGCATCGCCGCGCTTGTGCTCGCCTTCGCCCAACCCTTCATTCCCGCCAAAGGACAAAAGAACAAACACGGCAATCTAATCACCGTCTTCCTTGACAACTCCTACTCCATGGAGGCCAACAGCGAAAACAGCGCCCTGCTGTACGAGGCCATCGACGCCGCCAAATCCATCGTCAACGCCTTCGATTTCTCCGACGACTTCGTGCTCACCACCCAGGATTTCACTGGCGAGGAGTCGCATATCCTGAACCGCGACCAGATGTTAGAGTTGCTGGACAAAGTGCAGATTTCCCCCAACAGTCGCAAATTCGAAGACATCATCGCCTTTGAAAAGAACACTGCCCTCAATTCCCAGAAAAGCAACATCATACATTACTATATTTCTGATTTCCAGAAGAACAATTTCAACCCGGCCAAGCTGCCGACAGACAGTACTGACAACACGTTTCTCATCCCCATGCCCATAGAAGGACGCAACAACGTGGGCATTGACAGTTGCTGGTTCCTGTCTCCGATTTTCAAAGTCGGCAACCAGGTAACCCTGATGGCCAGAATCCACAACTACGGTGACAAAGACTTGAACATGCTGCCGGTCAAGCTGTATGTCAACGACAAGCAAAAAGCCATGGCCGCCATCGACCTCAAGGCCGGCGACTATATGGACTGCCGAATGACCTACAGCATAGAAGAGGCTGGCACGCATTGTGCTTTGCTCGTCATCGAAGATGCGCCCATCACCTTTGACGACAAGTTGTATTTCACATACAGCGTAACCGACAACACCAACATCATCGCTATTCAGGACAAGGAAAACAACCGTTTCCTGCAATCGCTGTACGGCAAAGATTCCGTTTTCAACTACCAGACCATGCCTTACACGCAGGTCAACTACACGCAGCTGAAGAACTGCGATGTAGCCGTGATGAGCGAAGTCCCCAAACTCTCATCAGGTTTGGCTGACGAGCTGTCCAAGTTCGTAAAAAGCGGCGGAACCCTGCTAGTGCTTCCTGCCAAGGAGATGGACAAAAGCTGGAACCAATTCCTGAGCAACCTCGGAGCCGGCACATACGGGTCTTTGGTCAAGAAGGAGCTGAAATGCAGTCATATCAACACTGAGAGCATCTACTTTAAAGGCGCATTAGACAACCAGCACGAGCAACTGGACATGCCCGTCACGCTGCAACATTATGACATCAGCAACGGCGGCATCCAGGGCAGCGAGATTGTCATGTTGCTGGAAAACGGCGCATCCCTGCTCACGGTTTACCCTGTGGAAAAAGGCAAGATATTATTGTCGGCAGTGGCCATGAACGATGAATTTGGCAACACCCATCGGCATGCCTTGGGATTCGTCGCCCTGCACAACATCGGCATCATGAGTGCCATGCAAGGCAAGTTGTACAACGTTATCGGCGCCGACCGGATGCAGACCATCCCCTTGCGCAGTGCCACGGGTGACGGCAGCATCACTTTGAAAGCCCGCAACTCCAAGACCGAGTTCATCCCTGAACAGCGCAGTTTGGGCAACGAAACAGCCCTGTATTTCCACGACCAAGTGCAGGAGAGCGGCTTTTACGACATCGTCAAGGACGGCGCGGTCATAGGCACGCTGGCGTTCAACCAGGACCGCAAGGAGTCGGACCTCAACTGCTACGACGAGAGTGAGCTCAAGAAGATGGCCAAGGCCTCCGGCGACAATGTGGACGTTATCAGCGCCAACACCAAGAACATCGCCAAGAGTGTCACCGACAAACTCAACGGCAAACCTCTCTGGATGTACTTCCTTATACTCGCCCTACTCTGCTTCCTTGCTGAAATCGCCGTACTGAGATTCTGGGGCAAACCGAGAGCACTGAACGAGGGGAAAGATGAGAGAGTAAGAGAGGAGAAGAAAAAAGAGTATACATACAAACTTTAAAACCCAATAAAAAATGAACAAAGACTTATTGAAACTGTATCCCCACGATTTGTGGGAGAATTTTGCAAACCTTTGCGACTGCCCGCACCCTTCCAAACACGAGGATGCTGCCATCAAATGGATGAAACAATGGGCCAAAGATCACAAAGTGAAAGTTGAACAAGACAAAACCGGCAACCTGCTGTTCACCGTTCCGGCCACCAAGGGCATGGAAAACCTCACTCCTGTGATTCTGCAAGGTCACACCGACATGGTGCCGCAAGCCGACGATCCGAAGTTCGACTTCCTGAAGAACCCCATTGAGCCGATCATCGACAAGGGCTGGGTTCGCGCCAACAGAACCACCCTCGGTGCAGACAACGGCATCGGCGTTTGCGCTGCATTGGCATGCGTCACCACCCCAGGCGTGAAACACGGTCCGATGGAGATTTTGGTCACCATCGACGAAGAAACCGGCATGACCGGCGCCTTCGGTTTGAAGAAGGGCTTTGTGAAAGGCAAAATCCTCATCAACCTCGACTCTGAAACGGAGGGTGAATTGTATGTGGGTTGCGCCGGCGGTCTGGATGCCAACTTCGAGCGCAAATACACAACCATGCCGACACCTGCTGACATGAAGGGCTTCCAGCTCATCGTCACGGGTCTGCACGGCGGCCACTCCGGCATGGACATCAACTTGGGACGCGCCAACGCCAACAAGATTGCCACGCGCTTCATCACCACCGCCATCAAGGAATACGGTGCATGTCTGGCCTCCATCAACGGCGGTGGCCTGCGCAACGCCATCCCGCGTGAGGTAAACGCCATCCTGGCTGTTCCCGCCAAGAAAGCCACCGCATTCAAGACCTTCGCCAAGAAGTTCGACGAAACGCTCAAGGCCGAGTTCTCCGCCACAGAAGAGAACCTCTCTGTCAGCGTGAAGGCAGTGGATACGCCCAAGAAGGTAATCCGCACCAAAGCACAGAACCAGTTCATCAACATGGTGTTTGCTATTCCTAATGGTGTGCTCCGCATGAGCGACTCCATGGAGAACTTGGTAGAGACTTCCAACAACGTGGCTGCCATCAAGGCTGAGAACGGCACCATGAGCGTCACCTGTCTGCTCCGCAGCTCCGTGGATAGCGCTAAGAACGCCCTCGGTGACAGAATGACCGCCATCGCAGAACTCGCTGAATGCGGCATCGAACTCTCCGGCGCTTATCCGGGATGGAAACCCAACATGCAGTCTCCGATCCTCAAAACCTGCCAGAGTGTTTACAAAAAGAAATTCAAAGAAGAACCCAAAATCATGGCTATCCACGCCGGTTTGGAATGCGGCCTCTTCGGCGCATGCTATCCTGATTGGGACATGGTTTCCTTCGGTCCTACCATCGAGCATCCGCACTCCCCGGTTGAGCGCGTGAACATCGACAGCGTCGGCAAGTTCTTCGACTTCCTCGTGGAAGTGCTCAAGAACATCCCGAAGAAATAGGTTCTCACCTATACAAAAAAAGACCGGCTTTTCAGTCGGTCTTTTTTTTTCGATTATATGTTTACTTTTTCTTAAAGCATGATAGCACGAACAGGAGAGCTAGAAAATCCGGCTATTGCCCTGGCGCAACTGTTCGTCCGTAGGTTCCATTTCAGTAATGGTGTCCACGAGAATTTCCAAAGGACGGCCGTACGCAGGGCGCTGGCGGTTGTCGGTTGGCTGAGACGCAGCGTGCTGCGTCTCAACTGTACCCTGTTCACTGTTTGCTGTACCCTGTTTATCCTGTGTCTGAGACGCACCATGGCACGTCTCTACGGCAATTTGTTCATCATTATCATGGACAGGAGACGCAGCGTGCTGCGTCTCTACGGTATCTTGTACCCTGACTACTGTACCCTGTTCATTACTGGGTACGGGATGTCCTGAGAAAACAACACCCAGGGTTATGCCGGTGACAACGGCCACCACCGCCACGGCAATGGCTGCTATTTGCAAGCCCGACAATCCTGCGCGCACACCAGCGCTTTTCGCGAAGCTGCGCCACGCGGAAGGACGGTAGGCGTACTGCGCCTTTTCCATTTTCTCTTTTATCAATTGGTCAAATTCTGCCATAGTCTATTCGTTATTCAGTTTTACAATCTCGTTTTTGAGACGGGTGCGGGCGGCGTTCACGTGCCAAGCGGAAGTACCTTCGCTGATGTTCAGCTGCTGCGCGATTTCCGCATGGGACAGGCCATCCATCACGAACAGGTTGAACACTGTTCGGGTCATTGGGGGGAGCTGCTGCACGAGGGAGACGATTGCCTCCGAAGAGAGATTAGAAACCGCCGTATTCACATCATAACCGATGGACGACGACTCCGCCACCTCTTCCAGGTCGGTCAGCTCCATCTTCGGACTGTATTTCCTTCTGTAGTCCAGCGCCGAGTTGACCATCACCCGTTTCATCCACGATTCAAAAGAGCCTGTGTTTTCATATTTGTCAAGGTTAGAAAACACTTTCAAGAAACCTTCGTTGAGCATATCCTCCGCTTCGTCGGTGCTGCCGGCATAGCGCATACAGAGCCGGAACATGGGACTGTAGAAGTGCTTGAACAGCTTGTGCTGAGCCCTTCTGTTGCCTTCACGGCAACCCTCCAGCCATCGAGCGATTCGGTCATTTGTATGCTCACTCATTATGAATAACGAAAAATATTATAAAAACTTTGGGTTCTATTAAAAAAAAACTTTTTGCAAAGATAAAAAAATCAAAGCAACGCAGTTTATCAACGAACAAAGGACACCAATATTGCCTGAACTTAGAAAACAAAAAAGGCATCCATTCAGGATGCCTTTTCTTGTGATTCCGCTGCGACTCGAACGCAGAACCTGCTGCTTAGAAGGCAGCTGCTCTATCCAGTTGAGCTACGGAACCATAGCTGTTATAGCTTCAATTGGTCGGGATAGCAAGATTCGAACTTGCGACCTCCTGCTCCCAAAGCAGGCGCGATAACCGGACTACGCTATATCCCGTTTTTGCGGCTGCAAAAGTACACTTTTTTTCTTTACCTTGGAATACCTTGATAAAAAACCTTCCCAAACCCCGATTTTTTGTACTTTTGCCGCCGCTATGACAGATTCACGAGACATCCGGATTGAAGATTTCAACTACGAGCTCCCCGAAGAGCGGATTGCTTTTTTCCCCGCCGAACAGCGGGATCACTCCAAGCTTTTAGTTTATCGGAACGGCAGCATCACTGACAGCCGTTTCGATCATCTTCCAGATTTCATTCCGGAAGAGAGCTTGTTAGTGTTCAACAATTCCAAGGTCATACACGCGCGGCTGCTCGTGCACAACGCCACCGGCGCAGCCATCGAGATATTCTGTCTGGAGCCCCTCTACCCCACCAACGACCCTGCCACCGCTTTCGCCCAGACCGGCGAGGTGACGTGGAAATGCATGGTAGGCAACGCCAAACGATGGAAACACCCGCTACAGATCACCGTGCCTATGGGCAACAAGACCGTGACGGTGACCGCCACCAAAGGCGACAATGTGGAGAGCACTTTCGAGGTCACGTTCCGCTGGGACGACAATGGTGTTTCCTTCGCCGAATGGCTGGAACATTACGGCAAAATACCGCTTCCACCCTATATCAAACGCGCCGCCGACGAGAATGACGAATTGCGCTACCAGACCGTCTATGCCAAGCACGACGGTTCTGTAGCTGCCCCCACTGCTGGATTACACTTCACGGACAGTGTTTTCGAAGACCTGCATCGGAAAGGCATCGACACGGATTTCGTCACGCTGCACGTAGGCGCGGGCACTTTCAAACCCGTGACCAGCGAAACCATCGGCGAGCACTACATGCACGAGGAGAAAATCGTCATCACAGAGGCACTCATCGAGCATCTAACCCAGTATATCGGCAAACGCTGCATTGCTGTGGGCACGACCGTGGCCCGTACGCTGGAGTCGCTGTTCATCATGGGGGCCAAGCTCCGCCTCAATCGTCCCGATCCGCTGAAAGTCAGCCAGTGGGAAATCTACGATGATGAAGCCCTGCGCCAAGTCACGGCAGCCGAGTCGCTACAAGCCATCCTGGAGCACCTCCATGCCCAGCAGACCGACCTGTTGCGCGGCGCCACCAGCCTCATCATCTTGCCCACCTACCAGCCCCGCATGGTCCAAGGCATCATCACCAACTTCCATCAGCCCCAGAGCACGCTCCTGCTGCTCATCTCCGCCTTCGTAGGCAATCGCTGGCGCGACATCTACGAGCACGCGTTACAACACGAGTATCGCTTCCTGAGCTACGGTGACTCCAACCTCTACCTGCCCTAATTTCAGAACACGACATACCAGCGCAGCTTCTCCATCAGTTCGGGATAGGCATGCGTAATCCGCTGGAGTTCTTCAAATGAAGTTATATCTCCATTTTTGCTTCTGTAATTCAGTATCGTTTTGGTCAGATAGGCATCGAAATAAGGATGAGCGATCATTTCCTTATAGGTAGCCTTGTTGATGTTGATTTTGCGCACGTCCCCAGGATGCACCACGAAATACTTCTCCAACAAATCCATGGGAATATCCTGCAATACAAACACCTCTCGCAGTTGCGCAAGCGAATGGAATCCTCCCAACTTGTCGCGATATTCCACCAGGCGGGCGGCCCGCTTGCTGCCGAACATCGGCACCACAGTAATATCAGTTGAATCGCAGCGATTGAGGTCTATTTTCACAATCTCGTACATGGGTTGCTTAGTCTTCTTGCGTGGCACCGTATCATCTGAAAGACAATGGTTCGCATAGGCCGTCCGCCGGACCTTCGCCAACGAATCTCGGATGTGATTCTGCCGCAGATTGAATTCCTCAAACACAGCGGCATACTGTGCCATATCCGGTGCTGGATTCTTTTCCCCATCACACAGGAAATAGAACAGATAACTGAACAAGATAAAGCCCGCCAAAACCAACGATGCGGCCCATTCTCCATTGGTAAAATTGAACTTTGTTTTCATGCCGCAAAAATAAAAAAAAAAGATTTAACAAACATAAATTTGTTAAATCTTTTTTAATAATATCTAAACAATCGACCTAACGAATAATCGTCAAGGAACCGTTATAGTTCACTGTCTTGGCTTTTCCTTTATAGTAGAAGGAGAAGTAATACACACCGTCTGACACGCCAGAGGCATCAAACACCTGGCTTCCCAGCTGGATTTGGCCATCGCGGGCGAAAGTGTCATAATTCTTGGCTTCATACACTTTCTTGCCCCAGCGATCGAAAATCACCAGCTTGTTATTGCGGTATCCGTCAGGATCTTCCGGATTTACATCCGTATTCAAGTTCTCAATAGCGAACACATCGTTGGAACCATCGCCGTTCGGTGTAATCACATTCGGGAAGATAAGGTCCTGCTCAATGACCACCGTGTGGGTAATCTCGCTGGCACATCCGTCACCGGTCTCAATATGAAGCGTGACAGGATAATCTCCCCACTGGCCATAGGTGTGATTGGGCGAAACCTCTGTCGTATCCGACTCGCCGTCCCCGAAGTTCCAAACGAAGTGACATCCGTCAGAAAGCATCAATACGGAATCGGAATAGCAAATGAAATGAACTTCACCGTTATGCTCGCCCATCAAAGAAATTTCAGGATCCGCGGTAAATTCAGCTATCGGTTGTGAATTCACTTTCAAATAATTCCATCTGATAACTGTATCGCTACATCCATTTTCTGTAGTGGACACAAGGCTGACAGAATAAGTGCCAGGGTCATCTATCTGGAACACAGGCTCTTTTTGATTGGAGGAAAGCACCGCAATGGCATCTTCATTCATAATTTGCCAATTGTACACAGAATTCTCAGGGGTGGAATTATTGTTAAACTTCACGACCAGCGGCGCACATCCTTGCACCACGTTGGCATCAAAGTCAAAGAAAGGCATATCATAGAACTTCAGGTTGATGGTGTCGCTTCCGTGGCACGTAGTTCCCGTCTGTGGGTCTGTCGTCTCCACATAAACGGTGTATTGACCTGCTGTAACCACGCTTGTAGTCGGGGAATCATCACCTGTGCTCCACACGTATGTAGTATTCGGGGCCTCGTAGCCAGGGTTGAGTGTAATACGCTGACCATAGCATTCGGTCCTGTCCTCACCAAGGTTCGGTTCGGGAGACTGAGTGACACGCATCACCATGTTGGTGTCATACTGGCATCCGAAATCGTCCACCACACGGGCGACGTAGGTAATATCACCGGAATCCGTTGGGACAACTACGCCTTCAGCAGCACCCGGACCAATCAGATATGCGGTATCAACCGTCAAATCGAAGCCCCAGTTGGTAGGGAGCAAGGAGGGATTCAAAGCCATCTCCCAACCGCAGATATAGCCGTTGTCACCGCTCCAAGCATCCATCACCTGAATTGCCCATGTTCCATTGAGCGGACAGTTCTGCAATTTGGTGAAAAAATTGTCATCTGGATGATAAACATTAGTCATATTGGACGTGTCAGTGGGTGACACATAGTTACCGTTAATATGGTTGCAGCTTTCGTACACCCAACCATTGCCACATGCATACTGATAGCCTTCGGTAACATTGTTAGACCAGCAATAGTTCCAGCAGGTACCGATAGGGCTCTCGGCGGGGTTACACTTGTTAGTTCCATCTGGTTCATAATACAGGCCAAAATAAGAGCTAGTGGGACCGGGAGACCCCTGCCAGCCACGGTCTGCCTGGGGAATACTGTTCAAACAATTCGTTGATCCAGAACCACCATACTTCATAATCGTGGCATATTGGCCGTTAGGACAAATCAGGCGAATATAAATATCTCCAATCCAAGAATGCTCAATGGCAAGCCGCACATACAGAATATCGTTCACCGAGGATATTTTCGCAGACGGCGAGAACATGTCAAAAGTCACCGGAGAGGTATAGGCACATCCGGATCCACAGTCAAGGCCGTCAGGAAGGAAGATAGTGTCTGGAACACCCAGAGCTGTATTCTTATAGCTACTAATCGTATCCACCTGAATATTGGAAATCATATCATAGCCTATTGTCAGGTTCACCTCGTCACCCGTACACACCGGATGCAGGGGAGAAAGCTCACGAATGGGGTTAGCAGACGTCATCACTCTGACTTTCCTGGCCATAATGGCCTCACAACCTTGGTTATCAATAATCAACAGGGCAAGATCAAAAGCATTTCCGGGCGGAAAATAGTAATCTAATACATTACCTCCTACAGTCTCAATGGTAGTGTCGCCCAAATCCCATCTGAAAGTAGAGGTCGGGTCGCTTTGATGGTAATTATAGTCATTATCCGGATAACGGCCTCTGGCCACCAAATGCACTGTATCATACGGACAAAGCTGCATGTAATAATAGCCTGAGTCGGGTTGAAGAATCGGGAAATGATTGGAAGCGTTGAGATCAAACTGAATCTCCACGCGTTGACAAAGCCGCACACAGGAGGAGTACATCTTGAACCCCATGCCATTGTTAGCGCCATCTGTCTTGAAGCGGATGGTCAGTTCGCCAGTCTGGCTGCGCATAGTAGCCGCAAATGAAAGCACAACATCTCCGTACACTGCCACGAGCGAGTCATTCAGCGTGGCCAGCAACATGGAGTCCACCATATTGGGACCATCGTAGATAAACACGGTATCTGAATTGTGCACATTGAAAAAATTCAACGGGATGTCCACCTTGACGGCAGGATGCGTGACATCATTGGAGCGCAAGACCACATGATCATCACGATTGGGATAATAGTCGTTAGCCTCGCCACCAACATCGTACACGGTGAAGTCACAACCAACCTGAGGTGACACGGATGAGCCAACCATCACATTCTGCGCCTGCACAAAAAGCAGACTTAACATTACAACTGTGAGTAAAAATATCTTTTTCATAACAGCAAAATTCTATCTGTTAATAATCAAACTGTTTGAGATTGGCCTGTTCCATCTCGGCATAATCGCGTTTCGAAAGAATCACCACAAAATGGTCAGGTGTATGCATACGGATTACATTCGTTTGATTCTCATCCTGAGGAAATGAGAAATCGAATGGGTTAAGACCGCCCTCCCGAATGATACGAGCTTCATCCACAACCACTCCAGGCTTGGCGTATTCCTCAATGTAGCCGAGCATTTGGCCATTTTCCACACTCTTTCCAGCCACACGGGCAAAATAGCTCATCTTGAAGTTCTGGCGGAACAAATTCTCAAAATCTTCATTGTACATCTTCTCAATATCTGCCTTCGAGAAAATTTCGTACATTCTGTCATTCAGCACGAATTCACTCTTGGGCTTCAGATATTGGCTGTACCCTGTCAACAGCATCCCAAGGGCAAAAAATAATAGGATAGTCTTTTTCATAATTTCATTTTTACTTTAAAACCTGCAAAAATAACATTTTATGTGAAACGACCAAAATAAAAAATCATCTCACATCAGAAATGTCGCATTCTCTACAGCAAATGTTACATCAAAAAAATTATTTTTGAACCTTGATAGCGTTATTATCTATCAACCAACGCATTACAAAAAGAACACGCTCTTCATCCTCCTGGGCAGCGAGTTGCTCAAGGATTATCTTCTTTGACAAACCTTGCCGATGCAGGCGGAGTATTTTCCGTGACAGTTTTTGAAATTCCTGCTCATTGACCGCACCATGCGTGTTTTTCCTGCACACGTCACACTGGCCGCACGCCATACTGTCTGTTTCTCCGAAATAGCTTAGCAACAATCGGCTGCGACACTCGTCTTGCGAGGTGACATACGCGCGTACCGCCTCCACCCGCTCCTGCGCTTTTTTCTTTTGGACATCATATACAGATGGATCGAAATAGATATGATTCTCGGGAATACGGTCTTGCAAAAACACGATGAGCGGAATATCGCTTTGCGGCTGGTAAGAGACAACCCCAGCTTGATGCAGTGTCTGAAGTTGTACTGTTGTCTCTTCCAGCGTCAGGCCCGCGCGGGCGGCAATCAGCTGCTCGTCAATCTTGACATACTGGGTGAACAGGCCGCCATAAGAACGCAACAGCAGTTTGACAAACTCCGCTATATCAGGATGATTGTCCTCAAAATCCATCAATTCGTCGCCGTTTAGCTTGAAGTGCAGCTGGGAGGTTTCTCGCAAATGTTCGGAGAGCGCAATCACACCTGCTTTTTCCAAAAATCTCACTGCATTGAACAATTGCACGGGATCCATTTTCATGCGGCGGGCGTGTTGCTCCAAATAAAAAGGCTTTATGGTGTTCTTGCCAGAACCCATTTCAATGTAATAATGCTGGCACAGGTCGTCATACACCTCCCGGATGGTTTCCAATGGCGGGAACGACATGGTGAGATTGCGGGAAAGTTGTCGCAGGTCGTTCGCGTCATACAGGAGTATGGCCACGGAGGGCTTTTCGTCGCGGCCGCCACGACCCGCCTCCTGGAAGTAGGCCTCCAGACAATCGGGCACATCGATATGCACCACAAAGCGCACATCCGGCTTGTCGATGCCCATACCGAAGGCATTGGTGGCCACGATGACACGGGTCTTCCCTATCATCCAGTCTTCCTGTTTTCGGTCGCGTTCCTTAGGCGGGAGGCCGGCGTGGTAGAAATCGGCCGTTATGCCATTTTGACAGAGGAATTCCGCCACTTCGGCCGTCTTGCGGCGATTGCGCACATACACGATGCCCGTACCTGGATAGCGCTGCATGATGCGCAGCATACGCCCGTGCTTATCCTCCTCTTTCACCACGAAATAGGTCAGGTTATCCCGTTTAAAACTTTTCTGGAAGACATTTTCAGACTTGAATTCCAGTCTGCGCTGGATATCACTTACCACTTCGGGCGTGGCTGTTGCGGTGAGGGCCAGCACAGGAGCCTGAGGAAATATTTTTCTTATGTTGGCGATTTCCAGATAAGGCGGACGGAAATCGTACCCCCATTGCGAGATACAGTGCGCTTCGTCCACTGCAATCATCTTCACCGGCATCTTCTCCAAATTCACGCGAAACATGTCGGTCTGGAGCCGCTCGGGCGACACATAGAGGAAACGGTACTCGGGATCGAACATCACATTCTGCACAGCATCTTGTATCTCATTGTAAGACATGCCGGAATAGAGTGCAGTAGCCTTGATGCCCTTGGCTTTGAGATGGGCCACTTGGTCCTTCATCAGAGCGATGAGCGGAGACACCACAATGCAAAGGCCCTCCAGCGCCATGGCAGGCACTTGGAAACAAATCGATTTGCCGCCACCAGTGGGCAGCAGGGCAAGTGTATCGCGGCCTTCCAGCACGGAGAGGATGATATCCTCCTGCATCGGGCGAAAACTGTCATAGCCCCAATATTGTTTCAATATCTGATGAATCCGTCCCATAAAGCGGGTGCAAAGATACGGAAAAGAGATGAGAGATTATAGATGAGAGATTATAGATTTAGGGAAGGTAGTAAAGATAAAATATTATTGACCAGCAGCACATTATGCAATATTTCAGATTAAAAATCGTTAAAACAAAGCTTGGTTTGCCAAGAATATTGTATATTTGCGGCCTTAAAATTTGGAACAATGGGTAAGAAAAAATCCTTTTTGTATATAATCACGGTCATCTTATGTGTTGTGTTTATGGTATCTTTCTCATCCTGCAGCACTTCCCAAGGTAGTACGAAATCCAAGGTGGAGTACAGCAAGAAGAGAACCCGCCACCAGCCGAAGTGGAACGCCACCACCTCGCAGACCACCACGTATCACATACGCAAACACAACACCCGCAGAAGTCACAACCGCTAACCGATTCGGTTATTATTTTATTTACTTATGAAAAAATCTCGTCTTACTATACATATAGTATTGAATTTATTTTTTGTTATTGCCTTATGTGGACATGCCTACGCACAGGAGAATCACATCCAGTTCAGTGTGGTGAACGACACTGCCCGCATCGACTCTGCCATTCCGGAGGATACGCTTGGCGACAAGCTGAATTTTGACGAGGATTTGGCCTCATTGGACAACGTGGACCACGGCGACGGCATGCTGTTCACCTATTTCAACTGGATGCCTGGTTACGGCCGCTACCAGAATTTCGACATCATCCGTATCCACTACAGACACGTTGGCTCAACGCCTCGCGACACCATAGTTTTGGACGGCTACCATCATCCTGCCAACTTCCGGAAGACTTCCGACTATGGCTGGCGTCGTCGACGCATGCACCGTGGCGTCGATTTGGGCTATCCCACTGGCACACCCGTGGCCGCTGCTTGGGACGGTCAAGTGCGCATTTCCAAGGGCAGCAATACCGGCGGCTATGGCAACCTCATCGTCATCCGCCACGACAACGGACTGGAGACCTACTATGCCCATCTTTCGCGCAGACTGGTCAACCCTGGCCAGATGGTACACGCTGGCGAGATTATCGGCCTTGGCGGCAATACCGGACGGTCTTACGGTTCACATCTTCACTTTGAAATCCGATATCTGGGCCAAGATATCAACCCCAACCGTCTCGTGGACTTTGACAACTTCAAGTTGAAATACGACACCATGTACGTTTCGGGTTATAGTGTTTCTACCCCTACTCCCGTGCAAAGCGACCCCACACAAGCCGCTCCTGCCAAACCGCAGACTGCCACTGCCTATTACAAAGTGCGCAAAGGCGACAATTTGGGTAAAATCGCGCAAAAATACCACACTACTGTCTCCAAAATCAAAAAGCTGAACCACTTGAGAAGCGATTTCATCCGCGAAGGCCAACGCCTGCGTGTCAGATAGCAATCGCCATGAAAGCCTTTCAGAATCTCTGTCTATTCCTCTGCTGCCTCTGTCTCATGATTGAGGCAAAAGCCCAGTATGTAACAGAAGATTTCAGTTTTTACCGCAATTCCTGCTCCGTATCTGTCAATACACCCGACACACTTGCCATGCCGTGGGCAGGAGGCATGAATGCTGTGCATTTCTCCGAAATAGATCTGGACCTGGACGGAGTAAACGATTTGATGGCTTTCGAAAAGCATGGCAACCGGATCCTGACCTTCCTGCGATGCGACAATCACTACCTCTATGCGCCACAATACGCCAAATCCTTCCCCGAATTACATGACTGGGTAATTCTGCGAGACTATAACTTCGATGGAAAACCCGACATTTTCACCTACGGGCTGGCTGGTGTGCGGGTTTTCAAGAATATTTCCGGCTCACAACTGGATTTTCAGCTGGTCACGGAACAACTGCAAGCCTACTATTACAATGGTTACGTCAACATTTTTGCTTCTCCCGACGATTATTTGATTGTAGAAGACATCGATCAGGATGGGCACTTGGATCTCCTGAATTTCTGGGTATTGGGGAAATATGTTCATCATTTGCGCAACTACAGCAACGACCCGGAGGTATTTGACTTCCGTTTGGAATCCGAATGTTGGGGGCACTTTGAGGAAGCCGGGGACAACAATGCCATCACACTTTTCTCTGACTGCAACAGCAAGGAGGGTGACGATGGCGGGCACACGCGCCACACCGGTTCTTCCATGCTGCTGCACGACTTCGACCATAACGGGCTGCCCGACATCCTGATAGGCGACATTGACTATCCCAACCTGATTATACTTTACAACCACGGCACCCTGCAAGATGCACGCATGACCGAACAGGACACTGCATTTCCCGCGGGTGCTCCGGTGCACCTGTTTTCCATGCCTGCGGCAGCACTCATTTCTCTTCCGGAGCAAAACTCTCCATCGCTGATCGTGTCGCCTTCTGATCCCGCACTGGGAAAATCGCAGGACATGAACAGTGTGTGGCGATATGATTACGACACACTTCTGCAGCAATTCACCCTCACCAGCACCGCTTTTTTGCAAGAAGAGATGCTGGATGTGGGCAGCGGCTGCCATCCGGTGCTTTTTGACTGGAACGGCGATGGGTTGCAGGATCTTTTCCTTGCCAACTATGGCAGCTTCGACAGTGCACAGTATATCAATGGATTTCTGACATCCTATTTTTCTTCATCTATCCAGTATTATCAAAACACAGGCACGCCATCGCAACCTGTTTTCCAACTGCAAGATGAAGACTTCGGCCAGTTGAAAGCGCTCAACCTCCATGCTTTGCATCCCACCTTCGGCGATTTCACCTGCGACGGGCAAACAGATATGCTCTGCGGGCAAGAAGACGGCACCCTGTTGCTCGTGCCGCACCAAAGGCTGACTGGCAACGGAGGCGAGATATATCCAGACTACCTCAACATTGATGTGGGCAAATTCAGCACTCCTGTGTTTTTCGATCTGGAGGGTGACGGACGTAACGACCTCATCATCGGCAACCAGCGCGGGATGCTGAGTTACTACCAAAACATCGGCACTTGCGGAACCACAGACTTCATACTCATCACCGACTCGCTGGGCGGTGTGGACGTGAGAAATGCCGAGCTGTCGTATTTCGGCTATAGCGTGCCCTGCCTATACCGAGACTCGTTGCACGGCACCGTGCTATTCTGCGGCAGTGAGCAAGGACAAATTCTTTACTACCACGACATGGACGGCGATCCACTGGGCAGCTATACCTATGGCGGGGTTGTGTATGAGAGCTCCGACAGCGACTGCCAGCTTTGCGCTACGCCTTTGCGCGAGGGCCGGCGCACCGCGGCCGCGATTGCACGCATTGACAACGACTCTTACCCCGACCTCATCGTGGGCAACTATGCCGGCGGGGCAGCCTATTTGAGCGGCCGCAGCCCTGTCACACACGAATCAGGCACACCCTCGTATGCGCGGCACACCCTAAGCGCCTACCCCAACCCGACCTCAGGAAAATTGAGAATTGAGAATGCAGAATCGAGCATTGAAAATGTGGAGGTTTTCGATGTGTATGGCAAGCTGATCATGACTGTCAAGGTTGACGGCAACATGGCCGAGCTTGACCTTTCGGGAAACGCTCTCGGAGTTTACTTCTTCCGCGTCATGACAGAAAAGGGCATGGTGACAAAACGCGTTATCAAACAATAATTTCTAAAGGCAATATCGGACAATAAAAAACGGGCATCGAATAATCGGTGTCCGTTTAGTGTTTTTATGCAGAGGCGCACGGCCGTGCGCCTTTACAAACATTATTTAATTTCCTCGAAATCAACATCCTGAACCTCCTGGTCGTTGCCGTTGCCGGGGTTACCGCCCTGCGGGCCTTGTGCGCCAGCGCCAGGGTTAGCACCGTTGAACGGGCCATTGCCTCCGAACGGATCTTGCGGATTGGCACCACCGCCCTGTTGGTACATCTTGGCGGAAGCGGCCTGCCATGCGCCCTGCAACTCTGCCGTAGCAGCGTCAATACCAGCAAAGTCTTTGTTGTCATGCGCGGTTTTCAACTTGGCAGCAGCAGCCTCAATCTTGGCGCGGTCGTCAGCAGGAACCTTGTCGCCGAACTCTTTCAGCTGTTTCTCGGTGGTGAACACGAGAGAGTCAGCAGCGTTCAGCTTGTCAATTTCCTCTTTAGCCTTTTTGTCGGCATCGGCATTGGCTTCAGCCTCGGCCTTCATGCGCTTGATTTCATCATCGCTCAAGCCGGAAGAAGCTTCGATACGGATCTTCTGCTCTTTGCCGGAAGCCTTGTCCTTGGCAGTCACGCTCAAGATACCGTTCGTGTCGATATCGAAGGTAACTTCGATTTGAGGCACGCCACGCATAGCGGCAGGAATGCCATCCAAGTGGAAACGGCCGATGCTCTTGTTCTGTGCAGCCATAGGACGCTCGCCTTGGAGCACGTGAATCTCCACAGAGGTCTGGTTATCGACAGCCGTGGTGAACGTCTCCGTCTTCTTGGTCGGGATGGTGGTGTTGCTCTCGATGAGCTTGGTCATCACGCCGCCGAGGGTTTCCAGACCGAGTGATAGCGGAGTCACATCCAACAGAAGGATGTCTTTCACCTCACCGGTAAGCACACCGCCTTGGATAGCAGCACCGATGGCCACCACTTCGTCGGGGTTCACGCCTTTGGACGGGGTCTTGCCGAAGAATTTCTCCACGATTTCCTGAATGGCGGGAATACGGGTGGAGCCGCCCACGAGGATTACCTCGTCGATGTCGGAGGTGGTATAGCCAGCGTCAGACAGAGCTTTCTTGCAAGGCTCGATGGTGGCGCGGATCAGGTCGTCACACAGTTGCTCGAACTGGGCACGGGTGAGCGTGCGCACCAAGTGTTGAGGTACACCGTCAATCGGCATGATATACGGCAGGTTGATTTCCGTGGAGTTGGAGCTGGACAGCTCGATTTTGGCCTTCTCGGCAGCCTCTTTCAGACGCTGCAGTGCCATGGCGTCCTTACGCAAATCCACGTTGTAGTCTTTCATAAACTCTTCAGCCAGCCAGTCGATGATCTTGTGGTCGAAGTCGTCGCCGCCGAGGTGGGTATCACCGTTGGTGGATTTCACCTCAAACACGCCGTCGCCGAGTTCCAGAATGGAGATATCGAAGGTACCGCCACCGAGGTCGAACACAGCCACTTTGGAGTCGGATTTCTTCTTATCCAAACCGTAGGCCAAAGCTGCAGCTGTAGGTTCGTTGATGATACGTTTCACCGTAAGGCCTGCAATCTCGCCAGCCTCTTTGGTAGCTTGACGCTGAGAGTCGCTGAAGTATGCCGGCACGGTGATGACAGCTTCCGTCACCTCCTGTCCGAGGTAGTCTTCAGCCGTTTTCTTCATCTTTTGAAGAATCATGGCAGAGATTTCCTGGGCAGTGTAGCTGCGGTCGTCGATTTTCACCTTCGGCATGTTGTTGGCGGTACGTTCCACAGTGTAGGGCACGCGCTCCACCTCTTTAGCCACGCGGTCGTAGGTCTCGCCCATGAAACGCTTGATGGAGAAGATGGTCTTGTTGGGGTTGGTGATAGCCTGACGCTTGGCGGGATCTCCAACCTTACGCTCATTATTACCGACGAATGCCACGATTGAAGGGGTAGTTCTACGACCTTCGCTGTTGGGGATCACAACCGGCTCGTTGCCTTCCATGACGGCAACGCAAGAGTTTGTAGTTCCTAAGTCAATTCCAATAATTTTTCCCATTTTGATGTTTATTTAATTGTTATTATTTCAGTTTTTTACTCGCGCCCTGAATCATATCGGTTCAAAGCGACGTGAAACATAAAACAACAACCGTGCCAAAAATTATCATACACATTCTGCTGACAAATTGGCAGAGAGGAAAGCGACGCGGTTAACGTATAGCCTATGCTTGCCGCTTGACTATTTAGATGAAAACACTACTTTTGCGGCCAAATTTGATGCTATGCCCCCTGCCCTAATCACAATCACCACCCTACTCTACCTCTTCGGCATCCCGCTGACATTAGTACTGATGGCCAAGCGCTGGCCCATCATCAACAAAATCAGCCCGATGGTGATCCTCTATATCATCGGTCTTATTGTCGGCAACTGCGGGTACGTCAGCGAGCGGGCCATGCACGTGTGCACGGACGTGTCGAATGCGGTGGTGCTGCTCACCATCCCCCTTATGCTGTTAGGTTGCAACTACAAAGGGCTATCAGCCGGCATGGCCGTGAAAGCCTTTTTCATCGGACTGTTCAGCGTATTGGCTGTCACGATAGCCGGATTCTTCATCTTTCGGGGACAGGCGACAGCTGCAGACGTGAGTTCCTCCGACTTTGCCAAAATCAGCGCGGTGATGACCGGCATCTACATCGGCGGCATCCCCAATCTGGCTCCCGTATCCAAAGCCATAGACTTACCCGACAATCTCTTCCTGCTGGTATCCAGTTACGACCTCATCGTCACCGGCCTCTACCTGATCGTGGTGGTGTTCTTCGGCCGACGCATCGTGCGCCTGCTTTTCCCACAACAGAAACATGCACTTTCAGATGAAATCACCAGCAGTGAAACAGAAGAAGAACAACCAAAATCTTTCTCCAAGAAATTGCTAAACCGAGGCCTCGGCATTTTGACAGCCCTCATCATTGCAGCCATAGCCTACGGAATCTCCTTGCTCATCCCTATCGAAAACAACACAGCGGTCATCATACTTGCCATCACCACCATCTCCATCGCGCTTTCATTCTGGAAGCCCCTAAAAAAGCTGGAAGGCACCTTTGACTTGGGATTGTACTTTGTTTATGTCTTCTGTCTGGCGGTGGCCACTATGGTAAATGTCCACGATTTGGAACTCTCCAGATATCTTTTCATCCTCTACTACATCGCCTTTGCAGTATTCGGCTCGCTGATTCTGCAATTCCTGTTTGCCCGCCTGCTCAAGGTGGACGGAGCCCTGACGATGGCGGCGTCCATCGCGTTCATCAACTCGCCTCCGTTTGTGCCGATGGTTGCCGCGGCCCTTAAGGACAAAAGTATCATTCTTCCAGGCATTGCCATCGGGCTGTTAGGCTACGCGGTAGGCAACTACTTGGGCTTGGCCATGTACACATTGTTAGCAAGCGGTATATAAGTTCAAGGTTCAAGGTTTAAAGTTCAAAATACATCATTTTCAATTTTCAATTCTCAATTCATAATTCTTAATTCCCATGTTCCGCTCCCTCACCACCATCCTTTTTCTGCTGTTTGGATTTTCCGTTTCAGCGCAAAACATCTCTGGCTATTGGCAGGGAATGCTGCATGTGTCTAAAACCGACTCGCTTACCATCGGCATGATGGTGGACATGGACGACGACACACTGCGCGTGGTAATGGACAGTCCCGACCAGTACTACATGGACATCGCCACCGACGAATCCAAATGGGAAGACAGCACGCTGTCGTGGAAAGTGAAAGAGATTGGAGCATCATTTTCCGGAAAGCTTTCTGCTGACGGCCAACGCATCACGGGCACCTTCAAGCAGGGTTCCAAACTGGAGTTGACGTTCGAGCGCGAGCACGAGCGCAAGGTCATCCACCGCCCGCAAACCCCGCAGCCACCCTACCCTTATCGCGAGGAAGAGATTCACATCAAGGATAAAAGCAACCGTTATAACCTCATCAACGGCACACTGACCATGCCTTCACAGGCGCCCAAAGCATTGGTCATCCTTATCACCGGTTCCGGCTGGCAGGACCGCGACGAGTCCCTCATGGGACACAAGCCTTTCCTGCTCATCGCCGACCATCTCACACGTCAAGGTTACGCCGTGTTCCGCTACGACGACTTCCCGCGTGCGGTGTTTGCCAAATCTACCACCTTCGATTTTGCCGATGGAGTTTCCTTGATACTGGATTCCCTTGCTCATCGCGCAGACCTAAAAGACGTGCCCATGGGATTGTTAGGACACAGCGAGGGCAGCATGGTATCCGAGATCGTAGCCGCCCGCGACCCGCGAGTAGCCTTCGTCATCTCCCTTGGCGGTGTGGCGCAACGACCCACGGATGTGCTGCTCTACCAACTGCGCGCCATCAACGAGACCGACAGCGCCATGACACCCGAGGAAATAGACAACTCTGTGAAATTGTCCGACCAAATGTATCAGGCATTACTCAAAGCCAAAAACGAACGGGAAGCAGCGGAAATTCTCAACCAAAAATGGGAACAGATTTGCAGCCGACTAACCCCCGAGGAGCAGGAAAGGTACGAATTTACACCACAACACAAAGCCACTGTCATTCAGCAGCTCATCTCTCCTTGGTTTTTCACTTTCGTTCACTTTGATCCCAAACCGTACATCAAAAAGATGCGGTGTCCGGTGCTGGCCATCGGCGGAGAGAAAGACCTGCAAGTGGATGTCGTAGCCAACAATGCGTTGTTTGCCAAGTATCTGAAAAAGAGCCCACATCATCTTTTCGTCAGTATCCAGAATGCCAATCACCTGCTACAACCCTGCATCACCGGCAGCCCGAATGAATATGGGGAGATTGAAGAGACCATGAAACCCGAAGTGCTGGAGATTATTTCTGAATGGTTGGGTGCAACTCTGCGCAATAGATAAATAAGATCTAAGACATCCACAACAAAATAAAGGGCGCAGCCCTACCGGCCGCGCCCTCATTATCTTCACTTACACACTTCCCTAGAATGCATACCGCAAATGTACCAGAATCTGCCAAGTGGAGGACAAATTGTTATAGACTGACCACGTAGGCTGGTTGAAGGTGTATGTTCCGTTGCTGTAGTTCAGCACTACGTCGCTGTCGAGCACCTTGTATGCGCCCCACTTGCTGCATAAGAGGTTGCCGAGGTTGTTGATGTCCAACCCCACATCCAAGGTGTGCTTGTGACCTGTCACATTGAAGTAGAACTCCTGCGCAAACTTGAAATTGATGCGGTTCAGCCATGGGGCCACGCCCGCATTGCGCTTGGAATACTCGCCTCTGTGCCTGCTCAGATAACGGTCGTTAGAAATATACTCCTCAAAAGCAGCCTTGTTCTCCTCGGAGACAAACGGCATGGCGGCCAGCTCGTCCACCGTCGGAATGTACATGAGTTGCGGGCTGTTGCCCATGCCGCTCACATTGTTGATGAGATACGAATGACGGGGCATGTAATTGTAACCATATACACCCATATTGCAGCCTTCGTAGAAAAGGCCGAGCTTCGTAGCCGTACGCTTGCCCTCGTCAATGGTATAACCAATGGCGCCAATCACACGGTGCGGAGCCACGAAAGCGGAGTAGCCCAGCTCGGGAGCATTGCCGTCGTTACGGTTCGGCGTGCTGGCAAACGTGGAGACCTGGTCGCCGGAACCATCGGAAATGGAAGTGTAATGACTGAATGTATATGCGGCCAGCAGGTCAAGACCGAAATCAAAAGATTTGGACAATTGGGCGGTCAACGCAAGATACTGTCCATGAATACCTTTTTCGTTATGGAGATAATAGCCGTTCATCTTGCTACCGCTCATATTGGTAATATTCTCCCTGCCATAATGGAGTCTCTCTTCGGGCTCGCCGGGCAGTTGCACCGTACCATCCTCCACATATCCGAGCATGGAGGCATAAACCTCGTTAATATTGTACGAATAAACACCTTCCAGCGTCAATTTAACATCGCCGGGGATTGTGAAATCGAATGCCAAAGATGATTTCCAGCTGGTGGGCATTCTCAAATCCTTGGCCAAGATGGTAGCACTGGTGGGGGCAGGCAGAGCCTGTTGTTGGAACGCATTGCCCGCATATATGCTGTTGATGATGTCGGCACGGTCCGGGCTGAAATTCACCACTGGGTTGCCCGTATTGTTGTTGGCAATGTATTGATATTGCAGGCAATTGGAGTTGCCAGCGGCACTCACGAGCCATACATTCGGAATACGGCCCGTGAAGAGACCCGTACCACCACGCATGATGATCTTGCGATCCTTCTTGATATCCCAGTTGAAGCCGATGCGCGGCGAAACATTGACCGTAAGTCCGGGCAGATCGGCGGTACTGAGACCGGCAAAAGTGCTCTCGGGATTTGCGGCTGCCACCCTGTCGAAATCCAGATTGCGGTTGTTGTTCGGGAAGCGGATAATCGGCATCTCCAGACGCAACCCGACTGTCAGCTTGAAGAATTTGCTGAACTCCATCTCATCTTGCGCATACACGGATGCCTGCGAATAATCAAACGTCGGATACATCGTTTCCGTAGGATCGTCGGAGTTGGCATGCGTAATCATGAAAGCCACCGGACGGGCTCCCTCCACCCCGTTCACATCATCCACGAACGATTGCCATGAATCATAAATGTACCAGCCGGCACCACCCTGCATAAAGCCGTTCACGATGCGGTTCCACTCAAACTGCGCACCAGCCAGAATATTGTGGACTCCTTTGGTGTACGTAAATTCATCTGTAGCCACAATCGTATTCACTTTCCGCAAGTTAGCGTAAGTAAACGGGTCCGGCCCGAAAGTTGTATAGAAAGCCATCTGGTTGCCTTCCTCATTGATATAGGGTTCCAAAATATCGACCGTGGGAAACAAACCGCCCACAAAGGAACGCGGCTCATTTTGCAACGACCAGATAACACGGGCCATATTATGACCTTTGCCGTCCAGCACGTGACTGTTGAGTTCCGCCGCAACGGAAGTGAAGTTCATATCCTGAAAATAGCGTGTCGATTCAAACGGCAGAGCGTAGTCTGACAAGCGGCCCTGGGCGTAACGATTGACATTGTAACTATCGCCGTGAAGGTCTGTAATAATCGTATTGGTGCCACCCAGCGGGGTCATCGAACTTGATGCGTCTTCGGATGTGGAAGTGTGGGTGTGGCTAAAACGGACATTGAGGATATTATCCTTGTTGATATTCCAGTCTATTCGAGCCATTACCTTATAGTCCGGTGTACTGAGCGTATAGTTCTGGTAGCGACCGGGATTGTAGCCAAACTTCTCATTAAGGAAGTTCAAGATATTGTCCATCTGGGCAACCGTGGGCCGGTTGTAACCAGTACCACCACCGTATATTTGACTCTCATCCGTACGTGCCTGAATAGAAGAGCCTGCCTGGTTATCAACGATGTACTCGCCATTGAGGAAAAAGAAGAGTTTGTCTTTCAAGATGGGACCGCCCAATGTAAAGCCGGTCACGTTGTTCAATGTAGAAGATGTGGTCAACATATTGGTATCAACCTTCTGGCCTTGCAGTTTGCTGCAGGTGAAATAATCATAGACCGAGCCGTGCCAAATGTTGGTGCCTCGTTTAGTCACCATGTTGATGGCACCGCCTTGGAACCCGCTGTAGCGTACGTTGAACGGGGTAATATTCACGGCAAGCTGGTCGATGGCATCCAAAGAGATGGGTGCACCTCCGGCGGGCAGGTTGGAGCCGATGCCGAAGGAGTTGTTGAACGTGGCACCATCCACGAAAACCGCGGAGCCCCTGTAATTGCTTCCGCCAACCGAAATGCCTTTGTTGCTGTACATGGATTGGGGAACAAGTCTCATCACATCGTTCAGACTGCGACTGACATTGGGCATAGTCTCTTGCATGCGGCTATCTATCCACGTGCTCACTCCCGAGCGCTGGATATTCATCGTGGAGGTCTCCGACTCGCCATAAATGGCCACTTCCGCCAAATCCACCGCCGCCTTGTTCATCGGCGCGTTGGTCAAGACACTCTCTGACAATACCGCATACACATTCTTTATCATCACGGTCTGATAACCCATCTTATCCACCTTGATGGTATAAGGGCCACCGGCAATCACATTGTTGAAAACATAATAGCCCTTCTTGTTAGTCATCGAATAATAAGCCGTATTGGTGGGAATGTGCACAGCCGTAACCACAGCATCCGTGATGGGACCGTCGTCATCGCTCACGAAGCCCGAAATAGAAGAAGTTGTGGTCTGGGCGTAGGCCGACAACACGAATAGGAAACAGATTGTCACGAACAACACGATGGTCCGCAGACTTGACTTTAAAAGATGTAAATATTTTATCATAAAGCAGTTATTTATTATTCCACTTGTCTTTCAATTCACGCTGAAAAGCATGACAAAAATAAGAAAATAACTCAATCACCCATTTTTTGTATTTTTGCGCTTTAAAAATTTTTACACGATTTATTATGGAAAATAAATACAAACTCGTATGCACCAAATGCGGCAAGGTCATCCCCGACTTCGCCACATGGTTTGAAATGAATCAGGAATGTCCCTGCGGCTGCAAACGCGCCGATGTCGTATATAGTGCTGATTATCACAAAATAACAGAACTCACCAAACCGGAGTACCATCCCGAGAATTTCTATCATTACTTCGACTTCCTGCCCGTCATGGACAAGAAAAACATCGTCACCTTCGGTGAAGGCGCCATTCCGATTGAAGAGTGGGATTTTCTGGAGAAGTTAGCAAAAGAAAAATACGGTATCGACTGCCAGGTGATGGTCTATCGCAACGACCTGAACGGCGGCAGCAACACCTTCAAGGACATTGCCGCCTCATTGGCAGCATCTATCTTTAAAGAGAACGGTGTCAAGGAGTTCTGTGTGGCCTCCACGGGCAACACGGCCACGGCCTACAGCCGCTATCTGGCTGAGTCCGGCATCAAGTTCACCGTCTTCATGCCCCATGACGCGTGCGAGGACACCGTCCAAGCCATCCGCTCCTACGGCCAGAATGTGGTCGTATGCGACGGCAACTACGGCGATGCCAAGAAAGCAGCCAACGACTTCCACGAGAAGAACCACGTGCTGATTTCCGCGGGCAACATCGACCCCATCCGTGTGGAAGCCAAGAAGACCATGGTGTTCGAGTACCTGCGACAGCTGGGTAAGATGCCCGACGTGTATGTGCAGGCTGTAGCGGGCGGCACGGGTCCCATCGCCCTCGACAAGGGCATACGCGACATGCAGACCACCTTCCCCGACACCAAGCTGCCCCGCATGTTACTGATCCAGCAGGACACCTGCGACCCGATGGTGCAGGGCTGGAAAAAAGCAGTAGCCGCCGGATTCCCGGAGGGTTATGAAAAGGATTACCCCATCATCCCGAATCCGCAGACCATGGTATCCATCCTCTCCGCCGGCAATCCGGGCATGTACCCGATCGTGGCGCCCATCGTGCGCAAGAGCGGCGGCACCTTCCTGCAGGTGAAAGAGAGTGAGCTGGCTTACTACGGCAAGATTGTCAAGGACGAGCGCGGTATCTACTTCGGCCCCGCCTCCATCGTCTGCCTTGCCGGCTTCTACAAAGCGCTGGAAGAGGGACAGATCCGCAACGGCGAAACCGTCCTCCTGAACACCGGCGAAGGCGCAGCCAGAGCCAGTTTCTTCAAGAAAATGATTGACGAACAAGAATAGGTTCATGGGGGACATGAGGTACATGTGGAACATGTGGTAAAGGGAAACAATACCCTCATTCACCCCATTTCACCCATTTCATAATCTATGAGTAAATTTACTAACAAAATCATCTGGATCACCGGCGCGTCCTCCGGCATCGGCAGGGCAACGGCCTTGCGCTTTGCACAAGAGAACGCAACCCTGATATTGACCGCCTTGGAAGATGACCTTCTCGAAGAGGTGAAGCAGGAATGCCTGGCATTAGGTTCGCCCGCCGTCACTACCCTGCCCTTCGATTTATCGCAGCTGGACCAACTGCCGCAGTTGGCGCAGAACGCGCTGCAAGCCTACGGCCGTATCGACGTCTTCTACAACAACGCCGGCATCAGCCAGCGCGGCACCACCGTTGAGGTGAGCATGGACGTTATCCGCAAGGTGATGGACATCGACTACTATGCACCCGTCATCCTCACCAAGGCCATCCTGCCGAAGATGATTGAGCAGGGCGGCGGCCAGCTGGCGGTGACCACCAGTATCAACGGCCTGTTCGGATTCCCGCTCCGGTGCGCTTACTCTTCCGCCAAACACGCGCTGTACGGCTTCTACGAGACCATCGCCGCCGAGAACTACAAGGACAACATCCGCGTCACCATCGTCACGCCCGGGCGCGTGCAGACCAACATTTCGGTGAATGCCCTGGAGAAAAACGGCGAAAAACACGGCAAGATGGACGCCGGACAAGCTGGCGGCATCACGCCCGAAAAGGCTGCCGACAAGATTGTCAAGGCCATCTACAAGCAAAAACGCGAGGTGTTCGTGGGCAGCAAAGAGCTGGTCATGGTCTATATCAAACGCTTTTTCCCCGGACTGTGCGCCCGCATCGCCCGTTCCATCAAGCCCATGTAACCATGACAGACTCGTTCGGCACATATTACAAACTCACCGACAAAGGCGGCACCCATGACCCTTTTTTAGAAGGTGTCATTGAGGGTTGCCCAAAAGGCACATTCATCGACCTGGATTTCATCCAAAGCGAGATGGCCCGCCGCGCACCCAACCAAAACGCCGAGAGCACCCAACGCCGCGAAAACGACCCCGTCGTTTTCCTGTCGGGAATAGACAAAAACCGCATAGCCACGGGCGAACCCATCCGTTTTCAGATACCTAATCAAGATATTCAGATAGACGAGCGCAATAGACACGTAATCAAGCCGTCGCACGCTTCTTACACTTACTTCAAGAAGTACGGTTTTCGCGACAACGAGCAAATGGGTCGTGCTTCGGCGCGACAGACTGCCTGCCGGGTGGTGGCGGGCGCCATCGCCAAACTGATTCTGCGCCCCCACGGCATTGTCCTCACGGCTGAGACGCTCCGCACGGGCACTCCCACGCGCGAGGGCGACAGTGTGGGCGCACTCGTGCAATGCCGCATCCAGGGCCTGCCGGCCGGGCTGGGCGAGCCCGTGTATGACAAGTTCTCCGCCCGACTCGCCTACGCCATGATGTCCATCAACGCCGCCAAGGGCTTCGAAATCGGCGAAGGATTCCAAGCTGCAGAAATGTCTGGTAGCCAATACAATGACCTCCAAAATGCCGACTTCTCGTTCCGCACCAACCATGACGGCGGCATACAAGGCGGCATCACCAACGGCCAGGAGGTTGTTTTCAGAGTGGCCTTCAAGCCCATTCCCTCCGTGCGCTTCGACCAGGAGAGCATCGACTTTGACGGAAATCCCGCCATCTATTACGGTTCCAACCGCAACGATCTGTGCGTTGCCCCACGCGTGCTCCCCGTGGTGGAAGCCATGGCCGCCATGGTCATCGCAGATTTCCTGCTCACCCCTAATGATTCATCCCTTTGAAATTCATTATCTTCATGAAAAAAAGACATATTCTCCTCATCGGCATCTTGATAACATGCTGCATGACAACCCTTTCAGCACAAAACCGCCTGCTTTACAAATCCTACACCATTGGCGGCAGCGATACCTCCCGCACGGAAGTGCTGCGCCAGGGAACGCAACTGAAAATCCAGTCGGCAGACAAACCGACGGAGCACCCCGTGCCCGGCAAAACCACACATTTCACCTTCATCGATTACGAACAGGACACGATCATCACCCAACTCTTCTACCAAGTGGATGAAAAGTATTATTGCAGCAACTCTATCCGCAAAGATTACGAATTCAAACAGGAAGGCAAGGAAAAAGTGAACGGCTACAACTGCACCAAATACTCTATCATTTTATTTTCTAACAAGATAGAATTGTGGGTTACCGAGGATTTGAAGTTCCGTGCTACGCCCATCACCGGTTTCGCTTCTTTACCCGGTGTGCTGGTCAAATATCTCCGCAACGGCAACGCCGTGATGGAATTAGCCCATGTCACCAAGGACAAATCACTCGCCAATCTATTTCCTGATAATTATGGCGAGGAATTGACCTCCGCGCAGCTTAACCAAATGGAAAAGGACAAGCTGGTCATCACCACGCCAATTTTTGAAGATGAGCAGATCTGTTTCAATCCGCAACTGGAGAAACCGCGACGGATTGACTACGATTCCGTCTATCATTTTGCCAACGGCACCATCATTCTCAAGCGCGTGGACATGACGCGCTTGCCGGAGCACTATCGCGTGTTCGCGGAAGTGACTGAGTATTCCAACGGCGACGCATACGACCGCACGGGCTCGATATTCATCATCCCCGGAGGCATGCGTCTGTCATTCCTGAACGCCCTGATCGACAGCATACAAGTGCTTCCCTATTTCAAAGACAAATCAGGCGAAAAGTATCAGGGAATGACCATCACCAAGACCTATCTTCCGTTGGTGGAGGTGATGCGTTTTTTCACCCCGTTCGGCGTGCGTCACTACAACGAGTACCGCTCGTTGACGGACCGAGAGTGGGCCGAGCAAGTACAGTATAAACAGGATATCAGCGATTTAAAACCACTACTTCAAGGAGATGTTTACATCGGGGCATTCATCGGCAACTACGACAAGGGTGGTCATAAGCTGTCACTCACACTGAAAGCCTACCCCGAGGATGAGCAATGGGTGTACTCGGACAGCACGGTGGAGATGCTGCTTCCGCTGTTCAACACGTGCAATGTCATGGAGATGGCCGGGCAGAACTACGGCAAGTTTTTCCGCACCGACAGCTTGACAGTAAATTTTTACATACCTGAGACGATGGCAAAAGAGCTAAAGCTACGCTACATTGCCACAGGCCACGGTGGTTGGGACACTGGTGACGAGTTCGTGCCGAAGGCTAACACCATTCTGATTGACGGTGTTCCTCGTTACATCTACACGCCGTGGCGTGGCGACTGCGGCACGTACAGGACCTCCAACCCAGCTTCCGGCAACTTCTGGAACGGCATGTCCTCATCGGACTACTCGCGTTCCGGCTGGTGCCCAGGTACAGCCACGCAGCCCGTCTATTTCGACCTCTCTGACCTGAAGGCCGGTGAACACACCATGACCATCGCCATCCCGCAGGGTGAAAATGAAGGCGGCAGTTTCAGCTCCTGGTGCGTATCGGGCGCACTCATCGGAACGTTTAGCAAAGTGCGAATGAAATAACACAAATCCTCGTTTTTTGCTATTTTTGCACCCGAATTTCACAAATCTGATTTTGACACAAACAAACAAGACATATAAGCAGGAGCTCTCCCATCCCATCTACCCCATCGTGGCGCAGGCCGCTGATGAGTTGGGATTGGAAGCTTACGTCGTGGGCGGCGTGGTGCGCGACATCATCATGCGCCGCCATAACACCGACATCGACATCGTGACCGTGGGCAGCGGCATTGAGCTGGCCAAGAAGACCGCCGCACTCATCGACCCCGACCTGCACGTGAACGTATATCGCAACTTTGGCACTGCCCAGTTCAACTACGAGGGTTCCGTTATCGAGTTCGTGGGTGCGCGACGCGAGTCGTACAGCCATGATTCGCGCAAGCCTGTGGTGGAAGACGGCACGCTGGAAGACGACCAGATGCGCCGCGACTTCACCATCAACGCCATGGCCATCGCCCTGAACGGCGAGCACGCCTACGAGCTGATTGACCCGTTCGACGGCATCGCCGACATCAAGGGCAAGATCATCCGCACCCCGTGCAATCCCGATAAGACCTTCTCCGACGACCCGCTGCGCATGATGCGCGCCGTGCGTTTCGCCACACAGCTCAACTTCGACATATACCCCGAAACCTTCGAGGCCATCCAACGCAATGCCTACCGCCTGGACATCATCTCCAGCGAGCGCATTGTGGAGGAACTCAACAAGATACTGGTTTGCCTGCGTCCATCCAAAGGCTTTCACATGCTGGATGAAAGCGGCCTTTTGGAGAGATTTTTACCCGAAATGATTGCGCTCAAGGGCGTGCAATTCATCAACGGGAAAGGCCATAAAGACAACTTCCTGCACACGCTGGAGGTGGTTGACAACGTGGCCATGGCCAGCGAACGTCCCAATCTCTGGCTCGAGTGGGCCGCCCTGTTGCACGACATCGCCAAGCCGGTCACCAAACGCTTTGACCCCATCGCGGGCTGGACTTTCCATGGACACGACGCCGTGGGCGTAAAGATGGTTTCCCGCATCTTCCACCGCCTGCACATGCCCAACAACGAAAAGATGAAGTACGTGCAAAAGCTGGTGGGATTGCACCTCCGCCCTATCGCGTTGGTAGAAGACACCATCACCGATTCCGCAGTGCGCAGACTCCTCTTCGAAGCCGGCGATGACATCGACGACCTGATGATGCTGTGCCACGCGGACGTCACCTCCAAGAACTCCGCCAAGATCACCCGCTGTTTCCAGAACTTCGCCAAGGTGCGTGAGAAGATGCGCGAAATTGAGGAGAAGGACAAGCTCCGCAATTGGCGCCCGCCTTTTGACGGCCAAGACATCATGCAAACCTTCGGCATGAGACCCTGCAAAGACATCGGCATCATCAAAGATGCCGTGTGCGATGCCATCCTTGACGGAGAGATAGAAAACACGCGTCCTGCCGCCCTCCAGAAAATGATGGAAGAAGGCCGGAAGTTAGGCTATGAAATCGTCCATTATCCTGAAGAACAATGAAAAAGTCATTCTTATACATCCTTTTGATTCCGCTGGTATTGCTCGCCGCTGGATGCAACAAAAAACAGGTACAGAAGAGGCCCGACAACCTCATCAACCGCAGCACTCTGGCAAATATCCTCGCTGAAGCTTACATCATCGAAAGCCTCATCACCCTGAATCCGGAAGACACGATCAACAACGTGGTTAGTTCCAGAGGCTACTACCATGACCTTTTTGAGCGTTACCACATCACGCGCGAGCAGTTCAACACCTCCATGCAATACTACATGGGCGACGAGGATGCCGCCAACAAATTGGTGAACGAAGCCAATGCCATTCTGGATGCCAAGCGGGAAGAACTGGCCATCACAGACACGCTGCCCCCTGTCGATCCAAGTGCTATCGACATCGTGGACATGGACCAGACTTACCAAGAGCAGATGCCACAAAACGGCTCCGTCCCGGAACAATAGCATGGGTTCCTTGCCGTATCCCTATTTTTTGTATCTTTGCCGTCCATTAATCTATACCTATGGCAGATAAAAACGACAAGCTCCTTGACGCCAACGAGGAGAATACTGTAAACGAAGAAATTGTTCCCGCTGAAGGCCATGAGCCTTCCGATCTTCATAAAGTCATCTTTGCGCAAACCATGTATCGCGAATGGTATCTGGACTACGCCTCTTACGTCATTCTCGACCGTGCTTTTCCGGATGTTTACGACGGATTGAAGCCTGTGCAGCGCCGTATCTTGCACTCCATGGATGAGCTGGAGGACGGACGTTACAACAAGGTGGCCAACATTGTGGGTAACACGATGAAGTACCACCCGCACGGCGACCAGTCTATCGGCGGCGCATTGGTGCAGTTAGGACAGAAGAAACTGCTCATCGACACGCAAGGTAACTGGGGTAACATCCTCACCGGAGACCCCGCGGCCGCACCCCGTTACATTGAGGCCAGACTCTCCAAGTTCGCCTTGGAGGTCGTTTTCAACCACAAAACCACTGAGTGGCAGATCTCTTACGATGGACGTAACAAAGAGCCTATCGCATTGCCCATCAAGTTCCCGTTGCTGTTAGCCCAAGGCGTGGATGGCGTGGGCGTGGGCATGTCCACCAAAATCCTGCCCCACAACTTCAACGAGCTGATCGATGCCTCCATCAAGATTCTGCGAGGCGAAGACTTCGAAATATACCCCGACTTCCCCACTGGCGGCACCATTGATGTGAGCAAATACAACAACGGTGCGCAGGGCGGCAAGATCCGCAACCGTGCCAAAATCAACATCGTCGATAACAAGACGCTGGTTATCACAGAGATACCATTCGGCACCACTACGGGCAAACTCATCTCCGAAGCCAAGAGTTCCATTTCCAACGCTGTGGAGAGTGGCAAGCTCAAAATCAAGCGCATTGACGACAACACTGCCGCCAGTGCGGAGATTTATCTTCACCTGCAGCCCGGCGTGTCGCCCGACCAAACCATCGATGCGCTCTACGCCTTCACTGACTGCGAGATGACCTACTACACCAACGCCTGCGTTATCTGGGACGGCAAGCCGAGGTTCACTAACGTGAAGGAGATTCTCAAAATCAATACCGAGAACACCCTCCAACTGCTCAAACGGGAGTTGGAAATCCAACTGGACGAGTTGGATCAGCAATGGCATAAAATCTCTTTGGAGAAAATCTTCTTCGAAAAGAGAATCTATAAAGAGCTGGAGAAAGACACCGACACCTGGGACACGCAAGTCACCAACATCGAGCGGGCTTTCGATCCCTACCGTTCCCTTTTCCGTCAGGAGATTACCCGCGAGAACATCCTTTCGCTCTGCGAGAAGCCTGTGCGCAAGATTTCCAAGTTCGACATCAAGAAAGCCGAGCAGGAGATTGCCGACATCGAGCTGTACATGGAAGAGGTGATGAACAACCTCGCCCATCTGGTGGATTATGCCGTCAATTATTTCCGCCAGCTGAAGAAGAAATACGGTGGCGACAAGCAACGTCTTACCGAAATCAAGGAATTCGACAACATCGTAGCTTCCACCGTGGCCGTGGCCAACCAAAAGCTGTACGTTGATAAGAAAGAAGGCTTTGTGGGCACCGCCCTGAAGAAAGACGAGGGCGTTGAGTACGCCTGCGACTGTTCCGATTTGGACGAGATCATCGTCTTCCACGAAAACGGCACTTTCTCCATCAGCAAGGTGGCCGACAAGCACTTTGTGGGCAAGAACATCCTCCACGTGGAGGTCTTCAAGCGCGGCGACGACCGCCATATCTACAATCTGGTCTATACCAACGGCAGCAACGGTCCCGCTATGGTCAAGCGTTTCGCCATCGGCGGCGTGTCACGTGACAAGGAATACGACCTCACCAAAGGCAAGGCCGGCTCCAAGGTCATCTACTTCACCTCCAACCCCAACGGTGAAGCGGAGGTCATCCGCGTGAAACTAAAGCCCAAGCCCAAGCTCAAGAAGAAGGAGTTCGACTTCGACTTTAGCCAGTTGGCGGTGAAGAGCCGTTCCGCAATGGGCAACATTCTCACCCGTTACCCCGTGTCCCGCATTGACATGAGCCAAAAGGGCGTTTCCACGCTGAGCGCCATCAATGTCTATTACGAAGAGTCCGTGATGCGCCTCAACAATGATGGCAGAGGCCAACTTCTGGGTGCTTTCAAAGAGGACGACAAGATTCTGACCGTGTATAAGAGCGGCTGGTACCGTATCACGGGATTTGAAATCTCCACACACTTCGAAGACGACCTGCTTTATATCCGCAAGTGGAACAAGAATCTGATGATCACGGTCGTCTATCACCAGAAGAAGGAAGACAAATACTACTTGAAGCGCTTCCCTGCCGACCATACGATTAAGAAAACCGACTTCATCCCCGACGACGGCACCTGCAAGATTCTCGGCATCTCCATAGATTATCTGCCACAAATCCAGGTCACTTATCACAAGAAGAAAGCGGAGGAGGACAGCATCGAAATCATTCCGACGGCCGAGTTCACGGAGCCGATGACGGTCCGCGCCCGCGGCAAGCGCATCAACTTCCCCGAAATCAAGTCCATCAAGTTTATCGACCCGCTGCCTTACGAGGAGCCGGAGGAGGAACCTGAGGATGAAGAGGAAGAGATGGTCGAGGACGCCGAAATGGAGAGCGTTCCGGAGAGTGTGGATGACGCGGTTGCCAAAGAATTGTTCCTGTCCGAGAAGGAACCGCAGAAATCAGATCCTAACAAGTTGGACGAAGAGGGCGTGCAGCTCTCCATTTTCGATGAATAGATTCAGGACATATTGGAGAATCTTTTGCCTGACAGTGGCTGTGACACTCATGTTTGCGGCCTGCAGGCATCGCTATGAGGACCCTACCCCGTTAGACATCAGCATCCCGCATGGATTCCCTACGCGGCTCAACATTCCCGATGACAACCCCATGACCGTGGAGGGCGTGGCTTTGGGCGAAAGGCTGTTCCACGACCCCCATCTTTGCGGCTATACGGGCACGAATCCGGACTCTTTGATGTCGTGCGCCAGCTGCCATGACCATGCCCATAACTACGATTTGGGGCCCAATAACCCGCGTTTGGTCAATGGGCGACCCGTTGGACGCACGGGCAAAGCCACCCACCACAATGCCATGCCGCTGATGAATCTGGTTTTCAACCATGAGGGCTACTCCTGGAATGGCAGCATCTGCCCGCAGAACGTCAAGGGCCGGCAGAGCATCGAGGACATCGTGCTGATGGCCATCAAGGCCGATGACGAATTATGCAGCAACGAAGCGCGCACGCTGGCAGCACTGCGCGCCGACAGCAAGTATCCCGAAATGTTCGGCAAGGCCTTCGGCTCCGAAGAGATCACGATGGCGCGCGTGCAGAAGGCCATCGCCCAGTACGTGCGCTCGTTAGTGTCCAGCAACTCCAAGTTCGACCGCTATCTGCAAGGCAAAGAGCAACTCACCCCGCAGGAACTGCACGGCTACATCCTCTTCACCACGGAGGAGGGTGCCGACTGTTTCCACTGCCACGGCAGCGAAGGATCGCCGCTGTTCACTACCAACCTATTCTACAACAACGGATTAGACAATGTCTTCACTGACTCACAAGATCGATACTCCTTCACTGGCCATGATGCCGACCACGGCGCGTACCGCGCGCCCTCGCTGCGCAATGTGGCCGTCTCCGCACCTTACATGCACGACGGGCGGTTCCAAACGCTGGACGAGGTGCTGAATTTCTACAACCAAGGATTGCAGCCTTCCCCATACATAAGCCCGCTCATGCACCATCTCAACGACGGGGGCACGATGCTCACCCCATCCGAAATCGCGGACCTCAAGGCGTTTCTGAACACGCTGACGGATGAGGATTTTTTGAAATAATGGTGAATTAAACCTTACCAAACATTCTCCGTCTGTGGCAACGTTTTTTTTTATATTTTTGCCGCGCAAATTTGAATAACCTTTAAATTATCAATACAATGAAAAAACAAATCGCCTTATGGATTGCCGTCATCATGCTGTTCGGCACCATCGCCACATTCGCACAGAAACCGTTTGCTGGCTCCATCGTGTTCGAAACCACCGCATCAGGTACTGATGACCCCAACATCGCCGCCCAACTTGCTGAAATGTCAGAAGAGGTGACCATCATGGGTAACAACACCAAGACCGCCATCAACCAGATGGGCGTTGACATCATCCACATCACCAACGGTGACTACAAATTGGCTACCACCATCATCGACATCCCTGGTTACGGCAAATATTACATTGAACAAGAAGAAGCCGACATCAACAAGGCGTTTGAAAAGGTCAAACAAGATTACAACTACACATCCGAGACCAAGGAAATTTGCGGTTACAACTGCAAAAAGGTGGAAGTGAAGATCACTGACCTGGAATCTGATGAGGAGTCCTCTCTCGTCCTGTGGGTTACCGAAGACTTGATGACGGGCGACCAGATCAACTTCAGCAACTACCCTGGTCTGAAAGGCTATCCTTTGTGCGTTGAAATCGAACGTGAAATTAGCGGTGAGAACATCACACTCATCCAAACGGCCAAAACCATCACCCCGAACAAGAAGGTGAAAGCATCCAGCTTCCTGCGTCCTTCCGACTCCACGCCTATCAAAGATGCTCCGGCTGAGTTGAAAGCAATGTTCGGCATGTCTGAAGAAGAATAATCACAGATTATCAACGTGAAAAAACGATAAAACCACACATCCGCTGTACCTTTCCGGTATGGCGGATGTATTTTTTAAAGACTGATTATGCAAATATCTAAACTGAGAAATATCGGTATCGCCGCGCACATTGACGCCGGCAAGACCACCGTATCGGAACGTATTTTGTTCTTCACCGGCGTAAACCGCAAGGTAGGTGAAACCCACGACGGGCAGGCCACCATGGACTTCATGAAACAGGAGCAGGAGCGTGGCATCACCATCGCCTCCGCAGCCATCACCGCGCAATGGAAAGAGCACCAGATCAACCTGATTGACACCCCGGGCCACGTTGATTTCACCATCGAGGTGGAGCGCTCGCTGCGCGTGATTGACGGCATGGTGGCCGTGTTCTGCGCCGTGGGCGGCGTGGAGCCGCAGAGCGAGACCGTCTGGAACCAGGCCGACAAGTACCGCGTGCCGCGCATCGCGTTCGTCAACAAAATGGACCGCACCGGCGCAGACTTTAGCGAAGTGGTGAGCCAGATGAACAAATACCTCGGCGCCAACGCCACGCCCATCCATCTGCCCATCGGAGCAGAAAGCGAGTTCCAAGGCATGATCGACCTCGTCTGCATGAAAGCCATCACCTTCACGGACAAGGAACGCATTGTAGGCGATATTCCCGCAGAGCTCCTGCCAGCCGCCCAAGAGGCGCGCAAAGCCCTGATTGAGAAGATTTCGGACTACGACGACGATATCGCCATGCTGTATCTCGAGGACGGCGAAATCAGCGAAGAGATGCTGAAGAAGGCCATCCGCGAGGCCACCATCAAGCTGCTCATCACCCCTGTGCTGTGTGGTGCAGCCTATAAGAACAAGGGCATACAGCTATTGCTGGACGCCATCGTCGATTACCTGCCCTCCCCCACCGACATCGGCGCGGTGATGGCACACGACCCGTACGACGAGGAGCGCACCATCCAGCGCAACCCATCCAACAACGAGAAATTCGCCGCCTTGGCGTTCAAGCTCATCAACGACCCGTACGTGGGACAGCAGACCTTCATCCGCATTGTGAGCGGCAAGCTCACCAGCGGCATGAGCGTTTATAACACCAACAAGGGCAAGAGCGAGCGCGTGGGGCGCATCTTCCGCATCAAAGCCAAGGAACGTGAGGAAATCACAGAGGCCTGCACCGGCGAAATCGTGGCCCTCGTGGGCATGAAATACACCCGCACGGGCGACACGCTGTGCGACGAGAGCCAGCCCATCCTGTTGGAGTCCATCTCCGTGCCGCCGGCGGTCATCGAGATGAAAGTGAACTTGGAAGACAAGAAGAGCCGCGACAAATTGGGCGAGGCGTTGGCCAAACTCTGCAACGAAGACCCTTCCTTCCACTCCCACTTCGACGAGGAAACGGAAGAGACCATCATCTCCGGCATGGGCGAACTGCATCTGGAAATCCTCGTGGAGCGCATCCGCGACGAGTTCAAGGTGCCTATCACCGTAGGCGAGCCGTCCGTATCGTTCCGCGAGACCATCACCACGGCCGTGGAGCAGGCCTACAAGCACGTGAAGCAGAGCGGCGGCAAGGGACAGTTCGCCAACACCGTCATCCGCTTTGAGCCCAACCCGGGTAAGGGATTCGAGTTCGTGGATGTCACCAAAGGCGGCGTGATCCCCAAGGAGTTCATTCCTTCGGTGGAGAAAGGCTTGCGCAAAGCCATGGAGAAGAGTCCTGTGGCCGAATACCCTGTGGTGGATGTGAAGTGTGTGCTAGTCGATGGCAGCTACCACCCTGTGGATTCCAGCGACATGGCCTTCCAGTTGTGTGCTGCAATGTGCTTCAAGCAGGCGTTCAAGAAAGCCAACCCGATCATCATGGAGCCGGTGATGAAGATCGAGGTCAACACCCCCGACGACTTCATTGGCAATGTGACGAGAGACTTGAACAAGCGCCGTGGCCGCATCGAGAACATGCGCCGTTTCCGCAAGGGCTCGCAAAAGCTGGACGGTTTCTGCCCGCTGATGGAGATGTTCGGCTACGCCACCGCGTTGCGCAACGTCACCTCCGGCCGCGCCAACTACTCCATGGAGTTCTACCAGTACATGCCGATGCCTGCGGCCAAGCAGGAAGAGATTATCAAGTTAAGAGTTAATAGATGATAGTTTTCCTTGAACAGCCCCGTTAGGGGCAAGAGATTGGTAGAAATAATAGTTTTGATCGTTGATAATTGTAGAGACGTGGCGATGGCTGCGTCTTTTTTTTGAGGGGGTAATCTCACCTCATTCACCCTTGCACCTCATTCACCCCTTTCACCTAATCATCGTCTCAGCAGATCAAACACCGTCTTCACGGGATTGAAGGTCGCGATGGGTACCTCCACGAAGATGGTGATCCAGTCGCTCATCGCGCCGTTCCAGAGGCCCGGCAACTCCAAGGCTTTCAGCGTGCGGTCGCCGTACGATTTCGAAGAGATGAAGCCCGTTTCGGGATCCACATATTGCAACAGATCAAACTTCTCACCCTTGTAGTTTTTGAGGGCACAGACCATATCCACTGGGTTGAAGTGTGTTGCTTTCGTCATCTTGTCCTTCTGGTCGGGAGCTATCTGGGAAGACTCCACAATCTGCAGCGAAGCATTGTCTTCGGCATCGAGCACCCAGAAGGGGCCGCCGCCGGGCTCGCCCTCGTTGCGCACCATGCCACACACGCGCATGGGACGGTTCATCAGCTCATAGAGACGCTCCGCGCTGATGTCATCCTCCATCGGAATCATCAAATCCGACTCGGCAAAGTCGAGCATCTCGCAGAAGAGCATGGGATCGACATCGCCGGCCTCCAGCATTTTCAGATATCTGAACGCACGCGCCTGCAACTGCAACAGATGCGCGGCCAAGGCTTTCTTGTACGTCACCGTGGGCGCCACGCGCTCCTCGGTAATCACATTATCAATATTCTTCACAAACACCACATCCGCATCCAAACGGTTCATGTTGTGGATAAGGGCACCGTGACCCGCGGGACGGAACAGCAGGTTGCCATTCTCATCACGGAACGGTGAGTTGTCCAATTCGGCCGCCACTGTATCCGTAGCCGGATCCTGAATGGAAAAATCGATGTGATATTTCACATTGTATTGATTCTCATACACTTGCACCACTTGCGCAAGCAATTTTTCAAAACCGGCTTGGTGCTGGGGAGATACCGTGAAATGCAAATAACACTGCCCATCGGAATTGGCATAGCGGGCAGCCTCTACCAAATGCTCTTCCACAGCAGTGCGGATTTTGTCAGGATAGCGATGGAACAGCAACAATCCTTTGGGTTGGTTGCCATAGTTGAGCCCTTTTTCATTCAGCAGATAATCCACCGCCAGTTTATAATTCTTGTTTTTGATTTCATCCTCCAACTTGTACCCATCTCGGACCATCACGTCGCGCAGAGCCTCATAGAACGGGTATCGGGGCAGAGATTCCAGAAATGCAATCGCTTTTTTCTGCGTCTCTTCCGAATCGTCGGTCAAGTATGTAAACAGTTCCTTGAACATGCGGGATGCGGCTCCGGAGGCCGGCACAAACTTCAGCACCTTTTTGCCTTGCAACATATTATCATAATCGGCCACGAGCTCTTCCACCACGTCGTCTTCCAGCTGCACGATGCCATCGCCGGGCGTGGCAGCCCGGTCGAGACGGGCAAAGTCGAAGCCTTTCTTGAAAATATCGAGTTGATGTTGCACTTCTTCGGGATTGCTGCCTCGGGCGCGCATGAATTCAAGGTCTTGGGGTGAGAATTGCATTTCCATATTATAATAATTTTAGAATTTTCAGATAGATGACTGCAAAAGTAAACAAAATATTTGTCAAGCGAAATAAAAAAGGTAATTATATACATAATGACACTTTTATCGTTGTTTCTCATTGCATCTCATTAAGTTCCTCCCTTTCGCACCGAGCCGAAGCCATGCTTCGGAGCAAGGTGCTCCCGCGGTGCGATTAGTGTCCGGCGCACGCTCCTGCCCCAGACCGCACATGCGTTTGGTCTGGGGTTATTAATATGTGACCTCTACGAGGTCATCACCCAACATTTCCACATACGCCCAAAGGAATGTATCCCGGAGGGATACCATCTTAGTAACCCCGCACAAAGCCGTAGGCTGCAGTGTGGGGAAGTGGAATGCGCTCGCATGGCCACTCGCGGCGCGGATGTAGTGTTCGTCGGAGCACGACGCCTGCCGCCGCGAAAGCCACACGCTAGCAACGTAAAAACAATATATTCACAAGACTAAAAGGGATAATCCCGAAAAAATAGATAGATTATTACAAAAAAAATGCGACTTTTGCGCTTCCAAAGAACCAAAGATACAATGAAGATAGTGAAGATGCTTAAAAACATACTGTCAGTCAAGACCTTTACCTTGACGACATTCCTCCTTTTGTCGGTATTGTGCGGTATGGCACAACCTCCAGGCGGCGGATTCCCTGGAGGAAGGCCTCCTGGAGGAGGACCTCCTCCGGGCGGACGGCCACCCATGGGCGAGCGCAACTGGAATCCCGATCAGCAGATGAACAAAATGAACCAGATGAAGCCGAAAAAGGTAAGATCCGGTTCCACGTTCAAGGTGGTGGGTCTCTTGCGCGACTCCATTGCCGGCACCCCGTTAGCCTACGCCAACGTGGCCGTGCTCGATGCGGAGGACTCCTCACTCATCAAGGGTGCACTGGCCAACCAGAACGGCTATTTCGAAGTGGAAGGCGTGCCCCAAAGCGAATGCCTGCTTCGTGTGTTTCTCTTCAACTACAATATGAGATATATTCCGTTCACGGTGCGCAACAACACCAATCTCGGAACCTTGAAGCTCATGCCCGCCTCCACCACTTTGGGCGAGGTGACCATCAAGACGGAAAAGCCCATTTATGCCATGGACGGCGAAAAACTCGTCTATAATGTGAGCGAAGACCCTTCCATACAGACTGGAACCACGGAAGATGCTTTGCAGAATGCTCCGGGGGTGGAAGTCGATGTGGAAGGCAATATCACCCTGCGCGGTGTGTCTAGTGTGGAAATCTGGATCAACGACAAACCGTCCAAACTGACAGAAGAGAACCTCAAAACCTATCTCCAAACGTTGCCTGCCAACGCTTTGGAACGCATCGAGGCCATCACCAACCCGTCAGCCAAATACGCCACCGACGCGGAGGCGGTCATCAACATTGTGACCTCCGCGCACGTAAAGAGCAACCAGTTTGTGAGTTTCGGCGTAAACGGCTCCAACCAGCCCTTCATCTCACCTTGGGTGAGCTACATGTGGGCCAAGGAGAAGCTGAGCGTCAACCTGTTCATGGCGGGGCGCTACAGTTCGCGGCGCAATGCTTCGGAGTCGAGCGCCTACCAGCGACGCGATGCGGAAACCTTCGGCGAGTACGATACCACCTGGGCATCTACCACCGCACAGAAAGACACCAACCGCAGCGGCAGCGCAAACTTCTTCCTCGGCATCAACTACGAAATCGACACCACCAGCGAGATTTCCTTCGATGCAGGCGGCTTCTATAACAACAACAAATCCGGCTTGCTCAAATCACAGGAGCAGACCTATTATTATCTGGATTCCGTGCCGGCTTTCGACATGACATACATCGACACGACTTCCAGCAAGACGCAAGGATGGTCGGTGATGACGCACGCCGGCGTGGATTACACGAAAAAATTTGACAAGAAGGGCCACAATTTGCGGATCGGACTCAACGGGCGCTACTCGCACAACGCCAGCGAGCAGTGGTACAACCGTTTCTACGACACCTACTATGATCTGGACGAGCATCGTTATCTACTAACCAAAAGCGACCGTTACGGCGGCTCGTTGGATGCACGCTATAACCGTCCTTACAGTGACGACGGCGAGATGAGCTATGGTCTGCGCGCCAGCCAGTTCCAGATGAGCAACGACTACAAGCGTTACAACGACCTCACTGGCGAGCTGGTGGACACGCTGCGCACCTATCATTTCAACGGTGCCGAAACCAACGTGAGCGCCGATGTGAACTGGACCCATCGCTGGGGCGGCTTTACGCTGAGCACAGGACTGGGTTTGGGCATGCTGCGCGACGGCTACGAGTACATCAGCGACATGCCATTCGCCGACAAAGGAGCACCCATTTTCTTCACGGCACGGCCCTCCATCCATCTCACGTACCGCACCAAGAGCATGCACAACATCAAGCTCAACTACTCCATGCGTATGTCACACCCGGACGAGGAGGATTTGAGCCAATATCGCAGATACGGAGACAATAGCTACTCCACGGGCAACCCCAATGGGCTGAAGAGCGGCTTCACGCACAGTGTAGAGGCCGGATGGCAGAAATATTTCAACAAATTCGGCAACATCGGCGTGGAGCTGTACGGACGCTTGAGCACCAACGAGATCAGCTCGCTGAGCGATGCTGAATATGACCAGTATCTGGACCGCATCGTCAACTACTCTATTCCGTACAATTTGGGAACCTCGTGGCGCTACGGCGCATCGCTGAATGCCACTTACCGCCCATCAGGCTTCGTGAACGTGCGATTGTACGCCAATGTCTATGACTACGGCTACAAAATGGAATATGACCGCGATGGTGTGCACCAGCTCGACCAGCGCGACAAGTGGTCGTGGAGCGTGCGCCTGAACCTGTGGGCCAAGGCTTTCGACTGGCTGCAGTTCACCGCGTCGGGCAACTACAACTCCCCCACCCTCAGCCTGATGAGCGAGCGCAAGGCCCGCTACTCGCTGAACTTCGGCCTCCGGAGCGACCTGTTCAAGCGCAAATTATCCATATTTGTCAACGTACAGGACATCTTCAACTGGGGCGGACGCTTCGGTTCCGGCACCGTCAACACCAACCCCTACTACCTGAGCAACAGCACTAGCAAGATGCTGAACAGCCGCTATGTGTCGGCAGGCATTACGTTGCGTTTCGGCAAGATGGAGTTGGAGAAGAAAGTACAAGAGGGCGACGGCGAGACGGGAGATAGCTTGTAGGGAGATGTCTCGGTTAACGTTGGGGATTCCGCCGCGGAGAAAACACGGTTAAACGTTGGAGGTTCCGCGCTTTGCGCGGAATGGTGGATAAAAAAAAGACCGCTGAATCAGCGGTCTTTTTTCGTAGCGAGTAGGAGATTCGAACTCCTGATCTTCAGGATGAAAACCTGACGTCCTAGGCCGACTAGACGAACTCGCCGTTTTTGACGGTGCAAAAATACACTTTTTTTAATATGAGACAATTAACTTGCGAAAAATAAATTTTATTATTCGTCTTTGTCTTGTTCAAACCTGAATCCCAGACGTTTACCGGTCTTGAGCAGCATGTTCTGGTCTTCAATTTGGAGCATATCGTTAACCGTAATAATCTTCATTTCCTCATAATCTGGCACCAAAAGGTCGAAATTGATGGTGTAAGTGATGGCAGAGGTGAGGATATCGTTCACTGCCTCTTTGGTGATTTTGTTGCTGCTGAAATTGTTGAGCACCTGAGCCAATTCGCGTTTGCCCTCTATGTAGTAATGGCCCTCCTTGTTGATGAGCACACGGCCGATCATGTAGCCGAGGTCGTTGATGCGGTTATACTTAAAAGAATCACCCAAGAAGTTGAATATCTGGATGATACCGCAATAAGAGCGGGTTTTGTCTTCCTTGATGTAAGGGGTGCGCATCACCTCATGCTCGCGCGAAAACTCGAAGATGTTGCTGTGCATGAGGAACACGAGCACGTCGCTGCCAAACTTGAGTTGGAACTGGTACTGGTTCTTATTGGTATAGAGCACCGGGATATCCTCATGGTCATCTGCATAGTTGGCCTTGTAGTAGTCATCGAAATTCTTGGCGCACTCCTTGAAGAGCTGCATGGTCTCCAAGGTGATCGCGAAGATGTCCTGTTTCAGCTGGCCTTTGGTTATCAGTAAATTGCAAAGAGAATCATTCATTGTTTAAAACATAATAATTTGGCTGCAAAAATACAATAATTATTTAGACATGTCAAGTTGATTTTTTTCCAATAAAAAACGGTTATTAACAAATAAATGTTATTTTTGCAGGCTTAAAAAAGCACCTTAAAAAGACAACACTTTAACACATTTATCAACCTTATTATTAACCAAATTTCAAAAAAATGAAAAAACTATTCATTCTTATGCTGGCTTTGTTTGCCATGGTGGCAATACAAGCTCAAAGTCTTTTGACACAGGACTTTGAAAACGGCATTCCATCCACTTGGCTGAACATTGACGCCGACAACGATGGAAACAGTTGGCTCTCATCCGAGAACACCACAGGCGTTAGCGGCCATAACGGTTCAAACGGCTGTGCCTACTCCTGTTCTTATTACAACAGCACGGTGCTTCATCCGGACAACTGGCTGATTACCGAGGCTGTGAACCTGACGGGCGCCTCTACCCTCACATTCTGGGTTTGCGCTCAGGACGCCAGCTACGCTGCCGAGCACTACGGAGTTTACATCTCCACCACCGGCACCGCCACTTCAGATTTCGTTCTTCTGTACGAAGAGACGATTGATGCCAACGGTGGTTCCCGTACCCAAGGCGCGTGGAAACAGAAAACCGTGAACTTGTCCAACTACACAGGACAGACGGTTCGCATCGCATTCCGCCACTTCAACTGCTCCGACATGTTCTACTTCAACCTGGACGACATAGAGATTGTCGCCGCACCGACCACTCCTACCATCGTTGCCAGCCAGAGCCTGGATTTTGGCATTGTTCATCTTGGAAACGATGCCACACAACAGGTGGCTGTTACCACGTACAACCTGACTTCCGCCGTTACCGCTACCGTTACGGGTCCGTTCACAGTTTCCGCTAACGGCACCACTTTTGGCACAACAGCCAATATTGCCCAAGCTGGCGGCACACTCTATGTGAAATATGCTCCTACCGCAGCCGGAACAGACAACGACATCGTTGTCCTCAGCAGCACTGGTGCTGACAATGACACCATCGTATTGTCCGGCAATTGCGTGGATTGCAGCAACACGTCCATCCCCTATTCTTGCAATTTCACAGATGCTTCCCAGCTCCAGTGCTGGACTGTTGTCGATGCCAATGCCGATAATTATACTTTCAGTGTAAACACCTCCGATGGCTATGCTTATTACGCATATAACAGCAACAGTGATGCTGACGATTATCTGATTTCCCCTGTGTTCAATTTCACCGGTACCCAAAGCGTATTGTTCGACTATCGGGCTGGTTTATCCTCCTATCCTGAGATTTTTGAGGTATTTGCTATCGGTGCTGACACCGTGCGTTTAACTCAGCCTGAGACAGTCTCTTCCACCTCCTATCTCACCAAAACTTTGGATCTTGCCGCTCTGAACGGCGATTATTCTATTGCTTTCCACTGCATTTCAGAAGAAGACCAATACAATTTTTACATCTCTAACTTCCAAGTTATTGATGTTTCAAGTGCTATTGTAAACATAGATGCTGACACTTTCAATTACGGTACTCTTGCCGCTGGAACAACCCTTACTGGTTACTTTAACATTTCCACCACGAACTTAAATGAGGCCATCACTGTCTCCACTAATGCACCTTTCGAGGTTTCATTGAATGACACAACATACAACACAACATTAACCATCCCTGCTGACACCAACTTTGTCACCAGCACCCGTGTGTATGTTCGTTTCGCCCCCACTATAGCCGGCACATTCAATGAGATGGTTTTGGTAACCACTACCACGACGGCCGACACGCTTATCGTTATCGGTAATGCAGTTGAATGCGATGCTATCACCACATTCCCATTCGTGGAGACATTTGATGCCACTTCCACCACCAAACCTTGTTGGGAAATTGTCGACAACAACAACGATGGCAATACATTCCTTTTCGGCACGGTTAATGGCGATTGGGTTGCCGCTTATCCGTACCATTCCACTAACGCTGGCGATGACTATCTGATTTCTCCTGAAATCACACTGACCAGCGGTCTTTATGGACACATTGACTACGCTGTCAGGAGTTCATCTTATCCTGAAAAGATGTCTGTATATGTGATTCCTGAAAACGGTACTCTTGCCAATGCAGTAAACATTGTTCCCACTCTCACGGTTGACAATGCCTACACCGATGGTTTTGAGACTTTGAACTTTGATCTTTCCGCATACACCAACCAGACAATCCGTATTGCCATTAAGGCTGAATCTGATGCAAATATGTATTATTTATTTGTTGACAATTTCACGATTGAAAGCCTTCCTGACGCTTCTATGTCCGTGAATCCCACTTCCATGTCTTTCAACGGTATGACAAACACTCCGACTGCTGCTCAAACCGCTACTGTTTCCGGAACATCCCTGACTAACGACATCAATGTTACAGTCACTGGCCCGTTTGAGGTTTCCACAAATGGAACTTCTTTCGCAGCTACCGCTACTATTGCTCAGGGTTCTATTATCAATGCTCCTCTTTACGTACGCATGAATGCTACCACCGTTGGTGCCCAGAACGGCACTGTCACCCTGACCAGCGGTTCTATCACTGCTACCATCACACTGAGCGGTAATGCAATTGAGTGCAATGACGTGGCTTCATTACCTTTCAATGAAGATTTCGAAGGTGGTATGTTCCCGCCCACATGTTGGAATCTCGTTTCCCTCAATGAAAAAACTTGGGAAGGTTATACTGATGACGGTGGCAACAACTGGGCATATGTCACTTACGCTCAAACATTGCAAGATGAAAAGTTGATCACGAAATCCATTAATTTCAGCAATGAAACCAATGTTACACTTACATTTGATTTCATGGCAAGTTATACTTACATCACAAGTACTGACGTAAATGAGCAATACAATCTGCTTATTTACGCTAGCACAGATAATGGCAACACCTTCTCCAGCACACCTGTTTACAACATGAGAGATGACCAAGGCGTATTCACAAGCTGGGAGCAGACTACCGCCACTGTTGATCTTTCTTCTTTGGCTGGCCAACCCAATGTTCAACTCATGTTCAACTATTATGGTACCTATGGTGCTGAGTTGCTTATTGACAACATTCATATTGAAGGTGGCGTTGGCATCAACGACAACGACAACGACAACAATGTGAGCATTTATCCTAACCCGGCTAACAATGTCATCAATGTTAACGCTTCTTCCAACATCAACACGGTTGAGGTGTTCAACATGATGGGTCAGAAAGTGGCCGCTTTCGATGCCAACAACACCACGGCTAACATCAACGTTTCCGCTTTGGCTAACGGCATCTACACAATGAGAATCACGACTGAAAACGGCGTGTCCAACCAGAAATTCACGGTTGCCCGCTAATTTTCGAGTATTTTCCAAATAAAAAATCCTCCGGCGAAAGTCGGGGGATTTTTTTTTTGATATTTTTGCAGCGTAAAACGATGAACAAGGAAATCCTCCGTCTTGCAGTCCCCAGTATCATCACCAACATCACGGTTCCGTTGTTGGGTATGGTAGATGTGGCCATTGTCGGGCACATCGGCAACGCCAGCTATATTGCGGCTATAGCGTTGGCCACGATGGTATTCAATCTCATCTACTGGAACTTCGGATTCCTGCGCATGGGCACGAGCGGGCTCACGGCGCAAGCATACGGCGCGAGCGACAGACAGGAGTATTTGCGCGTATTGGTGCGCGGACTCGCCATAGCGCTCCTCGCCGCCCTCTTGCTCATCGCCTTGCAACGGCCCATCGGCTATCTCTGCCAACGTTGGATCCACAGCAGCGAAGAGACTATCGCGCTCACCCTCACCTATTTCTACATCCGCATCTGGGCCGCACCCGCCAATCTGGCGCTTTATGCCCTCAAAGGCTGGTTTATCGGGATGCAGAACGCCAAAACGCCCATGTGGATTGCCATCATCTTGAACATCGTCAACATCGTATGTAGCCTTGTGTTTGTCTTCGTGCTGCACGCGGGCATCGCGGGCGTGGCCTGGGGCACAGTCATCGCCCAATACAGCGGCCTCACGCTGGCCGTCATCCTCTGGTTTGTGCAATACGGGGAAATGCGCCACGACATCCACATCATGGAGAGCCTGAAACTCAAAGAAATGGTACGTTTCTTCCAGGTCAACGCCGACATATTCCTCCGTACGCTCTGTCTCATCGCCGTGTTCACCTTCATCCCCTACATCTCCGCCGAGATGGGTGACGAGGTGTTGGCGGCCAACACCCTGCTGATGCAGCTCTTCACATTGCTTTCCTACATCATGGACGGCTTCGCGTACGCGGGAGAGTCTTTGGTCGGAAAATACGTGGGAGCCAAAGATGGCGTCTCGCTGCGGATCTGCGTGCGCCGCCTGCTGTACTGGGGCATTGGATTGGCAACCCTGTTCACCCTCCTCTACGCCACCTGCGGGCGCGGACTGCTGGGCATTCTCACCAGCGACAAGAGCGTGGTGGATACCGCCATGCAATACATCCTTTGGACCATATTAGTGCCCTTCACGGGCTTCGCCGCCTTCATCTACGACGGCATCTATATCGGAGCCACCGCCAGCAAAGCCATGCGCAACGTGATGTTCGTGGCCACGGGCGCGTTTTTCATCGCCTACTACGCCCTGCACAATGCCCTGGGCAACGACGGTCTCTGGATTGCATTTCTGATTTTCCTGACCCTGCGAGGACTGTTGATGTTCCTCTGGGAAAAGAAACACATATTTTCAGGAATGCCTGTGTAGAGACGTGCCATGGCGCGTCTCTACAAACAAAAAATCGCAATCGGGAAATATTACGCCCTGCGCGGCACCAACAACGAGCCGATGACGGAGGTCACCAGGATGCCCAATATCACAAACAGGGAGGCCACGGTGGAGATGTTGATATGGAAGAATTCGTGCCCGATCATCTTGAATCCGATGAAACACAACAACACGCCCAAGCCATAGCGTAACAACCAGAATTTGTCGGTGACATTGCTCAACAGGAAGAACAAGGAACGCAATCCCATGATGGCGAAAATGTTGGAGAAAAACACGATAAACGTGTCTGTGGTAACAGAGAATACAGCCGGAATGGAATCCACAGCAAAGATGATATCGGAAAATTCAATCACCAACAACACCAAAAACAGCGGAGTCATATAGTTTTTCCCATCCACTTTGGTAAAGAAGTTATGTCCGTCCAATTCGCGTGTCACGCGGAAATGTTTGGATGCAAATTTAACCACCGGATGGTTTGCCGTGTCTATTTTTTCATCCCCCTTGTCGCGAAACATCTTGATACCGGAATAGATCAAGATCACGCCGAAGATAGCGAGAATCCATGAAAAACGCGCCACCACGGCACCCAACAGGAAGATAAAGGCAAAACGCAGCACGATGGCGCCCAAGATGCCCCAGAAGAGCACTCTGTGATAATATTTCTTCTCAATGCCAAAACTGACAAATATCATGATCATCACAAAGATATTGTCAATGGAAAGAGACTCTTCCAGAAAATAACCGGCGAGGAACTGGTTTGCCATTTCTTTGCGATAGACGTTCAGCGCAGAAGCGAAATCCATGCCCGGTTGGATAAGGCTTTCCAAGGACGTGCCGCTGGCAAAGGCCAGCAACTCCTCCATGTTCGAGATGCCATGTACCCATTCCGCCTTGAAACGGATCAACAAGGCCATGCCCATAGCCAACAGAACCCAGATACAGGTCCAAATGGCAGCCTCCTTGCTTTTAATTTCGTGATCTTTCTTATGAAAAAGTCCCAAGTCCATGGCCAACATCAGGATGATAAAGACCATAAATGCGCCGAAGAAAATAAATCTGCTCATATTCTTACAATTGTTAGTATCAATAAGGTACAACTATGAAAAAAAACGACTCATAGACCTGAACTAACAGAATCTATGAGTCTTATTGCTTAAAGACAGTACCAAGTCTATTGACTGGGTTTGTTGATACTGTCCACGGCCAAACGGTCGCCAATTACTCCCTCATAATTGCGCGGCAAAGATATACAATTTTTGATTACTTCGGCAGCAGCTTCACAAACGGGGTCAACATCTCTTCCATGGAGATACCACCGTGCTGGAACGTATGCTTGTAGAGGTTCACGTATTGGTTAAAATTATTCTGATACGCAAAGAAATCGGACTTCGTGGCAAAGATAAACCGTTGGGTGATATTTTCCTTGGGCAGGAAAGCGTCATCAGGATTCTTGATTTCGAAGACCTCCTTGGCGGGATAGTCCATGCTGCTGCGGCCCACCTTGTAGCGCAGGTTGGTGTTCACTTCGCGCTCGCCCACCATCTTGATCGGGCGTTCCACCTTGATGGTACCGTGGTCTGTGGTGATGAAGACAGGGATTTTCTTTTCGGACAGATATTTGAGCATATCCAACAACACCGAGTTCTCGAACCAGGATGCCGTGATGCTGCGGTAGGATTTCTCATCGTCAGCCAGTTCGCGCACCACATTCACATCCGTGCCCGCGTGCGAGAGCATGTCCACAAAGTTGAAGACAATCACGTTTAGCGAATTGTGCATCAGCTGGTTGAAATTGTCAAACACCTTCTTGCCGAAATCGGCATTCAGCACCTTGGCGTAAGAGTATTTCACATTCTTGCCGTAGCGTTTCAGATATTCGCCCAGCAGTTGTTCTTCAAACTGGTTCTTGCCACCAGGATCATTTTCGTTGAGCCACATTTGCGGATATTTCTTGGCAATCATGGAAGGCATGAGACCAGAAAAAAGCGCGTTGCGCGCGTAGTGCGTGGCCGTAGGTAAGATACTGTGGCAAATAGTTTCCTCCTCCACATAGTAGTAATCATGCACCAGCGGATAGATGCTGCGCCATTGGTCGTAGCGAAGATTGTCAATCACAAACAGGAAAGTGGGCTTGTTCTCATTGAGTACGGGGAACAGTTTCTCTTTCAATACTGTATGTGACTGAATAGGTCTGTCGGTGCTGCGTCCGTTCACCCAATCAAGGTAATTTCGCTGCACAAACTTGGCAAACTGCACGTTGGCTTCCTCTTTTTGGGCAGCCAACATCTCGGCCACACCCTCGTCTTCAATCTTTTCCATCTGCAATTCCCAGTTCACCAACTCACGGTACAAATCTTCCCACTCCGATACGGAGAGGCGGTCGGAAATGCGCATGGAGAGGTCGCGGAACGATTGCTGGTAATCGACGGTCACCTTTGCCGTGACCAATTTCTTGTTATCGATGTTTTTCTTGAGACACAAGAGAATTTGGTTGGGGTTCACGGGCTTGATCAGATAATCGGCGATGCTGGAGCCAATGGCATCTTCCATGATGTGCTCCTCCTCGCTCTTGGTGATCATCACGATAGGGATATGGGGATAGTCTTTTTTCAGTCTTTTCAGGGTTTCCAAGCCGCTCAGGCCGGGCATATTTTCATCCAAGAAGATGATATTGACAAATTCCTTCTTCAGTATTTCGAGCGCTTCCATGCCGCTCAGCGCGGGGATAACCTCGTAACCTTTGGAGTTCAAAAAGAGAATATGGGGTTTCAGTAGATCGATTTCATCATCTGCCCACAAAATTTTCACGTTCATGCTTCAGTATTTAATAAAACAACAGAAGCATAACGGAAATTTCGGGGTTTTATTGTTAATGAAAGCAGAAGGGAATTCCGATTACATCGGCAACGGCATATTGGCGGCAGCCGTCACGACTTGCTCCGCACCCATGCCCAGTGACATCAGAATCTTGTCCTCCAAGATATACACGCCTGCGCCGACCAGATAGCCTAGCAACGCATACGGCGTGATATGTTTGAGATACCATACAAAGTCGATCTTCTCCATACCCATTACCGCGACACCGGCAGCGGAACCGATAATGAGGAGGCTACCACCCGTTCCGGCGCAGTAGGACAGATAAACCCACAGCGTATGGTCAATCGGGAATTCATACATACCCATCACACCAGCCACCAGCGGCACATTGTCCACGATGGATGAGAGGGCGCCGATGATAGTGTCAATGACATAATAGTTGCCATGGAAGACAGAATCCATACCTGCCGCCAACATAGAGAGATGTCCGGCGCTCTGCAATCCGGCCACGGCCAGCAAAATGCCGAGGAAGAACAAGATAGTAGGCAGGTCGATGCGCGTAAGCACACCAGAGATGGTGAAATGTTGCATCTGTTTCTGGTTGGTCTTGTGCAGAATCTCGGTGACAATCCACAAAATCGAAAGACCCAGCATGATACCCATATAGGGTTTCAAGTGCGTGAGAATCTTGAACACCGGCACGAACACCAACGCCAAGATACCGAGAGTAAAAATCAAATTGCGCTGCCAACCTGGAATACAGCTTTCTGTCTCTTCCACTTGTCGTTGAGAGACATCAATCTCACCTTTCTCGAAGAATGAAATCACAATCAACGGGATGATCATGGAGATGAGGCTAGGAATAAAGGCATGTGCCATCACCGCTCCGGTGGAGACTTTGCCAGCCACCCACAGCATGATGGTCGTGACGTCGCCGATGGGGCTCCACGCACCACCCGCATTTGCGGCCAGAATGACTACTCCGCCAAAGAACCAGCGGTCATGTTTGTCAGGAATCAGCTTGCGCAGCAACGCCACCATCACGATGGCCGTTGTAAGGTTATCCAAAATGGCAGAGAAGAAAAAGGTGATGAAGCCCAAGGTCCACAACAATTTCACCTTGTTGGTGGTTTTGATGTGATCCGTAATGATGCTGAAGCCCTCGTAGGTATCAATCAACTCCACGACTGTCATGGCACCCATCAGGTAGAAGAGAATCTCGGCGATGTCGCCCAGATGCTCAATCAGCTCATGTGTAGTGAGAAAATCGATAAACGGGTGTGCGGAGGCGGGATGTTCCGCCTTGAAAGCCTCAAATCCGGCGCCATAATGGGTGATATCGAAGATACCCTCGCCACCGACGCTATACAACACCCACATGGTCACTCCCAAAAACAATGCGAAAGCGGCCTTATTCACTTTGAGCGGATGTTCCAATGCTATGCAAAGGTATCCGACCACAAAAAGCACGATCATCATGTAGAAAACTGCCATAGGAACTGTATTTTAATTATGATTAATATTCAAATTAAACAACAAGAGCATCCATTAAAAGATGCTCAGGGAGATGCCAACCGACATCGGACAAATCTTGGGGCCTTTGCCCACCGTAAAGAGTGGTGTGGGCTGGAAACTGTAATACGCATTGATGAATTTCCATCCGATACGGGCATAGACATCCACATTATACTTCATCTTATGCTCGATATGCAAGTTCTTGTACATGGCCGTGTCGCTGATTGTCAGCGGGTCCTGGCCTTTGTATTTCTGCGAAATCTCACAAATGAGGCCTATACGCGCACCCACCGAGAACTTGAAACCATTAGGATTGCGATATCTGAACTCCAAAGGGATATTGACGTTCAGGTAATTCATTTTCAAGAGTTTGTACTTGACATTTTCGGACAATACATAATAGCGCATGATATCATCTTCTTTGTCATATTGAAGCAGGGCATTGCTATACTGCGTATAATAGGAAACGCCCACACCCAGACCAAATGCAAGCGGTTTTTCCTTGATCTTGAAATCCCAAATGGCGGAGATATTGAAACCCGGATCAAATTTCAGATGGGTAACCTCCGTCGGCATATTCATCCAGAATGTGTGGTAAATATCCATAATCAGCCTGTCGCGGAACACCAGATCTTTCTGCTCTTTCTTGGCCTTCTTATCACCTATTTTAAGTGTGTCATTGGTTTGCGCCTGAATGGTTTGCAAAGCTAAAATACAAACGAGGAATATGGCAACAATTCTTTTCATCATATTATTTTTCAAACAAAGTGCAAAAATAAAAAAAAAAACAGAGGCGGTTGGCCGCCCCTGCATTTTTTACATTTCCTCGCCGGAATATTCGTCGTCATCCGACGGACGAGGTTGTCTATTCTTGTAGTTATTCAGCTTGTACGTTACATTCAAAGAGATATTGAAGCCTTGGTTCTCGCGCACGCTGTAGGAGTAGTAGGCATTGTCGGCAGTGGGCTCATAATACTCGTCATACACTGCACAGTTCTGCCACGAGCGAATCTGCATCTGGCGCACCGCCGGGATGAAATAGAGCATGTTGCGGATATTCAGGCTCACCACCAGCGAGTTGTCCAAGAAGCCTTTCTTCACACCCAAGTTCAGACGATAACTGGCGGAACGGCGGCCCTGCCCCACTCCATTCATCCACCAGCCCATACTGCCAGCCGTGAGCGACGGCGAACGATAACGGAAATTCAACTGTATGTCGAAGTTTTTGCCCACCGTGAAGGTCTGGTTGATGCCCATGTTCCACGACCAGTCACGCGAGAGATTCTCATCCAGCAGATTATCACTGTCGATCACATTGCGATAGAAGCTACCCGTCACGTTAATTCTCCAAATCTTTTTCACCCGCTGGTTGAAGGAAATCTCAATACCGTAATTCTGGCTCTTGTTATAGTTCATGTAGGTAGTCATCGTATAGGGCAGATACTCACCATCAACATACATGGTATCAAGCTCTGTATTGCGTGTGATGAGGTTGGTGCGTCGGCGGTAAAAGGCCGTCACACTAAAGGCGGTCTGGTTTTTGGTGAGCATATAGCCCAGCTCGAAGGAGTTGGCAAACTCCGGCTCCAACGCTGGATTGCCGCATGTGAGGTTCTCTCGGTCGGAATAATCGACGAAGGGGTTCAGCTGGTGAAAACGCGGGCGTTGCACGCGGCGCGAGAAACTGAACTGCAGCGAGTGCTCCGGCGTTATTTGATACTTAAGATGCACGGTCGGGAAGAAGAAGTTCCGGGCAAAATGGCCGTAATTCAGATAGCGGTAAACCGTGTCGATGGACTTCAGGTCCGAAACGGTGTACGAAATCTCTCCACGCAATCCCACCTGCACCTGCAACTTGTTCCAAAACGTGTTGGAATAGATAAAATACAGCGCGTTGATGTACTCCGAAAAGTCAAAGTCGTTGCGCTGCGACACGTCCTCCACTGTATCCGTCTCCGTAATGCCGGAGTAGAAGCGATAATTCTGAAGAATGCTGCGATAAGAAAACTTGTACCCCGTCTCAATGCGGCCACCATTGCCCACTGGCGTCACAAAGTCGAGTTGCGCCGAGGCATCGCGGTGCTGATTCTTGGTGTTGGTAGTTTGGAAATAATCGTCACGGCCCTCAAAATGATTTTGGTTCTGCCAATCCACGGCCAAGCCGTTGCGCTGGGTATAAAACAGATCCGAAGTCAATTCCATTCCTGGGGTCAAGAAGGTTTTCTTATAGCTCACCGAAGCATCCACACTCTTGAAATTGCGGGTATTGTTGCCTGTCTGCTCGTAGTCCATCAGCAAGGAGGTATCCGTTGGCGCATAATGGATGGTGGACGAATGCAGGAGGCTCTCACGGTACATTTTGCCGAAATGGCCGTTCAGATTAAATGTGAGCGTATTGTATTTGTTGATGAAATAATCGAAAGAGATAGCTGCGTTGTGGAATCCGTCACGATTGCGGCCGCTGCTGGTTTGCGACAGCTTGTTCATCTCCTCCCCTATCCAGGAGTCGCGCCACATTGTGCCCGCACTGCGGTGCGCAAAACTCCTGTATCCATAGCTCACAAACAGATTGATCTTGCCATAATGGTAGTTGAAGTTCAGATTTCCATTATAGCCGTTCAGAAAGATGTTATGCTTGTTGTTCTGATAGAGGCAGGCGGTAGATGCTCCTAAAGTCACCATACCATTGAAGCCGGATTCGCGTTTTTTCTTGAGAATCACATTCAAGATACCGGCCATGCCGTCAGGCTCCAGACGGGCGGAAGGGTTTGTAATCACCTCTATGCTCTCAATCATGTCGGCAGGAATCTGGTCCAGCGAGAGGTTCGTGGCACGGCCATCCACCAAGATGGTCACATTCTCGCTGCCACGGAGGCTCACATTGCCCTCAACATCCACAGACACAGAAGGAATCTCCTCCAACACCTCCACAGCGGTCTGGCCTGTGGCGTTGATGCTCGACTCAATATTGAAGACGGTCTTGTCCAGATTGGTCTGCAGCATATCTTTCTGCGCCTTGATCACCACTTCTCCAATCTCCTTGTTCTTGTTTGTCATCTTGTACTTGGCAATCTTATAGACCGCACTCTCCTTGCTGATGACAAAGGGGGCAGAGGTGGATTTCTGATAGCCGATAAACTGGATTTCGACGAAATACTTGCCGAAAGGGATGCCCTCCAAAGTGAATTTTCCTTCGGTGTCCGTTACGCCGAACTGCACGGTAGTGGAATCGGAGACTTTCTTCACATTGACGGTCGCATACGGCAGCGGGGTACTGTTTTCATCCACGATGGAGCCTGTGACCACACCACTGGTATGGCTTGCGGTCTGCGGTCGCTGCATCTCGGGCTGGGCGTACACGATGACCGCCGGCAGCGCGACACACATCAAAAGGGCTAAAATTTGTCTGAATATCTTCATATAATTAAAAAAAAGCGGCACAGATTCGCTTTCAATCCGAAAGTTTAACCTGTGCCGCAGAAGAATCTATTGTTTATATATTACTTCTGATAGAATTTGCAACGGTTGTCGATAACCTTTGTATTGTTTACAAAATATTCCATCAGAACATTCTCGTTACGATCGCGACCCATCACCATGTTGCGGAGTGTGTTCTTCTCAGCCAACAAGGAAGGAGTAGCCTCACTCTTGTTGAGGTCAAGCACGTTCACCACGTACACCATGTTCTTACCGGCCACTGCGGTGGGTTTGTTCTTGGCAGCGCTAAAGACACCGGCGATTGCACGGCCATCCACGCCTCTGTTCTGGTAAAGGTCACCAGCGAATGCGAGCACTACGCTGTCCATCACCTGAGTGCCATATTGCTGTGCCAAAGATTCCATGTTGGAGGAAGCGAGAGATTTCTGAACCTGCTCTGCCACCATGTCAACTTTCTTCTCGGCCATCAACTGAGCCTCGATGTTTTCTCTCACATCTTTGTATTTCTGCACGCCTTCGTTGCGGACCGTCTTGACGGCAGCCACGGCGAAGAACATTCTCTCCACATTGAACACGTCGGAGATGTCATCTTTCTTCACGTCATCGGAGAATGCCCAGCTGACGATGTCACGGCAGTTGGGAAGTTGACCGATGTTGGCAGCCATGGAAAGCACGTTCGTGCCCTTCACTGTCTGGATACCCTTCTTGGCAGCCGTGGTGTTCAGCTCTTCATCATTGTTGATGGAAGCGGCAAACTGGTTGGCCTGGGATTTGATGGCGTTGACTGTAGCTTCAGAAGCGGTAATGTCATAGTCATACAACACAAATTGTCTCTTCTCGATCGGCGTAGTGCGCTCGATTACTTGGAAAACGATGTAGCCGTTGGGAGCTTTGTACACATACACGCCACCGATAGGCGTTGTCAGAAGATTGTTGTAAATCTCGGCAATCGTACCTCTCTCGGGCAACCAGAAAGTGGTATCGTTTTGGTCACGACCATTCAGATAGTTGGGTTGAAGCTCGAAAATGGAAGCCTGATGGCTGGAAATGACAGTCTTAAGGCTGTCGGCGAGTTTCTTAGCTTCGGATTTGGTGTATTTTGCAGCCTTGTTGTCAGCTGTTTTGAAAGGCAGTTCAATCGTAGCCACATTGACAGAGTCAGGACGAGCGGCGCCACCATAGACCTTGCCGAAATACCATTTCTGATTTTCATAATTGTAAGGCTCGATGTAGGAACCGACAGAAGTCTTGAAGATGAGGCTGTCCAATGCGTCGATGTTGATATCATCGGATTTGTAGTAGGTGCTATCCACAGTGCCGTTGCCTTTTTCTGCGCTGAAAGCAGCCAGATCTTCGCTAGCCATGAGTTTCTGGAAATCGGCGCGAACGCTGTCTTCGATAGCTTTCAGGTCGTTAGCGGTAGGATTGATGGGGAAGATAGCCACGTCGATGTCGCGGTTCTTCTCATGCACAGTGAAGATATCTTTGTGCTGTTTGTAGAAATCCTTCATCTCTTTTTCGCTCACAGAAGCGGTGACTCCGTTGAAAGCAGGAGCTTGCGGGCTCACCGGGAGGAGGGAGACCAATGCCATCTGGTTGTCTTTTGCCAGCTGCTTGGCCATCGGATCGGAGAAATACATGGTATTCTGCACCAATGCGGAATAGTGGGAAGCTTTCTCAGCAGAGAGAGCGAAATGGACAATTGCCTGATAAGCGTTGTAGAGGTCCTTTACCTGATCGTTGTTGGCATACTCCTCGATATTGGAGAGAATAGCCATAGCGTTTTCGGGGCCATAGAGGCCGGCGAGTGCGTTGGCGAACTGTCCCAGGTATTGGTTGGGGCGGTTGGTGCTAAGGCTGGCCAGCATGTCGGCCTTGAAATCCTCAATCATCTGGTCGTCATATTGGAGGCCGAGGGCTTTGAGCTGTTTGTCCATAACAGCATCCTGCAGCATCTGTCTCCAAGTCATCTCATGAATCTGGTAGGTCTCGTTCTCATCGAAGGAGGACTTGTTTTGCAGAAGACGCATGAGCGCGGTGTTTTGTTCATATTGTTCGGAGTACGTTCTGTCCATCTTCTTGCCGTCGATCTTGGTCATGATATTCTTGTTGGAGAACGTACGGGTAACCTGCGAGAGGTCGCCTAAGATAAACGCGAGTAATGCGAAGCCGATGATAAGCATCAAAGCCACGCCGTGTTTACGAATTGAGCTAATTGCTGCCATGTCAAATTATTATTTTAGTTATACATTTATTATTTCAAAAAAAAGCGTGCAAAAATAGTGTTTTTTTCAATAACTTTATTCTTTCCGGCATTTATTTTTATCCCTCATAATGAGCACTTTCCGCAAAAAGACATGATTTTCAGAAAATAATGCAACGGATAATGGGAGAATTCAATAATATTTTGTACTTTTGCCGCCGCAAAAAAGCAACATAAATTATTCATTAAAAACAATTAGTATGAAATCAGTATCTATTAGCGGTTCTCCCCGTGAGAACGTAGGGAAAAAAGATGCAAAAGCCCAACGCGTGCAGGGCATGATCCCGTGCGTGCTGTACGGCGGCAAGGAGCAGAAAATGTTCGTCGTGGAAGAGGGTCAGTTCAGAGACCTCCTCTACACTCCTGAAGTGAAATATGTGGAACTCACCGTTGACGGCAAGACCTGCAACGCCATCGTCCAAGAGACCCAGTTCCACCCCATCACCGACCGTCTGTTGCACGTCGATTTTCTCGAAGTTGTTGATGGCAAGCCCATCACCATTGAAATCCCGTTCAAGATCACGGGTACTTCCCCTGGCGTTTTGAAGGGCGGTTTCCTTCATAAGAGAGTCAGAAAGTTGAAAGTCCGCGGTCTGCTGGAGAACATTCCGGAGTGCATCACCGCCGACATCTCCAACTTGGACATCGAGGATGTGATCCGCATTTGCGACATCAACATCGACAACCTTTCCATCATCGACAACCCCAACAAGGTCATCGTCTCCGTCAACCAGACACGTAACGTGGTGGCTACGGAAGAGGCTGGCGAAGAGGGTGCTGAGGAAGGTGCAGAAGCTCCTGCTGAAGCATAATCACTATCCCTATAATGGAAAAAAGGCCTGGCGCATGCCAGGCTTTTTTTTGTGGCCAATTCGGAAAAAATGTGTAAGTTTGCAGCCAATTTAATCACAGACTATGACTCATAAAATACTTGTCGCCACCGGCGGCGGCGACTGTCCCGGACTCAACGCGGTCATCCGCGGCATCGTCAAGCGCTCGCGCCTCGAGCAGGACGAATGGAAGGTTTACGGCTGCATAGAATCCTTCAACGGCATTTTGAAGGACAAGATAGAGATTGTGGAGCTCACGGAAGAGATGGTCTCCGGCCTTCATGTCAAGGGCGGCACCATCATCAAGACCACCAACCGCGGCGGCCCGTTCCACTTCCCCGTCAAGCAGCCCGACGGCAGCTGGGTGATGGAAGACCGCTCGCAGCTGATGAAGCAGCGATTGGAAGAATTGGGCATCGAGGCCGTCATCAACATCGGCGGCGACGGCTCGCAGGGCATTTCCATGGAGTTGCTGAAAATCGGTATCCCCGTGGTGGGCGTTCCCAAAACCATCGACAACGACCTCTCGAGCACCGACTTTACCTTCGGGTTCCAGACGGCCGTGCAGATTGCCACGGAGGCTTTCGACAAGTTAGTGACCACAGCAGAGAGCCATAACCGCGTCTTCATCATGGAAGTGATGGGGCGCGATGCGGGCTGGATTGCGCTGCACACGGCCCTGGCCGGCGGCGCTGAAGTCTGCATCATCCCGGAAATCCCTTATGATGCCCGCAATATCGTCAAGAAGATTGAGACCCGCTACAAGAACGGCATGGGGTTCTGCAACATCGTGATTGCCGAAGGCGCGAAGAAGGCTGACGGCAAGGTCACGGGCAGTGCTCCGGAGGCCGTCGGCGACCCACACATCAAGCTGGGCGGCGTGGGCGACGTGCTCCGGCGCGAGCTCATCGACCTCGGCATCGAACATGACGTGCGCGTCACCGTGCTCGGGCACCTGCAACGCGGCGGCACACCAGTGGCCTACGACCGCATCCTCGCCACCGAGTTCGGCGTCAAAGCCTTCGAGCTGGTGAAAGAGCACAAGTACGGCAACCTTGTGGTCTATCGCCACCCCAACATCTCCTACGTGCCCCTCGAAGAGGCCCTCAAAAAGCCGCACCTCGTGCAGCCTGACAGGGACTTCCTCGTGCACACGGCAAAGAGCATTGGGATTTGCTTTGGAGACGAATGAGGGTTTAGAGTTGAGAGATTAGAGGAGAGAGAGTAGTGAGTAGTGAGGAGTTAGCAGTTAGTAGTGACGGAGGAATTTAGAATTAAACAATCCCCTTCTATTTTAGATTTGACGAATGAGCGAGGGCAGAGGAAAAAGTTTGTTTTTGCTATGCCGAGCGAAGAGGAAAAGCAGGCTTGCCTGCAACGGGTGGACGAAGGCCAAGGTAGTAATATTAAACTGAGAATTATGAAAAAGTGCATTTTTTTCGCTATTGTAGCATCAATGTTGGTCCTGACCAGCTGCCCTGGGCCCGATCCATGTGAGCCGGTTGCCACTCATGGCTGGCGCTTACCCAAAGAGCTCAACCAGTTTTTTCCTTACGAAGTTGGTCAACGCATTTCCTTTGAGAACAACCAACTTATGGCAGACACTTTGGTTTTTGAAGTAAGCGACGTTTGCCTGCTGGAATATGACACTGCATACTATACAAGCTGGTACGATCCTTGTCATCCCACTGGCGAATTGGCTGAATGGGGTGTGACTATGACCCGCGTTTCCGGACAAGATGGAACATACGCACCAAAAACTATTCGTTTGGTTTTGGGCGGTGGTGGAATTGATCCAGACGGTCAAAGATTCAGGGTTACTTTTATATTCAGTGCGAAATATGATAATATAATTCTCAATCTGGAATCACCCACATACACAGGAGACATATCCAACCTTGAAGATAGTTTTCTTATGAATATTTTAATGTCTGATGATTATTGCGCAGAATCTGGATATGCTGAAATCGTAAAAGGCAAGGGATTGACTAGTTTTTCAAATAGGACAAGTACTACGCCTTGGTCTTTGATAGAGTAACACAATCTTATTAGGTAACTGAAATTTTTATAAAACTGTACCCTGAACCCTGTAACCTATACCCTATTTTATCATGAAAAAGAACCTTGTCGTTTTATCCGGTGCCGGCATCAGTGCTGAGAGCGGCATCAAGACTTTCCGGGACAGTGACGGTCTCTGGGAAAACTACAACGTGGAAGAGGTGGCCACCCTAGACGGCTGGTACCGCGACCCCGACCTGGTGACGGACTTCTACAACGCCCGCCGTGCCGAACTAGCCAAGACCGGCCCCAACGACGCGCACAAGTTAGTGGCCGCACTGGAGCAATATTACGATGTTACCGTCGTGACGCAGAACATTGACAACCTGCACGAGCGGGGCGGTTCCACCAACATCATCCACCTGCACGGCGAGGCTACCAAGGCCTGCAGTGAGAACGGCAAGCGCTTTGTGCAGGACATCGGCTACAGGCCCATCCGCCATGATGAGAAGACTCCCGACGGCGCGCGCATGCGCCCCTTCATCGTGTGGTTCGGCGAGGCCGTGCCCATGATGGACGAAGCGGTAAAAGTGGTGGAGAAAGCCGACATCCTCATCATCGTGGGAACTTCGCTGAACGTATATCCCGCCGCTGGCCTACTCTATTACGCCCCCAGTCACGCCGACATCTACGTCATCGACCCCAAATACGTGCAACCCATCTCCCGCAAGGTGCATTTCATCAAGGAGAAAGCCACCGTGGGCATGAAATTACTATACGATCAATTATCAAAACAAGCATAAATCACTATGAAAAAGCATAGAATAATATTTGCCGCCATCTTAGGACTGCTGGTCATCACCGGCGTCTCTTGCAGATACCCGCAGCCTGTATTCAGTCTGCACAAACCCGAATACCGCATCATCGGCTCGTGGCAGGTAACCCACACTTACCTCAACGGCACCGAAATAGATTCCACCAACGTGGAGCTCCTCTACGGAACCGGCTACAGGGCCAACGTTCCGGGCGCATACTATTATATATATGCCGACTACGTGTTGCAAGTGATGACTTCCTACAATGGCGAAATACGCTATTCATCCGCAGGAAACTGGTATTTCCAGAACGATTTCAAGGATCTGGTCTTGCAGTTCAGCATTTTGGGCAAACGTTACAACTACACGGCTGCCATCCAAAAGCTATCGCGGAAAGAGCTAATCTACGAGTACGATGATGAGATGGGCAACCACTGGAAAATCCACATGAACTCGAGATCTTCTTACTAAATGCCCTACTCTATCGCATCCAACGGACAAAAATCATTCAGATAAAAGAAAAAAAGATATGTCAGAACATGTTAAATGCCTTATCATAGGTTCAGGTCCAGCCGGTTACACCGCCGGCATCTATTTGTCACGCGCCGAAATGAATCCGCTCTTGATCGAGGGCATGCAGCCCGGCGGGCAGCTCACTATCACCAACGAAGTGGAGAACTTCCCCGGCTATCCGGGTGGTTCTTCCGGTCCGGTCATCATGGATGACATCCGGCAACAGGCCTTGCGCGTGGGCACAGAGATGCGCACGGGCATGGTTACCAGCGTGGACTTCTCCTCGCGCCCGTTCCGCTGCATTGTGGATAACGAAAACGAGATCGTAGCCGAGACGGTAATTGTGGCCACCGGAGCCAATGCGCGTTGGTTAGGAATGCCGAGCGAGCAGAAGTTCAGAGGCTTCGGCGTATCCACCTGCGCCACCTGCGACGGCAACTTTTTCCGCAATCGCACCACCGTGGTCATCGGCGGCGGCGACACCGCCCTGGAGGACGCGCTCTATCTCTCCCACATTTGCAGCAAGGTCTATATCGTGCACCGCCGCGACCAATTCCGTGGCACCATGGCGTTGCAGAAGCAGGTGTTAGCCACCGAAAACATTGAAGTGGTATGGGACACTGTGCCTGTAGATATCGTGGGCGAGCAGCAAGGCTTCATCAAGAAGGTGACCGGCTTGCAAGTCAAGAATGTGAAAAGCGGCGAAGAGAAAACGCTTGCCGTGGACGGCGTGTTCGAGGCCATCGGCGTGACACCGGTATCGGAGCTCTTCAAGGGTCAGCTCGAGATGAACGAGCAGGGCTACATCATCACGCAGCCGGGCACGGGGCGGACCAGCGTGGAAGGCGTGTTTGCCGCCGGAGACGTGCAAGATCCCTACTACCGCCAAGCCATCATCGCCGCTGCCTCCGGCGCCATAGCAGGCATCGAAGCAGCAAGGTTTTTGATGGAAAACAAATAACAACAAACTCAATGAGCATGGAAAAATCCGCCGAGAAGAGATTTCTGGGCCCTCATTCAGAAGCGATATTGGATGAGTATCGCAAGAATCTTCCCCTGTTTAAAGCGGCCGAGACAAAGCTGACAAAGATGATTGGCGACTGCCTTTCCAATGCTGGACTTCGTGTGGCAGGACTGGAATCACGCGTGAAATCCGAATCATCGCTGGCTGGCAAATTGGAACTCAAAGGAGCAAAATACAAGAGTCTGGCCGACATAACCGATGTAATCGGTTTGCGCATCATCACCTTTTACCGCGACGATGTGGACATTGTGGCATCGGCCATCGAGCGATTGTTTGAGGTGGACTGGGAAAACTCCGTGGACAAGCGGAAAATACTCGATCTGGACAGTTTCGGATACCTTTCGTTGCACTATGTATGCCGCATTCCTGACATGCCTTTCCGCATGGAAGTGCAAATGCGCAGCCTTTTGCAACATGCATGGGCAAACCTGAACCACGACACAGGCTACAAAAGCGGGTTGGAAATCCCCAAAGAATATATTCGCAACATGAACCGTCTGGCCGGCATGCTGGAGCTGACCGATGAGCAGTTCAGCCGCATCCGTGCGGAGCTCACAGATTATCGCCGCCGCATGCAAGCGCTTGTGGACTCCGGCAATCTCAACGACGTTCCACTTGACGGAGAAACCTTCAAAAGCTATTTGGAATTGGATCCTTTCGGCCAGCTGAACCGGCGCATCGCCTCCATGAACCAAGCGGAGATACAAGATGTTCCGCTGATGCCCTATTTGGTTGTCTTCAAAAACATGGGGTGCAAAACGTTGGGAGATGTTGCCTGCATCATCAAGGATTATTTTGAAGGAGCCTACCAAATTGCTTGCTTTCAGATGGGGCTCACGGATTTGGACATTCTGGCCTCTTCTGTAGGTCCGCAGAACATCTGCATTGCCTACACCCTGAAAAACGGTGGCGGCAAAGCTGGCATCCGTAATATTTTTGATATGCTCAACGGCCCGTCCGAGAGCAACGACATGATGGCGGAGTTCATCCTGGATCAGGCCAAAAACCTTCCTTTCATGAATCAATAATTATGGCAAACAAACCGCTTAATACAGAACTTTTGGACCGCGCCATCATTTTTGCGGTCAAGGCCCACGCCGGCACGGAGCGCCGCGGGAAGGGCTTCCCGTACATTGTGCATCCCATGGAAGCCATGGAGATTGTGGCCACCATGACACCCGACCAGGAGTTGCTGGCCGCCGCAGCCTTGCACGACACCGTGGAAGACACTGATGTAACGATAGAAGAAATCCGCTCGGTATTCGGCGACAGGGTAGCCACACTGGTTGCGCATGAGAGCGACGAGGCAATGCCAGGTGTGAGCGAAGAGGAGAGCTGGCACGCCCGCAAGCAAGCCGCCATCGACCGGCTGACACGCGCCCCCCACGACGCCAAAATAGTGGCGCTCGGCGACAAACTCTCCAACATGCGCGCTATCGCCCGCGACTACGCTGAAATAGGTGATGCACTCTGGAATCGCTTTCATGCAAAGGATCCCAAAGAGCACGAGTGGCATTATCGCGGTCTGGCCGACGCTCTACGGGAACTTCAAGACACAACTGCTTTCCAGGAGTTCGAATCTTTAATCAATCAAGTTTTTTCACATGGAAGCCATTAAAATTTCTCTCGACGATTACATTCTCTTCGGCGGCGGTGCCAACGGCGAGAGCTACGACAACAAGCAAGACCCTTCGGTCATGCTCAAGCTCTATTTCCCCGGAAAAATCCAACAACCGCTTGACGAAATAAACCTCGCCCGCAAAGTTTATGACATGGGCATTCCAACACCTGAGCCCGGCGACTATGTGGTTACGGAAGACGGCCGATATGGCATTCGATTCCGCCGTATTTTAGGCAAAAAGTCCTATTCGCGCGCCACAGCCGACGAACCGGAAAAGGTACAGCAATATGCCACGGAGTTTGCCCAGATGTGCAAACAGCTTCATGCCACGCATGTCGATACCACACAGTTTGAGAACGTCAAGGACCGCTATTACCGACTTCTTCAACAGAATCCGTTCTTCACACCGCAAGAGAAGAAAAAACTGGAGCGTTTCATCGCCGACACCCCTGATGAGGAGACTGCCATCCATGGCGACCTGCAATACAGCAACGCCATCTTTGTTGGCGACCAACGTTATTTTATTGACTTGGGAGATTTTTGCTGGGGCAACCATCTTTTCGACGTGGCCATGGTTTACCTTTGCTGCTGCCTGAGCGATGAGGCTTTCATCCAAGAGACATTCCACATGCCGAAGTCATTGGCCATTCGATTCTGGGAATGCTTCGTACCCGCATATTTCGGAGAAGGTATTCCTTTGAAGGAGATTACGGAAAGCATCTTGCCCTATGCCGGACTTAAAACGCTGATAATAGAACGGGACACCAAGCGTCCCATGCCAGAATTTCGCGAGGTCTTAAAATCCATCTTATGAAACTGAACAGAAAAGAAAATAAAGGTTTTGTCCTATCGCTCAGGAGCCGGTTGCTACTGGTGATTGTAGCCGCCTTTACGCTGGTGGCCACTTCCATCATCCAGTACATTTATAGCCAAAGAGGAATAAAACATGAAGCCTCTTTACGGGCTGAGGGTGAGCTGAACAGTGCCGAGAACAAGATCATGGATGTCGTGAACCAAACCGAAGCTGCCGTTCGCAACAGCATTTGGGTGGCGCAATGGTGCCTGGAAAACCCCGACAGCTTGAAGCGGATTCCCCAAAGAGTTGTGAGCGAGAATCCCGTAGTGGTCGGTTCCACCATCGCTCTTGTCCCCGGATACAGCCAAAAATATCCACTATACGCTCCGTACGCCGCCCGCGACATGGAAACCGGTATAATCAAGATGTTGTCGCTGGCCACAAAAGAGTATGACTATCCTTCCATGGAATGGTTTACAAAACCTCTGGAATCGGGTGAAAGCTATTGGTCGGAGCCCTACTTCGACGAAAATGGCGGTGACATGCTGATGGTCACCTTCTCCATGCCCGTGAAAGACAACAACGGCGACGTTGCGGCCATTCTCACGGCAGACATCTCATTGGACTGGCTCACAGAGTTCATCGGCGACATCAAGATTTACCCCAATGCTTTCTGCATGGTGGTGAGCCGTAACGGACAAATCATGGTGTGTCCGGTTGACACCTTGGTGATGAAAAAAACTGTCAATCAGTTTGCAAGGGAATCCTCGGACCGCGAAGCGCTCGACTGCGTCAACAAAGCCATGCTTTCCGGAGAGTCCGGCGAGATGCTCGTCCGCTACAAAAGGAAAAACAACCATGTCTATTTTGCACCAGTGGAGAGGACTGGCTGGTCATTGTCGATAGTTTTACCCGAGAAAGAGCTATACAAAGGCGTGCGACGAATTGGGTTATTGGTCAATGTACTTCAAATCCTCGGTTTGGCCATGATCATCGTTATTCTCCGGATCGTGACGAGAAACCAGATCAGATACCAGCAACTGTATGAACAAAAGGAGCGAATAGAAAACGAGATTCATATCGCCAGGGAAATCCAGATGTCCATGATTCCCAAGACCTTCCCACCCTTCCCCGAGCGCAAGGATCTGGATCTGGCCGCTTCCGTAATTCCAGCCAAGGAAGTCGGGGGCGACTTGTACGACTTCTTCATCCGCGAAGAAAAGCTGTTTTTCTGCATCGGCGACGTATCAGGCAAAGGAGTTCCGGCATCTTTGGTGATGGCTGTGACACGGAGCCTGTTCCGCGCCATGTCGGCACACGAAACAAGTCCGGCAAGAATTGTGACCTCCATGAACAACTCCATCTCTGAAACAAACGAGAACAACATGTTCGTCACCTTCTTCTGTGGCGTGCTTGATTTGACCACGGGCCAACTACGCTACTGCAACGCCGGGCACAATCCTCCGCTAATCCTCACCGATGCCATCCGAGAGCTCTCCGTAGTACCCAATCTTCCGCTCGGCATCATCAGCGACATGAAATTCGTTGAGCAGGATATCCTCCTTCAATATGACGATGCCCTATTCCTATACACCGATGGCCTTTCTGAGGCGGAAAACAGTTCACACGAGCAATTTGGCGAATCCAGAATCAAAACGGCATTGCATGGGAGAAAAAGTTCAGAGAACCACTTGAAAAACATTGAACACAGCGTCTCCCTCTTTGTGGACAAAGCTCCTCAAAGCGATGATCTGACCATGCTTTTCATCCACTATCTGGGCGGCAACCCCGTGAGCACGTATCACCTCACCCTGCATAACGATATTAAACAGATTGCGCTATTGCCCGATTTCGTGGATACTATCGCCAAGCGTATCGAGCTTGACCACGAAACCGCATCAAATCTAAATTTGGCTTTGGAAGAGGCCATTACCAATGTTATCATGTATGCCTATCCAGAAGGAACCGACGGTGTGGTGAACATTGACGCCACCGTTGACGGAAAGAACGTTTCCGTTGTCATTGCCGATAACGGGATAGCGTTTGATCCTACAGCCAAAGAAGAAATTGACATCACAGCAGGGATAGATGAACGTCCCATTGGAGGTCTTGGCATTCACCTTGTCCGTACCATTATGGACAACGTGAATTATGAGAGAAAAGAAGAAAAGAATATACTAACAATAACCAAAAACTACGCATAACATGGAAGTTAACGTTTCTCGTGAAAATAATGAAATCACAGTACAATTTTCAGGCCGGATGGATACCCCGGGTGCTATGGATATCACCCCGCAGATGAACGCTTTGGCCGAAGAGGCTGATAAAACAATCATTCTGGACTGCACGGATCTCACCTACATTTCCAGTTCAGGACTCCGTATTTTTGTAACCCTGCGCAAGGCTGCTGACGAAAAAGGTGGAAAAATCATCATTCGTAACATTTGCAACGAAATCCGGAACGTGTTCATGATGACTGGATTCCTGAATCTTTTCGAAATACAATAGCGTCTTTCTCAAAAACACAAAATGAAAAGTGCAAAATGGCATGAAAAAATGTACTTTTGCAGCCTGATTCGAGAATTGAGAATTGAGAATTGAGAATTGAGAATTGAGAATTGAGAATTGAGAATTGAGAATTGAGAATTGAGAATCAAAATAATCCCCTTCTGTTTCAGAAGGGGTGGCCGAAGGCCGGGGTAGTAATATAGAATTGACAACTGGAAAATGAATCAAGAAGAACCCGAGAAAAAGGATATATTAGAAGAGATCACCGAACAAGACTACAAATATGGTTTTGTGTCGGACATTGATGTAGAGGAATTCCCGAAAGGCATCAACGAGGAGATCATCCGCATGATCTCGGCCCGCAAGAACGAGCCCGAATGGCTGCTAGAATTCCGACTGAAAGCCTATCGCCACTGGACAACTCTGAAGGAGCCCACTTGGGGCCACTTGAATTTCAAAAGACCTGATTATCAAGACATCACCTATCTTGCCATACCGAAGAAGAAAAAACAACTTGCCAGTATGGACGAGGTGGATCCCGAGCTGATTGACACCTTCAACAAGCTGGGCATCAACCTGGAAGAGCAGAAAGTGCTGGCAGGCGTGGCTGTGGATGCCGTGATGGACTCCGTCTCCGTGAAGACCACCTTCTCAGAGACTCTGAAAAAGGAAGGCATTATCTTCTGCTCCTTCGGCGAGGCCATCCAGCAATATCCTGATCTGGTGAAGCAATATTTGGGGTCCGTGGTACCCTACACCGACAATTTCTATGCAGCACTGAACTCCGCCGTGTTCAGCGAGGGTTCGTTCTGCTACATTCCCAAGGGCGTGCGCTGCCCGATTGAGCTTTCGACCTACTTCCGCATCAACGCGGCCAAGACGGGCCAGTTTGAGCGCACACTGCTCATTGCAGACGAAGGCGCGTATGTGAGCTACATGGAGGGCTGCACTGCCCCGCAGCGCGACGAGAACCAACTCCATGCCGCCGTGGTGGAGCTCATCGCCATGAAAGACGCTGAAATCAAGTACTCCACCGTGCAAAACTGGTACCCCGGCGACAAAGACGGCAACGGCGGTATCTATAACCTCGTCACCAAGCGCGGCCTGTGCAAGGGTGCCAACTCCAAGATTTCGTGGACTCAGGTGGAGACCGGTTCGGCCATTACCTGGAAATACCCCGGGTGCGTGCTCAAGGGCGACAACTCCGTGGGCGAGTTCTACTCCGTGGCCGTCACCAACAACTACCAGCAGGCCGACACGGGCACCAAGATGGTGCACCTGGGCCGCAACACGCGCAGTCTGATTGTCTCCAAGGGCATCTCCGCCGGCCATAGTCAGAACAGCTATCGCGGACTCGTGAAGGTGAACAAAAACGCCGAGAATGCACACAACTTCTCGCAGTGCGACTCGCTGCTGATGGGCGACAAGTGCGGCGCGCACACCTGGCCCGACATCCAGTGCGCCAACTCCTCTTCCATCCTCGAGCACGAGGCCACCACCTCCAAAATCTCCGACGACCAGCTCTTCTACTGCCAGCAGCGCGGCATTGACAAAGAAAGCGCCATCAGCCTGATTGTGAACGGCTACGCCAAGGATGTGCTCAGCAAACTGCCGATGGAGTTCGCCGTCGAAGCCCAGAAGCTGCTCAGCATCAGCCTCGCCGGGTCGGTAGGATAATGGAGGAATTGAGAATTGAGAATTAAGAATTAACATTCTCCTTTACTCTTTTACTCCCTTTCTCCCTTTTCCCCTCATTTACCCCTTTTACCCCTTTTACCCCTTTTACCCCTTTTACCTCTTTTACCTCTTGTCCCCCATGCACCCCATGCACCCTATTTCAGCTACTGTCATCCGCGGTTTAGGCAACGGCCGCAGGTTCGGGTTCCCCACCGCGAACCTGCAACTGGACATGCCTGTGGATATTGAGAACGGTGTGTATGCTGCATGGGTAATGGTGGAAGAGAAACGCTATAAGGGTATGCTGTATGTGGGCACGCGGCCTTCGTTAGGACTTACCGAGAAAACATACGAGGTGCATCTTTTGCATTTCAGCGGAAACCTTTACGGAAAGACGCTTTCGCTTGAGGTTGTGCAATTCATCCGCCCCGAGCAGAAATTTGAAAGTGTGGAAGCTTTGGTGGAGCAGCTGAAAAAAGACCGAGAACTTGTGGAAAGCATTTAGTTTTTTTCTATTTTTGCAAAAAATTCAAAACTATGACAACAATTACATTAAGTTATGACGAACGGAGCAGCAAAATGCGTGCTTTAATTGCAGATATGATAGAAAATGGTGCAGTGCCTGAATACGCATCTAAAAAAAAGATGTCTGGATACGACCTCACCCTATCCGCCTTAAATGAAATTGAAAACGGCGGTGGCATTGCGTGCGAATCTTTTATCGAGTATAAAAAAAAAGTTCAGGAGGACGAGTAATTGTCTTCTCTTCACAATACAAAAAAGATCTTGCTCATGCCATTAAACGGAAAATGCCTATCGACGAGCTTGACATTGTGATTCAACTTCTGGTTGAAGATATAACGCTCCCCGCAAAATATCTTGACCACCCTCTTTCCGGTCAGTTCATTGGTTGTAGAGAATGTCACATTCGGCCAAATTGGTTATTGATATACAGAAAAAGCAATAATAACGATGTTGAGTTATTATCCTTAATAAGAACTGGCACTCATTCAGATTTATTTGGAAAAAACAGAAAATAGAAAATAATAATGAGACATACACAGATACTATCATTTATTATTATGTCAATTATAGCGACATGCGCTTCTGCGCAAAAGACTACTATAGCATACTCTCCTGACGACAACGGCAAGACCTACACGTCGCTAGCGGAGGCACTGCAGGAGCCGGAAAAAGTATATCGGCTCAAGCTGACAAAACTTGCCAACCGCGACTCACTGCCTGAAGAATTGTTTCAACTCACCGAGCTCAGGGAACTTACCGTGAAAGGTTGTCGTCTATGTGTGGTGAATCAGAATATAGATAAACTCACCAAACTCGAAATCCTGAATTTGGACAAAAACAAACTGCTCCGGTTGCCCGAATCCCTCGGAAATCTAAAGAACTTGAAATATTTGGGCATCAGCCGGAACATAATAGAAACACTCCCGTATTCCATTTCTAACCTAAAGCAGCTTTCCTATATTGATGCTTGGGACAATCCTCTTTACATTCTTCCAGAAAGCATTAAAGAATTGCAAAAAACATTGCAAACACTTGATTTACGGCAAATTCCACTAACAAAATCCGAATACAAAGTCATGCAAGAACTACTTCCAGACACAGAAATTCTCTTTACCGACATCTGCGAATGTGAGAACCGGAGAGACCACGACTAATCTGAATTGTTGATAACTTTTTCATCCAAATCAGTTAGATTGACATTTTTTACCATATCCAAGTAAGTTAATTTTATATTTTTGCGGCGTTTTAATTTAATCGCTTGCAAAGATGAAAACCAAGTACATCGACCTGATTCAGCAAACCTACGAATTCCCGCAGGAGGAGTTTAGCGTAGAAGACAACGAACTGTTATTCAACGATGTTCCATTGATGGATATTATCAAACAATACGGAACGCCGCTGAAAATCACCTACCTGCCGAAGATATCCCAGAACATCCAGAAGGCAAAAAGGTGGTTCAACGTAGCTATTGCAAAATCGGATTACAAGAGCTCGTATCACTATTGCTATTGCACCAAGAGCAACCATTTTGAGTTCGTCTTAAACGAAGTTCTCAAGAACGATGTGCATCTGGAAACCTCATCTGCGTTTGATTTAAATCTGATCGAGACGCTGTACGAGAACGGCCAATTCCAGAAAGACAACTATATTATATGTAACGGTTTTAAGAAACAGCCCTACATCGACAATATTTCGATGATGTTAGAGAAAGGGTTTGTGAACACCATGCCCGTCCTGGACAGCAAGAAAGAATTCGACCTGCTTGACAAGAACATCCAGACCAAGTGCAAAGTCGGCATCCGCATAGCTTCAGAGGAGGAGCCGCGCTTCGAATTCTACACTTCCCGTCTGGGCATCCGTTACAACGACATCATCCCCTTCTATCGTGAAAAAATCAAAAACAATCCGAAGTTCGAGTTGAAGATGCTCCACTTCTTCATCAACACGGGCATCCAGGACACCGCATACTACTGGAACGAGCTGACCAAATGTGTCAACATCTATTGCGAGCTGAAAAAGATAGCACCCGAGTTGGACTCCCTGAATATCGGGGGCGGCTTCCCCATCAAGAATTCACTTTCATTCGATTACGATTACGAGTATATGGCCGAGGAAATTGTATCGCAGATCAAGACGATATGCAACCGCGAAGGAGTGGAAGAGCCCGACATCTTCACCGAGTTCGGATCCTACACCGTGGGCGAGGCCAGTGCCGTGCTCTTCTCCGTCCTGCAGCAGAAGCGCCAGAACGACCGCGAGCTCTGGAACATGATCGACAGCTCCTTCATGACCACCCTGCCCGACACCTGGGCCATCAACCAGCAGTTCATCATCCTGGCCATCAACAACTGGGACAAGGCATACGAGCGCGTGTTCCTGGGCGGGCTCACCTGCGACAGCCACGACTACTACAACTCCGAGTCGCACCTGAACGCAGTCTTCCTCCCGCAAGTGAGCTCGGAAAACTATCCTCTTAGCGACAGTCCCGAGGACATCCAGTACATCGGGCTCTTCAACACTGGCGCCTATCAGGACGCCCTCGGCGGGTACGGCGGCATACAGCATTGCATGACTCCTGCTCCGAAACACATCATCATCTACCGCGACGAAGACAATGAGATCTGCACTAAACTGTTCGCTAAAGAGCAGAGTTACAAGTCGATGCTGAAAATTTTGGGCTATTAGTCCACACATTGAAAAAAATCCTATTTTTGCAGCGGGTAAGTCTTGTACGATCTGCTCCCTTCTAACTCCCCCAGGGTAGGAATACAGCAAGGGTACGTCGGTTGTAGCGATGCGATGCAAGTAGCTTACCCTTCTTTTATTTGGTGCATGAGGTAAAAGGGAGCATATGTTACTGAAAATATATCCGGAGAATCCGAGCCAAAGGGCGATTGACCAGGTGGTGAAATGCCTGGAAAATGGTGGTATCATCATCTATCCGACCGACACCATCTACGGCATTGGCTGCGATATATTCAAACCCAGAAGTGTGGAACGTATTACGGAGATACTGGGCGACAAGAAGAAGAAAAACGCCATGACCTTCATCTGCTCCGATCTCAGCAACCTCTCCGACTACACTAAGCCCATTCCCAACAACATCTTCAAAGCGATGAAAAAAGGGCTGCCCGGCCCGTTCACTTTCATCCTGGAAGCCAACAACAATGTGCCCAAACTGCTGCAAAGCAACAAGAAAACCGTCGGCATACGCGTGCCTGACAACAACATCATCCGCGAGATTGTGCGCCAACTGGGCCACCCTATCCTCTCCACTTCCGTAAAGGACGACGACGAGGTGATTGAGTACACCACCGACCCGGAGCTGATTCACGAGAAGTACGACCGCATGGTGGATATCGTCATCGACGGCGGCTATGGCGACAACACGCCTTCCACGGTGGTCGATTGCACCGGCGGCGACATCGAGATCGTGCGCGAGGGCAAGGGCGATATCTCCCTCCTGCAATAAAAAAGCGATCCGTGAAGCCTCACGAACCGCTGAAGTTGTCAATTTTTCACAGCTGTGCTGATTTCCTTGTGTTTTATGAGCCCATATTCTCATTCCAGTGCCACAACAAGGAACCATTGTCTCCATACGACCACCTAGCCTCATGCTCGTAATAATGCAAAATGGCATAGTGTGTGGAAATATTCTGTCCAGCCGTTACCGTAAACTTAACATTCACATTTTCAGTTTTATACTCTGGAGAATTTGTCTCACCATTATACACGACAATATTCATATTGCCCTCACTCCAAGTGTCCTGACCATCGCACAATAGCGGTTCCTCGATGTTGAAATACAAGGCAACCACATTGGACACATCATCGTTAACCGGGTACTCATATTGGGCAAATTCAAAGCAGCCATGTCCGCTGATATAATAGCCGCCTTCGCGAAGATCGTTAATGACAGACTGATCCGGAGTGCTCAAGGTCACCGCCAAGTGAGGTGTTGGACCGCCCAAAAGCCCTACATCTTCAGAATCATAGTCATTGATTTTCACTTTCCATTGTCCCTGAGACAAACACAAAACGGTAGCCGTTACAGAAGAAGACGAAAAATCATACATTGCATTGTATTCATTGTATCCGGGACTCGCAACCGGCATGTAATTCAACACCCGTTCTTTTTCCGTCACCGTCCATGCGGCGCCGGGCTCCGAGAGCAGTTTGTTCTGAGTTTCAATCGTATAAATCTCATTGTATTGGCTGAGAATAGACCACGATCCGTTACCATTGTCGCGGATATTGTAGTCTTTGAAATAGAGCAATGCCACGGAATCGCGCGCACTTTCGGGTGCGGAGAGCCAAGCGTTGAAGTTGAACGCCACATTGGCAAAGCGCATCTGGGTGTTGCTATAGCCGTATCTCCAATACATGAACATATGGTAGGCTTTCTGGGTGCCGGACTGGTCCCAACGGTCGGACTCTTCCACCACGCAGCTATTGAACGACATAGCTGCCAACAGACAAGTAGCTATAATAAAGGTTATTCTTTTCATATCCTTGAAATTCTAATCGTTAATCATTCTTTTTTGCGTTGAAACGGTATCCTATACCAGCCGTGATGAAGCCCTTGTAACCGAGGCCCACCTCCGTGTAACCGAAGAATTTCCGACCGACAGACACGCCGAAGGCGGTCAACTGGAATGTGGGATGGAAATAGACATCCGTGTTTCCGTTCTCTCTCTCGAAGTTGAGCATGAAGCCCGTGGAGAGACCGGAATAGAGGGTTACATATTTTTTATTGAGATAGGAGAAACGCACGGCGGGCAGAAAGGCAATCTGCGTTTCGGTGTGGTTGTACAGGAAACTGTCGTCGCGGGCATCGAACACCTTGCCGAAAACGCCCATATAGGACACAGAACCGCCTATCCACAGGAACTTGCGCAGGCGATACATGTAACCCACAGAAATCGGACAGGTAGCAATGTAGTTGGAATGATACGTGCCTGGATCAAACCAGTCTCCAAGATTATCACCCTGATAACGATCTGGGTGGCACCATAACAGTTTGTCCCAAATGCATCCCCGTTGCAAGTTGGCGAATGCAGGGTCGCCGATGCCGATACTGAACTCATTACGCGGGAACACCTGGCGCCAGTCCTGTTCCTCCTCTTGGGCAAAAGTAACGGCAACCATACTAAAGAGCAGTACGCTCAATAATCCAATTTTTCTCATAAGACGATAATTACAATTTAAAGTAGAACAACGAAAGGTTACTCTAAAATATTGTATCGCGAGAAGGGTTTTAAGAAAAAATCAGAAAGCCACGCCGATACGGAACCCGGCCGTGAAAGCCAATGGCGTGTTTTTGGGCAGATGCATGAATCCATGATAGTAATTGTACTCGTTGCCAGTGCCAAAAGCACCGCCCATGCCCGCATACACATCAAACAGGAACCACCGGAGTACCAGTTGGTACCCGCATTCACCCAACAAAGCGAACTGGCGCGTTTTGAGCATTTCTGCCTGCTCATTCAACCATTTCTCTTTGTCTTGATATTTGAAAATAGAAGCGATCAGTTCTGGCTTCAGATAAAAACCGTCGAGCCAACTTTGGGAATTCTTCTGCGGAATGATTCTCCATTTGAACGCCGCCTTCATCAACACGCCCCTTGAATGCAAATGATGGACCCAATCCCATCCCCAGCCGATAATACCAACTGTCAGTTCTGCGGAATGCTTCGGAGTAAAAGCCCTTTCGTAAGTAATTCGTGTTGAACCGCTTCCTAGTGAAAGTAAAGTGATTTTGAAATCATTTTTCGTGCACTTGCGCACGGTATCCTGCGCACTCGCGCCACCTATAATCATAAGCAGCGCCATTAAAATAAAAAATGTCTTTAGTCTTTTTATATTCGGATTCAGCACAATAGCAACCTTTTTTACGGTCATTTTTTGCGAGTGCAAAGGTAAAAAAAAGTCCTATAGATTCAACTCTTTTTACTATCTTTGCAGCCGTTTAATCCGAATTTCAAACTTAAAAATAACATTATTATGAAAGAAACCGTTTACAGAGCTAAACATGAGGCTTTAGGAGCCAAAATGGAAGAATTTGCAGGCTTTTACATGCCCATCCAATACGACAGCATCACCAACGAGCACTTGCAGGTGCGCAACAAAGTGGGCGTGTTCGACGTGTCCCACATGGGTGAGTTCACTGTGAAGGGCCCGAAAGCGCTGGCCCTGTTGCAACACATCACCACCAACGATGTGGCTGCCCTCTATCCCGGCAAAGTCCAGTACAGCTGCTTCCCCAACGGCAAGGGCGGTATCGTGGATGACCTTTTGGTTTACAATCTGCACGATGAAGATTATTTGTTAGTGGTAAACGCTGCCAACATCGACAAAGACTGGGCTTGGGTTGTGGAGCAGAACAAGAACTTCGGTGCTGAAATCGAGAACATCTCCGACAACATCTCCCAGCTGGCCGTTCAGGGTCCTTTGGCGCTCAAGGCCATGCAGAAACTGACGGATGCTTCTGTCATCGACATGGAGTACTACACCAACAAGATCATCAAGTTCGCCGGTTTCGACAACATTCTCTTCTCCACCACGGGCTACACCGGTTCCGGCGGCTGCGAGATATACTTCCCCAACGAGGCAGCCATGAAGATTTGGGACGCCGTGTTTGAGGCTGGTGCCGAGTTCGACATCAAGCCCATCGGTTTGGGCGCACGCGACACCCTCCGTCTTGAAATGGGCTTCTGCCTCTATGGCCACGAGATCGACGACACTATCTCTCCCATCGAGGCCGGTTTGGGCTGGATCACCAAGTTCGTGGACGGCAAGGACTTCATCGACCGCAAGTTTATGGAAGACCTCAAGGCCAACGGCGTGACCCGCAGAATTGCCGGTTTCGAGCTCATCGACCGTGGTATTCCGAGAAACGGCTACGAGGTGTGCGACGCTGAGGGCAACCTCATCGGCGAAGTGCGCTCCGGTACCTTCGGACCTTCCGTGCAAAAGGGTATCGGCACCGCGCTCATCAAGAAAGAGTTTGCCAAATCCGGCACTGAAATCTACATCAAGGTGCGCAACCGCCTGCTGAAGGCCGTCACCGTGAAGATGCCGTTCTACAAAGCCGAGTAATCGCTAATTTACAGCATATCTATAAAAGAAAATGGCCGCTGGTTCTGCAAAGAGTCCGCGGCCTTTTCTATAAAACATTTTTGATAAACTATGACACGGGAAAAAGTTCTATTTTTGCGGCTGTTTAACACATTTCTGTAATGATCACATACAACTTTGACGAGATAATCCCCCGCCGCGGCACCAGCTGCGTGAAACACGACATGCTGAACGAGGTGTTCGGCACCGATGATTTGCTGCCCATGTGGGTGGCCGACATGGACTTCAAAACGCCTGACTTCATCGTGGACGCAGTAAGAAATCGTTGCAACCACGAGGTATTCGGCTACACCTTTGCGCCCGACACATACAAGATGGCTGTGCTCAACTGGATGCGCGAGCATTACCACATCGAGACGCGCTGGAAGCATATCCACTTCATCCCCGGCATCGTGCAAGGCATCGCGTTTGTACTGCAAGCTTTCACCAACCCCGGTGACAAGGTGCTGATTACCACGCCCGTGTATCCGCCTTTCATCAATGTGCCGCACCGCAGCGGACGCGTGTTCGTGAGCAGCCCGCTGAAAACTGTCAACGGACGCTTTGCCATCGACTACAATGACTTGGAAGAAAAGGCCAAAGATTGCAAGGTGATGATTCTCGCCAACCCGCACAACCCCGGCGGAACAGTCTGGACAAAAGAGGAGTTGCAGAAGATTGCCGAAATATGCTACCGGCAAAAAGTGCTGGTCATTGCAGACGAGATTCACGCCGACCTCACGCTGCCAGGATTCACACACACCTCCTTCTCCACCGTTTCGGAGGAGGCGTTACACAATTCCATCACCTTCATCGCGCCGAGCAAAACCTTCAACATGGCGGGATTGGCTTCATCCGTGTGCTACGTACCTGACGCAGACATCAAGAAGCAGTTCTTCGGCTTTCTAGATGCCAACGAGCTGTCATTGGGCACGTTGTTCGCCTACGTTGCCGCAGAAGCCGCCTTTGCGCACGGCGAGGCATGGCGTCTGCAACTGCTTGATTACTTGCAAAAAAACATAGATTTCACTGAACAATATCTGCATGACAACATGCCAGAAATCAAGATGATGCGTCCGGAAGCCTCTTTCCTTCTTTGGATGGATTTCCGCGCCTGGAATCTTCCACACAAGGAACTGGTGGACAAGCTCATCCACGAGGCCAAAGTCGGCCTCAACAGCGGTCTGGATTACGGTCCCGAGGGTGAAGGTTTCATGCGGATGAACATCGGCACACCGAGAGCCAACGTGCAGGAAGCATTGGAAAGGATAAAGAGGTGCAGGAGGTAAAAGGGGTGAATAAGGTACACGGGGTAAAAGAGGTGAAAGGGGTGTAGAGACGCACTGCCGTGCGTCTCAAACTGCCATGCGTCTCTGGTTGAAAATGGTTAGAGGTGTGCAATAAGTCCCGGGTACGATTTCCGTAAACATTCCACATCATCCAACAAAGCATCATTCCCGAACAGCAAAAACGCCATGGCCAAGCGATGGTCTCCCATTGTGTGGAAACGATACGGTAGGGATGGCCACGTTGATTTTATTTTCCCTTTTATTCTGAAAGCATCTTCTTTCAATTCCACGACTTCCGCAAACGGGGCCAGCTGCTCGGCGAGATGCTTCACCCTGTCCGATTCCTTGTATCGCAAATTTTGGACATGCAAGAATGTGAAATCCGTTGGCAGAAGGCAAGCCAAAGCGGCCATCACGGGCACCAGATCCGGGTGGTCGGCCACATCAAAGGCCATAGGCTGCCTCATTTGCGTATAATCGGCGCTCAAACGAATGCCCTGTTCCGTGGGTGTTGACTTCACACCCATGCGGGCGAACCAGTCTGCCACCACAGCATCGCCCTGTATGGAATTCAACGAGAGGTCTTGAAGCACATACTCGTTATCAGGGTGCAACAGGGCCATGGCATACCAGAAAACCGCCGCGCTCCAATCGCCAGGCAAGCCCAAATTTTGCGGCACCTCCGCAATGGCGGGCACGGAAACTTGCTCGCGCATACAAGCCAACGTCAAGCGCACATACGGAAGCGAACCAGCATCAGCAGGAATGATGTTTAGCGTCTTAAGTCCCAATTTCGAAGAAATGAGTAGCAATGCGGAGGCGAACTGGCTGCTTCGGGAGCAGTTGATGGTCAATGTTTCCGCACGCAGGGGTCTTCCTTCAATGAGCCACCCATCGGGCATTCTGCGGATGTCTGCGCCAATATCTGAAAGCACCTCGACCAGTTCTTCGATAGGCCGTTCCAGCAGCCTCGGTGTGCCCGTCAGCAGCCACTGGCCAGGCGTAACTGCCAACAAGGCCATCATGAAGCGGTACGCGGCACCGCAGTCAGCCACATCAATCACAGTGGTTGAAGCAGAACCATCAGCTCCTCGCAGTGTTTCGAGCGCGCGGTACGTCACTTGCACATCGGAGCACTCGCTGGAAGACACCCCCATAATCTCTCCAGTATGAACATAATGCAATATCCGCTGGCGAATCAAGAGGCTTTTGCTGTGAGGTAGGATTATGGTTTTCTTCATGCAGCAAAAATACGAAATTATCCCATTTTCTCATCTTAATATCATTCTATAATCTCTAAACCATAAACTCTAAACTCTTTTTTTGTATTTTTGCATTCTTTAAACCGAAACCATCACCTATGGATAATCAAATCAGAATGGGCGGTTTCAGCATACTCCCTCCCGGAGTCAAGAACCTGCTCATCATCAACACATTGGTCTTTCTGGCCACCATTATTTTCGCCAAAACTGGCAGTTACGACCTCACCCGCTGGCTCGGGCTGCATTACATGTCGGCCCCCGATTTCCGTGTCTGGCAGTTTGTCACGTACATGTTCATGCACGCCAATTTCAGCCATCTTTTCTTCAACATGTTCGCATTGTGGATGTTCGGAGCGGCAGTGGAGAACACCTGGGGCACCAAGCGGTTTCTTATCTACTATTTCATCACAGGACTGGGCGCTGCGCTGGTGCACTACCTCATCACTTTCCTCCAGATACATCCCATGATGGCATTGCTCAACCAGTTTCTGAATGACCCATCCCTGGAGACTTACCGCTACTTGGCCGAGAATGCCAAGGATGCTCGCTTCCATGAAATGCTGCGCAACAATTTGATGGTATTACAACAAAATCCAGGTTCCCTGGATGAGATTGTCAACATTACTGCCAACGCCCGGGACATGTACCTGAACAGTTTCAACATCATCGGTGCCTCTGGTGCCGTGTATGGCGTGTTGCTGGCCTTCGGCATGTTGTTTCCCAACGACTACATCTATCTTTATTTCATGCTGCCAATCAAGGCAAAATGGTTTGTCATCATTTACGGCGTGATAGAATTGGCAACCGGCTTGAGCACTTCCGACGGCGTAGCCCACTTCGCGCATCTGGGCGGCATGATATTCGGTCTCCTCGTCATCCTGCTGTGGCGACGCAATGAGCGCAACCACGATGGCTGGATCATGCCTGAGCGGGAAAAGACTTTCCGGTTAAGGCGCAAAAAAGACAAATACTACGTCTCCCCTGAAAGCGGACGGCCACTCAACGACGAAGAGTTCAATGCCCGCCGCGCGGAGAATAAACAGAAAACTGACCGCATTTTAGAAAAGATTTCCCAAAGCGGCTACGAATCTCTTTCCAAGGAGGAGAAGGATTTCCTGTTCAACCAATCCCAGAAGTAACATGGCGGCGAAGAAGAAATCGGCAATATTCAAAACGCTGGGCAAGGGAACCCTTCTCGTGCTGACTGTGATCGCCGCGGGAGCCTTATTCCTCTCCTACACGGCCAAAATCATCCTGCCCTCCATCTCCACCGTCATAGCCTACTGCGGACTGTTGTTCCCTTACATTCTGATGGTAAACTTGGGTATGGTTTTCATCTGGCTATTTATCGATTACCGCTGGGCTCTGCTGCCCACGTTAATGATTCTCCTGAATGTCAACAATATTGACAAGCACTTCCAGCTCCGCGCCCAGGAGAAACCCGAAACGTGCGCCAACTGCATCAAGGTGATGAGCTACAACGCCCGCCTGTTCAACATGTACGAGGACAACCGCAACGAACTGAACAAACAAGTCACCGATTTCCTCAAAAAAGAGGCTCCCGACATTCTCTGCGTGCAGGAGTACTTCTACGACAGTTCCGGAAAGCTGGGTTACAACACCACCGAGGAAATTCTCAAGGCACTGAACCTGCCCGACAACAACAAAACGCATCGGCTGTATTTGCCGCTTGGCAAGGCCCACGGATACCAATACGGGTTAGCCATTTTCAGCAAATACCGCATCATCAACACCGGCGTGGTAGAGACCAACGACAGCTCCGCCAACAAATCGATGTACGTGGACATCCGCTACAACGGCGACACGCTGAGAATCTACAACGTGCACCTCAGTTCCATGAAGCTGGGTAGCGAAGATTACGCTACGGGGGACGCTGTGCTGCACAACAACATGGAAGACCCGGACATCGATCAGAAAGCCAGACGGTTGTACCACAAGATTGCCGATGCATTTGAGCAACGACAGCACCAGGCCAAATGTGTGCGCGCCGACATGGACTCTTGTAACTACCCCATCATCGTGTGCGGCGATTTCAACGACTCACCGGCATCCTTCAGCTACCACAAAATCGCACACGGGTTAAAAGACTCGTTCCGCAGCAGCGGCAAGGGTACCGGCACCACCTACGCTGGAGAAGTGTTCCCCGCCTACCGCATCGACTATATTCTGCACGACAAACAATACAATGATTTCGGTCACACCGTATGCACTGGCCTCACCACATCGGACCATTATCCGATTTACACCTATATTTCGATAATTAACAAGAAATAGTTAGGAGTGAGCAGTGAGGAGTTAGAAATTGGGTATTTATTTACACCCCTTCTAAAATAGAAGGGGCGGCCGCTGGCCGGGGTAGTAATATATAGAGTAGAGACGCAGCATGCTGCGTCTTCATAATAAGGAAAACGGAATTTAATCATAATATGAAAAAAACAATAATTCTGATGTTTTGCCTAACCTGTTTGGTTGGTTTGCAAGGTTGCCATAAGAAAGCCAATACCGAGCAGGCTGTAGAGCCAGTGGAACTGAACGAGCAGACCGTCACCGCATTTGCGCAAGGTATTGCAGACAAGATCGTGCACGAGCAGGCCGATGCATTGAACAATGCTTTCGATGAAGAGCATATTCGTCAGTTGGTTTCCGAGAACTCCATCGTCTATAGCGGCTTTGACGTAGAGGGAGGCAAGGAGTACTTTGAAAACTGCCTGCATTTGGGCAATCTGGCAGTGAAAGCCGTAAGCAATGGCGGCGATTTTGCTTTTGTGAAATACTATGTCAAGGACAATCAACACCACATTGTCTTCCGCACCTACGATGATTTCAACCTCAACTTCATGGATTTCGTCGTGGACACTGTGCAAGGTGTGCTGAAAATCAAAGACGGCTTTATCTACAACATGGGATGTCTTCTATCCCAAAACATCGAATACAGCATGCTGTTCAACCTCATGCTGCAAACCAATCCCAACGATGAAGCGCAATGGTTGCAAACGGCGCAAGAGCATACCATGAACGGGCAATCCGCCAAAGCATTGCAGATTTTGACGGACCATCAAGAAGGATTAAAGGATTATCCTCTTTATTATCAACTACTTATCGCCAATCTTTATCAATCCAACCCGAAGAATTTCGTTGCCCAATTAGACAAATTGAAAGATGAGACAGATGAGCGTTATCTATTGTTGCACAAGCTTCTCTATTATTTCAACGAAGGCAAAGTTATGGAAACAGAAAACACTGTCAATGAACTGATTCCGTTCACGGGCGACGATCCCATATATCTGCTTTTCTATGCCAAATCATGTCTGAACGCCAAAGACTACCAACGGGCTCTTGACTGTCTCATCACGGCAGAGAGTGCGTTGCCACTGCTGTGGGACCTGTGGTACAGCGAGCTGCAATGCTATAAAGGGCTGAAAGACAAAGATGGCTTTGACCAATGTCTCCAGCGAGGCAAAGAAGCATACGGCATGAGTGATGATGAGCTGAGCGGGATTCGCAAGAAGCTGCTCGGCTAATAGTGTGTAATCAATTCCAGGATGATTCTGTCTTCCCCGTTTTCCACACCGCGGCGGAAGAAGTTTTTCTCATAATTCAGACGGATGCCCGCACGTACGGGTTTCTCAACAAACATCAGCGTTAGGCCAGCCGTGATGCGCTGACGGAAAGGTTCCATTACATATTGCTGATGATCATCCAACTTGCCGTTGCAATTAGGCGTGATGGCATCGTAACGGGCTGCCAAATCCACATGCTGCAGCCAGCTTTTCCCTACATTGAATTGATAATAGGCAAAACCGTAAAAAGCGTGGGTGGGATGAAAAGTCTTCTGGGCATACCATTTATATATATACTCCGTCTCAAGATGCAGTCCTGCAATGTCGTAAGCCATGCCCGCGCCGAAGTTGTGCATGCGCAGTTCTTCTGGGCGCACCGCCGCGTAGTTCAAGGTCAGGTTGAAGTCCTTGAAGAACTCGAACCGCCCACGCGCGACATAGTTCAGGACCGTTTGGAACTGCATCTGCTTGCTAAAACCGCGGCTATTGAACACACCAGCCTTGATCTCAAAAGGCACCACCTTATCCCATTTGTAGGCCACGACACCACCCACATCGCTCCAGGCTGTAATCTTCTGTGTCAGAAACGACTTGTCGGAGAAATAGTACTGATACGGTGAAAGCAGGTTTTCGGAGCTGAACGGCATTTTGTCATAGCCAATCAGGAACGAGAGGCCTTTCACGGGCTTGAACTGCGCAAAGATGGCCACTGGAGAAAACTTACCGCCGTAGGTCAAATCCACCAGCGCCATGTAAGAAAACATGGGATGAACAGAACCGCTGACTCCGATTCGGGTATGTCTCAACTCAAAGTGATGGGCATTCAGGTTTGTATTGTATTCATAGCGGCCTAAGATAGTAGCCGTAAACTTCGGAATGTAATCCTTCTTCGTGAATTTATATTTGTTTGTGATAGTCGTGTCTCTCGTCGTGGATAGAGCATCTTGTGCCTTGGAGGTTGCCATCGCGCAAACCGCCAACATAAGCAGTAAAAAGAATGGTTTTAGCAAGTTTTGGTAGTTTCTGTCCATAAACACTAATGAAGGATAGCTGCAAAAGTTTGTAAAATCAATTTAACATCTCTAATAACAGATTGATTATCAATATATTCCAAATTCAACTGCAGCTTGGCCGGCATCACTTCTTCGATATACGTTTTTTCAGGGTCGTCGGAGGCGGCCAACAATTCATTCTCGTGCACATATTGGATAGAGGCCAGGTCAGTGAGGCCAGGGCGCACGCTCAGTACGCGCATCTGCTCGGGCGTGTACATGTCCACATACTTGCGAACCTCGGGGCGCGGACCCACAATGCTCATGTCTCCCTTCAGCACATTGATCAACTGGGGAAACTCATCGAGTTTGTATTTGCGCAGAAAGTAACCCACACGCGTAATGCGGCTATCACGTTCCCCCACCGTAAGCAGGCCCTTGCTGTCGGAGCCTGTGCACATGGTACGGAACTTGTAAAGATAGAAATCCTTGTTATCCTTCCCTACCCTGACTTGCTTGTAGAAAACGCCGCCTCGCGACTCGCAAACAATCAAGAGAGCCATCACCAGCCAGAGCGGCGACAGCAGAATCAGTACCAGAAAGGAAGAGACAATATCCAGAAATCTTTTCATGCAAGACAATATCAGTGATAACGCCAGTTACCGTTGATGTCACCGCCATAATAATCATCCGGCTCAGTGCTGTAAATATCGGTCTGCGTCTGAATCTTATTAACCAATTTCATCTTCCAGTTCGGATCGTGGGTCTCACCATACTTGTTGGAGTGCAGCAATTCGTAGTCATTGCCCACCAAGGAAGGATCGTAGAACACGAACTTGACGTTCGACTGATCGTCCAGATAGTAATAGTGCCAAATCTCGTAGGGTGCCGTCGTAGGATCTGAAGGTACTTCCCTAACCTCATTCGGCTGACCATATTGCAGGTACACACGGCCACGGTCGGTGCGGTAGCCCTTCACCTGCTTGCTGCCAAAACGCTCCTGGACATAAGAAACCATCTTGGCGTATTTATTCCAGGCTTCTTCGGGATTGTTGGGATTGCGTGCCAGCCAGAAAGAATAGAAATAGCGCTGCAGCTGCTCGGTCTCCACCGTTTTCATACGCTTGTCGAAAAACTCGCGCTCCACATTGCTGGCGATAGGATATAGACAGCGCACATTGTCCTCCAGTTCCTTGCGGTTGGTCATCGTAGCAACAAAAGAATTATCCACCACCACATCATCGTAACGGGTGAGATCCAATTGCACGGAAGGATTACTCCGCTGGAAGAAAACCTTGTTGATGAGCAGCAAGCTGTCGTGCTCGTCGTAGAGTTCCACCACCGTGTTGTAGTTGCCGGAAGGCAATTTGAAAACATTGAACTGATCAATAATCAGCACCACATCATCTGTTGTCAGATTTTTTGTGATGATGTTATTGGGCATAGCCACGAGCTTGTTCTCAGCGTGTTCTACAAAGCATTTGGCCTTGAGTGGAACATTCGCGCCCAGCACACGTTGGGTATTATACACCTCCAATGCGAACGGCAGCGTATATTGACTTTCCGGAATGAAGTTGTAATAAGATGGTGGCAAGTAAAAACCGTATTTGATATACATGCCCGGTGCTTCGGGAGCTCTCATATCCTCATAGAGAGAAATTCTGGACGAGGATATTTTGTCTTCAGGAAAGTTCAATACGATACGGTCGATGTACTTCAACTGCATGGAGTCCTGATTGCGATCGGTGAGATAGAAATTCAGGAAAAAGTCGCCATTGGGGACAGGCAGGTTCTGCACATCGGCAAAATCGGGCAGTTCAATCCCTGCTGTGTCGGCAAACTCCTCGCTGGAGAGGATGTAGTGGAGTGTTTTCACCACCGTGTCACCCTTGGTCACATCGACCTGGATTTCCACATCTGCCTCATATTTACCGTGATTGTTCTGCACATAACGCACGGAATTGCCTCCGATAATGAAGGTGAATTCAATATAGGGTTGCATTTTGTCGGTGCAATAGGCCTTGTGGCTGATAAAAGCCTTCATGTTCTGGGCCGAACCGGTCAGAAACAAAAGACACGCGGCAAATAGGATGGTCAATTTTTTCATAATGGCAATTTTATATTTTTTTCATTGTAGAGACGCGCTATGGCGCGTTTCTGCAAATTACCGCAATCGTTTCATCAATTCCACCGTCAGGTCGGCGATGGGCAAGCGGTACTGCTCCATGGTGTCGCGTTCGCGCACGGTCACCGTGTTGTCCTCTTTGGTCTGGTTGTCGATGGTAACGCAGAACGGCGTGCCGATGGCATCCTGACGACGGTAACGGCGACCGATGGCATCCTTGTCCTCGTACTGCACCATGAAATCCTTCTTCAGCATGTCGAAGACCTCTTGGCCGATTTCTGGCAGACCGTCTTTCTTCACCAACGGCAACACAGCCACCTTGTTGGGGGCTAACTTGGCGGGCAGTTTCAACACCACGCGCGTGGAACCATCTTCAAGTGTCTCCTCCGTATATGCGTTGCTGAACACCGCCAGGAACATGCGGTCCACACCGATGGAAGTCTCGATGACATAAGGCACGTAATTCTCATTGAGCTCGGGATCGAAGTAGCGCAATTTCTTGCCAGAGTATTGCTCATGCTGCGAGAGGTCGAAGTTGGTACGGGAGTGGATACCTTCCAGTTCCTTGAAGCCGAACGGGAATTTGAACTCGATATCGGTGGCAGCGTTAGCATAGTGAGCCAGTTTCTCGTGATCGTGAAAACGGTAGTTTTCCGGCGCAATGCCAAGGTCGGTGTGCCACTGCAGACGTGTCTGTTTCCAGTAATCGAACCATTTGAGCTCCTCACCGGGTTTCACGAAGAACTGCATCTCCATCTGCTCGAACTCACGCATACGGAAGATAAACTGACGGGCCACAATCTCGTTGCGGAACGCCTTGCCGATCTGTGCGATGCCGAACGGCAGTTTCATTCTGCCCGTCTTATAGATGTTTAAGAAGTTGACAAAGATACCCTGAGCCGTCTCGGGACGCAGATATATAGTATCGGCACCGTCGGACACGGAGCCCAGCTTGGTGGCGAACATCAGGTTGAACTGGCGCACGTCGGTCCAGTTGCGCGTGCCGGAGATAGGGCACACGATGCCCAACTCTTCAATCAATGCCTTGAGGCCAGCCAAGTCATTGGCGTTCATCATGGCGGCGAAACGCTCCGTAATATCGTCAATCTGCTTCTGATATTGCAGCACGCGGCCGTTGGTCTCGCGGAACATCTTCTCGTCGAAGTTTTCGAAACGCTTGCGAGCCTTCTCCACCTCCTTGTTGATCTTGTCCTCAATCTTCTGGATATGGTCTTCAATCAACACATCTGCACGGTAGCGCTTCTTGGAATCCTTGTTGTCAATCAAAGGGTCGTTGAACGCATCCACGTGGCCGGAAGCCTTCCAAATGGTGGGATGCATGAAGATGGCACTGTCGAGGCCCACGATATTGTCGTGATACTGCACCATGGCCTTCCACCAATACTGCTTGATATTATTTTTCAGTTCCACGCCATTCTGACCGTAGTCATATACAGCGCTGAGGCCGTCATAAATTTCACTGGACGGGAAAATGAAGCCATACTCCTTGGCATGGGCAATTATCTGTTTGAAAAGTTCTTCGTTGTTAGCCATAATAAATTATTCAAATGTGATTGAAAATAGAAATCCTTTTGAACGCAGTCCCGTGACACTGCCCTCATACTTGCCTTCCCGTTGCAGTTGGTCCATCAAGCCGAGAGAAAACTTCAGCTCGGTGGCGAGTTTGAAATAGGTGCAATAGAAGTCAAATCCCACTCCCACCTGTGCCATCACGTCATGGGCATTCACCAGGAGGACATCGTGTGCCGACTGGTTGGCAATTTTCTCGGCCTTGCTATAGACGAGGTTAAAGCTGTACTGCGCGCCTGCAAGCACGTAGGCCCGCACGTTGTTCATCATACGGGTTGACTTGAACTTGACCAGCAAGGGCAGGTCGAGGAAAACGATACCGTTGGCGCCACCGTTGGCGTAATTGATATTGGGAACATCCGTATTACAAAAATACTGCAGCTGACAGTCCGGGAACGAAAAGCTTGGGATGAAACGCAGGTCAAAGTACTTACCCATACGCAAGTCGGACACGATGCCGAATCCGAACGACTTGCCGGCACGGGGGTTCACCACTCGCAAGGAGTCGCAGCCATCCAAATTGGACAGATTCGGATTGCTGGACAACACGTAGGTATAGGTACCCGCACTGAGTGAGAATCCAAAGTGATAAATCTTGTTGTCGTACTGCGAGAGGTTAGGCACGCCGAACCTGCGCGACTGCGCCGAAACGCCCGCCACCATGCAAAGCAACAGCAAGAAGACAATAATTCTTTTTAAAAGGTTCATTACAAACTATATAAAGACATGTAATAACGCTGTGGCAACAATTTTAGTATTATTGCACGTCCTCACCTTGGTTTTTGAAAATCTCGTTCTTCAGTTGCGCTGTGTTGATAGGCACCACGCCCACATACTCGCACACCAAACCGCCAGCCAGGTTGGAGGCTAGACAGGTCATTTCCAAGCTTTCCTTAGCTAGCAGGAAGAGAGTGGAAACGGAAATCACGGTATCGCCAGCGCCAGAAGGATCGCTCACGCGGCGCGTGAAAGCATCCTGATGATAGAATCTGTCTGACAGTCTGTCGTAAAATGCCATGCCTTTGTCGGACATGGTGATGAGCACCATATCAATATTCTTCTCAATGGCAAACTTTTTGGTAAGGTCATGGATATTCTCAAGAGTGAGAGCCACGTTGTCCTCCAAGTTCAATCCCGCAGAGAGTTCTTTCATGTTCGGTTTGAACAGATTGACATTCTGGTAGTTATTGAAGTTACGTTTCTTCGGGTCAACCGCAATGAAGATATTCTTTTTATGGGCGAAGTTGATGATTTCCTCAATCAGGTCGCGGGAGAATAAGCCCTTGTCATAGTCCTCAAAGATGATGGCATCGATGGGATTATGGTCGATAACCTGCTCCACGGTGGTGAGGAACTGGCGTTTTTCACGCTCCTTGAGTTGCTCGTCGCGCTCGTCGTCCACACGCACGATATGGGCATTGTTGCCAATGATACGGTACTTCACGGTCGTGCGTCGGCCATATATGGGCACGAGGCCGAGGGAATCCAGCTCACACTCCTCCATCAAGTCGTAGAGAACCTTGGATTTATTGTCACTGCCGATCACGGAGCAGAGGATGGGTTTGGCGCCCAGCGACTTGAGGTTCAGTGCCACATTGGCAGCACCGCCCAAACGGTAGTTACGGCTCTGCGCATTCACGATGGGCACGGGAGCCTCGGGACTGATACGCGTCACCTTGCCACTGATGTAACAGTCAATCATCACATCCCCTATAACCAGCACGTTAGCATTGCTGAACTTGTCGAATATTTCATTGATTTTATCCTTATCCATAGTAGAAAATTTTAAGAGTGCAAAGATACAATTTTTTAGCTCTGCTTCTTGTCTTTTCAGTATTGAATTAAATAAAACCATGATTTTTTGTTTCTGAAGAATTTGTATCTTTGCCGCTCAAAAAAATTGACTATGGGCATTGCTACACAAATACTGGGGTTGGTCGCCAGCCTGGCCTTCCTCATCATGACACACGAACTGGGACATTTCGCATTTGCCAAGCTGTTCAAGATCCGTGTGGATCAGTTCTACATGTTCTTCAACCCCGGTTTTTCCATCATCCGGATGAAACGTTTTGACGGGAAGATGCACTACAGTTTCTTCTCGGGCAGACCTCCCAAGGAGTGGAACGACCATCCCGAGAGCACCGAATGGGGACTGGGTTGGCTCCCGTTGGGCGGCTACTGCGCCATCAACGGCATGGTGGATGAGACCACCAAAGCCTCCGACCTGAGCGAAGAAATCCATCCTTGGGAATTCCGCGCCAAGCCGGCCTGGCAGCGCCTATTGGTCATCTCCGGCGGCGTGCTGGTCAACTTCCTGTCCGCCCTCATCATCTACATCGCCGTATGTTACACTTGGGGCCGCGAATACATTCCGCTCAACAACGCCCGCTACGGTCTCGAGTTCTCACAAGAGATGCTGGATGCCGGTTTCCGGAACGGCGACAAAATCATGTTCATTGACACCGTCAAACCGCAGACGTTGGGCGATTTCACCAACGACATTCTGCTGGAAGACGTGAAGACCGTCACCGTGGAACGCGATGGCCAGCAAGTGGTGCTGAACATACCCAAGACACTTGCCCGCAAGGTGGTGGGCGCCAGCAAACAGGGCGAACCCTTCTGCAACTACCGTTTCCCATTCGTCATCGACAGCGTGCTGGCAGAAACACCCGCCGCACAGGCAGGCCTGCAGAAAGGCGACAGCCTCGTGGGCGTGGACGACTCCACCCTGTTCAGCTTCTTCGACTTCAAAAAAGCATTCCTCGACAACAAAAGCCAGGAACTTGACATCGCCTTCTATCGCGGCGACAGCCTCTACCATGCCTCCGTGCGCCTCGACTCTCTCGGCGCCATAGGCGTGGCTCCCAAACAGCCCTACCAGTTCTTCGGTACCGTACAAGAGCACTATAACTTCTTCCAGTCCATTCCCAAAGGCATTGTCATGGGATTCAGCACATTGGGCGACTACGTGAAACAGTTCAAGATCATCTTCACCAAAGAAGGCGCCACACAGTTAGGCAGCTTCCTGACCATTGGCAGCATCTTCCCGAAGGTGTGGGATTGGTACCGTTTCTGGAACATGACCGCCTTGCTGGGCATCATCCTCGCCTTTATGAACATCATCCCCATCCCCGGACTGGACGGCGGATATCTCCTGTTCATCCTCTTTGAGATGATCACCGGCAAAAAACCGAGCGACAAGTTCCTCGGCATCGCCAACACCATCGGCTTTGCTTTGCTGATTGCCCTGATGGTTTACGCATTAGGTCTCGATTTCAGAAGGTTCTTCTTTAAGTAATGCTATTCAATTCCATTGAATTTCTGATTTTCTTCCCGATAGTAACCATCCTGTTCTATCTGATTCCGAACAAACAGCGATGGATACTGTTGCTGGGTGCGAGCTGCTTTTTCTACATGTGGTTCATCCCAAAATACATCCTCATCCTTCTGGTCACCATCGCTATTGATTACACGGCAGGCATTCTTATCGAAGAGTGGCAAGACGACCCTTCCAGAAAAAAGAAATGCCTCATCGTCAGCATCATTTCCACCTGTCTGGTGCTCTTCATCTTCAAATACCTGAACTTCTGCAGCGCCAATTTCGTGGCATTGGCCCAACATTTCGGATGGTCGCATCCTCAACAAATACTGCACATAGCACTGCCTATCGGATTGTCATTCCATACTTTCCAAAGTTTGAGTTACGTGATAGAAGTCTATCGCGGCAACCAGAAAGCAGAAAGGCATTTCGGATACTATTCTTTATATGTGATGTTCTATCCCCAACTGGTGACCGGCCCCATTGAGCGACCGCAGAACCTGCTGCGCCAGCTGCATGAGGAGAAGACGCTGCAATACGACAATATTGCCAATGGATTGAGGCTCATTCTGTTTGGCTTGTTCTTGAAAATGGTGGTGGCCGACAATTTAGGGGTCCATGTGGATAAAATCTATGAAAACCCACAGGATTTCAGTTCCCTGGACATTACTCTTGGGATGATATTCTACTCATTCCAAATCTACGGCGACTTCTTCGGCTACTCCACCATCGCTTTGGGTTGCGCCCTTTGCATGGGATTCACGCTGATTGACAATTTCAAGGCTCCCTATCAGGCCAGCAGCGTACAGGAATTCTGGCGCCGGTGGCACATTTCGCTGTCCACTTGGTTCCGCGACTACCTCTACATCCCGCTGGGCGGCAACCGCGTGGCCATTCCCCGCTGGATGCTCAACACCCTGATTGTGTTCACCGTGTGCGGCATATGGCACGGGGCCAACTGGACCTTCATGATCTGGGGTTTCGCCTACGGCGTGCTCCTGATTCTGGAAAGAGGTCTGCGCAACATCCATTTCTTCGACAAAATCCAAAACAAAACCGGGAAGCGCATCATCCAAGGGTTCAATATTCTCAAGACTTTTGCAATCGTGACCCTGCTGTGGTGTGTATTCCGAGCCACTTCCTTTGGAAATCTGCGCGATGTGCTTTCTGCATGGGTGCACAACGGCACTCTCGTCAGCCAGCTGCACGTGAGCCCTATCGCCTGGATTGCCCTGGCGGCATTCGTCTGCATAGACCTCATCCTCCGGCAGCAACGCTTTGACCGCTGGTGTGCCCAACGCAACATATACGTGCGCTGGTGCCTCTACGCCGTCATGATATTCTCCATCATAGTCCTGTCTTCCGTTCAACAATATCCCTTCATCTATTTCCAGTTCTGATGACCAACGAGACGAAACATATTATCCTGCAACTCGGACGCAAGTTCCTTCTGCTGGCAGCGGTGCTGGTGGTGCTGGATATCGTGTACCGTTTCACATTCTATCCCAAAGACCGTGATGAAAACTGCACGCTGATACCGTATTCCATGAAGCCGGTGAAAGAGAACGATGACATCATCTATCTGGGAGAATCTTCCAACCATTCGTTCTGTGCGTCGGACACCGACCAGCGGGCCATCAGCGAGATGATTGACGACATGATGCCGGGACATAAAGTTGGAAAACTGTCCAAAGATGCATGCCACGCGGGAGTTTACTATGATATTTTGCGCAATATTCCTCGCAAGAATCCGGTCAAAACAGTCATCGTGACGGTAAACCTGCGTTCTTTCAGCAGCGAGTGGATCTATTCGGATTTGGAGAAACCTTTGCAGAAAGAGCAGATCTTCATGAAAAAGGCTCCGGCACTCTACAAACGAATGCTGCTGGCATTCAAAGCTTACGCACATTGGTCGGAGGACGAGCGTCAGAAACTGGTCAGGGAAGGGCTTGAGGAGCAAACTTTGAAACTGCCCTACTACTTCCCATACCACAATGCCTCCGAATGGGATCATGCCATCGGCTCCCAAGACCATCTGTTCAATGGGCAGAAAGTTTCCATGGACACCATCGTGCTCACCTGCCACTACATCAAGGACTTCGCCTACCAGCTGGACGACAACAATCCAAGAATCAAGGATTTGGACAAGATCGTCAAGCTCTGCCACCGACGTGGCTGGAAGCTGGTGTTCCACATCTTGGCAGACAACATGGACCAGATCAAGACGCTGGCCGGCCCCGACCTGGAGTTCCTGATGAAGCAGAACGCGCAGTATATCGTCAACCGCTATGCGCCTAAGAGAGTTACTGTTGTAAACAACCAATACATGGTGCGCGACCGTGATTTCTTCGAGCGGGAATTCCCGACGGAGCACTACAATCAGACTGGACGGCGGATTGTTGCCGAGATGGTAGTGGAGGGGATTAGAGATTAGAGATTAGAGATTAGAGATTAAAGATTAGAGATAACAGTTTTCCTTGAGCAGCCCCGTTAGGAGCAAGAGCTTGGTAGAAATTATAGATTATAGATAATATGGATATTTTGAAACAGCAAATCGAGACCTTAAAGAAAGAGAAAAACGCCATTATTTTGGCGCATTATTACACATTGCCTGAGGTGCAGGAGGTGGCCGACTTTGTAGGCGACAGTTTGGGACTGGCGCGCAAGGCTGCCGAGACGGATGCGGACATTATCCTCTTTGCGGGCGTGCATTTCATGGCGGAGACTGCCAAGATTCTGAACCCCACCAAAAAGGTGCTGGTGCCCGACATGAGCGCGGGCTGTTCGCTGGCCGACAGCTGCAAAGCCGAGAAACTGGCCGAGTACAAGGCCAAGCACCCCGGCTATAAAGTGTTGTCGTACGTCAACTGCAGTGCCGCAGTAAAGGCTCTCTCCGACCTCATCGTCACTTCCGGCAATGCGTTAAAGCTGGTCAACCAACTGCCCGAGGACGAGAAGATCATCTTTGTGCCCGATGGCAACTTGGGCGACTACATCAACCGGATGACGGGGCGCGAGATGCTGTTATGGGACGGTGCGTGCTGCGTACACGACCATTATGAAGTGGAGCAGTTAGAGAAGATGAAAGCCGAGCATCCTGAGGCATTAGTAGTGGCGCACCCAGAGTGCCGCCGCGAGATGCTGGAGAAAGTGGACTTCATCGGGTCAACTGCCGCCATGCTCAACTACATCAGCGAGAGCGAAGCCAAGGAGTTCATCGTGGTGACGGAAAGCGGCATCCTGTACGAGATGCAGAAACGCAACCCCGACAAAGTGTTGTACACACTCTACCCCGGTCAGCCGGAGCGCGACTGCGTGAACATGAAGAAAAACAATCTGGAAAAGATTTACAACACCCTCCTCAACGAAGAACCCGAATTGTTGATGGACGAGGAGCTGCGCCAAAAGGCGCTGGTGCCGATTCAGCGGATGTTGGAGATGTCGTAAAAGAAGGGACGTGCCATGGCACGTCCCTCTTTTGTTACTACTTTTTTCTTATTTTTAATACGGCCTGCTATCTGATGATTTTTTCTGTTTTTTCTTTAGTTCATCCACTAAAGTGCCGTTTTTAATGCGTTCGGCACAGTTAAGAAATAATCAATCATTCTCACTATTCCATTTCATCAAAAAGCTCCTGTAAACACAACACCCTCCCATCATTTCACATTTCACATTCGTCTCCCCGCACACCTACGGCGTGCGAACATCCGCGCACATGCCCAACGCTACCAAGCCCCGCAGCCCTACGGGCTGCGATCTTGGTTAAGGAATTAAGAAGTTAAGAAATGAAGATATAAAGGAACAGTTATCAGTGATCACTGATAACTGATAACTGATAACTGTTCACTGAACCCTGTCCCCTACTCCTCGGCGTAACGGCTCTTCACGTACTCCAACTGACGGCGGTCGCGCTTGGTGGGGCGGCCGAGGCCGTGCGGGCGGTACTCTGCTGTTTTCAAGGTTTTCATGCGGTCGTATTCCTCCTGCGGGGTGAGGTCTTCCATGTACTGCGGAACCAATGGGGCTCCTACCCTGCTCTTGGGCGTGCCTAACGCCTTCACCGTCTTGTTGAGCGAGCCGATGTGCACCTCATAGATCTCTTCCGTGCGCACCTCGCGCGAGGGCTTTACATTGACACCATCCAGCTTTACCTTGCCTGCATTGCAGGCCTCCGTAGCCATAGAACGCGTCTTGAACAGGCGCACCATCCAAAGCCATTTGTCAATTCTCACATCCAGTTTCTCCATAACTATCCTATTTTTTTCCACGTCATTGTCCGCCCGAAAGCAGGCACACCAATGTAGCCACGCACGCGCAACACGTTCTCTTTCTCAAACCACATTCGGCTCTTGTAATACTTGCCGTGCACAGGGTCGTAAATCTCGCCATCCACCCATCTGTTCTCTTTGGAATCATAACGAAAATGGTATAGCAGTTTGATTTTGTCGCCTGGCGTGTTGCGTTTCTTGGGGTCTGGGTTCTTGATGTCACGCTTCGGAGAGCCGTCCTTGAACGTGGGATTCTTCACCCAGATTATCTGCCCCTCGTACAGTCCAGCGGAGTTTTTGGTAATCTTGATTTTGCAATCCTCATCCGACTGGTCGTCCGAAATGTAATAGACACCTAAAATTTTGTCTGCGGCTGTTTGTGCAACCGCAGACAAAGAAAGAAAACACAATATGCTAATTATAAAGCACTTAAAAAAATTCATACTCATTATGCCTCCTGAGGCTCTTCGGAGGCAGGTTCGCCTGCACTCTCGGGTGCGCTGGCCGGTGTCTCAGCCTCTTGGGCAGGCTTCGGGTTGTTCATCATCTTGATTTTGTACTCCAAGTCCTTGATTTCCTCCTTGGCAGCATCAATCTTCTTGCGGAACTCAGCCGTGATGATCTCTGCATTCTTGGAGTTGGAGAAGAAACCGAGATTGTTTTCCCACAAGCTGATATCTTCCTTCAATTGCGTCAGCTTATTCTTCAGGAAGTTCTTCTCCTTGTCAATCATCTTCTCGGCATTCGGGTTGCTCAAGATGTTGTCAATTTTGGATTTGAAACGATTGTGACGCATATCCTCGGCACTGATCTTCAGCTCGGCGAAGCGCTTGTTCAAAGCCTCACGATACTCGGTATAGATTCTGTCCTTGTCTTTCTTAGGAACATAACCGATAGCAATCCACTCGTTCTGATACTCCTTCAATGCCTCCATGTTGGCATTGCGGTCGTCGCTGAACTCATGCGTGAGAATCTTCTGGATCAACTCCTCTTTCTTCTGCAGATTTTCAGCTTCTACTTCTTGGATATTATTGAAATAGTGAGATTTAGCCTCAAAGAACTTGTCACAAGCAGCGCGGAAACGTTTCCAGATTTGATCGGAATACTTGCGCGGAGTGGCGCCGATTGTCTTCCATTCGGATTGCAGGTTCAGCATCTCAGCAGTAGCCTGTTTCCAGTCGGTGCGAGTAGCAATACCCTCAGCCTGGATGGCCAGATTCAGTTTCTGGTTGTAGTTCTGCATCTGGGTATCCTTAATCTGCTGGAAGTATTCTTTCTTCTGCGTGAAGAATTTGTCCAACGTGGATTTGAAGCGGTTCCATATCTCGTCATTCAGCTTGGCAGGAGCCGGTCCGAGGGTCTTCCAGATGTTCAGCAGCTCAGTCAGCTTGTCGCTCACCTCATTGTACTCCTTCACGGCCTCGGCGGAATGGGAGACGATGTCCTCAGCCTGCTCACAAAGCACCACCTTGGCGTTATAGTTGTTCTGTTCTTCGGCGAAAAGTTTGTCGTAGAACTCTTTTCTGCGGGCGTTAATTTGGTCGGAAGCGGCTTTGAAGCGTTCCCAAACCTCTTCTTTCTTGTCCTCAGGAACAGGTCCAATTTCTTTCCACTGCTCGTGCAAGCTCTGGAGATCCTTGAATGACTGGTTGATGGAATCCACCAGCAACAGGGATTCAGCCTTCTCGCAAAGTTCGAGCTTGCTTTCCAGATTCTTCTTGTAGTCCATCTCGCGGGCCTCCTTGTTGAGGCGGATGATGTCGAAGAACTTCTCCACATAGAAGTGGTAGTTCTGCCACAGGTTGGTCGATTCGTTTTGCGGAACCGGGCCTATGTTTTTCCATTGTTCCTGCAGTTCTTTGAACTTGTCATTGAGGTTCTTCAGGTTGGACTCGGTCTCGATGAGGTTTCTCAGACCTTCGATAATCTGGTTCTTGGCTTCCAAGTTTTTCTGTTTCTGGGCTTCCAGCGCTTCGATAAACTTGGCTTTATTGTCTTTATACAGTTGGAATGCTTTATTAAAACGTGTTTCCATCTCGTCGGGCTCATTCGACGGAGCCTCGATCTCCTCTACCGGAGCCTCTGGATTTTCAGCAGCAGCGGCTTCGGCGGCAGCCTTGGCTGCATTGAAGGCAGCTATGGCAGCGCGTTTTCTTTCACGGAAAAATTCAATGATTTTGGTGCGGAGCACGCCGACTCTCAGCTTGATGATGTTGAAGTTGGGCTCTGAAACCAGGCGTTCCAACTCGGCCACGCATTTTTCAAGGTCAAAACCGGCATATTCAGCCTCCACTTGTTCGGCCGTCTCCTCCGGCGCATTTTCAGTGGCAGCGGCCTCAGCTTCTGCTTCGGCGACGGTGACGGTGACGGGCTCTTCGGCGGTCTGCTGCTGGTCCATTTCGGCCATCATCTCCTCCGCGGATTGCGGGGCAGGTTGGGCTTCGGCCTCGACAGGCTCGGCCTCCGCAGCGGACTCGGCCGTCGTAGTGGGTTCCTCGGCTTGAGGAGCCTGGGGTTCGGCGTTGGTGTTTTCAGTTTCCTCTGCAGGTGCGGAAGATTCTTGTGTCGTAACGGTTTGGGCTTCAACAGAAGCGCCGGAGTTCATCTCTTGATTCTGCATTTCGGCATTCTCTTGAGGAAGAAGATCTTGTTGTTCCATAAAATTTTAAATGTTTTTAGAGTAATAAAATAGGGTTAAAAATTCAGGGCCGCAAAGATACAAAAAGAGTTTATAAAGTTTAAAGTCGAAAAGTTAAAAATGCACAACTATTTTTTATATATTTGCAGCTGTGCTTTTGATAAATAAAATTATCTAATAATCAATAAATTATATTATGAAAAGAGACGAACAAATCTTCAATCTTATCGAACAGGAGCGTCAACGCCAGACCAACGGCATTGAGCTGATCGCTTCCGAGAACTTTGTCAGCCCCCAAGTGATGGAGGCCATGGGTTCTGTGATGACCAACAAATACGCTGAAGGTCTTCCGGGCAAGCGCTACTACGGCGGTTGCCAGATTGTGGACCAGAGCGAGCAAATCGCCATCGACCGCGTGAAGGAGCTCTTCGGCGCAGAATGGGCTAACGTGCAACCGCACTCCGGCGCTCAAGCCAACATGGCTGTGCTGCTCACCTGTCTGCAACCCGGTGATACCTTCATGGGTCTCGACCTCAACCACGGCGGACACCTCTCCCACGGTTCCCCTGTCAACTCCTCCGGTATTCTCTACCACCAAGTGGCTTACCAGGTGGAAGAAGAGACTGGTTGCGTGAACTACGACACCATGGAGGAAGTAGCTCTCCGTGAGCGTCCGAAGCTCATTATCGGCGGCGCTTCCGCCTACAGCCGCGACTGGGACTGGGCACGCATGCGCAAAATCGCTGACGAGATCGGCGCCATCCTGATGGCCGACATCTCCCACCCTGCCGGTTTAATTGCCAAAGGTCTGTTGAACAACGCCGTGGCACACTGCCACATCGTGACCACCACCACCCACAAGACCCTCCGCGGACCTCGCGGCGGTCTCATTATGATGGGCAAGGACTTCGAGAACCCGTGGGGCAAGACCACCCCGAAAGGCGTCGTAAAGATGATGTCGCAGATGCTCGACTCTGCTGTGTTCCCGGGCGTGCAAGGCGGTCCGCTGGAGCATGTCATCGCCGCCAAGGCTGTCGCATTCGGCGAGGCTCTGACCGATGAATACGCTCAATATGTGAAACAGGTGAAGCTGAACGCCGCAGCCATGGCAGAAGCCTTCAACAAGAGAGGCTACAAGATCATCTCCAATGGCACTGACAACCACCTGATGCTGATCGACCTCCGCACCAAGTTCCCCGAAATGACGGGCAAGGTGGCCGAAAACACGCTCGTGAAGGCCGACATCACCATCAATAAGAACATGGTTCCGTTCGATACCCGTTCCGCATTCCAGACCTCCGGTCTGCGCGTCGGAACACCCGCCATCACCACCCGCGGCCTGAAAGAGGCTGAAATGGACGGCATCGTCGAAATGATCGACAACATCCTCTGCGACGTGGAGAACGAAGAGCTCATCGCCAAGACTCGCAAGAAGGTCAACGACATGATGCACGACAGACCGCTGTTCGCATGGTAAACCCATCGTCGAAACAACTCAAAAAAGGAGCGAATCATTTCGCTCCTTTTTTTATGTACTTACTCTATTGAAAATCTTTAAAAATCACGCTTATACCGCGCTGATTTTCCGCACATCATACACCGGCACGTCAATCACTGCGCTCAGAGCCTCTTGCAACTGTTCGGAGGTCACCTTGAACCCCGACGGAGAAGTCGGATTGATGCACATCGCCAACAAATTGGGACGTTTCAAGACCATCAGTCTGCCCCCTTTCTGCAAGAAACCATGCAACACGAACGGCGTGACAAATATTTTCGTGAAATCCTTGACCACCAACACAATATCCTTCACATTCGCCTGAGCGCGGAAGAATTCTAACATGTTATCTGTGACGATTCCGCTGATAAAGAGCGTATTGCCGTGGCTGAACAATTTGTCTTTGTACTTGGCAAACAACAGCGGCGATGCGACAGGCAACCGATACAGTTCATCCTCCCCCACGGCATAGATTCCGGAGTCGCACTGCATCATACGCTCGCATTCATCCGTCTCATATTCAGGTAATTGTGTCAACTGATAGACAAACTTGGTCTTGGTCACCACGGTATTGAGATCCGGGGCAATAGCCATGCCCGTGGTCAGAATCAGTCCATCGGTTACAGAGGGCGACGCGGGGCTCTTGCGCGACAGGGCGCCATCCACGATGGTGAGATCCACGCCCAACGCTTGCATCTGCGCGATCAGCGCACGGATGCGTCCCGTGGAGGCCGGCCCTGCCAATATCACCTTGCCTTCCTGCAGCACGCGTGCCGTGACCAAACGGCCCAGTGATGTCATTTCCTCCGACAGCTCGCAAATCTCAGACAACAACTGCCGCTGGCGATAATAATACTCCGAAGTGACAAAATAGGTATCTTTCGCCAACACAACCTCCGGCTTCTCGGTCTGCGTCACTTGGTCCTTCGTTTCCCCATCCACACCAATGGAGGTGACCGCGATCACCTTGTCCGTTGTGCGCAATTGGTCCAGGACATAGTTCAAGCACACCGTCTTGCCGGTATTCTTCGCCATCCCCACGATGGAGAGACTGTGACAGGATAATATTTGCGAAAGGAGTGTATTCATTATGTCAATTTGAAATGAGAAATGTGCAATGGGGAATGTGATATCTACTCTCTAAACTCTAATCTCTAAACTCTCCTCATTTCTCTTTCAATCTCCGCTACCTCTACCGGCGTGCCAGCAAGCAGGTCGATGGGTTTGTTGCCGACCACCACGTCGGTTTCGATGCGCACGCCGATGCCCTCTTCAGCGATGTAGATGCCAGGCTCGCAGCTGAGTACATGGCCGGGCTGGAACACCCAGTCACGTTGTCCCACATCGTGCACATCCAAGCCGATGAAATGGCTCGTATTGTGCATGTAATATTTCTTGAAGCAGGGCATATCGGGATCCTGATTCTTCACATCTTCCCAAGTGTAGAGGCCCAGTTTTATCAATTCTTCATCCATTCTTTTGAAGACGAAATCATTGATTTTATGAATCGTCATACCCGGTTTGAATCTCGGAATCGTATCTTTATAGATGGACAACACCGCCTCATAGACTTGTTTTTGGCGGGGTGTGAATTTGCCGTTCACGGGCACGGTGCGCGAGCAGTCGCCGGCATAGTTGGCATACTCGGCGCCAAAGTCCATTAACAAGAGATCGCCATCTTGCATCACCTTGTCATTCTTGATGTAATGCAAAATACAGGTGTCTGCTCCGGAGGCCACAATTGGGGCAAAGGAATGCGTGGTGCCGCCGTTGCGGATCAGTTCGTACGTCATGGCAGCCTCCACTTCGTATTCATAGCGCCCGGGCCGGATGGCGGCCAACGCGCTCTCGAACATCTTGCGCGTGATGTCGCAGGCGTATTTCATCGCCACCAGCTCTTCCGACGACTTCACTGCGCGCAGCGGGTAGAGGGTCGGAGCTAAGCGGCGGAAGTCGTGCAACGGATAATCAGCTTTCAACTGCTTTGCGAAGCGCACCTCGTGCGTCGGGAAGTCGGGCTTGATGCGCGGGTCTTCCGGGATGTGCAAATAGACATGCGACGCGTGCATCATCAGGTCGTTGAGCACGCCCTCGAATTGATCGACAAACATGACCGTCTTCACGCCCGACAGCTCCGAAGCCTGCTCCTTGCTGAGTCGATGGCCGAACCAGACGATCTTCTCCGGCGAAGGATTCTTGATGAAGAGAATCTCCCGATAGGCCGGATTGGGGTGCCACGGCGCCAGCGTCAGGTAGGTTTCCTCCTGATCAATGCCACAAAGGTAAAGCAAATCGGAGTTCTGACGGAAAGGATGCGTGGTGTCGCCGCAGCGCGGGTACTCATCGTGGGAGACCAGCACGGCAATGGAATCCTTTTCCATCTCACCCACCACATTCTTGCGGTTGCGGACATAAAATTTCGACGGTAGCGGTTTGTATCTCATATTCGTCTTGTTAAAATTGCGGGCAAAGATACAAAAAAAGGGTGAATGAGGTGAATGAGGAAAAGAGGAGAGGAGAAGAGGGGGATGGGGTTATTTTTGAAAAAACAAATAATTGGACATCCATTCATTTTTTATATTTTTGCAACCGACTTGTGTATTGTTGAAAGCTCTGCACTCAAATAGATTATCAATTAAAAAATTATATCAATATGAAACCTAAAATCGTCATTGGAAACTGGAAGATGAACAAGAACTTCGATGAAGCTGAGGACCTCATCAGCGAAATTGAAGAAAAACTGGAAAATTTCAACTTTGAAACCGAGATCGTGCTTTGCCCGCCGTTGGTTTACACGGAGCTGGTAACCGACCACGCCAACGAAGAGGGCAGCCAGTTTTACGCCGGTGTGCAGAACGTAAGCGAGTTCGAGAACGGTGCCTACACAGGCGAAGTCTCCGCCGAGATGCTGGCCAGCATGGATGTATCTTTCTGTATAGTAGGACATTCTGAAAGAAGAAAATTCTTCGGTGAGACCAATGAGATTGTATTGAAGAAGATGTTGCGCCTGCTGGCCAACGACATCGTTCCGGTCATGTGCTGTGGCGAATCCCTGGACGAGCGCAAGGCAGGCAAGCACTTTGAAATCGTGCAAAAGCAGCTGGAAGAGAGCATCTACCAACTAACCCCTGAGCAGATGGAACGCGTGGTCATCGCCTACGAACCCATCTGGGCCATCGGTACTGGCGAAACCGCCACACCCGCACAGGCACAGGAGATGCTGGCATTCATCCGTTCCCTCGTGGAGAAAAAGTTCGGCACCGAAATGGCGGTTAACACCTATATCCTCTATGGCGGCAGCTGCAATGCCAAGAATGCCCTCGAGCTCTTCTCCCAGCAAGATGTCGATGGTGGACTGATCGGCGGCGCCTCTCTCAAAGCCGACGACTTCCTCAAGATTATCGAGGCTGGCGAAACCGTCATCAAAGACAACTAAACAAACTGCAAGAAGCTTCCCATGAAAGTCTGGTCGCTGTTTTTCGCATTCCTCTGTCTATGCTTCCTGCCCGCGTTCGCACAGGAGGAGACTGACCCGTGCCAGCAGACCATGGACAAAAACAGCGAAAGGCTCTTCAAGAAGGCCCGCGACTTTCAGAAAAACGGGAAGAAAGCTGAAGCGTTGGAGATTTACGACGAAATTCTGGCTGAACATCCAGAGTATCTGAATGTAAACTACTACTACGCACTTAGTTACTACCTACCCATTGAGGCAAACCGGTATCAGGCCAAGACCAAGGACAAGACCGACTACAAGAAAGCGATGGCCGCCTTCAACCGGATATACAACGTGTGCCCATACTACAAGCCGCACTGCAACTTGTACGCCGCACGGTTAGCCTACTTCAACGAAGACTTCCCGGAGGCCATCAAGTTCGCAGGCGTCATCGTGGACAACCCAGAATTGTTTTCTGCCCCGAAAGACACGGCCAAGCTGGGCGAGGCGCAGTTGCTGATCCGCAAGGCGCGCTTCTACGACAACATCCTCAACCACCCCGTCCCGTTCGATCCCAAGCCCGTGTCTGGCATCTCAACCGATGCGGACGAGTATTTGGGAACCCTGTCGCCCGACGGCGAGCATTTCTATTTCACCCGCCGCAAGAGTGTGGTGGATGACAGTCCTTTCAGCCACGGCGAGAAAATCAACAAAGAGTTCTTTTCTTTCAGCGACAAGAAAAACGGGCATTTTGGTGTGGGCGCTCCCCTGCCCCATCCATTCAACCGCGCTTTGAGTGAGGGAAGTCCAACCATCAACATCACCAACGACATGCTCATTTTCACCAAGCTGGTATCAACCAACGGCTATCACAACTATGATCTTTACTATTCGGAGTTTATCGATGGTGAATGGACAGAGCCCAAGTCGTTAGGCCCCAACATCAACCGCACAGATTCGTGGGAGTCGCAAGCCTCGCTGAGCTCGGACGGCAAGATGCTGTTCTTCGCCTCCGACCGTCCCGGTACTTACGGCGGCTCCGACATCTGGTACTCGCAACGCAACAGTGACGGCACCTGGCGCAAGCCCGTGAACTTGGGCCCCACCATCAACACGCCGGAGAATGAGCGTTCGCCTTTCCTGCACACCGACAGCAAGACACTCTATTTCTCTTCTTCCGGACATGACGGCATGGGCGGTCAGGACATCTTTTATTCCAAACTGGACGAAAAGAATCGTTGGACCGCACCCACCAACATCGGATATCCCATCAACTCTGAAAATGACGAGGTCGATTTTTTCGTCAGCCTGGATGGCAAGACAGGCTATTTCTCCTCCAACAACATCGACAATCAGGACTGGAACATATACGAGTTTGAACTCTACGAAGCAGCCCGCCCGCATGTGATGATGATTGTAAAGGGAAAAGTCACAGCTGATGATGGCGACTTGGAAGGGGCCACCGTTGAGATTCGCGACACATCCACCAAAGTGATTGCCACGGGCATCGTGAGCGCGAACACAGGCAACTACGCTGTGGCCACGGAAGTGAAAAAGGATGACCCGCAGCCCATCATCGTCACCGTCAAGAAAGAGGGCCACTCCTACGACTCGCAAGTTATCACGCCGGAGCAGATGCAGGAGAACATCGTGACCAAAGACGCGGAGGTGAAAGCCATCGAGCCCGGCAAGGTTTGCGACCTGCGCGACATCTATTACGAAACCAACTCTTACACGCTTACGCATGCTTCCCGAGTAGTGCTCGCCCTGTTCATTGAATTCCTCAAAGACAACCCGACGGTCAAGGTGGAGATTCAGGGCCACACGGACAACATTGGCAACGACGATGCCAACCAAAAGCTCTCGGAGCAGCGCGCCAAGGCGGTATATGACTACGTCATCGGCAAGGGCATTCCCTCCAACCGATTGCGCTACAAGGGCTACGGCGAGAGCCAGCCTATTGCTGACAACAACACGGCAGCAGGTCGCGCCAAGAACCGAAGAACTGTATTTTTGATCTATGAAAAATAAGAAACTCTTTTTTCTCGGCATTGGCGGCATCGGCATGAGCGCGCTGGCACAGTATTTCCTGGCCGAAGGCGACGAGGTGTTTGGCTATGACCTCACTCCCTCTCCCATTACAGAAATGCTCACCCAGAAAGGTGCTGTTATCCACTTCGACGACAATATCGAAAAGATACCCGACGGCTTGGATTTTGTGGTTTACACACCAGCCGTGCCAAGAAGCAATGCTGAGTTTCAGTATTTCATAGAAGATAACATTCCGCTGTACAAGCGTTCCCAAGTGCTCGGGCACATCACGGAGCAGTTGCCTTCGGTGGCTGTGGCTGGCACACATGGCAAGACCACGACCACGTCGATGGTGGCGCACTTGCTGGCTCCGGAGGTTAGCATTGCCGGCTTCATCGGCGGCATTGCCAAGAACTTCCACGATAACCTGGTACTCGGCGCCAACCCGGTGGCTGCCGTGGCAGAGGCCGACGAGTACGACCGCTCCTTCCTCACCCTGCACCCCGCCGTGGCCATCATCACCTCCATGGATGCCGACCATCTGGACATCTACGGCACACGCGAGAACCTGGTGGCAGCCTTCCAGCAATACGCCGCACAATCGCAAATCGTACTGGTGGAGGAGTCTGTAGCCCATGAAATCCAACACCCTCACAAGCTCATCTACGGCACTGGACCAGACGCCAACTACCGCGCCGACAACATCCAGTTGGCCCCCAACCGCGCCACGTTCGACTTGCATACCCCTGAAGGCACTCTGCCGCAACTGCAACTCCGCGCCAACGGGCTGTACAATGTGCTCAACGCCACAGCTGCCGTGGCCGCGATATTGGAATTGTTCAAAGGCGGACACACGGGCATAAAGCCCACAACACCCATTCTCATCGGTGAAAAATTGCAGACCTTCGCAGGTGTGAAACGGCGCTTCGACTACATCGTGGACCGCGAGGATTTCATCTACATTGACGATTACGCGCACCATCCCGAAGAGATGCACTCCTTCATCTCCGCCGTGCGGAAGATCTACCCTGACAAGCACATTTGCGGCGTGTTCCAGCCCCACCTGTACAGCCGCACCCGCGACTTCGCCCCACAGTTTGCCGAGGTGCTGTCACAGTTGGACGAGGTCATCCTCCTGCCCATCTACCCCGCGCGCGAGCAACCCATCCCAGGCATCACGTCCGAACATCTGCTCTCATTGGTGGACAATTCCCACAAGCAGGTGCTCCAAAAAGAGGAACTCATTCCCTACCTGCAAGCCCACCGACCGGATGTATTGCTCACCATTGGCGCCGGCGACATTGACCGGTTTGTTGAAAAACTGGGACGGTTGTAGCCTTACAATTGGATATTCCGTACAATTCTCTCCCCAATAGCACACTCCAGACACCGTTTGGGCACGCAATACCGTTGCCACAACTCCAAGAGTGCCTGCGAATCCATGGCGTTTTGTTGCGGGAAGGGCGTGTTTGCGTACACGCGCGTGAGGCGATTGCGCTCAAAGTCAAGATTTTCCAAAAGCCCCATCGTTTCCTCCATCTGGTGTTCGTTGCCAAAGAAACGGTGATGGGCAAATCGGAACGGCACCACAGTATTGATAATCAGCAATGAGGCAGCCGTCTCGCCCAAGTACACACTGTGTTTCAGAATGGTCTTTTGGCCGAAATGGTAATGGTTTTCCCAATAAGGGTTGGCACACACCGATAATTCCCTTTTCAGTGCCTCTACGGACGGACTTTCAAGGCAAACTTCGGTCAGGTCGGGAGATTCGTGTATCAGGGCAGCCAACTGCGCCAAGCGTACGCACGGGAAGTTGGGCGGGCGCAGTCGCAACAGGTTCCAATGGTGCTCCCCGATGGGCATCAGCTGATACTTGCACCGGAGGTAGTCGTACTCATATTTCAGCGCATCGTGAAACTCGTCCACATCGGAGCGCTCCAACATGCCCGCCTGACCGAAAATGAGCGCAGCGGTCTGCAATTCCGAATCTGCATGCTTGGCGAGCACCTTCAAAGGCAGACTTTTGGCCAACATCTCGAACGCGGTCACGTTGGTCTTGAACCCGAAGCCGATAGCCAACAGGCGGTAGAGCGTCTCCTTCCAGTCGTCCTCGCACGCCTTGACCATACGGAGCACGTCCTCCTGCTTGCGCAACAGGCGTTCCATAACCATTGATGACAGTACAGCACGCAGATGCAACGGTTCCATATCGGACAAATATGAGGTACACGGCAGTTCATCGGGCGAAGCCATCAGCCGCTGGTACTGCGCTTGCATCTCGGACGGGATGTAGTTCTTCAACTCCAAAGTAGGAAACAATTCTCCTTCCCGACGTTCCACCTCGCAGTCGTGCTCATATACCACATGCAGCGTCACCGACATATACTTTTCGTCATCCTGATGATGATGGCGGTACCAGTCGGAACTGCGGATGTGAATTTCCACATCGCCGACCCATTTCATCGCGCCGATCTGGACGATGGCTTGCCGGAAATCAGGCCCTGCATCGGTGTTGTGATAGCCTGGAAAAATGATTTTCAAAGGCTCGCCATCGGTAGTCACGACATGTAAAAAGTCAAACAGTCTGTGTTTCCACAGATAGTGTAAAAAAGATTCTGTCATTGTTGTTTATAATTGTTTTCATAAAAAATGTTGTCGATTGCAAAGATACGAGAAAAGACAGGCCAAGCGTAACATTATTTCAGTTTAGTTTTTTACAAAATGATGAGATAATGGAATTTATTCTATTTTTGTCGCCGTATTGAAGATAAACAGCATAAATTGACACATAATATGAAAAAGTTTTTTACCCTTTTGTTGATTTCAAGCTCCGTTTGGATGGGTTCCCTTACGGCGCAAAACACTGTTGACTTGGAATCACTGATGCCGCAAATCAACGCGGACAGCCTGCTCCGCACGGTCACTGATCTCCAGAATTTCGGGAGTCGTTATGCCCTGCGCCCCGGCGGCAATCATGAGGTTGCAGAGTATTTAGTCACCCGACTGAACAATTATGGCATTACCGCGGTAATAGACACATTCCATCTATCTGGGCAGCATTGGCTGGTTGGACCGTATGATCAGGATTTTTACAACGTAAGAGGTGTGTTGCCGGCAACAGAGCCCATAGACGACTCATTGGTGCTGATTGGTGCCCATCTGGATGCCATCTCATACGACCATGCAACGTGGGAGTTGCTTGAGATAGCCCCGGGCGCGGATGACAATGCTTCCGGTGTGGCTGTGATGATAGAGATGGCGCGCATCTGCCATGACAACCATCTTCGTTTCCACCGCGACATACACTTCATGGCTTTTGACGGCGAGGAACTCGGTTTGTTTGGCGGATACTACGATGCCGGCAGACGTAATGATGCCGATGAGAAGATTGCCGTCATGATCAACAACGACATGGTGAGTTACCAGCCCGACGAAAACTGGCGCCTCATGCTGCATTGGTACAACAATTCGCTGGATATAGTTAGCCGCGCCGCCGACCTGTGCGCCCAATACACTGACATCGACCCGTATATTCCCACTTTAAGTGAAAATGGAAATTACAATGCGAGCGACAGTTATGCGTATTTCCAGAATGGTTTTAGGACGGTCTTTGCCATAGAATACACTTTCTCTACCTCCTACCACACCGACCATGACTTGGCCGATTCCAACAACTACGCCTATCATGCCGATGTGGCGCGGTATAATCTGGCCATGCTGGCAGAATACGCTGAGTTGGCCGATGGTTTAGGCATAGAGGAGCAAGAGAATGTTGTTTCCATGCAAGTTTATCCCAATCCTGTCAGCGAAAAAGCAGTGGTGCGGTATCAGTTAACGGAAGCCTCTCCCGTTGCCATCACAATTACCGACATGATGGGACGCGTTTTGCTCCGCCAGGATGTTTCCAGCCAAGCTTCCGGCATCTACTTGGAAGAAGTCGATTTGGCCCGTTTCCCGGCAGGAGTGTACCTGTGTCAGCTTCAAACAACAAGAGGAAGGGAAACAACGAAACTCGTAAAGAGATAGTTTGCACATAATAATCCAATATTTCAGAATATGATTTTCTACTTTTCCGGATGCGGCAACAGCCGTTTTATTGCTGAAAGCATTGCGCAGGCCACAGGCGACAAGCTGGTTTTCATTCCCGAAGCCGATCGAGAGCAAAGTTTCCACTATGATGTTGCGGATGATGAGCATGTGGGCTTCGTTTTCCCCATCTACTCGTGGAGTCCGCCACAATTAGTGGTGCGGTTTGTGCGGAAGTTGCGCTTTGCGCATAAGCCTGCCTACGTGTGGCTGGCGGTTACCTGCGGCGACAATGTAGGGGTGGCAGAAAAGGTTTTCGATGAGCAATTGGTACGCGCAGGAGTACAGCTCAACGCCGCCTACTGCTTCGTAATGCCAAACACCTACGTCAACATGGCGGGCATGGGCACCGACAAGCCGGAGAAGGCTCAACACAAGATCGAAAAGGCCAAAGCGCATTTGCCAGAGGTGATCCAAAACATCCGGGACCGCAAGTCTGTGATGGAGATGCGCCGGGGACTCTTTCCGCGCTTCAAGACCAAAGTAATCGGCAAATCTTTCCACAAGTGGGTCTCGGATGAGCCGTTCCGCAGCACAGATGCCTGCATCTCGTGCGGCAAGTGCGTGAGCGTGTGCCCGTTGCAGAACATCACACTGGAAGATGGCCGCCCAAAGTGGCACGGCAATTGCACCAACTGCGACGCCTGCTTCCACCACTGCCCGAAGAATGCCATCCAGTACGGCAAAGCGAGTGTCGGGAAGCGGCAGTATTACTTTGGGAAGGATTAATAGTCCCCGCGAATCGCGCGGATCGACGCGGAATATTTCCTCGTGATACGCGAGATCCGCGGAAAAAAATAATAGAAATGAACATCGAAGAATATCGTGAGTTTTGCCTATCGTTAGGTGAGGTGGAGGAAAAGCTGCCCTTCGCGAAGATGCCCGGCGGCGACTCCATCTTAGTTTTTTACGTCTGTGGCCACACCTTCTGCTACTGCGACTTGGACGATTTCACTGCCGTAAACCTCAAATGCCAGCCCGAGCGCATTGCCGAACTGCGCGAAAACTACGACGGTTTCATTGATCCCGACCACATGAACCCCAAATACTGGATCGGGGTGCTGGTCAAAGAGGTTTCTTCAGAGCTTCTGAAAGAACTGACACGGAACTCGTTTGAGATTGTGAAGGAGAAGTACACGAAGAAACTGAAACGATGATTATTGCAATAACCTGTAAAAATAGCAAATATCTCTGTTTTAATTAGAAATATTTTCAAAATATCACCATTTTAAATAGAAATATTTTATATCTTTGCCGCAAATTTTATAGACGATGGTCAGCAAAGAATTAATAATGAGGGTAATGGCGAACCAACACGCCAAGGATTTGGAATCTGGAATGCCACGGAACATCGATGACAGGTGGCTTTCCACAAGACAAGTGGTGGTCATTTCGGGTGTGCGCAGATGTGGAAAATCCTATTTCTTGCGACAAATCCGTAAAAAAAACAACGAAAAAGATTACTATTTCCGTTTCGACGATGAACGCCTCATCAATTTCTCCGTTGAGGATTTTGAAACTCTAGATATTTGCTTTTCTGAATTATACGGAGAACAGCACACTTACTTTTTTGATGAAATACAAAATATTGAAGGATGGGAACTGTATGTGCGTCGGCTATACAACGAAGGTGCAAAAGTCTATGTTACCGGCAGCAACGCCAAGATGTTAAGTCGTGAAATGGGCACGCACCTGTCGGGAATCCATATCCCCATAGAGCTTTATCCTTTTTCTTTTGCGGAATACCTTCAACTTAAAGATATAAACATCAACAAAAAAGACTTCTATACAACCGCTGGAGCAGCCCTGTTAGCCAAACATCTCAAGACCTACATGTTGTCGGGTGGATTTCCTGCATACCTTCAGGGGGAACCCGACGACTACATCTCTGCACTTTACCAGAGCATCATATACCGTGATGTGCTTCAGCGGAACAACATCACCAATGGTCGGGAAGTGCTTGAGTTGATGCATTTTCTCGCCAGCAATGCCGCCAAGCGCCATTCTTACGCCTCCCTTGCCAAAGTCATCGGGGTGAAGCACTCTGATACCGTCAAGCATTATATTCAATGTGTGGAGGAAACTTATCTGCTCTCCCAACTTCTGAAATACAATGCCTCCGTCAAAACGCAAGAGGCCAGCATCAAAAAAATATATTTGATTGACAATGCCATCATTCGGTTGGTGGGCTTTAACCCGACCGACAATCTCGGTCCGCTGTTGGAAAATCTGATTTTCGTTGAGTTGAAACGGCGCGGCAAGGACATTTTCTACCACGCCAACGGCAACGAGTGCGATTTCATCGTCCGTACAGGCACCCGCATCACACAGTGCATCCAAGTCACTATTTCTTTGGCAGACGAGTCCACCCGCAAACGCCAAGTGGCTGGCCTTGCCTCGGCAGCGAAAACCTACGGCACCACCGACAACACCATCATCACTTTGGATGACGACCGCATTTCTGTGGAAGATAACAACATACGGATTGTGCCTGCGTGGCGATGGCTGTTAGAATAATCACAGAAAAAAATCCCCCTTTATGAAAAAACATACCCTCTTCACCCTCCTGCTCTTTTTCTGCGTGACCCTCTCTCACGCACAAACGTCATCCGTCAAGACCGAAACAGTCCAAGACACGGCGTATGACCACGGCTCCAATATAGAGTTCCCTGAAATGACGCCGCAACTGGTGGACAATCTCGAACTCTTAGGCCGCGTCTGGGGATTTCTGAAATATCACCACCCGACCATTTCTAAAGGCGCGTACAACTGGGATTACGAGCTTTTCCGGATGCTGCCCGGCTATTTGCAGGTGACCGACAGCAAGCAGCGCGACGCCTACTTGGCCAAATGGATTCTTCATTACGGGAAAATTCCTGTCAATAAAAATGTTACTCCCGTTGATACCAACGCTTTCCTGAAGCCAGACCTGGCATGGATTAATTCTGAAACTTTGTCGCCGAAGCTTTACAAGACCCTGATGAATGTGTATCAGAACCGCAATAACGGATATTACTATGTATCCTATAACTCTCTTTGGGTGAAGAATGCACAATTCAAGCATGAAAACGATTATGACGAGATGGATCACCCTGACGCCGGTTTCAGGTTGCTGGCACTGTACCGCTATTGGAATATGGTGTATTATTTTTTCCCGGACCTGTATCTTGCGGACGCTGACTGGAACGCGGTGATAAAGAATCATATTTCTTCTTTCCTCTCGGCAGAGGATAAAACAACCTATTGGAGAGCTATCAAACGCCTGATTGCCCAAATAGACGACACTCACGGGGCGATGTGGTCCATGAAATTCAAGCAGTCGTTGAACTACTACCGCACTCCGTTCAGAGTGAGTTTCTTGAAGAATGACACCTTGGTGGTTTCTGATTATTGGGATTCGGAAAAAATCGACAGTGCCGGACCGCACATCGGGGATATCATCACCCACATTGATGGCAAGCCTGTTTCGTATTATGTTGACAGCCTGTCGCCCTATTATTCGGCATCCAACCATCGTGCCAAAGTCCGAAACATTTCCTGGGAGATTTGCAATGGTTATACACCCTCCGTCAGCATCTCATACCTGTCAGATGGGATCCCGAAAGAGGCTACTATCACCCGGTATAACTTTGAAGAAATGTCGGCAAAGACCAAAACCGATAGCATCTGTTACAAATTGTTGCGCGACAGCATCGGATATGTATCCATGGACGATATCACCAAAGAATGGGTGGAGCGGATTGCAGACACCCTACACACCACCAAAGGGCTGATTCTGGATTTGAGGGAGTATCCGAATGAAAGCATCAACTATAAATTATACAGTGTCTTGTCTGACAAATCAAGACCGTTTTTCAAGGCCACCTGTCCGGACATGAGCAATCCCGGTGCTTTTGGTTGGACAAAACCGGGCTATACTGGAAAAGGTAAGCAAGCGTACAAGGGCAAAATCGCCATTCTCATCAGTGAGCAGTCACAAAGCCATGCAGAGTTTTGCACCATGATGTACCGCACGCTCCCGAACAGTATCGTCATTGGCAACACGACGGCAGGCGCGGATGGCGATGTGGTAGGGATCCAGTTCCCCGGCGGTATCAACTCCTATTTCTCCGGACTCGGCATTTATTATCCAGACGGCACTGAGACACAGCGCGTTGGCATCATCCCCGACATCTACGTATGGCCAACGGTCAAGGGCATCCGCGAAGGTCGGGATGAATTGTTGGAAAAAGCGCTGGAGTGGTTGGCGGAATAGGCAAAGAATTGCTACCTTTGCAAACTTTCAACTACAAAAACAATTTTTTATGAAAACCGAAAAACAAATTAAAGGCAGAATTGGCGAAGATTTCGCCGTTGATTACTTGTTATCAAAAGGTTACGCGTTATTGGAACGCAACTGGACCATCGGTCATCTGGAGGTGGACATCATCGCCTCCACGGCTGATTTTCTGGTCATTGTGGAGGTAAAAACGAGAAAAAGCAACACTTTCGGAGAACCGGAGGACTTCGTTACCCTGCAAAAACAGCGCAATCTGATTCGCGCGGCGGCGGCATACATCCGAAAATTCGGCATCACCAAGGAGGTTCGCTTCGACATCTTGTCGGTCATCATAAAGGAGGGGCAGGAGGGGGAGGTCCATCATATTCCTGACGCTTTCAAGCCACGATGGTAAAAAAAAACGGACGCATTTGCGTCCGTATAATCAGGAAAACCTATAAGCCGGGTTCTGTAATCGGTTGCCATTTATCTACGACCTGCGTCGCCACAGGCCTCTATCAACCTACCCTCCGAGATCGGACGAGCAGCCCTCAAGCCTCGGTTTATTTGGTCTTTCAACCCATAAGGTTTACCTCCGCCGGCATCACTGACGGCGTCGTGAGCTCTTACCTCGCGTTTTCACCCTTACCCTTGCGGGCGGTATATTTTCTGCGGCACTGTCTGTCATCTTGCGATGCCTTCCCGTTAGGAAGTATGGTGCTCTATGTTGCCCGGACTTTCCTCCCCCGCACAAGGCGGCAGCGGCAACCCGGTTTTCCTTCTAAAAAAATGAGAATCTCTTAGTAGTTCAGCATCACCGGCATGATGAGCATGAGCAGGCTTTCCGTATCGCTGAATTCCTCTGTCGGGATAATCAGCGCGGCGTGGTTGGGCTGTGACATTTCCAACTTGATCTGGTCGGAGTCCATGTTCTCCAGCATCTCACGCAGGAACTTGGAGTTGAAACCAATCTCCATAGCCTCGCCCGTGTACTCGCCAGCGATGTTCTCAACTGCCTTGTTGGAATAATCCATATCCTCAGCTGTGATGCTGGTCATCTCTTCAGAGAGCGATACGCGCACTTGGAAAGTGGACTGGTTGGAGTAGATACCCACACGGCGGATGGACTTAAGAAATTCATCGCGGGAGACCACCAAAGATTTTGGATTACTCTTCGGTATAACAGCCTCATAGTTAGGATATTTACCCTCTTTTAACACGGAGAAGAGAACAAGGTTTTCGAAGGAGAAGCGAATGTGGTTCGTCTCCTTGGAATATTCAACATGCACATCGCCATTCACACCGGAAAGGATGTTCTTGAGATGGGCAATCGGTTTCTTGGGCAATATGAGAGATGTGAAATCGTCGGACGTAACCTTGGTATTGCGGTAACGCACGAGCTTATGTGCGTCGGTGGCCACGAAAGTGATGCAATCGCTGGAGAGTTCGCAGAGCACACCCATCATGTTGGGTCTCAGCTCATCTGTACCTGCGGCGAACATCGTCTTGCTGATGGCGCGTTGCAGGATAGGAGCCTCAATGTCAAAGGAACTGGGATTCGCAATCTCGTTGATTTGCGGATACTCGTCGCCAGGGAAGCAAGGAGCATCGTAATCGCCATTAGCGGCCTTGAAGTTCACCGTGCGGGCTTCTTCGTTAATGAAGAAGTTGATAGGAGTCTCGGGGATCAGCTTCAGGGTCTCAATCAGAATCTTGGCGGGCACAGCCACGGAGCCCTCACCTTCCACATCGGTCAGCTCAATGACGGCCGTCATCGTGGATTCGGCGTCAGAGGCAGTGAGTTTCAGCTGGGTTCCGGCAATGGTCATCAGCACATTGTCGAGAATGGCCATGGACGCATTGGCGCTCATCACGCCGCTGATTGCGCTCAAATTGCGGTACAATACATCACGGGATACGATAAATTTCATATTGATAGCGTTTTATAATTTCTTTGATTTTCAAGGCGCAAAAATAATGTTTTTTTTTATCTTTGCACGCTTTTTAGAAAAAATCATTATGGTCATAGATGAACTAAAACAATCAGAGGCCCTGTTGGAAGGCCATTTCTTACTCTCATCAGGTCGTCATAGCGACCGTTACTGTCAATGTGCCAAATTATTGCAATATCCTGATCGTGCCGAACGGGTCATCTCCGTCATCACCGAACAGGTGAAAGACCTGCCCATTGACATGGTGGTCGGTCCCGCTATGGGCGGCATCATTGTTGCCTACGAACTGGGCCGTCAGCTAGGCGTGCCTGCTATTTTTACCGAACGGGTAGATAACCAAATGTGCTTGCGTCGCGGTTTTGAAGTGAAACCCGGCCAGAAGCTGCTGATCACGGAAGATGTGGTCACCACCGGCAAATCATCGCTGGAAACCATCGAAGTACTCAAGGCTTTCGGCGCCGAGGTCATCGGTGTGGCTTGCCTTGCCGACCGCAGCAACGGCTCTTTCCCCTACCCCATCTACAGCGCCACCAAGCTCAACATCCAGAGTTGGGAAGCAGAAGAGTGTCCCCTCTGCAAACAAGGTCTCCCCTTTGTAAAACCCGGCAGCAGGAAATTCTAAAGATGAAGAATCCGAGATTATCCAATCGATACGCCAAAGCTCTCTTCGATTTCGCGCAGGAGAAAGGGCAGATTGAGGAAGTAAACCGTGACCTTGCCCTGATCAAGGAAACGCTCAAGGGCAATGGCGAGATGCAGGCCGTGCTCAACAGTCCGGTTATCCCGCCGGCCAAGAAACACACCCTATTCGCCAGCGTGTTCCAATCGATGGTCAGCGAAACCACCTTCCTGTTTCTGGATGTCATCATCCGCAAGAAACGGGAGCCGGCTTTGGCAACCATCTGCGATGAATTTGTCAAATTCTACAACGACTTCCATCACATCAAGACCGTGAAGCTCACCTCGGCAATGCCCTTGAGCGCAGATTTGGTGGAGAACATCCGTGCCATGCTTGCGGAGCAGACAAAGCAGACCATCCTGATTGAACAGGTGGTGCAACCCGACATTATCGGCGGTTTCAGGCTGAAGATGGATGACAACTACCTCGATGCCAGCATCATCGCCAAGCTAAACCGTCTGCGCAACGAGTTTGCACACAACGTATATCAAGTCAATTTTTAAAACCTAATATAACCTCAACAACATGTCAGAAATAAAACCCTCTGAAGTAACCTCCATACTGCGCCAGCAGCTGCAGCATCTGGACCTCAGCACCGAAATGGCCGAAACCGGCACCGTGCTGCTGGTCGGCGACGGCATTGCGCGTGTGTATGGCTTACATAATGTCAAATCCGGCGAATTGGTCACCTTTGAGACACAGGCCGGCGGCGAGGCCGTAACAGGCATCGCCCTGAACCTGGAGGAGGACAACGTGGGTGTCGTGCTTCTCGGTGATTCCAAGAATCTTAACGAAGGGGATATCTGCAAGCGCACGGGCCGCATCGCCTCCATCCGCGTGGGTGAAGGCTTGTTAGGCCGCGTCATCAACACGCTGGGCGAACCTATCGATGGCAAAGGTCCCATTGAGGGCGAGCTTTTCGAGATGCCCATCGAGCGCAAGGCTCCGGGCGTCATCTTCCGCCAACCCGTGAAAGAACCGCTGCAAACCGGTCTCAAGGCCGTGGACGCCATGATTCCTATCGGTCGTGGCCAGCGCGAGCTCATCATCGGTGACCGCCAGACGGGCAAGACCGCCATCGCCATTGACACCATCATCAATCAGAAAGAATTTTACGAGCAGGGCAAACCTGTATATTGTATCTATGTAGCTGTCGGACAGAAAGGTTCGTCCGTGGCCGCCATCGTAAAAACGCTGACCGAGCGCGGTGCAATGCCTTACACTATCGTAGTCACGGCAACAGCCTCCGAGGCTGCCGCCATGCAGTTCTACGCTCCGTTTGCGGGTGCTGCCATCGGTGAGTATTTCCGCGACACGGGCCGCAGCGCCCTCATCATCTACGATGACCTTTCCAAACAGGCCGTCGCTTACCGTGAGGTTTCCCTGCTGCTCCGCCGTCCGCCCGGACGCGAGGCTTACCCCGGCGATGTGTTCTACCTGCACTCCAGACTTCTGGAACGTGCCGCCAAGATCATCGAATCGGATGAAATCGCCGCCCAGATGAACGACCTTCCCGAAGTGCTGAAGCCGCACGTGAAAGGTGGCGGTTCCCTCACTGCCCTGCCCATCATCGAGACGCAGGCCGGCGACGTGTCCGCATACATCCCCACCAACGTGATTTCCATCACTGATGGCCAGATCTTCTTGGAGACCTCCCTGTTCAATGCAGGTGTGCGCCCCGCTATCAACGTCGGTATCTCTGTTTCGCGTGTGGGTAGCAACGCGCAGCTCAAGTCCATGAAGAAAGTGGCCGGCACGCTGAAACTCGATCAGGCTCAGTACCGCGAGATGGAATCCTTCGCCAAGTTCGGTTCCGATGTGGATGCCGCCACGCAGTTCGTGCTCGACAAGGGCGCACGCAACGTGGAAATCCTGAAACAGCCGCAATATTCCCCCTACAAAGTGGAGGAGCAGATTGCTATTATTTTTTGTGGTTCCAAAGGTTTGCTGCAAAACATTCCGATCAACAACATCGGAAATTTCGAAACTGCCTTCCTGCATCACATGCACGAAGTTCACCAAGATGTACTGGACACCCTGAAGGCTGGCAAGATTGACGATGAAATCATGCAGAAACTGCAAGAGGCCTGCCAGGAAGTATCCGTTAAATTCGAGAAATAGTCATGGGCAACCTGAAGGAAATACGAACCCGCATCAGTTCGATTGAATCGACACAGAAGATTACCAGTTCCATGAAATTGGTATCGGCGGCCAAGTTGCGCCGTGCGCAAAGTGCCATCCAATACCTGCGTCCCTATTCTGAGAAGCTGACGGAGATATTGCACAACCTGTCAGCATCAGCAGGCTCCATGGAAGATATGCCGCTATTCGAGCCCCGCAATCCGGACAAGGTCGTCATCGTGGTCATCACCTCCAACAAAGGTTTGTGCGGCGCATTCAACGCCAACATCATCAAGGCCGTGAACCACCTTGTGGAGGAGAAATATGCCGCGCAACATGCTGCCGGAAACGTGAAACTCATCTGCATCGGCAAAAAAGGTTACGAGCAACTGAACACGATCTACCCCATCCTCCAGCACAACGAAGCCCTTTTGGACAATCCTGAATTCACTGAAATTGCCGGTATTTGCGACCAGCTGACCGAAAAATTTCTCAAGCATGAGATTGACAAAGTGGACGTCATCTATAACCAGTTCCTGAACGCCGCCACGCAGCGTATTACCGTGGAAGAGTTTCTGCCCTTGAGCAATCTGGGGGAAGAAGCATCTACCACCAACAACGACTACATCATCGAGCCATCGCCGGAGGAGGTACTCACTGAGTTAATTCCCAAAATCTTGAGAAACCAGCTCTACAAGACGCTGTGCGATTCCATTGCCTCGGAGCACGGCGCGCGCATGATATCCATGACAAAGGCTACTGACAACGCCACGGAGATTCTGCGCGACCTTCGCCTCAAGTACAACAATGCTCGCCAGTCGTCTATCACCAACGAGCTGATTGAGATTGTGAGTGGCGCAGAGGCATTGAAAGGATAATCTTATTATTGTAAATATTATAGTTAGGCGGCCGATTGGTCGCCTATTTTTTTTATCAAAAAATTTACAAATAAATAATATTTTCATTAATCCATCGTTATAGTATCAACCCCTAAACAAAATAACGATGGAAACGATCTGTCATCGATTATCTATTCTGGTCATCACAATTCTTATCCTCCTGGATTCTCTATCCGGATCAGCCCAAGTTGCCTTACAGGATATTCTGTACACCAATGCCATGCACGAGCTTCCCGCTGCCCGCAGTATGCTCAGATCCTCGTACCTGCACGCTGCGTTTCGCAACGATTTCTGCACGAAAGAAATGATGTTCAAGGAGTTGGAATTCGACCTCGTCCATCAGCAGGATGCGCTTCTGACCACCATAACGCATTACGGATACAGCAGTTTCGGCGAGCTGAAAGTCAGCATCGGCTACAGTCGGCGTTTCGGAGGGAGGGTCGCGATTGCGCTTCAGGCAGTCTATCTGCTCAACCATGCCGAGCACTACCCTACTCGCCACTCCTTCACGGTTGATTTTTCTGCGTTCTGCCAGATCAGCCGCACGATTGGCCTAGCCGTTAACCTATACAATCCCATCCGCATGAAGTACGGCATTACGGGAGATGAAGTGATACCCATGAGATTTGAGTTGCAAGGAGACTACCATCCCTCTGAAAAACTCTTGATTTCGCTGTATGGAAAGAAGACTCTTCCTGGCACAATAGACGCCGGCTTAGAGATGTATTACCATCCTTTGCCAAATTTCTTGGTATCAGGCACCGCCGCCTTAACACATTGCGGAGTCGGAGTCTTTGTGCCCTGGCGGCAACTGGTTCTCGGCATCAAAGCGGACTGGTATTACAGAGTCAGTGTTTCATCACAATGCAGCCTGAATTACCATTTCAAAAAAGAATAAAACTATTCCCTTATAAAAAAATGCTATAAAACAAAAAATGAAGACTATTATAAACAAAAATCGTCCTCATGTGGGGAGCGGGCCATCCAATTCGGACTCCCCATCAGACAATGTCAATTCTTCTATCACGAGTAGCCCTACCGATACCCTTCGTGCCTCAAAAAATCCAGGCGCAAAAATAATAAATAATCTAATACCTATTCATGCAAAAATTAGAAAATTCAAAAACAATGATTATTATATAGATTATTCTAAAGGATGGCATGGTGTGCTCGTTGACTTACGAAAACTTTTGCAATTAGATTATGCGGGCGGGTCTAATTATGCAAATTATGAAACGCCAAAAGGTCTTTTATGTTTGCGACTCGCAGACCATAATGCAAATGGTAATAATTTCCATCCAGAACGCACAAACATAAGCGTTTATGTTGCTCTAATTGAATACCCCCATATTCCAAGTAAAGTAGAATACACGGAATATAGAATAGAACCGAACACTTACAAGGCAGACCCAAAAATGGTTGTTTCCAGCATTGTTTATGCTGTAGAAGATGCCCTAAAAGGGAACGTATTTGACTTGGACTTTACGATTGCTCATAAGACATCTTATAAAGTTGAGCTTTAAAAAAAAACAACAACATTCCTGCACTCACTTATCATGAAAACCAAAAGCATCATTCTTTGCACCATTATCACTTTTGAACTATTCGCTCTTTCCGCTCAAACCGATAGCAGTCTATACGAAATCCTCCCTACGGACATTCTCGAAAACAATTTAGAAGAAAATTTGGACGATGAAAACTTCGCCTCGGATGAATTGCTGGAAGAACTTGAAGAACTAAGCGGACGGCAACCGAACCTCAACTGTTTGGATTACGAGATGGCCGTTCAGTTGTTAAAACTATCTGATTATCAATATTATCAGCTGCAGCTTTATTTGGAAAACTACGGTGAAATGGCCAGCATTTACGAGTTGGATGGCATTGAAGGCTTCGGGCAGGAGGAGCGGGAACGGCTGGAACCATTGGTAATTGTGGTTCCCGCGCCGGAAAAGCAAGCGTTTTTCAAGGATTTCTTCAAGAAAGGGAAATCAAAAATGCTGATACGATATGGACAGATACTGGAGCAGCAAGCAGGGTACGACACCTCACGCACGACACACTACGCAGGCACGCCCGGACACGCAATGTTCCGTTACACTTTTGACACACAAGGCAAATTCTCATTCAAGATTTCGGGTGAAAAGGACCCTGGAGAACAGTTCTTCAAAGGGGAACAACGCTATGGGTTCGACTTTTACTCCGCCTCTGTCAGCATTCAGGACATCGGAATCGTGAAGAAATTTGTACTTGGCGACTACAGGCTCAACTTCGGGCAGGGCTTGGCCATAGGCTCCTCCATGCTTTCGGGCAAGGGCGGCGGCGCAGGGAGTGTGCGCAGGTTCAGCACGGGCATCCGGGCCGTGGCGCCCACCAGCGAAAGCGATTTCCTCCGGGGCACGGCCATCACATTAGGCAACAGCCGCGCCGAGGGCACGCTCTTTGCCGGACGCATGTTCGGCAGCACGGACAACTGCCTCGGCGCCAATATTTCCTACAATCACGCGCTGTTCAAAGTGGGGGCACGCATTCTCGGCTACAGCCACAGCGACACCAGCGGCACCGCCGCCGAGAAGTGGCGAAGCCTCTGGCAAGCTACTGGCTTCAACGTGGCCGTCGACTATCACGCCATCCTGTTCAAGCAACTGCTGTTCGGAGAAATCGGCATCAACCAAAACGGTGCTGTTGGCGTGCTGCAAGCCCTCATAACCAACCCTATCCCCACCCTCAAAATGGCCGTCATCTTCCGCCATTACGACAAACATTACACCAACCCGTTAGGGCACGCATTCGGTACCAATTCCAAGAATGCCGGCGAAACCGGAATTTATCTCACTGGCGACTATGTTCTCTCGCGGCGAATCACACTGAGCCTGTACGCCGACTACTACCGGCTCACCACACTCACCTACCGCACCGACGCGCCTATACAAGGGCTGGACATGGGTATTTCCGGAGAAATCAATCTAACCCGTAGTAGCGTTTTGAACGTAAAATACAGCTTTCGTAGCAAACCCGAGAATTGTCCCGAATCTGTCTATTACAAGCAAATCCAAGAGCACCACAAACACAAAATCCGGCTAATCTGGTCCAATTCCCCACTCGCGGCACTGAAACTGAAAACAGAATTCGACTGGATGATGAACCGCTACCCCATAAACCAAAACCGGCGCTCGGGCATCCTGCTCTATCAAGACATCATATTGAATTTCCCCAAACCGAACATCTCCATACATGCGCGGGTTGCCTATTTCGACACCGACCGTTACGACGAGCGGCTCTATGCCTACGAAAACGACGTGTATTACGCTTTCAGCATCGGGTCCTACTATTACAAAGGCATACGGGGCTACCTCTTGCTTCGCTACAAGTACAAATGGATAAGTCTGTGGCTGCGTGTGGCGCAAACCTACTACATTGACAGGCAAGTCATCAGCAGCGGTCTAACGCAAATTGACAAACCGCACAAAACGGAAATAAAAGCACAGGTAATGTTCAGTTGGTAATTTATTTCATCGCCGCAATCAGTCGTTCCAATTTGAGCAAGTCAAGAGCGGTGAGGGAAAAAGTACGAGTTGCCGACCATCTCAAGGGACGTCTCAGGAGACGGAGCAGCAATCCGACGAGCCCAGCCATATAGACTTTCTTGCAACGGAGGTAGGTTTGGAGCAAACGACTATCGCGTACAAACTCTGCCGGCAACTTATTTCCAGCATAAAGGGTTGCCAGATTGTCAACCGCACACATCACCTTGTCCACATACTGAGCATTGGAGTCCAAGCCATCGTGATACATTTCATTGTCAATGTGGCTGACCGGAATCTTTTTCTGCTGCAACTGATAGCCGAAGAAAGTATCCTCAAATCCATACTGAGTGAAGTTCTCATCAAACGAAACCTTCTCAAACACCGCCTTGGGCACCAGCATATTGAACGGGGTGAATGATTGATACGGATTCATGTTGCGGATTGCGGCTGTTCTCTGCTCCCGAGCCAAGCCATACCTCCACCGAAGGCGGAAGGCCGGATCCGGGGTCATCTCGCGATATGCCACACCGCCCAAAACGACAAACAGCTGTTCTGGATTGTGGTGGAAGCGGATATACTGAACATACTGGGAGATGAAGTTAGACTGCTTCATACCTGCGTCGCAATCCAAGAAAAGCAGATACGGATAGTGAGCCGCCTGCGCCAAGTGGTTACGGATCTTGGAGCGCCCCATATTGCGATGATGCTGCACGTATGTCACCTCCGGTTCCATCACAAGGCTTTGATTCTCGCTGCACAATTTGGCATCAGGAGTCGCATCATCCTCGACGATAATCTCGAACGGGATATTCAGCTGACGAGTCTGATGGAGCAAGTCGTGGACCAGAGGCTGCACATCGTAATTATATGTGGGCAGTAGTATGGAGAGCATTACACACCGGAATCTATCAATTTGCCGTCCTCAATACAGATGGTTCTGGACGGAAACTGGTTAATCAAAGAAAAGTTATGGGTGGCCATCAGGATAGTGGTACCCGACTTGTTGATGTTATGGAACACCTGGAAGATTTCTTCTGCGGTAATTGGGTCGAGATTGCCAGTCGGCTCATCTGCGAGAATAACATCCGGTTTGTTGAGCAGGGCACGCGCAATGCACACACGTTGTTGCTCGCCGCCGGAGAGCTGAGAGGGCAACTTGAAGTCTTTGGTAGCAAGTCCCACCAAGGCCAGTACTTCCTCACAACGGTTCAGCATAGCGGATTTGTCTTTCCAGCGCGTTGCGCGAAGCACAAACATCAGGTTCTCAATCACCGTCATGTCGCTTATCAGCTGATAGTCTTGGAAAACCATTCCGATTTTCTTGCGGAGCTCCGGTATCTTCTTGTCCTTCATGGTCAGAAGATCATATCCGATGATGGACGCCTCTTCCCCTGTAGGTCTGATTTCCGCAATCAGCGATTTGAGAATCGACGACTTGCCGCTTCCTGTTTTGCCGATCAGATAGACAAATTCACCAGGTCGCACGGTAAACGAAATATCCTGCAAGACGAGCAGTTTCTTTTGAAAGACACTCACATTCTTGAAAGATATCACATCCTCCACCGTGGCCGGTTCTGTGGCCGCTTCGGCAGGAGTGGCTGCAGGCTCTTCCGCCTGTACGTCCTGCACCGTTTCCGGAGTCAGGATTTCTTCTTGTTCGGGATTAGGCATCGATGTTGGCATAAGTGGCGTTTTGTTCAATAAATTCACGACGTGGGGGCACTTCGTCGCCCATCAGCATGGCAAACACGCGGTCGGCTTCGGCGGCATTCTCAATCGTAACCTGGCGCAGTGTACGGGTAGAAGGATCCATGGTCGTGCTCCAGAGCTGTTCCTCATTCATCTCACCCAAACCTTTGTAGCGTTGCACATGCACCTTGGCATCTTCGTTGTCACCAGCGGCTTCGGCGGTAAACTGCGCACGCTGTTCCTCCGACCAGGCATATTTCTGATATTTGCCCTTCTTGATCAAATACAACGGCGGCGTGGCAATGTAGACATGGCCGTTCTCAATCAGCTCACGCATATAGCGGAAGAAGAAGGTCAAAATCAGAGCGGCGATATGGCTACCATCGACATCGGCATCGGTCATGATAATCACCTTGTGGTAACGCAATTTGGAAATATTCAGCGCCTTGCTGTCCTCTTCCGTGCCGATGGTCACGCCGAGGGCCGTGTAGATATTCTTGATTTCTTCGCTCTCGAAAATGCGGTGTTGCATGGCCTTCTCCACGTTCAGGATCTTACCGCGCAGCGGAAGGATAGCCTGGAAGTGGCTGTCGCGGCCCTGTTTGGCCGTGCCGCCTGCGGAGTCACCCTCTACGAGGAAGAGCTCGCACTTTTCGGCATCCTTGGACGAGCAGTCGGAAAGCTTGCCGGGCAGGCCGGAGCCGCTGAAAGCAGTCTTGCGCTGAACCATCTCGCGCGCCTTGCGGGCCGCGTGACGTGCCTGAGCTGCCAGCACCACCTTATCGACAATCTCCTTGGCATCCTTCGGATTTTCCTCCAAGTAGTTGGTCAGCATCTCACCCACCATCTGGTTCACGATACCCGACACCTCGCTGTTGCCCAACTTGGTCTTGGTCTGACCTTCAAACTGAGGTTCGGAAACCTTCACGGAAATGATGGCCGTCAAGCCCTCGCGGAAGTCGTCACCGGAGATTTCAATTTTGTCCTTGGACAACTTATCCAACATCTTGTTGTCGTCGGCATACTTTTTCAGCGTACGGGTGAGGGCCATACGGAAACCGGTCAAGTGCGTACCGCCCTCTATAGTGTTGATGTTATTGACGTAGGAATGGATATTCTCGGTGAAAGAGTCGTTGTACTGCATGGCCACCTCAACTGGCACCCCTTGGCGTTCGCCCTCGATGTAGATAGGTTTTGAGGTAATTTTGGAACGGCCCTGATCGAGATACATGATGAAATCGCGCAAACCGTTTTCAGAATAGAACTCATGTTTCGGATGCTGGCCGTTCTCGTCCGTCTTGCGCAGATCTTCGATCGTCAGGCGGATACCCTTGTTCAGGTATGCCAGCTCTTTGAGACGGTCGGAAAGACGCTCGAAATCGTATTTGGTCACATAGAAGATGGTCTCGTCCGGGGTGAAGGTGATCTTGGTTCCGCGATAGTCGCTCTCTCCCACCACTTTGACGGGATACAGGGGCTTGCCATAGGCATATTCCTGCATAAAATGCTTACCATCTCTGAAGACTTCGGCTATCATGTGTTTGGAGAGGGCGTTCACGCAGGAAACACCTACGCCGTGCAGACCGCCGGACACCTTGTAGGAATCCTTGTTGAACTTACCGCCGGCATGCAACACTGTCATAACCACCTCAAGAGCGGAGCGATGCTCTTTTTCGTGCATGTCGGTGGGGATACCACGACCGTTGTCCAACACAGAAATGGAATTATCTTCTAATATGGTGACTTCAATGTTATTGCAATAACCAGCCAGTGCCTCGTCGATGGAGTTGTCCACCACTTCGTTCACCAAATGGTGCAGTCCGCGGTCGCTGACATCGCCAATATACATAGCCGGACGCTTACGCACGGCCTCCAGGCCTTCGAGCACCTGGATATTACTGGCACTATAGGTTTCATCTACGGGTTTTACGTTTTCTATCTCACTCATTTTCAATTACTTTTATTATTTTCATAAAACGAGCAAAGATAAGAAAAATATGGTTATCCTCGGTATTTTTTTTCAAAAAAAACGCTGTCGCGGCACACAACCACAACAGCGTAAAATTCAAGAAGTTAGAAGGTGTTAGCCATGCATTCTGCGGTCCATCTCCTGTGCAATGTAGGAAGCCACATCATCGGCATAGGTGTTCATGCCAAAACCGGCATCGAAACCGAGTTCCTTGGCCAGCTCGTGCGTGATACGCGGTCCGCCGGCGCACACAATAAGCTTGTCGCGCAAGCCCTCCGCCTCCAGCATCTCAATCAGCTCCGTCATGTTCTTGATGTGCACATCTTTCTGCGTCACGGTTTGCGACACGAGCAGCGCGTCGGCATGCATCTCCACGGCCTTGGCGATAAACTCCTCGTTAGGCACCTGACTGCCCATGTTCAGCGCATCAAACATGTCGTAACGCTCAATACCATAGTGTCCGGCATAGCCTTTCATGTTCATGATAGCATCTATGCCCACCGTGTGCGCATCGGTGCCCGTGCTGGCCCCCACCACCACGATTTTGCGACCGATATGCTCGCGGATAAACTGGTCAGTCTCCTGCATGGACCACACCGTGGACTCCACCTTAGGCACGTGAATCGTGGTAAAATCCACAGTATGGGTTGTCGAACCATAACAGTTGACAAACGTAAAGCCCTCGGTCAACTCTTTGTAGAAGACCACTTGCGGGTTTTCAAAGCCCATCTTCTTCAACAGCTGCTTGGCAGCCTCCACTGCCTCGTCGCCACAGGGCACGGGCAGCGTGAAGCTCAACTGCGTCTTACCGTCATTCATCGTATCTCCGTACGGTTTCACACGGGTTAAATCTAACGTCTGATCAAAATCCTTTTGATCCATTGAATACAATCCACCACTCATATCTATTTAGGTTTAAAGTTATAAAATTCTTAAGGTTTATATGGTTCTTCCTGGTTAGCTCTTCATTCCCACAAAATAGTCATCCTTGTCCTCGAAAAGAATGTTGAAGGAGGTCATACTTCCATAAATGCGGGAAATGTATTGCTGCAGATTCACTTTTTCCTCATCGGACAAGCTAGCACTGCTGTTAATATTCTGTTCCAGCACGCGAAGTCTGTCTCGCATCATCACAATCTTATGAAAGAAGGTCTCAACTGGGATCTCCTTGGGTTTGAGGTCCTTGTTGGCAGGCTGCAGAATCATTGTTCCGCCTTGCCATTTGGCTCCCAGTTCCACCCTATGCTCGATGGCATTGTACTTGCCGAGGATGTGGGTTAGTACACGCTCCACCTCCTTCAAATTGAGTTTGGGCTGGTCGTCATCGGCTGCAACGGGATCGAGCACTTCTAATTCCAGATTGAGTTTTGAGAACTCAATCTCGCCGCCACGAACAAAGATAATCTTATAGCTCAGTGCATTATTCTGACTGATGATACCCTCACCATATTTTTCATGCACCACTCGGGTTCCTACCGAAAGATTGTCAATTTCCATTTTTCTATTCTATTTCTCCTTTTCTGTCTGTTTTACAGCGTCCTCAAGCGTGATTTGGTTGCCAGTGGCCACGTCTATAAGAATGTATTTAGTATGGCCCATGCCTAGCTTTTCAGCGTATTGCAGCTGTTCCATTCCGCTGACATGGTTCACTTCCTGGAAAACATGCTCGCATCCGTAGGCTTTGGAGGTCAAATCCTGGCAAGCCTGGTCGATAGCCACGATGTCCCTGGAGGCCACCGCACCAATGTCGCGCATGAAGGGCTTCGGCGCACGTGATGAGCAATCGCAAGAGCTGGAGATGTTGGCCATCACATTGATAAAGACCATCGGACGGCGATCCACAAGCACTTTGGTATATTCCACGAGCTTGTCCAAGAAACGTGTTTCATCATAACCTGTATTGTCGGGAGAGAAAAGCTTGAGTGGACATTCAGCAATACATTTCGCACATCCAATACACTTGGTAGTGTCAATCATCGGGCCATGGTCATCCACATTAATGGCCAAAGCGGGACACTGGTTGGCACAACGGTTGCACTGATAGCACTTGTCCGGCGTATTCACCTTGGGATAGTTGTTGGCGTGGATGGCCATCTTTCCACCCGGCGAAGCCATACCCATGCCCACATTCTTGATGGCACCGCCGAAACCGGAAGAACCATGTCCTTTGAAGTGGGAATAGATGATATAGAAATCATAATTCTCGAAGTGATCGCCCGTACGCACGGTCTTGCAATACTGGAAGTTATCGTCACCCGGATAAATCTTTTCGCCATCGGCATCCAGAATATCTATGGGTGCAAAAGTAAAACCATGCTCCTGTGCCAAAGCGATGTGGGATTTGGTGAAACGGCGGTCACTGACATAGAGCACATTCGTCTCCACAAACGTGGGGTGAACCTGATCCACCAACGGGTGAAGCAACTCAGGATTCAGGAAATTCTGATTGCCGCGTTCGCCAAAATGCACCTTGAGTCCCACCTTCTTATCTGGGGCGACATCCACATTCATGGCATTATAGAGCTTCTGGATATTTTCCGGCGTGATTTCACTGCAGAAATAGACCACAGACACATCCGAAGGTATCTTTTCCTGCTTGGATTTCTGCGCATGCACAACCGTACACACAGCCATCAAACCGCACAGAAGTATTAAAAACTTATTTTTCATTTGCATACAATTATTTGGTAAAAAACACTCTTCTACTCCTCTAATCTCTAATCTCTCATCTCTAATCTCTCATCTCTAATCTTTACTTCCTGTTCTTCATCAACTCAATGAAAGGATTGAAATAATTCTCGCCCTTGGTCACCACGCCGGCGAGGCCCTTACCACCGTTCATCGGACGTTTCACATCGCCGAAGATACCCTTCTCGAGTGCGGAGAACATGCCTTCCACTTCAATCTGCTTCAGCAGTTCAATCGTGTTGTTCAAGACGGTTTTGGCGCGTTCGCGGCAGATACCGCCCTCTCTGAATTCCATCTCCTCGCCAATGCTCTTCATGTCGTTGAAAATGTAGCGGGCATTTTCGATGGAGAGATAGCGGTCACTCATGAATGGCGTATGGATGGCTTCGGTGGGCATACCAAGCAACTGGATGCCTTGGTGTGTCCAGATGCCGATGATGTTGAAGAGGGCATCTTGGATATGACCACGGAAGATGTTGCCCGTCATGAACTTGGTAGGAGGCATATACTTCAGCGTAGCTTTCGGGAAGATTTCGCGGGTCATCTGTGCTTGGGCGAGTTCCAATAGGAAGCCGTTCTCCAGCATCGGGTCCATCTCAAAGGCGTGGCCGAGGCCCATCTGTTCCTCCGGCAGGGCAGCGAGCAATGCCAATTGCTCGTTGATGAGGTCAGAGGCAAGCACCGTGTGGGCAGCTTCCACAGCGTCGGCGGTGGTGAGGTAGTTATCCTCACCGGTATTAATAATCACGCCGGCATAGCCGTTGATGATACGGGAGAAATACTGGTCAATCAAAGTACGCTGCGGGTTGATGTCGCGGAACAAAATACCGTAGAGTGCGTCGTTGAGCATCACATCCAAACGCTCAAGGGCGCCCATTGCGGCGATTTCGGGCATACAGAGACCGGAGCAGTAGTTACAGAGGCGAATGTAGCGGCCCACCTCTTCGCCAACTTCATCCAGAGCCTTACGCATGATGCGGAAGTTCTCTTGTGTGGCGAACGTGCCGCCGAAGCCTTCGGTCGTGGCGCCGTAAGGCACATAGTCGAGCAAACTCTGGCCCGTGGTACGGATCACGGCAATCACATCGGCACCCTGACGAGCACCGGCTTGTGCTTGCACCACATCTTCGTAGATGTTACCTGTAGCCACAATGATATAGAGGTAGGGTTTCGGGCCTTCCCCGATAGTATTCAGATATTCGTTACGTTTGGCCACATTGCTCTTGATGCGCGTCAAACAAGCGTCAATGAAAGGCTGGACAGCCGCCTGTATCTTATCCAACGGATTGAGCTTCAGCGTGGTGATATCCCAGTTTTCGGTAGAGATTTTCTCCGCAATCGCCTGAGGGTTCATGCCGGTTTCCAAAATCGCATTGCCGATAAAATAGAGCACACCTTGGTTCAGGACGCCCTTTTCCAGAAGAGCATCCACCACGCGGTTGGGCAACGGCACACCGTTCTCGTCAACCCCATCAATGCCAATCAGACGGCAAAGGGTACGTTCCACCGTCACCGTCGTGTAGGCATCCACAAATTCCTGTACCTGATTGGCAATGTTTTTTGCCAATTGTTTGGCCGCATCAACCTGTGCGAAATCCAATCCGAGTTTACTTTTTCTCATATTTTCCTATTTTTTACATCAAATTCTTTTCTCTAATCTCTAATCCCTCATCTCTCATCGTTCAAAAATATCGAAGTGGGCCAAATGCCACTTTTGGAGGCGGTATTGGATGGAAGTCCAAAGCACTCCCCATCCATACTTGCTGCTCCGGCGGAAGTTGATGGAGGAGGCCTCCGGGAAGTATTTGGTGGGGCAGGTGATCTCGGCAATCTCATAGCCGGCGTAGAATATCTGTGCCAGCATCTGGTTGTCGAACACGAAATCGTCGGAGTCGGCCATGAAGTTAATGGCGCGGAGCACATCCGCCGAGAACGCGCGGTAGCCAGTATGGTATTCCGACAGTTTCTGTCCCATCAGCACATTTTGGACAAAGGTCAGGCAACGGTTGAAGAAGTACTTGTAGCACGGCATGCCGCCTTTGCGTGCGCCGGAGCCCAAAATGCGCGAGCCCAGCACCACAGGGTACACGCCATTGACAATGACATACGCCATGGACTCAATGAGCTTGGGCGTGTACTGGTAGTCGGGATGCAACATCACCACCACATCCGCTCCCAAATCAAGAGCTTTTGCGTAGCACGACTTCTGGTTGCCACCATATCCTTTGTTCTCATCATGACAGATGATATGCTGAATGCCCAACGCACGAGCCACCTCCACAGTACCGTCCGAGGAGCCGTCGTCCACCAGGATAACCTCATCCACAATGTCCATGGGCACCTCCTTGTAGGTCTTTTCCAACGTCATCGCCGCATTAAATGCCGGCAGCACCACACAAATCTTCTTGTCTTTCAGCATCTTTCTGTCAATCCGAAAAAACGGGCAAAGATACAAAAAAAAGGGATATTTCCAAAATCCCGGACAACTACGAACATTTTTGTATTTTTGCACCGAAAAAGAGACGGTGCATGCACCGTCTCTAACAACAAATAACCTATTATGAATACAACACGACAACAGAAAATAGCATCTCTCCTGCAACGCGAGCTGGCCAACATTTTCCTGCAGGACAGCAAAAGCATCTACAACTGCATGATCACGGTCACCAAGGCCACCATCACCTCCGATCTCTCCATCGCCAGGGGCTATTTGAGCATCTACATGGCGGACAACAAGGACGCGGTGATTGCCGCCGTGCGCGCCAACACCAAGGACATCCGCTTCCGGCTGGGCCAGAGAATCAAGAACCAGCTACGCGTCGTGCCTCAACTGGAGTTTTTCATTGACGACACGCTGGACTACATGGAAAATATCGACCGCCTTCTGAAACAGTAATCGTGAACCTGGAGCAGCACAAAACGGCCCTTTTCTTCGCATTGAGGTATCTGTTTGCAAAAAAGCAGCATAACATCATCAATGTCATCTCCCTGATTTCCATGATCGGCATCATGGTCAGCGGGGCGGCACTGATTATCGTGCTCTCCGTATTCAACGGCATGGAGCAGATGATTGGCGGTTGGTTCAACGCCTTCAACCCCGACTTTGAAATCACAGTCAAGGAGGGCAAATCCTTCGCTCCGGAGGCCATCCCGTTGGACAAGATCGCGTCCCTGCCAGAGATAGCTTCGGTGCACGAAGTGGTCAGCGACCTCACGCTTGCCACCTATGGCGAGTGCCAGGAGCTGGTGAAACTCAAGGGCGTGTCTCCGGAGTATCTCAACCGAGAGGGCTACGCCGGGATGCTGGTTGACGGCAGCTTCGACTTCTACCGTGGCGACCAGCCGTGCGCCATCGTGGGCAGCATCGCCGCCGGGAAACTGCGTATCAACCTGCTCAGCTACGACCTGCTGAAACTCTATTATCCCAAACGTACCAAGAAAAACCTGGCCAACCCCGCGGAAGCCTTCAACACCCGGTTCCTCTACCCTACCGGCGTGTTCAACACCAACACCACCCACGACCAAACCGTGGTATTCTGCCCCATAGATTTTGTGCGCGACCTGATGCTGTACAATGGGCTGGTGACCTCTGTGGAGGTACAACTGAAAAACAGCAAGGAGTACGCAAAAGTACAGCCGCGCATTCAGGAGATGGCAGGCGACAAATTCCTCGTCAAGAACAAATACGAGCAGGAAGAGACCCTGTTCCGGACCATGCAGTCGGAGAAACTCATCATATACGTCATCCTGGCCTTCATTCTCCTCGTGGCCGCCTTCAACATCATCGGTTCCTTAGGCATGCTGATTTTGGAGAAGCGGAGCGACACGCACATACTGCGCAACATGGGCGCAACCGACAGCATGCTGAGCCGCATCTTCCTCTACGAAGGCGTACTCATCTCCTGCATCGGCGGACTGGCCGGCATGGCACTCGGCGCCCTCATCTGCCTGATACAGCAAGTCTTCCATGTGGTCAAATTAGGCGGCGGCGAGCATTATCTGGTGCAGTATTATCCCGTTGACATGCAATTCACTGATTTTATATGGGTCGGTCTCACCATATTAGCCATCAGCCTCATCACCTCCATCATTCCGGCACTGGCCATGAGACGAAACGCCCTCAAAAAATAAGCGATTATGAAAAGACATTTTTTGTTCTCCATATCCTTGATCTTCGCACTGCACCTGCAGGGTCAGGTTCCCATCGGGCAGTTCCGCAGCCACATCCCCCTGCACAGTTTCCATTCCGTGGCAGTAAGCGAAGACTATGTGTATGCTGCAGCCAACAATGGACTGATGCTATTAGAGAAGAAGACACTCAGCAACGACCAGCCGAATCTCTCTTCCTGGACAAAGGTGGAAGGACTCTCCGACGTGGACATCGCCCTCATCCAGTACGACCGGCCGCATCAGGTCCTGCTCATCAGCTACAAGAACGGAAATCTGGATTTCATCAAAGACGACAAACTATACAATATCAGCGACATCCGAGACAAACAGCTGACAGGATCGAAAGAAGCCTCGCACATTCGCATCCATGACAACATTGCCTATATTGTGTATGACTTTGGCATCGTCCTGCTCAATCTGGACAGCCGCCTGATAGAGGACAGCTGGTTCACGAAAGACGAAGACACGCTGCTGACCGCCCGCGACATTGCCATCAGCGAAAACCGCTATTTTGTCAGCACCAACAACGGCATTTACAGCATATCGCGCAATCATCCCATCCCATCCAATTTTCTGGAATGGAGCAAGGAACCTGTAAAAAGCACGGACTTTGACCATCTGTTCTACATCGACGGGCATTTGTACGCCAACCGCAACGCCACGAGCGACCTTTCCGAAGAGGCTATGGACACGCTCTATGTCTTGTGGCAGGGCGACTGGAGTCCCACCACCAAAACCTACAACAATGTCATGGGCATCACGGGGCTCGGAAACGAGATGGCCGTATGCAACCAATATGAAGTGGAGGTGCTGGATGCTGATGGCGTGCTCGCGTTCAAGGCAGTCTGGTACAACGACGACAACGCCTACCCGTACGCCAGAGAGGCGGTATTGGACGAGGACATGGTATGGGTAGCCGATGAGAACAACGGGCTCATCGCCGCCAACAGAACCTTTTACTACACAAAATTTCTGACCTTAAACGGCCCATTTGCTGCCACCGCACGAGGCATGTGCAGCCATAACGGGGTATTGGCCGTCGTGCCAGGCGCAACCAGTCCATCTTTTTCTCCCAGATACCAATATCCCTCACTGAGCTGGTTTGTCCACAATCGCTGGCACTCCAACTCCCTGGAATTCTACCACTACGACCCCAACCATATCACCACCGACCTTCTCAATGTGATCATCAACCCCGATGACGAGTCGGAATGGTATGTCGCTTCCTGGGGCAACGGACTTTTCAGATGCCGTGACCAAAGAATCGAAAAACACTACAACGCCAGCAACAGCCCCTTGGACTCCACCGAATATGGTAAGACCTTCGTATCAGGGCTTGCTTTCGACAAGAAAGGCAATCTTTGGCTTACCAACAGCCAGTGTGGCAAGATGTTAAAGATGTTAGAGCCCAATGGCACCTGGCACGAATACAACATCACCACCGGAGTCATCACCTCTACTGCCGGCGTAGTGGCCGAGCACCTGCTGGTGGACTCCAGAGGTTTCAAGTGGATCACGTTCCCGCGCGACGACAACCTCAACAAATACCATCTGGTGGCATTCAACGACAACGGCACATACGACAATACCGGAGACGACCAGTTGCAACGCATTGACATGAACACCGCCGCCCGAGTCAACTCTTCCACCGTGTATTGCATTGCGGAGGACAAAGATGGCGAAATCTGGATTGGCACCGACAAGGGCATCAAGGTTATCTACTACCCTGCCAAAGTGTTTGATGGCGCGGCGTTGCCCAACAACATTTTGCTGGAACAGGACGGCTATGTATCCGTACTCTTTGAATATGAAGAGATTACCGCTTTGGCAGTGGACGGTGCAAACCGCAAGTGGGTCGGCACCAACAAGGCCGGCGTTTTCCTCATGAGTGAAAACGGCCAAGAGCAATTGTTACACTTCACGGCAGAAGACCATCCGCTTTTTTCCAACCAGATCAACAGCATCTGCGTTGACGACCTGACCGGAGAGGTTTTCTTCGGCACCTCCAAGGGAATTGTCAGTTACCAGGGCGGAGCCACCAAAGGCGCCGACAGCTATGAAGACTTGCTGGTCTATCCCAACCCTGTGCGTCACGACTACCACGGTATGGTGGCCGTGAAAGGGCTGAAGACCAACTCATTGTGCAAAATCACAGACGCTTCGGGCAAGCTGGTATGGCAAGGCTACAGCGAAGGCGGACAACTGGTGTGGGACTGCAAGGACCACTTTGGCAATCGCCCCGCCACGGGCGTCTATTTCGTCATGGCCTCCGATGAAAATGGCAAAGAGAAAATCGTCACCAAATTCCTCTTCATCCACTAAACGCTGCCCGCTGATATGATCATCACCACGCCCGGGATTGTGCTGCACAGCACCAAGTACTCCGACACCTCCCTGATCGTCAAGATTTACACGGAGGCTCAGGGCACACAGTCCTTCATCGTGAAAGGTGCATTCGGCAAGAAAAGCCGCATCAAGGCCGCGCTCTTCTCGCCCATGGCAATGGTCAGCATCACGTACAACGACCACGGCGGAGACAAGCTCAAATATCTCAAAGACATCATGCGCCGGAGCACGACGGCCGACATGGGCTTTGACCCTGTGAAAAGCTCCATCCTGCTGTTTTATAACGAATTGGTTTATAAGCTATTGTTTGACGCAGGACCCGATACCGTGCTGTTTCATTTTCTGGAAGACGAAATTCTCAAAATCACCGAGGCGGAAACCTGCTCTGCCGACACTCCGTTGCGCTTTCTCATCCGGCTGAGTATCATCCTCGGCTTCTTCCCTGAAAACAACTATTCGGAATCCACGCCTTTCTTCTCGCTTACGGAAGGCCGTTTCCAACAATGGCGATTAGACGAGCAAAGCGAGCTCCCCGAGGCAGAGAGCCAGTATCTCGCCCACCTGCTGCGCGAAGAAAGCACCCCGATTCCTGACCGCCAGACCCGCAACAACCTGCTGCGCTACCTGATCGAATACTACAAGATTCACAACGAGCATCTCTCCAACATGGAATCTGTAGCCGTGTTGGCAGACATCCTGCATGCCTGATTCCAGTCCGGGTGCGAGGACTAATATTTCAACATTTTTTACTATTTTTGCAGCCTTTTTGGCAAGGTTAATTATATTGACATTTTCTAAAATATCGCACTATGCTATTATCAGAAATAGAGAGCATTCTGTTTGAAGGCAAGACACTGGAAGTCGCTCCTGAGACAATAAGACAGATGGAGGATTCCTTCAATTTTCTGAAAGAGTTTTCAAAAGACAAAATCATATACGGCATCAACACCGGATTCGGCCCCATGGCACAGTATCGTGTCAACGATGAAGATGTGAAAGCCCTGCAATACAACATCATCCGCAGCCACTCCTGCGGCGCGGGCGAGCCATTCCCTGAATTGTACGTGAAAGCCGCCATGATGGCGCGTTACCACACCTTCGTGAGAGGCAAATCGGGCGTGGATCCATACGCCATGGAGCTGCTTCGCACATTCATCAACAAGGGCATCTGCCCGGTGATTCCGCAACACGGCAGCGTGGGCGCCTCTGGCGACCTGGTGCAGCTGGCCCACATGGCCCTGACGCTGATCGGTGAGGGTGAAGTATTCTATCAGGGCAAGCGCAGACCGACCGCCGAGGTTATGAAAGAGCTGGGCATCACCCCGCTGAAACCGACCATGCGCGAGGGCCTCGCCCTGAACAACGGTACCGCCATGATGACCGGCGTGGGCATCGTCAACTTGCACTACGCCAAGAAGCTGCTCGACTATGCGCTTATCGCCTCCGTCATGATTAACGAAATCGCCGGATCCTACGACGACTTCATGGCCAAGGAGCTGAACGACCTGAAAAACCACGAAGGTCAGTCCGTCATCGCACGGAAAATGCTGGATATTGCCAATGGTACCCAATGCATGCGCAAACGCGCCGTGGAGATGTTCCATCACCACGAAGAGAAAGTGTTCACCCACAAGGTGCAACCCTACTACTCACTACGCTGCGTACCTCAGATTCTCGGCCCCATTTACGATGCCTACAAGTTTACAGAGAAGATTTTGGAAGAAGAGTTCAACGCGGTGGACGACAATCCTGTGGTGGATATGGACACCGAAACCGTATATCACGGCGGCAACTTCCACGGCGACTATATCTCCTTCGAAATGGACAAGCTGAAAATTGCGACCACGAAAATCGCCGTGCTGATGGAGCGTCAACTCAACTACCTGTGCCACGACCGTATCAACGGCATTCTGCCCCCGTTCCTGAACCTGGGCACTCTGGGCTTGACCTACGGCATCCAAGCCATGCAGTTCACGGCATGTTCCACCACGGCCGAGTGCCAGACGCTCTCCAACTCCATGTACGTGCACAGCATCCCGAACAACAACGACAACCAGGATGTGGTCAGCATGGGCACCAACTCCGCCATCTTGGCCAAGAGAGTCATCGACAACTGCTACCAGGTGATGGCCATCCATTACATCGCCCTGGCGCAGGCCGTTGACTGTCTCAACATTCAGGACAAGCTGTCGCCCTTCACGAAAAACATCTACAACGAGGTGCGCCAAATCGTCCCGAAATTCATAGAGGATACGCCCAAAGACGCAGATATCCAGAATGTCATCGATTATTTAATTGCAAAGAAAACCAATATCTTATAACATGAAATACGCTTTAGTAACTGGTGGTTCCAGAGGCATTGGCAGGGCCATTTGCATCAAGCTGGCCTCCATGGGTTTCCCCGTTCTCATCAATTACCAATCCAACCAACAAGCTGCCGAAGAAACCCTGCGGCTCATTACTGAAGCTGGCGGCAAAGGCGAATTGCTGCAATATGACGTCGCCGTAGCCGACCAGGTGGACAAGGCCATTGAATCATGGCAGAACGCCCATCCCGAGGACTACATCGGCATTTTGGTCAACAACGCAGGCATCCGCAAAGACACGCTTATGGTCTTCATGCAGAACGAAGACTGGCAGAGCGTCATCAACACCACCCTCAACGGATTCTTCTACACCACTAGAAGACTCATCAAGGGGATGCTGTCCAAGCGCGACGGACGCATCATCAACATGGCTTCTTTGTCCGGCCTCAAGGGCCAAGGCGGCCAGTCGAACTACTCCGCGGCCAAGGCTGCGCTGATTGGCGCCACCAAGGCACTAGCCCAGGAGATTGGTTCTCGCAAGATCACGGTGAACGCCGTGGCTCCCGGATTCATTGAGACGGACATGACCAAGGATTTCAATGAAGATGATTTCAAGAAGATGATCCCTGCAGGTCGTTTCGGCAAACCTGAGGAAGTGGCTGCATTGGTCGGTTTCCTGGCCTCCGACGACGCCGCATACATCACTGGCGAGGTGATTTCAATTAACGGAGGATTGTACACATAGTTTAGAGTTGAGAGATTAGAGTTTAGAGATATGAGACGAGTAGTAATTACAGGTATGGGCATCTATTCTTGCTTGGGTAAGAATCTAGACGAGGTGCGCCAATCATTATACGCCGGCAAATCCGGCATCGGCATTGATCCGATGAGAAAAGAATACGGGTACCGTTCCCCGCTCACGGGCATAGTGGAACGTCCCGCACTGAAAGGCCTGCTGGATCGCAGGTCCAGAGTTTGTCTGGCCGAAGAGGGCGAGTACGCCTACATGTCCACTGCAGAGGCATTGCGCAACGCCAAGGTTGACATGGATTATCTGGAGAAGAATGAAGTCGGCGTGCTGTTCGGCAACGATTCCTCGGCCAAGGCGGTCATTGAGGCCCACACCACAGCTATGCAATACAAGGACACGCAGATGATGGGCTCCGGTGCCATTTTCCAGAGCATGAACTCCACGGTAACCATGAACTTGTCCACCATCTTCAAGCTGCGGGGCATCAACATGACCATCAGCGCGGCTTGTGCCAGCGGTTCGCACGCCATCGGCCTTGGGCTGATGTTCATCCGCAACGGCCTGCAAGACATGGTCATTTGCGGCGGCGCACAGGAAACCCACTATCTCTCCATGGGCAGTTTCGACGGCATCGGTGCATTCTCCGTACGGGTGGATGACCCCACCAAGGCTTCACGCCCGTTCGACCGCGACCGTGACGGCCTCGTGCCCGGCGGCGGCGCTGCCACCGTCATCCTCGAAGAGTATGAACACGCAGTCAAGAGAGGCGCCCCCATCATCGCTGAAGTGGTCGGTTACGGTTTCTCCTCCAACGGCGCCAACATCTCACAACCCAGCGACATGGGCTCTGGCATTGCCATGGAACGCGCCCTCAAGGACGCAGGCGTGCTGGCGAGCGACATCGACTATATCAACGCTCACGCCACCTCCACGCTCCAAGGCGACGCTTTCGAGGCTATGGCCTTAGACCATCTCTTCACCCCGTATCACACCCCCATCAGCTCCACCAAGTCCATGACCGGACATGAGTGCTGGATGGCCGGTGCAAGCGAGATTGTCTATTCCAACCTGATGATGCTCAACTCCTTCATCGCCCCCAACATCAACTTCGAGAACCCTGACGAATACTCCAAAAATCTCAACATCGTCAGCAAGACTCAGGAGAAGAACATCGACCTCTACCTTTCCAACTCTTTTGGATTCGGAGGTACGAACAGTGCTTTAGTAATTAAAAAAATCAAATAAAATATTATGCAAAGAGAAGAAATTATCAAAACAGTGAACCACTTCTTAGTGGAGGAAATCGAGATTGAAGAAAACCTGTTGAAAGAGGATGCCTTGTTGAAAGAAGGTCTGGGAATCGACAGTCTTGACTTCGTGGACATCGTCGTGATCGTGGAGAAGAACTTCGGCTTCAAAATCAAGCCCGAGGAGATGAAGGACGTGAAGACGCTGGGACAGTTCTACGATTACATCGCTGAGAAGGTAAACTAAGCGCAGCCATGGCCGATTCGCGACAATGGCAAGGCAAGACGAGTGGCGGAAATTTCGGACAACGTTTTCTGCTCACTTTCTTGAAACGATTCCGGGTGACAGCCTTATACCCTGTACTTCCGGTCATCATCCCGTTTTGCCTCCTTTTTGCCAGGAAACCGAACCGCGCCCTGTTCCGGTATTTCCACGATATCCACGGCTACGGCCGATGGGAGGCATTTTGCGCCACCGCACGCACCGCCTACACATTCGGCAAAGTGGTCATCGACAAGTTCGCCATCTGGGCGGGCCGCAGCGACCAGTTTCAGGTTATCCTGGAGCATCCGGAAATATCCCAAAGCCTTTTTGAACAGGAAAAAGGAGCCCTCTTCGCTGGTTCCCATATCGGCAACTTCGAGCTGTTGGCATCCGCTTTCCAAAACAATCAGAAAAAAATCAACGTGATCATCTATGGTGGAGAGAGCGAACTGCTCAGCAAACAGCGGTCGTCCACATTCTCCAAAAACGAGGTCAACCTGATTCCAGTCACGGAGGACATGTCGCACCTGTTCGCCATCAAGAACGCCCTGGACAACGGCGAGGTGGTGGCCATCTTGTGCGACCGGCTGTTTGGCAGTCCGAAGAAGAAGACCCTTGATTTCCTGGGCCATCCCGCCGATTTCCCGATGGGACCTTTCCGCTTGGCCGCGCAACTGGACGTGCCTGTGCTTTCCGTAGCCGTCATGAAAGAGAAAGGTTTCCGCTATACCTGCCGCACCACCCTGCTCGACGCCGGACCAGATGACTCCCCTAACCAAAAGTGCGACAATCTGATGAAGCAATATGTTTTCCAACTGGAAAAAGTGCTGCAACAATACCCCGAACAGTGGTTCAACCTATTTGATTTTTGGAATTTAGAAAAATAATAAACACACAAAATACAATCCTATGAAACTGAAATCCCCTCAAAAGGAAATGTACGCCAAAGAACGGCTCACCGCATTGCAGGCACAACGTCTGGCACAAGAAATCGCCTTCGGCCCCATCATTTTCCAGATGTCGCGCCTGATGGTCAAATTCGGCATCTTCAAGATGCTGGACGACCGTAGAGACGGCATGACCATGGAAGAGATTGCCAAAGCTGCAAACTTGTCCATCTATGGCGCAAAAGTCCTGCTGGAGGCCTCCCTTACCATCGGGACTATACTTGTGCGCGACGAGCGCTTCTTCCTCGCCAAGACTGGTTGGTTCTTGCTCAACAACGAATCCGTGCGCGTGAACATGGACTTCAACCACGATGTCAACTACCTCGGCATGTTCAATTTGGAGGAAGCCATCCTCAACGGCAAACCTGAGGGATTGAAAGTGTTCGGCAATTGGCCAACCGTATATGAAGGATTGTCACAGCTCCCGCCTCAAGTGCAGAAAAGCTGGTTCGGCTTCGACCATTTCTATTCCGATAACTCTTTCCAGCAAGCTCTGGAAATCGTGTTCGGCACGCATCCCAAGACTTTGCTGGATGTGGGTGGTAATACCGGTCGCTGGGCCACGCAGTGTGTACGCTACAACGCTGACGTACAGGTCACCATCATGGACTTGCCGCAACAGCTGGCCATGATGCGCGAACAGACCAAGGGCATGGAGGGCGCCGACCGTATCCACGGTCACGGCTGCAACCTGCTTGACAAGTCCGTGCCATTCCCTGAAGGTTTCGATGCCATTTGGATGAGCCAGTTCCTGGATTGTTTCTCTGAAGAAGAGGTTACCAGCATCTTGACGCGCGCCGCCAAGTCTATGAATGCCAACAGCAAGCTGTACATCATGGAAACATTCTGGGATCTCCAACGTTTCGAAACAGCATCCTTCTGCCTTGCCCAGATCAGCCTTTACTTCACCGCCATTGCCAATGGCAACAGCAAGATGTACTATTCCAGCGACATGGCCCGTTGCGTGGAGGAGGCCGGCCTGAAGATCGATCATCTGCACGAGGATATCGGCGTTGGTGGACACAGTATCATGGAATGTAGTTTGAAATAACAGCCATCATGTTCCCTATTCCAGTTGCTCCATTCATCCCACAGCGCCCGCCTTTTGTACTCGTGGATAACCTGTTGTCTTGCGACGAAGAGACGGTCGCCACAGACTTTTACATTGCGCCAGACCACATCCTTGTTGAAGACGGCCTGTTCACTGCAGCCGGACTGATTGAGAATATCGCCCAGACGTGTGCCACCCGCATCGGCTGGCTCAACCAGACGCAACCGGTGCGCATCGGTGTAATCGGGGCTGTCAACAATTTCGAATACGACATGTTACCGTCCGCAGGCAAAACCATCCAAACGACCGTCACCGTTGAGTCCTCTGTATTCGAAGCCATCATTGTGAACGCAGAGATAACCTGCGAAGGCCAACCGGTCGCCCATTGCAAGATGAAGGTTTTTGTAATGGAGAATTGAGAATTATCAACCTCTCATCTCTAATCTCTAATCCCTAATCTCTCATCTATAATCTATAATCGTTTATGAAAATCCTACAGGTAGTAAAAGAAGTGGATGTCCGTTTCAGCGAGGTGGATTCCATGGGCATTGTATGGCACGGCAATTACGCCTTGTATTTTGAAGATGCGCGGGAGTTGTTCGGCAGAACCTACCAGCTGGAATACTTGTACATGTACGAGATGGGATTCTATGCTCCGCTGGTGGAATTGAAGTTCAACTACAAGAAGGCGGTGAAATACACCGACCGCATCAAGGTAAGATGCACGTATCGCAACACGGATACTGCCAAGATCGTGTTCGACTATGAGATTCGGAATGCGGAGACGGACGAGGTGATGGTGACGGGATACACCACGCAAGTGTTCCTGGACCACGATTACAACCTGATCTGGCAGACCCCGGCGTTCTACACGGAATGGAAGCGGATGAACGGGATATTATAACAGTTCATCGTCCCCTCCTCAATTTCCATATTACTACCCCGCCCTACGGGCACCCCTTCTTAAAAAGAAGGGGAATTTAGCATGTATTCGAACAGCTGCAAAAAATAATAGTTTTCAACTACAATCAACAAAAAAAGCAGCCGCAAAATGCGGCTGCTTGTCATGCTGCATTTAAACTTCGTTTGTTCAGTCACGGACACAACGCACCGGATGCGCCCAGGTTTTGCCATGCGTCCCATATATGCCAAATTCGGGCTCACAAAATTCAATTGCGCTATAAAGCGCATACGCCGAAGTCGTCCAGTGCGAATTGGTTGAACACCAGAAGCTGGCCGTAAAACCGAAATGCATAAAATGCCAACCTGTTGGAGCGGCATCATAATAACCACATGGGATAATGCTGAATCCAGTGGCATTCGTATTATTCACACCGGAAAGATAACCCGGAGAACAAGAGGAAGGATCACATGGATCAAGCAAATCCCACATATAGGAGCCCGTCAAGCACTGCGCCAAATAACCGGAGTCTGAACCACACTGGTATCCAGGCACATTGATGGTATTGAACAACAGCTCACACTCCGCCAAACTGGGGATGTGCCAACCTACAGGACAGATGCCCCGAACACCATCCGGCATAGTATCGCAAGATGCACATCTCCTCACAGCCGCAGACCAATTGTACAGATAACCGCAAGTGGCCACCATGGAATCCTCTCCTCCGGGAGCCAAACGATAGTACGCATGAGAATCGGTAGTGGGAGACTGGGATATCGATGCACCATCATCATAGGAAGTGGTACGGAGATTTTCCTTCAACCAACATTGGGATCCAATCTGCACCGTATTATAGACATTGCCCTCATGGTCAGCAACAAGAGGCATGCCAGGACAGGCATTTCCTGAGGTGTTGAAAACCAGTTCTATGGTTTGCCGCTCCGACAAAGACATCACATGATACGAACCCACGATCGGGACTCCCTCCTTGTTGGTGTATCCCACAATTTGCATCTCATCCCCAAGTTGGACCTCAAACGAGAGGTCTTTCTTATTTGATATCGGCATTTTAGCATCCACAAAACCTTCGTGAACAATTCTGTCTGTACCACCCTCGCCCAAATTCATCAATTTGGCGCTGTATTCACCATATTTTGTTCTCAAACGAAGAAGATACATCTGTGAATGCGACATGGTAATATTTAACGAGTGATACCCTTCTGACAAAACCTTGCTATATTGGGCACAGATCCTTCCCTGCATATCCACCAACCACACACGTACATTTCCGGTATTTTGGTGGAAAAACGACACCTGAGCGCTTCCATTTGAAGGATTAGGAGCAATCTGAATAACATGTGGCTTTTCGACATCAGGGATTCCAGTTAGCACAGGAAATTCAACAACCGTGTCTGGGGAAATGACAGTCTGACGCCAGTTTTGCGTAACATTATATATCTGCATACTGTCAATTTGCACAAGACTTCCAAGTTCATTTTTCGCTTTGATATGGACATTACATGTCTGCGGTTGGGAATACGATGTGACCAGCAACATCATGAAAAACGCGATGGGGAAAATGATTTTTTTCATAAAAGAATATTGATATGCAACACATGAAAAATTAATGACGCAAATATAAATATAATTCCTTCATATACAACCGTTTGGTTATATTTTTTGAAATCTGCGGGGGTGAGGGTAATTAATTGTTATTCAATGTATTACAAACCATAAAACCGTAACAAAGCCCAAGAAAACGCCTATTTTTGTGGGTTGAAAAGAATGTGGAAGAAGATGAAATCAACATTTTTCGGAGAAAATCCGATATTTTTTGGCGATGATATCGAAGTAAACCCAGCTATGCAGCAGTTTCCGCTCAACGCTAATGCGTCTCGCGGAAGGGCGCGCCCACCATTCCGTCGTGATCAAAGTGAATGGCGGAATCCAAAATCAATAGACCAAATATCGGGTCATCTTCTGATTTATTGCCCACAAAAAAAGCAGACCCTCTTGGAGAGTCTGCTCTGTAACGGAACCCGTATTTCGGTGCGGATTACTCGCCAATCTGACGGCGAATGAAAGCGGTGCATTCCAGCTCTTTGTCGTTAGCGTGGATGTAGTCGCGGACATTCTGTTTGCCGTCGCCACCCATAACGAGGATTTGGTACATCAAAGTGCTTTCTTTGAAGAACTTCACCAAGCGGCCTTGGGCGATTTGCTGGATCTGAGCCTCGTTGAGGTTGGCAGCCTTGTTGGCAGCTTCCTCTTCTTTGATCTTGCGGGCGAGGTTAGCCTGCTCCTCGGTGATCCAACCCTTGGCCATGTTGGAGTTAATGTGATCTTCACTATCAACGTGTGCCGGGTTGATACCAGCCTTGTTCAGAGCGGCGTCAACAGCCTTGCTGATCTGTTCAAGACGGGTCTTCTCAACAGCCACAGCGAGTTCGCGGTCCTTCACCTCTTGCGGGATGACAGTCTCATCCAGTGCGAGCGGGTTCATGGCCGTGATGTGCAGTGCCACATTGTGAGCGGTAGCCTTGGCATTGTCGTCGTTCTTGTTGAAGCCCACGAGGGTAGCCTTGTGGTTGCCCATGTGGTTGTAAGCCTCAACGTAAGCGGCTTCCAGAACATCGTAGTGAGGAAGTTCAATCTTCTCACCGGTCTTGCCAGTCAGCTCGGTCAGTTTCTCGGTCACAGTCATGCCGTCAATGCTCATGGCGAGGAGCTCGTCACGGGTATTGATATTGGCAGCCATAGCCTTCTCAAGCAGCGTGTCCACGAAAGTCACGAATTCCTCGCCCTTGGCGACGAAGTCGGTCTCACAAGCCACTAAGAGCATGAAGCCCTTGGTGTTGTCAGCGTTCGTCTTAGCGATCAAACGACCTTCGTTGGATTCGCGGTCTGCGCGTTTGGCAGCCACTTTCTGACCTTTCTTGCGGAGGATATCGATAGCTTTCTCGAAATCGCCGTCGGCTTCAACCAAAGCCTTCTTGCAATCCATCATACCGATACCGGTCTGTTGTCTCAATTTATTTACATCTGCAGCAGTAATTGCCATATTCTTAAGTTCTTAAAGGTTAATATTAATTATTCTCAGCAGGACGTCTGGTTCTTCTGCGTCTGCCTTCACCATTCTCGGCATTCTCCTCAGCGGCAGCCTCGTTCATGACTTCGGCTTCCTCTTCAGCCTGAGCCTCTTTGTTCATGGCGCGCTCATCAAGACCTTCCTTGATAGCTTCGCAGATGGCTTTCAGGATGACGGCAATAGACTTGGATGCGTCGTCGTTTGCCGGAATCGGATAATCCACATCATTAGGATTGGAGTTGGTATCGACGATAGCGAAGGTCGGGATGGCGAGCTTGCGGGCCTCAGCCAAAGCGATGTGCTCTTTCATCACGTCCACGATGAAGACGGCAGCAGGAAGACGGGACAAGTCGGAAATGGAACCGAGGTTCTTTTCCAATTTGGCGCGCTCACGTTGGATTTGCAGTCTCTCACGTTTGGAGATGTTGTTGAACTGGTCGCTTTCAATCAGACGGTCGATGTCGCTCATCTTCTTGACAGCCTTGCGGATGGTGAAGAAGTTGGTCAGCATACCGCCGGGCCAACGTTCAGTAACGTACGGCATACCGATTTCCTTAACCATAGCGGAAACGGTTTCCTTGGCCTGTTTCTTGGTAGCCACGAAGAGAATCTTGCGGCCGGACTTGGCGATTTGCTTAGCTGCATTGGCAGCCTCATCCACTTTGTCCATCGTTTTGTAGAGATCGATGATGTGAATACCGTTCTTCTCCATGAAAATATAAGGAGCCATGGCGGGATTCCATTTTCTCTTGAGGTGTCCGAAATGACAACCTGCGTCTAATAATTCTTCAAATTGTAATCTTGACATTTTAAATTTTTTAATTGTTTACATTCTTTAAAACAACCATGGAGTAGTTCGTGAGAAATCTCCACAGTTTCGATACTAAACAGTTTTTCGTCAGATATATGTAAATACTAACGTTTGCTGAACTGGAATCTCTTACGAGCCTTAGGTTGACCGGGTTTCTTACGCTCGACCATACGCGGGTCGCGGCGGAGGAAGCCTTGCACCTTCATGGCGCGGCGAAGTTCAGGGTTGATCTCGACGAGAGCCTTGGCGATAGCCATGCGCAAAGCCTCGGCCTGACCGGTGACACCACCGCCGTCCAAGTTGGCCTTGATGTCGTATTGGCCCATCACCTCTGCCAGTTGAAGAGGTTGCTCCACCTTGTATTGCAGGGTGGGAACGCAAAAATATTCTTTATAATCACGGTTATTGACCATGATTTGACCGCTGCCGCTCTTCATGTACAAGCGGGCAACTGCGGTTTTTCTTCTGCCTAATGTATTGATTACTTCCATGTTGCTTATTTGAGGTCTTTAACGTTGATTAACTTGGGTTGCTGTGCTTCATGCGGGTGGTTCGGGCCACAGTAGATGTGGAGATTGCGGTACAGCTGGGCACCGAGTCTGTTCTTCGGAAGCATACCTTTGATGGCATGTTCGAGAATGCGCTCCGGATATTTACGCATAAAGTCTCTGGGAGTGGCAAAACGCTGACCACCAGGATAAGTGGTGTGGTGGACATACTCTTTGTCTTCCCATTTGTTGCCCGTGAATCTCACCTTCTCAGCATTGATGATGATCACATTGTCACCACAATCGAAGCTGGGGGTGTAATACGGTTTGTTCTTTCCCTTCAAAATGCGGGCCACAGCGGTAGCCAGACGACCGACCACCATTTCTTGTGCATCAATTAAGACCCACTCTTTCTTGACGATTTCTTTGTTCGCCGAAATTGTTTTGTAACTTACTGCATCCATTTTTCAGTTTGTTGTTTGTGTTTTTGAGAGCTGTCTTCACCCACAACTCTCTGATTTCTAATTAATTTTCCTTTACTAACATTCAGGACAATAATCGGTTTTTTAAGGTCGGCAAAAATACACTTTTTTTTGATATCAACAAGCTGTAAATGAATATTTTTTTTGAAATAATTAGAATTTGACCTGAAACCTTGTGAAAGCAAACTCAACTTTTACCGTGACACCTTGGTTCCGCAAAAAAAAACTCCCCTTCTATTTTAGAAGGGGTGGCCAACGGCCGGGGTAGTAATATGAATATCCATTCCTTATATACAACTACCCCGCCCTTCGGGCACCCCTTCTTGAAAAGAAGGGGAATTTCGAGTATCCGAACTGCGGCGATGTAAACAATCGGCCAACAGCTATGTTAATATCCTATATTTTATATGTTTTGACATTCGATTTCGTCTTCTTGTCGGTGTCGGTATCAGGGAGTGCCGGAGTAGTGTTCGTGCGGGCGGGATGCACCTCCAACTGATAGTCCGGCGAGGAAATGGACTTGTAAGTGCCCATGTCATAATTGTAATAAATGAAGGTTGCCCCGGGAATCAAAAATGTACCCTCGGATCTCGGAATAATAGTATAACGGAAGGTTTTGGAACCCGTCACAATGTCATTCTTGGCAGAAATGTGTCCCGTGATACGCGGATAGGTCACGTCGCAATCGGCGGGAAAATCGATGCCCAGATCCTCGGCAGTGATATGGTGCAGGTTGCCCGTACCGGACACGGTAATCACCAAGGTGACCGGCTCGTTGACATGCGTTTCCGTCTTGTTCATGTTGGAGCTGATGGTGAAATTGCCCACCACCTCGGTCTTGTCGTTGGAATGTGCGCCGGGCAATGCTTTCACTTTCAGAGTCAACTCGTTGGAGACAACCGTCACATCTTTGCGGCGTGTGGTATTGATGCTGCCCCAGAACGGATCTTTCACCGTGGCCGGCACACTGATGCGCAACGAGAGTGTAAGTTTCGGGATTGTCAGCTTGCCGGTCTTGGTGGGATACACCGCCGTCTGCTTGATGACAAACACACTGTAAGTCTTGCCGTTCACCGTTTCCGTGCTCTCCTCTACCCTGTTGGCGAGATCCAATGGCTCGAGCCACATGTCGCTGGTGTTGGCGAAACTGGCACGTTCGATGGCATATCTTTTAAACTCCTGCTTCACGTACAATTTGTGCGTCACCACCACAGCTTCGCCCTGATAGGCCTCCAGTTGTGAAGACACCGCTTTGATGAAGATATCGTCCTTGCCAATCTTGTCGTCAATCTGCACTTTGTCCTGTTTGTTCTGCGGCTGTACACGCGAGCCGAAGGGCCATTCTATCTCCGGCATCTGAAACTCCCAGTTGAACCAGCTATCATTCGGAGCACGCTCATCCTGCTGGGTGACCTTGGGCGCCTTCACCACCTTCACCACCACATAGTTGCTCTTGACCACACGTCCGTTAATGGACAGGGTGATTCCCGGGATGGTGAACTCGCCCTCCTTGTTGCCAATTAAATAATATGTATAAGTATAGGATGTGTTCTGCTCCACCTTGCCGTTCATCATGGAGATGGAGGTGCTGGAGCCCACGCTCGGGCCGCTCACCATCTCAAACTTGCCAAAATCGGAGGAGATGATTTCCCCTCGTTCATCCGTGGTAATCGTATATTTAAACTGCTGTCCAACAGCTACTTCCGAAGGAGCAGATGCATTGCAGGATTCTTCAGATTGTGCTTGTGCAAATGAGCTGAACAGGATGAGAATCAACAATAGTCCTGCGCAATTTCGTATCATATTTTTCATACAACATATATTATTAAACACCGTCAGACTAACGAACAACTGCACTATTTATTGTAAAAAAAGAGGCATGGTGTTCCACGCCTCTATCTATTCTTTCTTTATGAAAATGATTTACTTCAAATCGAACTCAAACTCGTCGCCCGGTTTCTTCTCCACCGGTTTCTTGCCGTAGCGCAGCACAATCATGTTGCGGGTGCCGCGGAGCGTGATGCGTTCGTGGTCCACCCACAATGCCGTACCTTCGCGCAAGCCAGCCACCGCCATGTTCTGGTTTACTGCCAGATACTCGTTGATGCGCACTTGACGCGTCTCGCCGCCGTGACGGATGGCGTCGTTGATGTCTTGCGGATACGGGTCAATGTAGTGCGGGTTGATCTGGAACGGAACCAAATCCAAGCACTTGAAACTCTCGGGCATCACGATGGGCATGTCGTTTGTGGTGCACAGGGTCGGGCAAGCCACATTGGAACCGGCACTCCAGCCAATGTACGGCGTGCCTTCCATCACCTTGCGACGGATGGGCTCAATGAGCTTGTTGCGGTGCAGTTCGGCTACCAAGTGGAACGTGTTGCCGCCACCCACCATGATCATCTTGGCTTTGTTAATGAGGGCCACAGGGTCCTTTGCGGTGTGCACGGACACGATTTTCTTCTTGAACTGGTCAAAAACCTTTTGCACGCGCTCCGTGTAAGAGTCATAACTTTGCGGATAGACCTTGCCGCCCACATCCACGCCTGCGTAAGGCACGAACACGATTTCAGAAGCGGATTTCTGGATAAATTCCTCAATGAGAGGGGTGCACCAGCCCAGATAGGGCTCTTTATAATTGGTGGAATTGCTGATTAATAATAATTTCATATTGTTCATTTTTTGTGTCGGGGCGAATCATCATTCGCCCTTACGATTCGTATTATTTGTTGAGACGCACGGCCATGCGTCTCTACTGTTTACTGATCACTGACTACTGACGACTCTTATACGCTTTCATCGTGTTTTGCAGCAGGCACGCCATGGTCATGGCGCCCACGCCGCCGGGCACTGGGGTGATGGCCTCGCACTTCTTGCTCACCTCGTCGAATTTCACATCGCCACACACGCGATAGCCGTTGGGCTGTGCCGGATCCGGAATACGGTGAATACCCACGTCAATGACGGTGGCTTTCTCCTTCACATAGTCAACGGTAATCATCTCCGGCTGGCCGATGGCCACGATGAGGATGTCGGCGCGTTGGCACACTCGCTTCAGATTCTTGGTGCGACTGTGGCATACGGTAACCGTGGCATTGGCATCTTTGTGCAACAGCATCATGGAGAGCGGTTTGCCCACAATATTGCTACGACCCAGGATTACGCACTCCTTGCCGGCAGTCTCAATGTTGCTGCGACGGATCAGCTCCATCACTCCGTGCGGTGTGGCAGGCGCATAGCAGTCTTTGCCCAACAGCAAGTTACCCATGTTGACGGGATGAAAGCAGTCCATGTCCTTGCGCGGGTCCACGTGAGCTACCACCTTGTCAATGGAAACTTGCTTGGGCAGCGGCATCTGGATGATATAGCCATCCACCTCGTCGTCGCTGTTCAGGAAGTCGATGGTGGCCAGGATGTCCTTTTCGGGCACATTGGCCGGAAACTTGTACGCAGAGCAGATATAACCCACGCCCTTGCACTGCTTTTCAATGCTGTTCACATAGCTCAGAGCAGCACCATCCTCACCGGCGATGATCACGGCCAGGTGCGGTGCAGGTTTGCCATGGTCCAACAAGGACTTCACTTCGGTGGCGATTTCGGTTTTGATTTCGGAGGCAATTGCCTTGCCATCTATGATTGTTGCCATAAAAAAATCTCTTAACTATCAACTATTATCTCTCATCTCTCATCTCTAATCTCTCAACTATCATCTATTACAACGGTCTGCGGCCCGGTGCGTTCATGGCGCGCATGAGGTTCTTGGCCTTGCCGCTGTTCACCATCTTCATCATCTTGCGGGTGTCCTCGAACTGCTTCATCAGGCGGTTCACATCCTGAATGTCACGGCCACTGCCGCTGGCGATGCGTCTGCGGCGCGAGCCATTGATAATGTCAGGGTTGGCGCGCTCCTGCGGGGTCATGGATTGGATGATCACCTCCACACTCTTGAAGGCATTGTCGTCAATGTCCATGTCGCGGATCACCTTGCCCATGCCGGGAATCATCGACATCAAATCCTTCACATTGCCCATCTTCTTGATTTGCTGAATCTGAGCCATGAAATCATTGAAATCGAACTGGTTCTTGGCCAGTTTCTTCTGCAATTTGGCTGCTTCCTCTTCGTCGAACTGGTCCTGGGCCTTCTCCACAAAGGAACGGATATCACCCATGCCGAGGATACGCTCTGCCAGACGATCGGGGTGGAACACATCGAGGGCTTCCATCTTCTCGCCCGTGCCGATGAACTTGATGGGCTTATTGACCACTGCCTTGATGGTAAGTGCGGCACCACCGCGGGTGTCACCGTCCATCTTGGTAAGGATTACGCCGTCGAAATTCAGCTTGTCGTTGAAGGCTTTGGCGGTGTTCACAGCATCCTGGCCGGTCATGGCGTCCACCACAAAGAGAATTTCGTGCGGGTTCACGGCATCCTTGATATTGCCGATTTCCGTCATCATCTCCTCATCCACAGCCAAACGGCCGGCGGTATCGATCAAAACCACATCATAGCCGTAATCTTTGGCATATTTCACGCCGTTTTTGGCAATTTCAACGGGTTTCTTGTTATCGGGTTCGGTATAGACGGGCACGCCAATCTGCTCACCAAGGACCTTGAGCTGGTCGATAGCGGCGGGACGATAGACGTCGCCAGCTACGAGCAAGGGCTTCTTGTTGCGCTTGTTTTTCAGCAAGTTGGCCAGCTTGGCCGCGTGGGTGGTCTTACCGGAGCCTTGCAGACCCGACATCAGGATAATGGCGGGATTGGCCTTGAGGTTGATATCAACCGCCTCTCGCCCCATGAGGTCGATGAGTTCATCATAGGTAATTTTCACCATCAGCTGGCTAGGCGAAACGGCCTTGAGCACATTCATACCCAGCGCTTTCTTCTTCACATCGTCGGTGAAATCCTTGGCAATTTTATAGCTGACATCGGCGTCGAGCAGTGCTTTGCGCACCTCCTTCATCGTCTCGGCCACATTGATTTCGGTGATGTAGCCCTGGCCCTTGATAATCTTAAACGCCCTGTCTAATCTGTCGGTTAAACTCTCAAACATATTTCAATAATTCAATTTTCAAAAAAATGTTACGCGCAAAATACGCGGGTGCAAAAATAATCAAAATTCGGACATGCAGAGCAGATGTTCCAGCAGTACGAGAACATCTATAAAACATGGAATACGGATACATCAAAATGAATGGTATTAATGGAAAAATCATACCTTTGCAGCGTTATAATGATGAACACACAGGAAGCACCTTTCATAGGAATTAGCAGACACCGCATCGGGATAGATGGGGAGGGCGTGACCACTTTGGCGGCCTTTCACGGCTGCCCGTTGCATTGCCGTTACTGTCTGAACTCCTATTGCCTGGATGCGAATGCACCAGTAATCCGGCATACTCCTGAATCGCTTTATCAGATGTTGCTCATCGACGACCTCTACTTTGTAGCCACAGGCGGCGGGGTGTGTTTCGGCGGGGGCGAGCCGCTGCTCCATCCTGATTTCATCCTCCGTTTTCACGAGCTCTGTGCCGACCGCTGGAAGATCACGGTGGAAACCTCACTGAATGTGCCACTATCCTCCCTGCAAGCAGTGAATCCGATTGTCAATCATTACATCATTGACATCAAGGACTCGAATAATGAAATCTACAAAGCATACACGGGAAAATCCAACGTACAAGTTTGGGAGAACCTGTGTTGGCTGTCGGCACATACCAACCCTGCACACGTAACCATCCGCGTGCCACAAATACCGGAATTCAACACCACTGAAGACATCGACCGGAGCATAATGAAAATCAAGGAATTAGGTTTCGCATTAATTGACCAGTTCACCTACAAAGTGATGAACGGGTAGCGTCTGCATTCCATTATCATAATCTAAAAGAGACGGGCACTTGATAGAAACAGCGCACAGGTCGGCCCATATTTTTACCTGGTTTCCATCTCGGCATGGACATGACTACACGTAAAGCCTCCTCATCGCAGTCGGGGAAAAGCGAAATTTTCACTTTTCCGTTGGTCAACCGACCATCCCTTTCCACCACAAATTCAACCAGCACGGTGCCTGTGATAGCATTCTCCTTCGCCACCTGAGGATACTTGATTTCCCGTTGTAGATATGCGTCCAGGGAATCCTTGCCACCAGGAAACTCTGGCATTTCCTCCGTGAAATACACGGGCGGAGTTTCAGACTGGGAATTAAATGGTACAACAACTTGTGCAAACCCAGCATAACAAGACAATAAGATTACCAGAAAGAATATGGTTTTCACTAGGGATTTCATCTTCTTTTTTTTGCAAAAATACAAAATCATCAATAAAAACCAAACGAAGATATTTTTTTTACTTTTGCATCCTCAATTTGATCATCATGAAAAAAGGGAAAAGGACCTGTGAATATCTTAAGGAAGTGCGGCAGCGTGTGGCGCGGGAGAACGGAATCCCGCTGGATACCCGCGAGTGCACCCACGAAGGCGATTGCCGAGGCACGTGTCCCTACTGCGAGGCAGAAGTTCGCTACATAGAACAGGAGCTATCCAAACGCCAGAGCCTCGGGAAAGCCGTGACGATAGCAGGTATCGCCGTTTCCTCCATGATGATGGGCAGCTGCCACCTCCCACAAACACGCGGAGAAACGGAACAGCCAAAACTGGCCAGTGAAAATTCAGCGCAACAAATTTCAGAAGAAACCACAGGACAAGAAGCACAAAAGCCTGCTCCTGGTCAAGTAGATACTATAGAGATGGTGCTCGGCCTCAGCCCTATAGACACGGCGCCGAACAACTGTACGAAAAAGCCCAAACAAGACCTAATCATAGATGAAGGTTGGGATTGGGAAACAGAAGGCATTATTGAAATTGAAGATCCCGGTGTTGCAGTAGAAGCACACGAATGGTATCCTTCCATTGAAGGCACTCCAGCACAATGGTTGAAATCCCGATTGAGCACTCCGCTGGATTTCCTGTATAATGCGAAATACTACAATGCATACATCGTGCTCATTATCAGCGAAACCGGCGAAGTGAAGGATGTGGTGTTCCAGCCGAAAGAAGAGTCATTGTCTGCCAATGAGCAGACATTCCGCGCAGAAGCCACCAAAATCCTGAAAGGAATGCCAAAATGGAGAGGCGGCCACACAGCTGCCAGTTACGAAATCCCGCTCCGCGATTTGCGGTAAGGCGTGAATTCCAATCCGGTATAATGATTTTTGTCTATTATATTTTTTTGTCTTTCGCCTTTCTTGCAAACTCAAAGAGCGACTGGGGCAAGTGACAATAGCCGTCAGGATTCTTGTCAAGATAATCTTGGTGATACTCCTCCGCGGTGTAGAAACGTTCCAGAGGCCGCTTCTCGACGGCCAAATGTTGGTCATATTTTTGTTGTTCCATAGCATATACTTTGTCGATTACAGGCACGTCTTCATCGTCCGTGTAATAGATGCCCGTACGGTAGCGGGTCCCCTCGTCGTGTCCCTGCTTGTTCACACTCACAGGGTCGATGGCTTTGAAAAACATCTGCAGCAGGAATTCCAAACTCGCCACCTCGGGATTGTAACGCACACGGACGGTCTCGGCATAGCCCGTCTCGTCGGTATAGACCTTCTTATACGTAGGATTCTCAGTATGTCCATTGGCAAATCCCACTTCGGTTTCCACAACGCCCTCCACTTGCTTGAAGAAGTGTTCTGTCCCCCAGAAACAGCCTCCCGCGAGGTATATGTCTTTCGTTTTTGTGTTCATCGCCTAATATGTTATAAAGATCATTATCATAGTTCAAAGTTCATTTACTTTAACTCCTTCACCGGAAACTCAAAGTACGTGTCGGGGAAAGGTTCATCCTTCAAAGTGAAGTGCCACCATTCGCTGTCAAGGGCTTTGAAACCGTGACGCAACATGGCTTCACGCAGGATCTGGCGGTTGCGGAACTGCTCCTCGGTAATAATCCGGCCTGCCGGAGACGGTTTCCCGTAATAAACGCCCGTTTCAGGATTGCCGCCAAAGTCGGGGTGGCTTTCCTCTCCGAACCAGTCGAATGTGCCGCCCATATCGACCTCCTTCTCTGTAGTCATATCAAACAGGGTGAGATCAACGGTGGAACCACGTGTGTGACCGCTCTTCGCCATAATATACTCTTGCTCAAACAACAAGCTCTTATCCACCTCAGGATAGAAATACTGCCGCATCATCGTGTCGGGAATGTCGGCAGCCCAGCGCACGAAATGGTCAACGGCCATCTGCGGACGATAGGCGTCATAAATCTTCAACCGGTATCCCATCTTCATCACGTCGTCGCTCACGGCTTTCAGACTGTCGGCGGCACGTTTGGTCATCAAGGCCGTGGGCTGCTGATATCCATCAATGCGCTGACCCACAAAGTTATAGGTGCTAAAGTAACGAATTTCAAGGATGGCGTCCGGCACCACATCGGTAATGTTCACAAACTGGCTAGCGTCCTCTTCGGGTCTGGTTTCAGGGATTGACAATCCTGCAGTGTGCACTGTCTTCTGAGTGCCAGGTATATCGAAAGTTAGAGTGGCGCCGTCAGTGCGCACATCCAGGGTCACGGGCGCGCCCATCACGAGCGGCAGATTCATTTTCTCGTGACCGGCGGGGAAACCGCAGAGCAAAGGGATGTTGTATGGTTCAATATATTGACGCAGCATCGCCTCCACGCTTTCATAACCCACATCATTATTACAATCGGTAAAATCGCCCAAGATAACACCTTTGCAGTGTGCAAGTACCCCGTTCATTTTCAAGATGTTGAAAAGACGGTCGATACTATGGTGCGTTTCCTCTACTTCCTCCACAAAAAGGATGATATCGGTATTGCCAACGGCGTCGGCTTGGGTGCCAAGCAGCGGAACAAAGGTGGCCAGATTGCCTCCCACGAGTGTGCCTGTGGCACGTCCAGGGATATTGAGCTCGTTGGCGGGCAGTTCATAGCGCGGCACTTGACCTTTGAGCAAGTCGCGCACAAGCGTGCAGGAGAGGTCCGCACCACCCCGGCCGCCGATATTGCAGCCCATGACACCGTGAATGCCCATCACGCCGGCACTGTTTTCCATATTCAGCAGCGTGGTAATGTCACTATAGCCCACGATCCATTTGGGCGACGAAGCCATCTCCTGCAAGGGCAGTTCCTCCGCCAGATGCAGAGTGCCATAACCGCCACGCATACATACGACAGCCTTGATATCAGGATCATTGAGTGCCCATCGAAGGTCGGCAAGGCGTTCCTCGGCAGTCCCGGCGTAGTGAGTCAGGTGCTTGCGGCCCACATTCGGCCCGATGACCGGTTTAAAACCCCAACTGCGCAACACCTTGGCCGCCTTACGGGTATTTTCCATCGAGCCATAGTACGACGGGGTGATGAGTGCCACCTTGTCACCCGCTTTCAAATAGGCAGGTTCCGTGCATTTGTGGGGATTCTTTGTACCTTGCCCATGGGTATCAACTGGTTGTAAAATAATGAGGCATAGTGCTATGAGAATAAGATGTATCCGAAATTTTCGTCTATTCATGTTTAATCGTTTTAGAGTGCAAAGGTACGAATTATTAGTGAGCCGTGTGCGACAAAAAAATATATCAAATTGTCTCATAGCAAAAATATGACACTTCCCATTGGTGGGGTTTTGCCAGTGCAAATATAGAAATATACCCTACGAACCAACTTCCTTACACATTCGTTCTATCAACTCTCCGTGCTGCGGGTAAAGTTTCAGCAACTCGTACTTCTTCGCCAATTCAAAGTTCTCGAAACGGAAGGCCGGACCGACGGCGCAGCCAACGAGAGAGAAACCACGCTTGGAAGGGATGTCGGCGGCGAACCAGTGCTCCGGCTGAATGACAACCTGCATTTCGTCCTGCTCGGAAAGACGGTGGACGGTCAGCGTCCCGCCGGGCTCAATGACATAGATATTGAGCGGCTCTCCGGCATGGAAATACCAGATTTCCACCATATTGTGTAGACGATGGAATGCCGACATTTCGTTGGCTGTCAGCATATAATAGATGGTAGACACAGGCTTTTCTCCCGTTTCGTCGTTGCCAAACAGCTGGCGGTAATAGCCACCTTCCGGATGTGGCTCAAGACCCAGTTTTTGAATGTATTCTGTTGCTCCCATATTTTTTTTGATCACATACTTTCTTTTCCCACAGAACTCGCAGATTGACGCAGATTATATTGGTTTATCAACGATAAAAGCGAGTCGTTCTGAATTTGTTCGTAATAATCTCTGTCGCTTAATCGGTAAAATGAGGTAAGATGCCGCACACTGTCGCTATCGTATGGCACATAATCCATCTCTTCCTTTATCAAATCAAGCGGTTCGTAAACGGTATAATCAACCTTTCGTATCCGACTCATATCTCCAGTATCGAACAGATATTGTCGCATATCACCAATCATACCCAATCTGTCATCCACAATACCTTTCCGTTCGTAAAAAACAAATATCGATGGACTGCGGAAGCCACCGTTTTCATCGTCAGATACCTTGTAGCCATATATCACGTACTTTCCATCGCTCCACACCTTATAGTCGGCCTTAAATATGGCAACGAGGACGAGAGCTACGCATATTATCACTGCCATGCAGCACACCGACCAATTCCTTATTACATATCCATATAGAATTTTATTTTCATCCTGACGAACGTCTTTGTTGTTCCTAATGGTTAACAGGATAAAATACACTGTTGTGAAAACAGAGGCTGGAATCAATGACCAGTTTTGCATCTGCCACGCCAATCTGTCGCCAATTGGCAGAATAATCCAAGGCACGATGACGATGGCCCAGCACACCAATGCGGCGATGCCGAGGATTCTGCGGATAGTCACGGAATTTGACTTGTGGGATTTTTTCATACCATTGAATCTTTCAGGCGGCAAAAGTAGAAAAAAACGCGATTCGATTTTTTACTAAAAAAATACGAAACCTATAAGTTTCGCATTGGAAATTTTATTATTTTTGCGGCAAATTCTGAAAACTAAAAAATATGACATTTGACAAGGTAATCGAGGATGGACGTTTATGGGCTGTCCATTACAATCATGAAAAGGAGGTTGCCTTATGACCCGAGAAGAAGCCATTGAAAGACTGAGTCGCTACCAATCGCAGGAGGATTCCGCTTGGCGTGTGGAAGAAGAACGCTTACAGTATGCCAAATCGAAAGGATGGTTGCGATATTCCCGTCGGATTGCCATAAAAGTTGCGTTGGCAATGAAGCAGCAAAACCATTCCAGACAGGATGTTGCAGATCGTATGGGGTGTTCGCCTCAATATGTTTCACGCCTTCTCAAAGGAGAGGAAAACCTGTCCCTTGAAACAATATGCAAACTGGAAAGCGCGCTGAATGTGGCGATTTTGCAGTATGAATTTATGTGATTACGGAAGACTGTTTGACAGCTCGCTTACTTGTTCGCCTTCTCCTCGTCGTTGTTATACCACTCCAGATAGGCCTCGGTATAGAGTTTTCCAGAGGCGACCAGTTCGTCTTTCTTTTCCTTCGGGATGTCGAAATCGATGGCTCTGACCCCTAAGGTATCAATATAGACCGTGCGCTGCCAGTCGTCGCTGTGCAAGTGTACATTGGTCTGGAAATCGATGAGGGTGGTCACCAGTGCTTTGGTATAGTCAAAGAATCCATTGATCTCACTGAAGTTTTCCTCATGTGTGAGATACATGTCGATATCTTCCTTGGCATCCAGTCGAAAGCCGAGAGTCTCCTTGTTGTAAACATACTCGTTTCTGGAGGTGCTTCGCTGCATCCTGAGTTTTTCGTTGATTGTCTCATAATATTCCGTGCGTCTGGCATTGTTTAGGTCCGCCAGATAGTTCTGCCGGTCGAAGGTCTTGACCGTATAGTTGTCCAGCAGACCGCCATCAACGAAGAGATGCTTGTTGTCCCTGCCGCCACGCACAGCTGCAAAGAAAATGGGAATGGACATGGAGATGCGGGCTGCATCCGCCACTTTCATCGTCTTGGTCTCCTGGTTGTGGGCACTGAACACCTTGGATAGTCCAGTGGTCAAATCCGCTCCCACGAGATAGAGATCACGGAATTTGCCCGTCTCCTCTAATTGTTCAAAGGTCATTTCGCCATTACCGGTTTTCTTTTCGATCAACTTGGCCATCAGGTCGCGGAAGTAGTCGCCCTTATACCAGCCATAATTTTTCAGGAGGCGTATGGTGTCGCGCAGAATGCCCTTGGAGCTGTCCTTGAAATCCCTGAAGTTGAGTGTTCCAAGCACTTGCAACACCTCCTCGGCGGAGTAGCGCAAGGCCACCATGACCGCCACCATGGCGCCGGCGGAGGTTCCCGCCACGCGCTCAATGTCGTTCAAGATTCCTTCTCTGTCGAGCACCTCCAACGCGCCCACATAGGCGATGCCTTTCACACCACCGCCTTCAAAAACCAGATTTTTAAAATGATATGCCATAGTTAGTTGATTATTTTCCCAAACTTGTCCAAAAGAATTTCTTTGCCATCTTTCAATGCTTTATAACAGGTCTCCATATCTATGATGTCATCATACACAGTTTTTACAATTTCCCGGCCGTGCATATCGCAAACCCCGACTTTCCCTGATTTTAACACATAAAGATTATCGGAAAAAGAGTCATAGATAATCTTATCGTATCCTCTTTCTGTTCCAATGATATACTTCCCTTGGGGTGTTAACAGAACATCATACAATTTGTTTCCAGAATGGGTTTTAGCGATAAAACTCCCATTGACATAGTACAATTTCGTGAAAATAAAAGGGGTGACTGCTGTTCCATCTACATTTCCCAATGCATAAGTGTAATCCTGGCGTAATCTTGTCCATTCGAAATTGTCATTCTCTTTGAAATACTCTTTCGTAACATCTTCTTTTCTAATACTCAGCATCAATTCCGACACTTCTCCTCCATCCGATTTGCGGACAACATCCACAAAATAGTCGCTTACAGGCAATGTGGCAAGTATAATATTTCCTTCTCCCAATCCCACTTCCTGAAGAATTCTGGATCCGTCGGCCACAGATGCTCGCACAACATATTGCGGCCATTGGTCTTCTGGAATAAAGCCTGTAAAACCACCGCTCGAATAGAAAATAACTGGTGATGTATCCTGTTCCACAATCTGTTTCTTTCCCAATGTGGTAAACCAGTGCACTGTAGTGTCTCCAAACTCGCCATTGCCATTTTTCCCAAACGCAACAACGGCATAACGGGTGCCACGATTCAGGAAAAGATGCCCCCATCTATCCGTCTCGTACAGCATCTCATGGGTTTGCATAAGCCGACACACTGAATCAAGTCCCAGCTTGTTGAACCAATCGGAAGGTATAATACCGTTATAGTATCCTGCTGTTTCCTCATTAGGTACACATAAAATATATGCTGATGTATCAGTGATGAAATTGCTTGATATTTGTATGGTAGAGCGTCCCTGACCACCATCGAAAAAAGTTTTGAATCTCGTCGCTTCACAAGAATAGTGATGATCATCAGCATCACAAGGGACTACATAAACTTGACAGTTGTGTTCGGGATCAAGATCTGTCCAATGAGAAGTCCAATCTTCCTCTACTGTGTCAATACGATTACCGAATGAAGAAACCACATCTTCCGGTATCATTCCAAAAACTGTTGCCCAAAGAATCACTTCGTTTCCCCTGTCTTTATAAACATAATAATGATGGCAGTCCTTATTTGAATGAAATTTCAAGATAGCATTGTAAGGCGTTATTTGCTTCAAATCAACGGACACATACGGGATGTCGGTCTGCGCCGAAAGGATGAAGCACCAGAGAATGAGGAATATGGTGAAGAGTTTTTTCATGTGTGTATCGTTTTACGAAATGTGCGACATAAACGGATTCCCTTATCGCCGGTTGGCAATGACGGCAAAGTGGTCCAAGTAACAGTTCAGAGCTGAGAGTTCCTCCAAGTCTTCACGGAGAAAGGCATCGCAGAAAATCTCTCTAAAACGGCACAATTCTTTGAGTAACGACTTGCGATTAGGTGCATCGCGACGGCAGTATGCAAGGGTGAGGTCTATGAGTTCCTGCATTCTTTCAAAAGCCTTTTCAGCATTATCGGCACGATTTTTTGACAGCCATTTGGCTGCACGATAGCTTTCGCTACCAATGTTGGCCATCTGTTGCGCAAGAGTCATCTCTGCCCAGGCCCCGTCACTTAGAGTATGGTGCTGCATCATTATTCCACATATTTAGATACAATATCTCTAATTTGTTGTCTCACAGTCTCATCTTCTACATCGCGACTGCGGTTCCCTTGCCAAGCCCGAATGTTGATTAAGGAGTCAAACTCCACAAAATCATCCCCTGCTTCATCAGGATACAAATTGAAGCCCCATAGATCCTCTTGCTGGGAACCCTTTTCAAGCAACAAAGACTCAAGGTCTGCGTGAAGTTCTGCATCAACCGCCAGCAAACCGAGCCGCACATCCGCCACACATTTAATCATATCAACAAATGTATTGGCCGCTAATGTTTTAAGATTATCTTTGGAAATTTTTTCGGACAATATCTGCATAGCATTTCTTTTCTGCAAAAATACAAAAAAGAAAAAAATCCAAGGAAATAACAATTGATAATTTGAAAAAATCCAAGGAAATAATTATTGGATTTTTGAAAGAATCCAAAGAAATGCAAGCTGGAAAGTGCGCTGAATGTGGCGATTTTGCAGTATGAGTTTATGTAACAAAGCGGAAACGCTAAAAAAATTCCCTACCAGTGTAACCTTTTGCTATTTTTGCGTCATCACTATGAATTAGGCGAAAAATGGAGAATGCTGCATTTTGGGAACGGATGTATGCGGCCAACATCGGACGGATGATCGGGCTATGCCACCGCTATGTCAACGACTTGGCGTTGGCGGAAGACCTGGCGCACGAGGCATTCCTCAAGGCGATGGAACGGTCAGACACCTATCGCGCCACCGGACATTTCGAGGCCTGGCTGATGCGCATCACCGTGAACCACACTATCCAGCATCTGCGAAAAAGCTTTGACACCGTGTCGATTGTGGAGGAGGAAACGCCAGATGTCACAGCAGAAGAAGTGCCGATTTGGGAGATGGACTTCACGCAGGAAGAGCTGCTAGCGGCAGTGCAGCAACTGCCGGTCCGACTGCGCACCGTATTCAACCTCTATGCCATTGACCAACAGTCGCACGCCTATATCGCCGACCTGCTGAACATCTCCATCGCCAACTCCAAAGAGCTGTTGTTCCGCGCTCGCAAGCGGCTGCGGCAGCTACTCACCCAAATGGTCGAAGAGAAAGAAAAACGAAAAAAGGGAGTTCTTGTTATGATACCACTACTATTATTGCAGCATTCCGAGGCCGCCCGCACCGACCAGCTGTTCCGAGACGGACTCTCCTCGCTGACATACGCGCCTGCAAAGCCGCTCACCACCATGCAGATACGACAGGCGGCAGCAGAGGCACCTTCCAGCGCGGGAGTGTTCGTGGCGGCACACCGCGTGGCCCTGACCACCGCCACCATCGCGGGCGTGGCCGGCGGCATCTGCGCGTGGCAAATTGCCCGTATCGCACTGGACAATAACCCGATGCCGGAACTGACGCCACCCGTGGAATCGTCCGCCGACAGCCTCTCCGAAGCCGGAAAGCCTATGGAGGTTCCCGACACCACCACCCTATCAGAACATTCTGAAACAAAAAACAAACCTGAAACCATCGTCGTCACCAAAGAGATTGTGGTGAACGATACCGTCTTTGTACGTGACACCGCCATAGTGAAAGACACGGTCTATCTAATGAAGAAACCATGAAAAAACATCGTGTATTATTATTTATCATATTAATTTTCAGCGCTATAGGAGGACTTTTTGCACAAAGCGCCGACACGATGTATGTGGTGAGACGGCACGTGGTGCGCGACACCGTCTATGTGCGTGACACGTTGCGCGTGCAGGACACCATCATCATTGCCGATTACATTCACAGCGAGGAATTCAAGCAGCTTTTTTTCGAGCTGAACGGTGCCGATGCGTTAACTCCGCCCGATTCGTTGCAAAAATTGTGGGCCCAGACTGTAACCTTTTTGGAAAATCGCGTCATCCAGTATGAACAGCAAAACGTTTCCACTATGGACAGCATCAAGAAATACGGATTGGCGGGACTCCTGCTTTTGGGGTTGAACTCCCTCGCGCCCGCACAGACAGAGGCTACGCAGCCCGCGGGCACGCCTCAAACGAAGACCCAGTCGGTCTTGCACGACAGCCCCTTCAACGGTTTCCACTTCGGTTATACGCTGGAGGCGGATTTCGTGCATCCAACAGAGATGACATCTACCTCCACCGGGAAGAAAACTTACTCGTCTGTTCGCTATGGGGGTCGGTTCGGCTTGGAATGTTCGTATAACTTCGCGGATTATTTCGGAGTGTCTGCCGCTTTGGATTTAGGTTACATAGGATTAGACAGATCTGGAATTATCGGGGATTATCTTGGGCTCACAATGCCATTGAAATTTGAGTTCCACTACCCTGTTGCCAACAAATTATGGATAACCGCGAACGCAGGTGTTCAACTGCGAATGCCTTTTGAGACTTTTTTATCTGGCTATAATAAAAATCAATCAGCATACGGTGCGTTTAATATGTTTGGGAGTCCAATAAGTTATTTTGGTTATGGATATGATAGACAAGTGATTTATGCGGATCTTATGGCAGATGTGGGGGTGTATTACCAATTACCCAATAAGAATTACCTCCGCTTTTTGTTGGGGTTGGATATCGCCACGACAGATTTTGCAAATGGGAATGTTCTATTCCATACAAACAATGCAGGAGAACAATATATTTCCAAACGAAACCACTACCTCTACTTCCAAATCGCCTATTTGCATAGTTTCAGCAAGCAGCGGGTCATCAAGCAGGCTCAGCCGCATTGGGCTTCAGACAAATCTTTGTGTCGCCAGGAGTTTCGGTTGGGGGTGAGCGATCCGTTTGGCATTTTGTTGTTGAAAAATGTGCAAGTGGATTTTTTGCATGTTGGCAACCTTTGGATGGACATTATAAAGGAAAATCGACATTTCACACCTGTGGTGTCCTTTGACTACCACTTCCGTGCTTCCAAATGGTTTTGGTTAGGATTTACGACCGCCTGTAGTTATTACAAAGGTACTGTAGAATATACAGAAGGTTTTGTTCCAGCGGTTGACCTTCCCAATGTTCCCGTTTATTCCTGGCAGGAAAAAGAGCACCAGTTTATCATTATGCCAGAGGTGCGCTTCTCTTATCTGAACCGTCCGCATTTGACCCTTTATTCCGGTCTGGCTATGGGATTGCTTATCAATCGCGGAAATTACTATAGAGGGACTGTGTACGAGGATATTTGGTTTGATCTTGTTCCCGAGAGCTCATTTTCCCCACAGAAAAACCACACTTCGGTCTTTTCCGCATTCCAACTTACCGCCTTCGGGTTGAAGGCCGGCGCTAAACACTGGTTCGGCAGCTTCGAGGCTGGATTTGGCATCAAGGGAATTGTCAATTTGGGCGTGGGGTACGAATTTTAACAAGATTCGTTTCTTCGCACAAAATTTCTCTTAATTCTCAATTCTAGAGACGCACTGCAGTGCGTCTCTACAACTCTTATCTCTCAACTATTATCTCTCCCCTCACATCCTGACTCGAGCTCCCCACCATCAGCGTGGCCGTGCCCGGCTCCACTACCCAGCGCAAATCGGCGTTCAGGATGGCGAAGTCCGACTTGGAGAGCGTCATCGTCACGGTTTTCGTCTCCCCTTTCTTCAGGAACACCTTGTCGAAGGCCTTCAACTGGCGTTCCGGCGTTTTGACGGAGGCCTGGTTGTGGCGCACATAGAGCTGCACGGCCTCGGCACCGTCGTATTGACCCGTGTTGGTCAGCTGGAAGGAGACCTCCAGGGTTGTGTCGTTTTTCCAGACAGACTGCAAGTTGGAGTAATCGAAAGTGGTGTAACTCAGTCCGTGGCCGAAGGGATAGAGCGGGTTGGCAGGTGCGTCGGTGTAGTCGCGGCGCACCTCCGTGGTGTTGTAATAGATGGGTAGCTGGCCCACGGAGCGCGGGTACGAGATGGGCAGTTTGCCGGAGGGGTTCTCGTCGCCGAAGAGGATGTCGGCCACGGCCCTGCCGCCCTGCGCGCCCGGGTACCACGCGTTGAGGATGGCAGGCACGTGCGCATCCGCCCACGAGAGGTCGAGCGGGCGGCCCTGGATCATCACTAATACTACGGGTTTGCCCGTGTTATAGAGCGCCTGCAACAGCTCATCCTGTCGGCCAAGCATGCCGAGGTCTGCGCGGTCGAAGCCCTCACCCGCATCCATATCGCTGACGGCGGGACCGGTCACATTGGCGGCGCCCGTCTGCTCATAGTTGGTGCGGAAGTCGCGCGCACTGGAGCCGCCCAGCACCGCCACCACCACATCGGCCCCTTCGGCGGCACGCACCGCGCGAGCAATGTCATTCAGCGAGGTGTCACGGATATGGCAGCCCTGCACATACTCCACCTGTGCGGTGGACAGCTTCTCGCGGATGCCCTGAAGTACCGTTATCACAGAGCCGTCGGCCTGCGGTGCGGTGTAGTCGCCTAACATATTATAGACATTGTCGGCATTGGGCCCCACAACAACCACCTTTTTCACCTCCTTGGAGAGCGGAAGTGTCTGGTTCTCATTCTTCAACAACACGATAGATTCTTGCGCGGCCTTTAGATTCCAACTCTCGTGCAGTGTTTTGTCAAACGGCACATACGGTTTATCGAACGTCGCATCAAAGAGGCCGAGTTGGTATTTCTGAATCAACACGTGTTTCACCAATTCATCGATTTGGCTTTCCGTCACCCAACCATTCTTTACCGCTTTTACCAATGGTTCGCCATAGCAGGAGGCGCCGAGGTCGATGTCCACGCCCGCCTTCACGGCTAACGCTGCGGCCTCGGAGTAGTCGGCGGCCATGCGGGCACTCACCAGTCCGTTGATGGCATAGAGGTCAGAGATCACCAAGCCATCAAAGCCCCAGTCGTGGCGCAGTACATCGCGGAGCAGCCAGGGGTTGCCCGTACAAGGAATTCCATCCACATCGTTGTAGGCAGTCATCACCGACCGGATGCCATACTGCCGCAGGGCCATCATAAAGGGGTACGAGAGCACGGAGAGCAGCTCACGCTTGCCCACCTGGGCGGTGTTGCCGTTGTGGCCACCCTCGGAGATGCCGTGGGCGGTGAAGTGTTTCAACGTAGAAATGACGCCTGGCAAATATCGCTGTTGAGGGTTATACGATTGTAGTCCACTTGCATACTCGCATCCCATTTTTGCCGTAAGGACAGGGTCTTCGCCATAAGTCTCCTCCACCCGCGACCAGCGGGGGTCGCGCACAATGTCGAGTACTGGCCCGAAGGCTATGTGGGCACCCTGGGAATAAAGCTCATTTGCCACGGACCAGCCCGAAAAATTCTCCAGTTTTTTATTAAAGGTGGAGGCGCGGCCAATGGCGGTGGGCAGCACCGTGGTGCCGATGGCCATATGCCCGTGCGGGGCCTCCTCGGCAAACAGCAGGGGAATGCCCAAGCGGGTATTTTTTCGGTTCCACAGCTGCATCTCGTTGGTCAGATTATAGGCGGCCTCGGGAGTGAGACCGTTTAGCAGGGTCTTTTGCGTCCAGGGGTCGGCGCGCATCAGCGCCCAAGTGCTGCCCAAGTGTCTCTCGCGGAGCTCCTTCTTGAACTTCTCCGTCAGCACATATTGGTTCCCGGTCTTTTCATAATACTCCCATCCCATCGTCATCGCCAGCTGGCCCACCTTCTCTTCCAAGGTCATCTTGGAGAGCAGATCTTCCACTCTCTCATTGACAGCAAGGTTCGGGTTCTCATACGGATCGCATTTTCCGTTGCGGTTCAAATCGTTGTAGGAAAAGTTGGAGGCCGTCTGAAACGCCACGGCAAAGGGTTTGCCTTTCGCCCGAACAGATTTCGGCACCGAGATGATGACCGAGTCGCCGGAGAGTTTGTATTTGACAACGGAATGGTCAGCCACGAATACCATCTTGGAGCCTTTTGCGGGCAGGTTGCCGTGCCAGGACACTGTAGCCGGCATCGGTCCTTCAGGGCACACAATGGCGTAGGTGGTCAGCCTGTCCTTCGCCGCCGTAAACCAGACATTGCCATCGTGATACACCGGCGTATTGCGTGTGTTGTAGATGGCCTCGCCGTTGGCTTTCAACCAGACGCCGATTTCATTCAGAATCTTCGCCACCTCGGGCTCGATAATGCCTTCGGGGGTGGGTCCCACGCCCAGCAGCAGACTTCCGCCCTTGGCCACCACTTCAATCAAAGTGGAAATGATGACATCCTGACTTTTGAAAATAGCACCCGGCACAAATCCCCAGTCCTTGCTCAGCGGCATGCAGGTCTCCCACGGGTACGGCAGCTGCTTCTCGGGTATCATCTTCTCGGGCGTGCGGTAGTTCTCGTACTCGCCGGTCACGGTGCGGTCCACGATGATGAGACCGGGCTGGTTGCGGCGCGCCATCTTGGCGATGTTATCCATGCCAATATCTTCCTTCGGAGCACGCACCCAGCCACCATCCAACCAAAGGATGTCTATCTTACCATAATTTGAGGTAATCTCATTTATCTGATTATAAACAAATTGCCTGAAATCATTCCAGCGCTGCGGATGGTTGGCAATAGTGTAGTTCACATGGCGGTCGGGTGTGGCATAGCGACTCCACCAATAATTCTGCGAGTGCCAGTCGGGTTTGGAATAGTATGCGCCAATCATCATATTCTGCTTCCTAAACGCATCAAACACATACTTGGCCACATCGGCCTTGGGATGATCGGCAAAAGGCCCCTTGGCGATGGAAAAATCGCTGTACTTGGTGTCGTACATAGCGAAGCCGTCGTGGTGCTTGGTGGTGAAAACCACATACTTCATGCCGGCACTTTTAGCACAAGAAGCCCACTGGTCCGGATTGAACTGTCTGGGATTGAACTCCTTATTCAGATTCCAGTACCATTGCTTGTAGGCATTGTAGTCCATAGTGCTGTCGCGCGGAATCCAGTCTTCGTCCTCGGAGCAGATGGACCACGACTCCACGATGCCAGGCACGGCGTACAAGCCCCAGTGGATGATCATGCCGAACTTGAGATCCTGCCATTGGTCAAGATGTGCGCGCACATCGGCCTCGCGGGGCGGAATGTAAGCGGCGGAAAGATCCAAATCGGGATTGGCAGCATCCGCATCCTGCGCAAAAGCAGAAAAGGGAACCGCAACGAGCAACAAAAGCCAGTATAGTTTTTTCATATCATTCTGATTATGGAAATGCAAAATTACACAAAATACCATAAAATTGTTACCTTTGCAATCTCAATTCTCGCGAAACTCTCAATGTTACCAAGACGCGGCATGCCACGTCTATACAGACAATCCTCTTTCACCCCCTTGTACCTCATTCACCTCATTCACCCCTTTTACCCCATTTACCCCATCTTATGATCAACATCACCACCAAAATACACGACCAGTTCTCCATCGAATTCAAAGTGGGATTCGCGGGTAGTGAGCATGATGCTGAGAGCAATTTCAAGGTCAACTCCTGGATTTTCGTGCCGAACAATCTGGGCATCAATGCGGCCACCTACAGCAAGGAGCAGTTTTACCGCGATGTGAAGTCGAACATCCGCCTCATCACGCCCAATTTCACTTTGGCCGAGATGATCAAAGGTGATGAAGCCCCTTTGAAATACATTCAACAGGCCCTCAACCAATACAGGAAGCAACCCGACAGCATCCACGATCTGGAATACGAGGTCAAGATGTTCTGCGCCATCTTCAAAAGCGCCCTGCGCAACGCTACCAACACAATCTTGAAAGCCAATTCCGCTGACTTATCGGCACCGTCACTCATCGAAATCGTGGAAGATGTTACCCGCATCACCGAGGCATACCGCCAGTTGATTCGCGATCATACCGGCGATGATTTTGCGCCCACGGTGTTGTTGCATGGCGATGAATACATGAGCCATCTCATCGGCATACAGGCTGCCCGTTTGTTGAGATTCATGGATGCACATCCGGAGAATGATTACGGGAACGCTCGTCCAAAACTCCAACAGCTTATCAAACAAGAGGTTTCCTACAAAGAGAGCATGGGTTACAGCCATATCACGCCTCACGACGATGTAGCCAACCGCAATCTGGTGTACAAGCATGGCCTGCTCAAAAAGTACGTTGAGAGTGCTCTATATCTCAAACAAGACACCACCAACGACGGCGCCGCCATGAAGGAAATCACCTTCAGCATTGCCGCCGGATTTGCGATGCTGGTGTCCACGCTCATTGCCTGGCCTTTCCAAAAGTATTTGGGCAGCTACCCGTTCCTTATCTTCATCATACTGATTGTGGCCTACATGTTCAAAGACCGCATCAAGGATTTTGCGCGCAACCTGTTCGTTCACCGGCTCAAATCGAAGTATTTCGACCACAAGACCACCCTGCATTTCAAAGACGAGAACATCGGCTGGATTAAGGAGGGCATGGATTTCATCAACGATGCCAAAACGCCCGAGCGGGTGCTGGCCATCCGCAACCGGAACAGCCTGGAGGCCGACAATGCCCTGCAGCAAGAGCGTACCATCCTGTACCGCAAACAGGTGCAGATTGACAACCGGAACCTGCGCAACCGCTATGAGTACCGTTTCGACGGCATCCACGACATCATGCGGTTCCACATCCAGCAGTACACGCGCAAGATGGACGACCCTACCCTGCTGGTCGATACACTCACGGAGAATGGCACATTGGAGTCGGTGCCCACCTTGCGGGTCTATATCATCCACATCGTGTTGCAGTTCATCCACGAAGAGGAGACCGAATACCGCGGTTTCCGCATCACCGCCACCCGCGACGGCATTGTGGCGTGTGAAGAGATGAAATAAATCCGCTTGCGATTTTTTTGTATTTTCGCGGCCTATTTTTGAAAAATCAACATCCCGAAAATATGAAAAAGCTATCCTTTATCACCTTGTGCCTCTGCTGTTTCAGCCTGTTGTGCGCACAACCCGTCAGTAAAAACGGCGGTCTCTCCGCTGACCAAATCAAGACTCTGCAAAACTCTTACAAGGCCACCGGCGCCGACAAGGCGCTCCGCAATGCCATCGTTACAAATGACATCAACAAGCTAGCGAAGAACTTCGACAACCGCACCGCTTTTGATGCGCACTTCTCCAACGAGGTGCCCTCCAAGGCCATCACCGACCAGGAGTCATCGGGCCGCTGCTGGATGTTCACCGGCATGAATGTGCTGCGCTCCAAGGCCATCAAACAATACGACCTGCCTTCCGATTTCCAGTTCTCCCAGTGCTACACCTTCTTCTGGGATCAGCTGGAAAAGTCTAACCTCTTCCTGCAGTCCATCTTGGACACCCGCGCCAAGTCCATGGAAGACGAGACCGTGAAATGGCTGTTCCAAAACCCCCTGAGCGACGGTGGCCAGTTCACCGGTGTGGCCAACCTCATCACCAAATACGGCATCATGCCCAAGGACGCCATGCCTGAGACCTACAACAGCAACAACACCTCGCGCATTTCCTCTCTTATCAAGCTGAAACTCCGCGAGGATGCACTGGAGTTGCGCGACATGGCCAACAACAAGAGCACTACCGAGAAAATGCTGCAAGACAAGAAGATGGAGATGCTGCAGACCATCTATCGCATGTTGGTATTCGCGTATGGCGAACCGCCTGCGGAGTTCACTTGGACCCAGCGCAACGCCAAAGGCGAAGTGGTGAGCACCGAAACATACACCCCGAAAAGCTTCGCCCAGAAGTTTGCCAATGTGGATTTCAACACTTTCTACATGGTGATGAACGACCCGACCCGCGAATATTACAAGGTTTACGAAATTGAATACGACCGCCATGTTTACGATGGACATAACTGGAGATTCCTCAACCTGCCCATGAACGAAATTGCCGACATGGCCATCGCTTCCATCATGGACAGCACCAACATGTACTTCTCCTGCGATGTGGGCAAGTTCCTCGACCGCGACAAAGGCTACCTGGATGTCAACAACTACGACTACGGTTCCCTGTTCGGCACCACGTTCAACATGGACAAAAAACAGCGCATCGCCTCATACGCCAGCATGTCGTCGCACGCCATGACCCTCTGCGCCGTGGATCTCGACAAGGACGGCAAGCCGCTGAAATGGATGGTGGAGAACAGCTGGGGCTCCAAATACGGCCACAACGGCTTCCTCATCATGACCAACGAATGGTTCAACGAGTACATGTTCCGTCTGGTGGTGGAATCCAAGTACATCCCCGCCCAGACGCTTAAACTTTTCGACCAGGAACCTATCATGTTACCCGCTTGGGATCCGTTGTTTGCACCGGAGGAATAAAAGAGATATACGATTATAGATTATAGATTATCGATTAGAGAGAAGAGTAAAGAGAATAAATTCATACGAAATGAAAAAGATACTGACTACCATTCTGATTTGTACATTTGCGATGGCCGGTTTCGCGCAGAAGGCCGATGATATTTGCGGTATTTTCCACTCCGTGGATCCGTTCTCCAAAGAGGGATCGCAATGCGAGATTTACAAGGCTGCCGATGGCACGTACGAGGCCAAGGTGGTTTGGGTGGAGAACCCGAAAAAGAAACCGCAACTGGGATTGGTTTTCATGACCAAACTGGTTTATGATGCCGAAGCGAAAGAATACAAGAAGGGCAAACTGAAATATCCCGGCAAGCCCGGCACTTATAGCACTTACATCCGTATGTCGGCAGACAAGAACACCTTACACATGCGCGGCTACCTCGGCGCCTCATTCCTCGGCAAAACCGTGGACTGGCACAGGGAAAGCAAAGTGAGGGTGCAGAAGTAAGTGCACCCTACCCTTCAAATATTCAGATACCAAGTGATTACAATGCCCTCAGCACCAACACGGTTCTTGAGGGCATATATATTTTCAGGCAACGCCTTCCCGACGTATCCATTGCGTGATACTCCATCGTTTCATCCACATTTCCAAAACCATTGAAATCGGGCGAATCGCTGTTCAACACAATGCTATATTTGGACTTGTCACAGGGAATCTCATAATCTTCCACCGACTGGAACGGATGGAAGTTATAGACAAACAGGCACTCGCCTCTGCGATAAGCCAATATTTTGGCGTCATTATCCTCCCACACCTTCTCCGGCAGGAAATCCAAAAGATGTTCTTTCTCCACCAGATGGATCATGGCCTCGTCAAAGCGGTTGAGGCCGGCATATTGAAGCAGGTTGTCATCAGCCAGATTCCACTGTCGGCGGGCATACTGGCACGACCAGCCGTTGCCTTCGCGGGGAAAGTCAATCCATTCGGGATGGCCGAACTCATTGCCCATGAAGTTGAGATAGCCTCCGGAGGCCAGCGTGAGCGTCACCAGACGGATCATCTTGTGCAAGGCCACACCCCGCGCCACATCCAAATCGGGTGTCAACACCGACATATTGGTGTACATCTTGCTATCCACCATCCTGAAAATCAAAGTCTTGTCCCCCACCATCGCCTGATCGTGGCACTCCACATAGCTGATGGTCTGCTCCTCGTTGCGCTTGTCGGTCATGCGGAAATAGATGTCACCCATGCCCCACTGCTCATCAGAGAGCTTCTTGAGCGTCTTCACCCAATAGTCCGCGATGCCCATGGACATGCGATAATCAAAGCCGATTCCACCTTTTTGGGTTGGGAAAGCCATGCCGGGCATACCGCTCACATCCTCGGCAATAGTGAAGGCCTTCGGATTCACGGCACGCACCAGGTTATTTGCCAGCGTCAAATAGGTAACCGCATCTTCATCCACATTGTCGTCAAAATACTGGGCATAGTCCACAAAATCCACGCCCAAACCATGGTTCCAGTAGCACATGCTGGTCACGCCATCAAAGCGGAAACCATCGAAATGGAATTCCTGCAGCCAGTATTTCAAGTTGGAAAGCAAATACAGAATCGTTTCTGTCTTGCCGTAATCAAAACAGCGGGAGTCCCACACTGGATGCTGTCCCTTTTCTCCATGATGAAAATAGAGATGGTCGGATCCGTCGAACTGGCTAAGGCCCTCTTTCACATTGGAAACGGAGTGCGAGTGTACGACATCGAGAATCACGGAGATGCCCATCTCATGCGCCGCGTCAATCAGCTCTTTCAGTTCCTCCGGCGTGCCGAAGCGGGACGATGGCGCAAAGAAATTGGAGACCTGATAGCCGAAGGAGCCGTAATAGGGATGCTCCTGGATGGCCATCATCTGAATCGTGTTGTAACCCAACTTCTTGATACGCGGCAAAACAGTCTCTTTAAATTCCCAATAGGTTGAAATTTTCGCTTCTTGGGAAGACATGCCGATATGTGCCTCATACACCAACGGATGATCAGGCTTGCCGGGATCTGCATTTTTCCACACATACGGCTCGGGCTCCCACACCTGCGCGCAGAACACCTTGGTGGTCTCGTCCTGCACCACGCGCGTGGCGTATGCAGGCAGGCGCTCGTCGGCGCCGCCGTGCCACACCATCCAGAGCTTGTAGAGCATCTCGTGTTTCAGCGCAAAATAGGGCAGCTCAATCTCCCAGTCGCCGTTGCCGATAGGATGCAGGGCAAACTCAGGTTTTATCTCCCAACGGGAGAAATCTCCATAGATGTACAACTCTTTGGCATTGGGGGCCTTCTCGCGGAACACCCAGCCGTTCGGGGTTTTGTGCAGTCCGTAATAGAGATGCGCGTTGGCCACATCTGCCAGCGAGCGTTTACCATCCGTAAACTCCAGTTCACGGAGCACGGCGCGTTCGTGGCGCTTTTGCAGCACCGCCGCGTAGGGCTTCAGGTAAGGGTCCACCTTGACCAGTTCGGGAAGTTCTTTTACAGCCATTATTTATCCGAAAAAATAAAGTTTCTGTCCACATTCCACTCCGCCAGCATCTCTCTGAGCTGCTTGATCTGCTTCTTGTCGCTGATGGCGGGGCGATTGATTTTCAGGTGGCGCGTAATCAACATCTTGCCGCCAACCTGTTTATGTTCAATGATCACGTATCCAAAATCATACGATTTCTCAAAAGCGAAATCCTTCGTCACCCAGTGTGCTCCGGCGGGCAGTGTCACCGTATAGGAGTAGCACTCGTCAGTGGGCGTCACGGCCACGGGATGGGTGCGGTTGGGAGAGATAGAGGCCGCGCGCAGGCTGCAGCCGTAGGGGCCGTCCGAGATGCGCACCTGGCCATAGCCGTTGCTGAGTTTCTCCGCCTTCGCATTCACAGCCGTGCCAGAAGTCAGGTACGTGCGTGCGCGCGGCGAGTTGACCTCCGAAGAACGCACCGTGCAATCGGTCTTGTACCCACCGCCATCGGCAGAAACCGCGAAATCGGCTTCCATCACGATCTTGATGGGCTGCACGCTCCAATCGGCCACCTCGTCGGTAAAAGCAATGAACTTGTCGCCTAGCTTACGAGCGTCGAGGGCCACCTTTCCGGCATCCACCGCCGACACATAGCAGGGTTTGCCCTCCACCATCACTCTGACGGCACTCTCAGGATCGGTAAGCAGACTATTGTAACACACGCCAATAACTGCCCGGAAGCCAGCCTCCTGCAACATGGCCTGCAACAGCAGGTTTTTCTCGAAGCTATTGCCACAATTGGTGTTCCATACCGTGGCCGGCGAGGCCACCAGATAGTTCATGTAGCGCAGCGGCACCTTGTTCTCGCGGATGTTGGTCCGCACGTAGTCGCGGATGGCCAGCACTTGCTCCATGGCCGGTTTGGATGCATCCACCAACTCGCTGACCGCCGGAGCGAACGGCTTCTCGCGGCTCACCAGGGCATTCTGCATAGACATGCGCATCAAGAACTCGCTAGGACTACTAAGGGTAGTGAATTGAATATACGGAAGATAATTCTCCGGAAGATAGGATTCGGAGGTATTAGGGATAAGATTGTAGAACACCCACGATTTTCCTGATCCTCCATCAATCTCGGATTCCTCTTTCTGTCCGCCTCTGGCATTCAAAATGGTATAAAGATGCCTTCCCTCCGGGATAGCAACTGTCACTTTATATTGTTCAATCGGTTCATTCTCATATAAATTCACCCGCTCCATCAACTCTTTCATAAACGGCTGCTCGGTATGGATGGTATAGTCAAGCACAATCGTGGCCTCATATTCCAGCGCCGTGTGCGTCACCACCATTTCGCGGATTCCGTTGAATCGCTGGCAGTTCTCGCAGGCGTAAGGCAGACTGGGATTGAACGCATTGGCAGGTGTCTGCACCTTGCAGCCATCTTTGCGGATAGTATAGGCCTCATTGATGGTAAGCGTCTGATATTCCGGATTGTACCAGATAAAAGTTTCGCCGTATGTATCAAAAGCCGACTTCGAGAAGAGCTGCAACTCTTTCCGGAAATGATAATCCATACTCCCGTCCGCGTTCAGCGTATAGGATTTGGAAATCAGATGATAAGTGGCATCGTACTTGGGACCGGCGAAGACAGCCATGCCGATGACGAGGAGATACGTGAGGAATGTAATTCTTTTCATACTATGGGTAAATGGGGTAAAAGAGGTAAAGGGGGTGAATGAGGTTTATGGGGTGAATGAGGGGAATGGGGAATTTGGAATTTGGAATGGGGAATTATTAATTGAGAATTGGGATTTGAACTATGAGCTATGAACTATGAGCTATGAACTTTGGATTTCGATAATCGCTTAATCGATAATCGATTATCGCATAAGAATTACGGGGGTGTCCATGAAGAATTGTTGGTTTTGGACGGCTTGGCGGAAGGCGGGCCAATCGGCGGCCTCATACACGCGCTTGCCGAGGCGAATGTTTTCCTTGAATTCAATTTTGGAGTTTTCAAGTTTGTAGTTGCCTTGGAAAGACACCACTTCGCCCTGCAAGTTCCGGTCGTTGGGCACTTGGGCAGAGGTGTAGCCCGTGGGCACGGTCATGGTCTCCGAAATCTGCACCAGCCGTGAACATCTGTCCTTGAAGGGATAGTCACGTTTCTCCTGCGACACATCATAGCGCAGGTGCGGCATCGTGAACTTGTAAAAGCCCTTGGCCAGAAACGGCGTGACGACCAGTTCTTTGTCACTCACCGTAGCATAGTTAGGGATAGCAAACTTGTATGTGATTTTTACCGGATGTTCCAGATAGGTATCCTCATCGGTGTGCTTTACCGATTTCAATTTGGCGTTAGGATAGAGACTGTAGAGCTGGTATTCGAGATTGTCTTGCCACTCCAAGCGGTTTCCGTGGAAGACGCCACGCACGGAGCGGTCGGACTGTCCTTCGGCGGTAATGGTCACCGTGCCAGTGAGCGTCCCTTTCTTATTCACTTTGGTTTTGGCCTCCATGCGGATGTAGTGGTTCTCGGCCCTGGACACGGGGGTAAGACCAAGTTTCGCGCCCTGGGGCAGGCCCATGAGATAGTTCTGTTGCTGTTCTGCGCTGGACCAGAGCTCGCGCACGCCGGGCACCCAGGTGGGATCCAGCAGCTGGTAGTTGCCATTGCGCCGCTGCACCACTGTGACGCAGTGGTTGAACTGGTCGGCGGGGATATCATCGATGCGCTCGCCCGCCATGGTCATGGCCGCGTAGGCCTTGAAGCCGGCAGCACGCAACATGGCAATCAACATGCCAGCCTTGTCCTTGCACACGCCGCAGCGGTCGGTGTAGTTCATCTCGCACTTATGCAGTATGAAGCCCTCGCCCTCCCCCATCGAGATGCCAGAGTAGCGCATATTGTCGGCCACCCAGTGCGTCAGGATGGAGATACTGTCGTTTTCGGTCTTGGCCTTCTTCAGCAATTCGTTCACTTTCTGCTTTACCTCATCGGTGGGCACGAAGCTGCCGTAGTCCTCGTTCACGCCGTAAAACCAAGTGGATTTAGCTTCCCAGTTTTGTGCAGTGGAGAGCAGCAATTTGGTCTGGATATCGTTGTTGGCCAATGTATTGGCAGGTACGCTGATGGGAAAATAGTTTTTCTGAGTGAAGGTATAGATAGTGCGATTGGCATCCTCACGGGTATCCACTTTCAGGGTGCCGTGATAAACAGCGTAGCGCAGGTTCTTGGCGGTAAGCACGCTCACGCGGTACACCTTCTCCATCACGGGCTGGTCGCTCCAAAAGGGCACAATGTCGTAGAAGTGGCCGCGCATCGGCGGGATGTACTTCGCATCGGGGTCGTCGCCTTGGAGCAAGGCATAGGTGAAGCCTTTTTTGTAGGTGGTCACCTCCACGGCATCGCCGGGATCAAGGCGGCCGATGGCTACCATCTTCTGGCGCGCGCCCCAGTAGATCATGTATGCCGGTGCGGGATAGTCGAGCACCGGAGCATCGAGCGTGTCCACATCGCCATTTTTGCGGTACACGACCACCGAGCGGATCTCGACGTAGGCAGACAGCGGGTCGTAGTCCATCTTCACGGTGTTGAAGTCACGCCCACCGGCCAGCGTGAGGATCTTGTAGAGCTTGTGGCCATACACATGGCTGAGGCCGCTCTCCTCCATTTGCACATCGGTGCTGTCGAAAACGGTCACGATGTCATAGTCGTTGAACTGTGCGTCCTTCACGGCAGCGAGTCTCTCCTGTGAAGTCTGGGCACTCGCCGCGCCGAAAAGCAGGAGTAAGGCGAAAAAAGATAGTATAAGAGGTTTTTGGTGCATGTTTAAGATATTGTATTGAAGTTGCAAAGGTAAGAAAATTTCAATTTGGCAAGAAATGCGTGATTCACTCGCGGCTTATTTATTAAGAAACGTTTGATTATCTTATAAAATTTGCAAAAACACACATTTACATTTAACAATTAATTATCAAATTTTCATATTGGAAATTTTCAACAAATTGATTATCAATACAAAATAAAAAAAAATGAAAAATAGCAACAACTATAGGAATGATATTGTATCTTTGCGGCATCCATTAAAAAACAAGAATTATGGAAAAGAAGAACCCCATTGAAGAAGCACGCCGATATGTGGCCAACGCGGAAGAAATCATTAAGAAGTCCACGTATGACCCTGTAACAAAACTTTACAAAGACAAAAAGTACATCCGCATTGCGGGAGACACCTTGTGGAAGGGCTGCCTGATCGCCCTTGATGCAGTGCTGCAAATACGCAAAGGCAAAGGTCGCCCGTCAATCGAGAAATACAAGGAGGCAGCTGGCAAGCGTGACCGCACGTTGCTGAAATTCGTGAATGCAGGTTATGAAACCATGCACCTTGTCATGGGATATGATGGCAGCAAAGTGAAAAAAGTCTGTGACGCCGGTTTCGAAGTCGCCAACGATATCATAGACCTATGTGCTATACTATACCCAAAGCAAATGTCGGCTTAATTATTTGAAACGAATCGCAGTGCCATAAACCAGCACTTCGGCCGCTTGGGCCACAATGGCAGATGTGGCATAACGGACTCCGACAATGGCGTCCGCGTGCATTTCCTCCGCTTGGGCAATCATGCGGTCTGTGGCCATTTTGCGCGCCTTGTCCATCATTTGAGTGTATGACCTAAGTTCGCCACCCACAATGTTTTTCAAAGACTGACCCAAATCGCTGAACACATTCTTGGATTGGATCGTGCTGCCTGTTACGGCGCCCAACACTTCATAGTCTATGCCGGGCAAATTCTCTACTGTGAAGATTTTCATATTTGTGAATTTTATTGTTTGTACTTGTGAATAAATAGCCAGAAAACTAGATTATATCCTTCTCATCAATCAGATTGTTCAAAATCGCATACACCGTGAGGGCGGCAACGGACTTGATACCCGTTTTCTTTACGATGTTCTTGCGGTGCGTGATGACCGTGTGCACCGAAATGCTGAGTTCGTCGGCTATCTCGCTGTTTTTCTTGCCCTTGGCCATGCACACCAGTACCTCTTTCTCGCGGTCGGAGAGCTGGGCGGAGTCCGCGTCGTCTTCTTTCGAGTCGCGGGCCTCCAGCACCATGTTCAGGGTGGATTTGATGCGGTGGGCATCGTCAGTGATTTCAATCACGCCGTGGTACTGCTTCAGCTGCTGGGCATCGAAAAACGCCGAAGCGAGGGCCACAATCTTCATGTTGGGCAGGTCCTCGAACAGATGGCGCACCATCATCCGCTTGGAGTAATCCATCATCACCGGATTGATAATCAGCAGGTCGGGATTGACCACATGCAGGCGCGCCGCGAGGGTCTGAACATCATTGGTTTTCAGCACCACATCATAGTCCGCCAACTCCTTCATGATGACAGACATGCCCGTGAGTATGATGGGTGATGGATCGGCTATTGCAATTCTATAGTTTTTCATCATCCATCAAGATTTTAATGTACGGTAACAGTATCTTCTCCTCGATAATGGCATGTTTTTCAATGTCATCCGAAAGGGAAAAAATATTATTCAGCATGTTGATGCGCTCGCGCTGCGACACATCCTCGGGTACATACTTGACCAGCAGACTGGTGAAATCGCGCAGCTTGTCTTCGATGTTGTTGTGCTGCTTCTCGAACTGCCATACTTTGGATGCCTCTTTTGCGGTAGCCGTGTGCTTGAGCAAGTTCTGCACGAAGGGGAACACATGTTTCTCCTCATATTTGAAATGATTTTCCACTTCTTTCTTGTATTCCTCAAAGAACATGGTGATGGAGGTCCTGTATTTCACATTCCAGTCCTGCACTACGCCACGCAAGTGGTTTTCAATGTGAGGAAACGAATACTCCAGATAGTCTTTATGGGAAGCCTTCAGGTAATCGACAATCTCCTCGATAGGACATTGTCTGAGGTCATCTACATCGGGCACGAAGTCGGGGCGCACATAGACATTGAACACGAGCAACAGCAGCGGGAGCGACACATGGTTCTCCTCACACACCTGCCCCACGGTCTTCTCGCCGAATCCCAACGGGACACCGAGTCGCGGCAACAGGTTGATGAGGTGGTTATGGTGCGACAGCACATCGGCCATCTTGGCGTTGGCGGTCACGAAGGAGAAAGAGGGAGAGGATTGCATAAAAGGGTGAAGGGGGTTAAAGGGGTTAATGGGGTGAATGAGGTGAATGAGGTTAATGGGGTGAATAATTCCCCTTCTATTTTAGAAGGGGTGGCCGTAGGCCAGGGTAGTAATATGAAGAGGGTTAAAGAGGTAAAGGTGTTAAAAGAGGAATAGTTCGTCAAAAATTTTAAAGTTTTGCAGGTGCAAAAATACTTAAAAAATACATTTGCAACATGAATCGGAACTTGATGTTTTGAATTATTTTCATACCTTGTCAACATCCCCTATTTTTTTATATTTTTGCACTTTAATTTATAAGCATTTTTCATCACTAATCATAATCAAAATGAAAAGCACCCGAAACCTCATTCTTTCGTTTTTTCTGTTAATCGTATGCACCTGCCTCACCGCACAGGAATCGCCAGTGAAATGGACCTTCAAGAGCGTCAAAATCAACGATTCTGTGGCGGAACTGCAGTTCAAGGCGGACATCAAGAAAGACTGGCACCTGTATGCCCAGTCGCACAACAACGGCGTAGAGTTGCCGTTAGTCTTCTCTTTCGACAAGAACGAGCACTACAAACGTATCGGCAAAGTCAGCGAGCCCAAGCCGACAGAAGAGAACGATGAGATTTTCGGATTGTCCAAGTATTTTACCAACAGTGTGACTTTCAAGCAACGCGTACAAATTCTTGACAATCAGCCCTTCACAATCAAAGGAAAAGTCGAAGGACAAGCCTGCATAGAGGGACGATGCACGCAAGCAGACAGCAAGTTTGCGTTCGACATCAAGGGGTTTGACAAGGTGGTAATGAGTAATGACAATGGCCTTGACAATGACGATGAACAAAATGGTGATACCATAACGGGGAATAGTGCCACCACGGCACAGATTACTCCGGCGAAAGACACACCGGCAGAGAACAATGTCGAGAAAGAGGAGTCTTTGTGGAAATACTTCCTCGGCGCCGTGCTAGGCGGACTGGTGGGCCTGCTGATGCCCTGCGTGTTCCCGATGATCCCGATGACGGTCTCCTTCTTCTCCAAGGAAGGTCACAAGGGCAAACGCGACGCCCTGCTTTACGGTTTCTTCATTGTCTTGATATTCCTCGTCTTCGGACTTGTCCTGTCGGCCATCTTCGGAGCCGACCTGGGCAACATCATGAGCACGCACTGGATCCCGAACCTGCTGTTTGCGGTCATCTTCCTGATATTTGCCTTCTCTTTGTTGGGTTATTTTGAGATCACGCTGCCCAGCTCTTGGGTCAACGGTTCCGCCAAGCGCCAGCGCCAAGGCGGCATCGCCGGCATCTTCTTCATGGCTTTGACCTTGGTGTTGGTATCCTTCTCGTGCACGCTGCCTATCGCGGGCGCGGTGGCCCTGAACGCCGCCGGCGGCTCTTTCCTGAAACCCATCATCGGCATGTTGGGATTCTCGTTGGGCATCGCCGTGCCGTTCACCCTGTTCGCACTGTTCCCCGGACTCTTGAAGAAACTTCCGAAATCAGGCGGCTGGATGAACACGCTGAAGGTCATCCTGGCTTTCGTGGAGTTGGCCTTCGCGCTGAAATTCATCAACGTACCCGACCAAACGTACCACTGGGGCATCCTCGACCGCGAGGTGTATCTCGCCTTCTGGATCGTGCTGTTCTCCCTGCTGGGTCTGTACCTGTTGGGCAAAATCCGCTTCCCGCTCGACGATGAATATCCGGTGCAGAAGAGCTGGTTCCGCTTTACCCTCGCCGTGTTCGTCTTCACCTTTGTAGTCTATATGATTCCGGGCATGTTCGGTGCGCCGTTGAAGGCCATCTCCGGCTGGCTGCCGCCGATGACCACCCAAGACTTTGACATTTCCGCCATCGTGCGCAACGAGAGCGGCAACGGTGGTGGCAATGCCAGCACGTACCAGTGGGCCGAGGAGCCAATGTACGCCGACAAGCTGGAGATTCCGTTCGGTATCAAGGGCTACTTCGACTATGACCAGGCATTGCGCGTGGCCAAGAAAGAGGGCAAGCCTGTATTTTTGGACTTCACCGGTCACGGTTGCACCAACTGCCGCAATGTGGAAAATGCCGTCTGGATTGACCCGGAGGTGCGCCGCATCTTCGCCGAGGAGGTTATCGTGTGTACCATGTACGCCGACGACAAGGTCATTCCACTGCCCGATGAAGAAAAGGGCAAGTTGAAAGACGCCGACGGCGACCCCATCACCATGCTGGGCGCGAAGAACCGCTATATTGAGCAAACTCGCTATCACGAAAACTCCCAGCCCTGCTACTTCATCGTGGATCCCGATGGCAACATCCTGTCCGGCCCCACCTACTACGAGCGCGACAAGGACAACTACATCAAATTTTTGCGAGAAGGAATTGACAAATTTAATTCAGAATTGAGAATTGAGAATTGAAAATTAGAATTCTGAACCCTGTTCACTGATTACTATTCACTATGAAATGGTATAAGCTCATCTTGTTCAGCCTGGTCAGCGGCCTGCTACTGACGTTCTCCTGGTATCCCCACGGGCTGCCGTTTCTCATCTTCTTCGCGCTAATCCCGATGTTCCTGATGAGCGACCATCTGCTGGAGAAAGGTAGCAAGGTGGCTTTCTGGAAAGGGTTGATCTTCTCTTATCCAGGATTTGTGTTGTGGAATGCCCTTACGACATACTGGATTTGCAACACCACAGTACCAGGCGGTATTGCCGCCAGCGTGCTGAACGCGCTGCTGATGTCCATGGTGTTCGGCTTGTGGCATTGCTGCCGCAAATACACCCAACATAGCTGGATACATCCTGTGCTGTTCGCAGCCTTCTGGATTTCCTTTGAACACTTGCATCTCAACTGGGATCTCACCTGGCCATGGCTCAACTTAGGCAATGCGTTCGCGGTGTGTCCGCACTGGGTACAGTGGTACTCTGTTACCGGTGCCTTGGGCGGAACGCTCTGGATCATCGTGCTCAACTTCCTCATGTACCACATACTGGTACATCAGCGCATATACAAGACCCGTGCATGGGGCTTGGCTGCCGCCTTTCTGGGCTGCCTCATCATCCCGATAATCTGGTCGGCTTGTCTTTACAAGTCCACTTTGAAAAACATTGACAAAAGCACGCCGATCGAGGCCGTGGTGGTACAACCCAACACCGAAGTGTGGGAAGAGGAGTACAGTTTGACCAATACGGAAGAGGCACAGCGCATTCTGGATGTTGCGGGACTGCACCTCAACGATAAGACCAATCTGGTGGTGTGCCCCGAATCCAGCATCGCGCACAGTATCTATCTAAAAGCAATACAAACAGGTGAATATCCCAGAACGTCACCCAGCTATGCTTGTTTCCCACTTCTGGATTCTGCCATCGCCCTGCGCCCCAACCTGAATTTCATCCTGGGGCTGTCCACGTACGATGTTTATGACCATAAAGCCACCATCACAGCAAAGCAGATGGATGCCATTCATTATCTGGACTTTTACAACACGGCGGTTTTCTACAACAAAAACAAATACAGCGGGCATTACCACAAAAGTCGGCTCGTCCCTGGCGTGGAGGCATTGCCTTTCCCGAAGATATTTGGGTTCCTCGGCGACATGCTGGTCAATTTGGGTGGGGTAAGCAGTTCCTTGGCCAAGGACGACTGTCAGCGAACTTTCGCCTTTGATGCAGACGGCAAGCCTTTGAAAGTGGGCACGGCTATTTGCTACGAATCCATCTATGGCGAACTGGTCGGAAGATTTGTCCGCAACGGGGCCAACGTGCTGACTGTCATCACCAACGATTCCTGGTGGAAGGATACACCGGGGCACAAGCAGCACTTCGAGATGGCACGCTTGCGGGCTGTGGAGACGCACCGCTATGTGTTGCGCGCCGCCAACGGAGGATTCTCCGGAGTCATCAACCCGGCAGGCGATGTGGAGCAAAAAACCAAGTATGAAGAACGCACGGCGCTCCACGCCACCGTCTATGCGCAAAACGACATAACCTTCTACGCCAAGCATGGCGACTACCTGGCGGTCATCGCCATAATTTTGACCGCCGCAGGATTGTTTTACGCCATCATCTGTGGTTTGCTTTCCATCAAAAACAAACGAAATAACAGCATCGCATGAAAAAAATAATACTCGCCTCAAGTTGTCTTCTGCTTTCCCTTATCCTATGGATTGGAAACGGCATCGCCAAGCCTGTGGATACGTTGACGGCCAAAACCGTTGCCACGCATTTCTTGGCAAGCAGAAACACAGAGCCATCCAGGTCCGCCCAACAGGCGCGCATCGCCTATATCGGGCAATCCTTTGACGAGAGCAGCCAACGCTCTGTCCCATGCTATTACATCGTCAACCTGAATCAGGGCTTCGTCATTTTGAGCGCAGACAACCGCATCGAGCCTATTTTGGGATATTCCACGGAAGGAAACTTCAACGCCGACAATATCCCTGACAACATGCTTGCCTTTTTGGATGGGTATTCCGCCCAAATCAAATCATATCTTCATGAATCCTCATCTATGCCCAATGAGGCAACAGCAAAATGGGCATCCCTAATCAGAGACGAATACACGCCCAAAACCACAAAAGGGGCTGTCGTAGGGCCTCTATTGTCCACCATTTGGAACCAAGACAATCCATACAACGCTTATTGTCCCTCAGAAGCCAGTGGCCCGGGCGGCCACACCTATGCAGGCTGTGTGGCCACAGCCATGGCACAGATAATCCGTTACTGGGAATATCCCACACAAGGAACGGGAAGCCACAGTTATTATTCCAGTTATTCAGTGAACGTTAATGGGCAACTAACCGACTTCAATTACGGCCCTTTACAAGTCAACTTTGGCACACAATACTATTATAACAACATGCCCGATAAAATCACTTCATCAAACTACACCGAAGTGGCCAAGCTCACATACTATTGCGGAGTAAGTGTCAATATGAAGTACTCCCCCTATGCGAGCAGCGCGTACTCTTCAGACGTGCCGAGTGCATTGACACAATATTTTAAATACTCTCCCAGCTATGGTACATTGACGCCACAATACAAGAATAGGAGCAGTTATTCTGAAAGCAATTGGATTAATTTGCTAAAATCTGAATTAAACAATTGGAGACCAATACTTTATAGTGGATCAGGATCTGGTGGTGGCCATGCTTTTGTTTGCGACGGATATGACGACCAAGGGTATTTTCATTTCAATTGGGGCTGGAGTGGTAGCTACAACGGATATTTCATACTCACCGCTCTTACTCCTGGAACTCATAACTTCAACGATTACCAGGGTGCCGTTATTAATGTGCAAGGGCTTACACCTCTTATCAAGACAAACAGCAATCAATTATCATTTCTTTGCGCGGCTGGTAGCGTAAGTGAAGCTAAAAGTTTAGCCATCCATGGCATCTCCCTGACGAACAATATAGTCATTACTGCACCAGCGAATTTTGAAATCAGCAATGACGGAACCGCTTTCTCTTCTTCACTGAATGTGAGCAATACCACATCGAGTATCTATGTAAGGTACACACCCTCCTCACTGGGACTGGCTACAGACCATGGCACTTTGACAATGACTTCAGGCAGCACGACCAAAACCGTGGCTCTCAGTGGCCGAACTTATGTATTGGACTGCAATGCCCCACAAAACGTGCAGTACACCGCCGACAACAACGGGAACGTGCAGCTTTCCTGGGATGCGCCCACACAAGACATCCATTCCTATCGGTTTTCCATTGACTCCAGCTATAGTAATTCATGGGGTTTGGGAGCCAGCAATTATCTTCTTGCGCAACGCGCCTGCGACTCCGACCTTGTAGCTTACCATCAGAAAAGAGTGACGCAAGTGTCTTTCCGTATTCCTCCTGGTGTTGCTGCAAACAGTAGCGATAGGAAAATAGTCATCTATCAAGGTGGCTCCATCATCAACAATGCTTTGAATGAAGGCACGCTGATAAGAGAGCAATCAGTCAGCTCATTCTCTTCCGGTTGGAATACCGTAACACTGAACAATCCTGTCACCATTGATGCCCGTCAAGAGCTATGGTATGGTGTTCAATTCAGCACCACTTACACATACCCCGTGCCTGTGGGAACAAAGCCCGGTGTGGCAGGAAAAGGAGATCTGGTGAAAAAAGATGGGTCGTGGACATTATTAAGTTCATACAGTTACAGTGATCTCCATCGCAATATTCCCATCAAAATCACCATTCAGGACAGTCCATCATCTATCGCCAACTATACAATTGAGCGGAACGACAACATTGTCGGAACTGTCACCAACACTCAGTACAATAACCATGTCACCAATTCAGGAACATACACCTATAATGTCACTGCCAACTGGGACAACGGTTGTTCTGCCACATCTAACGATATCACTATCAATGTCATCACCGACTGCACCACTACCTACGGAGACACCTTAGTAAATGCGTGCGAAAGTTTCACATGGCACGATTCCACGTACACGGTAACACCGACAGTAACCCCGACCTTCACCATGGTTGGAGGGAACTCCGTCGGTTGCGACAGTGTAGTAGAATTGCACCTGACCATCAATCAAAAGCATTTCTTCTCTGAAGACGTCATAGTACCTCAAAGTAGCCTGCCATACAACTGGCACGGACATACTTTCTATACGGACACCGCTGCTTACGACTCACTGTTGACCACCGCGGGCTGCGACAGTGTCTTTTTCCTCACACTCACAGTTACGCCATTCAATCTTGTTCAGGACAATCCGATTGTCCTATGCCAGGGCGAAACGGAGAACTGGCGAGGACATCTGCTCTCACAGTCGGGTATCTATCGAGACACTGTTATTGCCAGCAACACTATCTATACTGTTGTCGTGACCGTCAATCCGAAGTACTTCTTTCAGGAGAATGCCACTGTTAACCAAGGCAGCCTGCCATACAACTGGCACGGACATACTTTCTATACGGACACCACTGCTTACGACTCACTGTTTACCACCGCGGGCTGCGACAGCGTCTTTTTCCTCACACTCACAGTCACGCCATTCAACATCGTCCAGGACAGCCCAATAGTCCTGTGCCAGGGCGAAACAGAAAACTGGCACGGACATCAGCTCTCGGAGTCGGGCACCTACCAAGACACTGTTTTTGCCGAAAACACCATCTACAGGGTTCTCGTGACCGTCAATCCAAAGTACTTCTTCCCGGAGAATGTTACGGTTAACCAAGGCAGCCTGCCCTACAACTGGCATGGGCACACATTCTATTCGGACATCACCGCCTACGACTCACTGCAAACGGTGGCGACGGGCTGTGATAGCGTGTTCTGCCTTACACTGACTGTTGTGCCGTACTCGGTTATTGCTGATGCCCCCATCGTATTCTGTGAGGGCGAAGCACAGACATGGCGCGGCCACCTACTTACCGAATCCCAGGAGTATAGAGACACTGTCAAGACGGAAAATACCTTATACACTGTGGTAGTCACCATAAACCCGACACAGTTCACAACATTGGACAGTACCGTGTGCGATTCCATCGTGTGGCGAGGGCAGACATACAGACAAAGCCAGACAATTGTGGACACATTAACCACAACCCATGACTGCGACAGTATCGTGACCTTGCATTTGACGGTAAACCCGAAATACTACATACCGGAAACGGCAACTGTCCCGCAAGCACAGCTCCCCTACCTTTGGCATGGTCGGTCTTTCATGAATAGCACTGTGGCATACGACTCACTGCAAACGGTGACCACAGGTTGCGACAGCGTGTTCTGCCTTACCCTGACCGTTATACCCTACTCCGTGATTACAGACAACCCTATAGTGTTCTGCGAGGGCGACACACACACATGGCGCGGGTTCCAACTTACCGAATCCCGGGAATACAGGGACACCGTTCCTGCTGAGAACACCATCTACACCATACAGGTTACCATTAAACCCTTACCCACATTCACTATCACTTTAGAGAAAAACAAAACTTTGTGTGCCCATGACACGCTGAGTCTTTCATCCTCATTGACCAATTCCAGCAGTAGTGATAGTGTTGTTTGGTCATGGTCTGGTCCCAACAACTTCGAATCTTCAACGAACAATCCTGTTGTCAGCAACAATGCGACACCCGATCATAATGGCGATTATTCTGTGATGGTTGCCGTCACACAAAATGGCTGTACCAAAGAAGATTCCGCCACCATGCATGTTACCGTAAATGCGCCGGCAACCGGAACGGTGACCGTATCAGGCAACACTGTCATCTGTCATGGTAACAGCACTACACTGACCGCTTCTGCCACAGGCAACACCGGAGACATGACCTATCAGTGGAGTTTCGGATTGAGTCCCATTTCAGACACTGAAGCGGTTGCCAGCCCGGCATTTTCCACCATATACACGGTAACTGCCACGGCAACAGTGGGCAATTGTACAGCGACTACCACAAAGCAGGTTGTAGCGTCCGTCAGATCTCTTCCCACTGTAACGATTGAAGGTGACGACACTATCTGTTCGGGCACTTCCGGCACGTTGACAGCATACCCGAACAATTCCCTGTATTCCTGGAGCTGGAGCAATGATGACACAACCCAGGCCATCACAGTCCACGAGCCAGGCATCTATAGCGTGACCGTTACGGATGGGTACGGCTGCCAGAATTCCACCTCTACAACGGTAACAGCATTGCCTTTGCCACCTGCACCCGAATGTTCAACCCTGCCCAACACAAGTTGCACATCCGACAATGGCAGTATTACAGTAACGAATCCAATCGGCCCCAGTTTCACCTACTCTATTGATAGCGAACATTTTCAGGACAGCACTACTTTCCAAAACTTGGCGGATGGATCGTATAATGTGACAGTGAAAAACAGTGACGGCTGTATAAACCTGACAACCGTTTCTGTGGATGCCATCGGAAACATTGTGAATGCGCAAGCCACGGCCAACACCCCCTGCGCCGGAGAAGACCTTACCTTGTTCGGCAGCACCAGCACTACAGATGTCACCTATTCGTGGGTTGGTCCCAATAACTTTGCATCAGACGAGCAGAATCCTGTGATTCCTAACGCAAGCAGTGAGATTGCTGGCAGCTACTACCTAACGGTAACACAGGCATCCACAAATTGTTCGAAGACTGTTCCTGTGACCGTGCAAGTGAATACGCCGAGTGTGACATTGGCTAGCATCTCTGACACAGCTGTTTGTGTCGGCGGTGACATTCTGCTGAATGTTGCGCTCAGCAGCGAGCCCACGGGTTCTGTGACATATCTTTGGACTTCCAACACTGGCTATTCTTCCACACAACAGAACAATACAATTCACAATGCCGAAACCGTGCATGCAGGTACATACGAAGTGGTGGCAACAGCAAGCCAAACGGTAAATGGCACCACTTGTACCGTTACGGACAGCAAGATGAAATCTGTTACGGTGAATCCGCTGCCCAACATCATCATCTCAGGCGAACATTCCGCTTGTAAAGGTGTACCTGCCACGTGGACTGCCTCCGGAGCCAACAGCTACCTGTGGTCCAACAACAGCACATCCAATCCAATACAGGTAAGTGAGGCTGGTACATACATTGTGGAAGGCACTGACACCAACGGTTGTGTAAATACGGCCACTAAGAGTTTGATCGTTAATGTACCTCAACCTGTAACCATCCAGCATACAACCTGTGAATCTTACGAATGGCATGATTCAACTTATACCACCTCAGGCATATACACATTTAGTCATCCAGATGCACAAGGTTGCACGCAGGTGGACACCCTTAAACTTACGATCAACTATGGTACCCACAACACAAGCGCAATTTCTTCATGTAATCAGTACACATGGGATGCGCCTTCGGGCACGACTTACACAACGGATTCAACAAGCGTTCTAATTGACCATTATAACAATGGCGTGAATTGTCCCAGTGCAGACACATTGACTGTGACGATTTATTCCACGAAATACACGGATCTGCACGTATCCATTTGCGAAAACGAATTGCCATACCACTATGTCAACGGACAAATTGACACTACATTTGATATTGGCACTCCTTCACTGTTAACTGTCCCCTATCCCCTGTCCTCTGTCAACGGTTGCGACAGCATCGTGACGTTGCACCTAACCTTCAAACAATCGGTGACCGAGCTTGTTGAAGCCACCGCGTGCGACAGTTACACCTGGAACGACAGCACCTACGCTGAGAGCGGCGTTTATTCTAAGATATTCACTGCTGCCAACGGCTGCGACAGTACCGTAACGTTGAATCTTACCATCAACCACTCGGTGACAGAACTTGTCGAAGCCACCGCTTGCGACAGCTACACTTGGAACGACAGCACCTACACAGAGAGTGGCATCTATTCCAATACATTCCTTGCTGCCAACGGCTGCGACAGCACCATTACGCTGCACCTCACCGTCAACTATGCAGTGACCGAGCTTGTTGAAGCCACCGCGTGCGACAGTTACACCTGGAACGACAGCACATACGCTGAGAGCGGCGTTTATTCTAAGATATTCACTGCTGCCAACGGCTGCGACAGTACCGTAACCCTGCACCTGGTCGTCAACCATGCCGTGAACACTGTGGCCGAGGCCGAGGCAGTGGAGGCATTCGTCTGGCACCGCGCAGGTGCGGCCGATACCACCATCACCTCATCGGGCACCTACACACACACGCATCCCGATAACAACGGCTGCACGCAGACCGACACGCTGCACCTCACCATCTATCACGCCACCAACACACAGATTGACACCTCTGCCTGCGAGGAGTTTCTCTGGCATCGACCGCTGGCGGGTGACACCATCATCACCAACTCCGGCACTTATATCGACAATTTTACTGACGTGCATGGTGCCGACTCCGTTGTAACCCTGGTGCTCACCATTTACTCCGCGGAACACACAGATCTGCTAGTATACATTTGTGAAAACGAGTTGCCATACCACTATGTCAACGGACAAATTGACACTACATTCCTAACGCTCAATTCTCAATTCTCAATTCTCAATTTTCAATTTTCCACTGCCAACGGTTGCGACAGCATCGTAACCTTGAACTTGACCGTCAACCCAACCTATGCTATAGACACCGCCGTCACAATCACCACCAACGACCTGCCCTATCACTTTGTCAGCGGCCAGATTGACACTACATTTGAAGTTGGCTCTCCCTCACTGTTAACTGTCCCCTATACCCTATCCACTGTCGATGGCTGCGATAGCACCGTAACCCTGCACCTCACCATAAACGTGGGCATTGAGAATCACACAGCAGAATTATTACGGGCGTTCCCCAACCCGACCACCGGCTATTTGACCGTCATTGGCAGCGAAGAGTTTACGCAATTGCAACTGTTTGACGCATACGGACGTAGGGTCGGCATTTATCCTGTGGAAGGCACACAAACCGAAATCGACCTTCATGGGCTGGCCTCCGGCGTCTATTTCCTCAAAGCCATGCGTGAGAAGCAGACTGCGGGTACGCTGAAGATTATCAAGAGCAAGGAGTAAAAGAGTAAAGGAGTAATAAAAAAAGGAGGCTCGAAAGCCTCCTTTTTTTTTCATCTATGTTTGTGGAAATTATTTCACGATGTAATCCACATACGCACCCGGGGTGTGTACATTCTCCATGGGGATGGAGCCTGTGGGCACCAATTCTTTGGTCTCCACAATCACCAGATCAGCAGCCGTGGCCATCATGGGGTTGAAGTTCTGGGTAGTGCCTTTGTAGATGCTGTTACCCATCTCGTCGCAAATGCTGGCGCCAATCAGGGCCACATCGGCATGCAAGGGCAATTCCAAAAGGTATTCTTCGCCGTTGACTTCAATTTTGCGTTTGCCTTCTTCCACCACGGTGCCCAGACCAGTTTTGGTTAGAACGCCGCCGAGGCCAGCGCCACCGCAACGGATACGCTCTGCTAATGTGCCTTGCGGAACGAATTCGATTTCAAGTTCCTTGTCGTTGAATTGTTGCACGGTGTCAGCGTTCGTGCCGATATGGGAAGCGATGAGTTTCTTCACTTGATGGTTGGAAATCAGCATACCGATGGCCTTGTTGGGATAAGCGGTATCGTTGCCAATAAGCGTAAGGTTCTTGACACCCTTCTTGGCAATGGCTTCCACGATTTTAACAGCGGTGCCGCAGCCTAAAAAGCCACCGAACATAATGGTCATTCCGTCCTGAATATGGGAAACGGCTTCTTCAACAGTGATTACTTTATTCATACCTATAAATTTTTAGATTTTAACTACGATAAAATTAGTTTGCAAAAATAAAAAAAAATTCATTGCTTTTTGTTATCTTTGCAGCCTAAAAAAACAACCCCTTATATGATTGCTGATTACATTTTTGAAACCGCCTGGGAAATTTGTAACAAAGTGGGCGGCATCCATACTGTTTTATCCACCAAAGCAGCCACAGTGGTGGAAAACCTGCACGACAATTATATTTGCATAGGTCCTGATTTATCCAAAGAACATAGTGATGACTTCATTGAAGACGTCAATTTATATAAAAACTGGCGGGAAGTGGTACAACGCGAAGGGCTGAAAGTCCGCATCGGACGCTGGCGCATTTGCGGTTCTCCCGTGGTTTTCCTGGTTGATTTCACCCCGTTTTTTGAAAAAAAGAACGAGATTCTGACCAAATTCTGGCTCAACTACAAGCTGGATTCCATCTCCGGACAGTGGGACTACATCGAGCCTGCACTGTTCGGCTACGCCGCCGGCCGCGTGATTGAGAGTTTCTACAACTTCCACTGCAACTCCATGGACCAAATCATCGCCCATTTCCACGAGTGGATGACAGGCACGGGCATTCTGTACCTGAAGACCAATACGCCGCAGATTGCCACCGTATTCACTACGCACGCCACCGTGCTGGGACGCTGCATCGCTGGCAACGGTCTGCCCCTGTATGGCAACATCCGCCAATATCAGCCGCAAGAGACCGCCAACCGTTTCGGCGTGCAATCCAAATACTCCCTAGAATCTCTTTCTGCACAGCACGCAGACACGTACACGACCGTGAGCGAGATCACCAACAAGGAGTGCGATGCATTTTTCTGCAAGCCGGCGGATGTCATCACCATCAATGGGTTTGAGGACGACTTCGTGCCCAAAGGCGAGGAATTCGACGCCAAGCGCGCCGCAGCCCGCAAGACGCTGCTTCACGTAGCCTCATCTCTAATGCAGCAAGAACTCCCGGAAGACGCCATGCTGGTCATCAACAGCGGACGCTTCGAGTTCAAAAACAAAGGCATTGACGTATTCATCAAGAGTTTGGCTAAGCTGTCGCAGCAGCAACCCGATCGCAAGATTGTGGCCTTCCTCACGGTGCCTGCCGGCAACAGCGGCAAGCGTGTGGAGCTGCTCGACCGCATGCAGCAACCCGTCGGCAACACGCCCATAACCAGCGACTACGCCACGCACGTGCTGCACGATCCCTATAACGACCCCATCATGAAAGCCCTGGCCGAAAACGGGCTCTCCAATAAACCCGAAGATAACGTCAAGGTGGTCTATGTGCCCGTCTATCTCGACGGCAACGACGGCATCTTCAACCTCAGCTATTACGACCTACTCATCGGCTTCGACCTCAGCGTGTTCCCATCCTATTACGAGCCATGGGGCTACACGCCGCTGGAAAGCATCGCATTCGGCGTGCCGACCGTCACCACCACATTGGCCGGCTTTGGCCTGTGGGTCCGCGACCAGTTCGGCGAGCAACAGAGTGTAACCGTCATCGAACGTACCGACGACAACGATGCCGAAGTGGTCGATAACATCGCCAAGGCCATCACCTTCTACAGCCAGTGCAACAAGCAGACCAAGGACAATCTCAACCAGACGGCCATGCAGATTGCCCAGAAGGCCTTGTGGACCAATCTTTACGAGAATTACAAGAAAGCGTACACCATCGCGCTGAGCAAGAGCGAGCTGCGCTTTGAACAATATCAGACCAAAACTGCCAACATCGGGCAAATTGTGGAGCACATCAGCGCCGAAGGTCCCGAATGGCACCGCATCGCCATCAAGTCCCATCTTCCGGAATCTTTGGAAAAGTTAGAGAAGCTGTCCGAGAACCTCTGGTGGAGCTGGAACTATGAAGCCCGCGAGTTGTTCGAGGAGATCGCCGGAGCCACCCTTTGGCGCGACTGTGCAGAGAATCCGGTGCATCTTATCCAAGTTCTGCCTTTGGAAAGAATCGATAACTTCGCCAACAACGAGGCCTATTTGAAGAAACTGGATAAGGTCTATAGCGACTTCCGCGCCTACATGGACACGCCCTGTACTCGTCCCGAGAAGAAAATCGCCTACTTTAGCATGGAGTTCGGCATCAGCAACGAGCTGAAGATTTTCTCCGGCGGTTTGGGCATGCTGGCCGGCGACTACTTGAAAGAAGCCTCCGACAGCAACGTCAACATGATCGGCATCGGTTTGTTGTACCGTTACGGTTACTTCACCCAGCAGATTTCCGCACACGGCGCGCAGGTAAACCTCTATCCGCCGCAAAGTTTCTCCAAACTGCCCATCACGCCACTGAAGGATGAAAACGGCGACTGGAAGAAGGTGAGTCTCGCCCTGCCCGGACGTACCCTGTATGCCCGCATCTGGCGTGTGGACGTGGGCCGGATCCCCTTGTATCTGATGGACACAGACTTTGACGAGAACTGGAACGAGGACCGCGGTGTCACCGCCACCCTCTACGGCGGCGATGTGGAAAACCGCTTGAAGCAAGAGATCCTGCTCGGCATCGGCGGTATGCGCATGCTGAACATACTGGGCGAGAAACCCACCCTGTTCCACCTCAACGAAGGCCACGCCGCCTTTCTGAGCTTGGAGCGCCTGTACCAAATCATGCAAGAGGAGCACGTGAACCTGTCCATGGCTACCGAGCTGGTGCGCGCTTCGTCGCTCTACACCACCCACACACCTGTGCCTGCAGGTCACGATGCCTTCCACGAGGACCTCATGCGCACCTATTTCGCACAGTATCCTGAGCGCTTCGACATTTCCTGGGAAACCTTCATGGGATTGGGCCGCAAGCGCGACAACTATGCCAACGACAAGTTCTCCATGAGCATTCTGGCTTGCCGCTTCTCGCAGGAGATCAACGGTGTGAGCCGCATTCACGGGCGCGTGTCGCGCGAGATGTTCGCCGACCTCTACGAAGGCCGTTTCGCCGAAGAGTCGCACATCGGCTATGTGACCAATGGCGTGCACTACCCCACCTGGGCGCACAAGAAGTGGCAACAGCTCCACGCAGAAGTGTTCGGCCCGGCATTTGCCGCCGACCGTTCCAATCCCCAACATTGGAACAAGATCAACAGCGTGTTTGACAGCAAGATATGGCAGCTCAAACAGGAACTCCGCAAGGAGATGTTCGATGCCATCAAGCCGATGCTGAACGACCAAATGCGCCGCCGCAACGAGTCGCCCGCGCTCATCGCACAAACGTTGAAAGCTATCCGCGACGACGTGCTCACCATCGGATTCGCACGCCGATTCGCCACTTATAAACGTGCTCATTTGCTGTTCACCAATGAAGAACGGCTCAAGGCGCTGCTCAGCAACCCCGAGCGTCCCGTGCAATTTGTGTTCGCCGGCAAGGCGCACCCGCACGACAAGGCCGGACAAGACCTCATCACCCGCATCATCGAGCTTGCACGCAAACCAGAGTTCGTGGGCAAAATCATCTTCGTGGAGAACTATGATATGATCCTGGCCAAGAAACTGGTCTCCGGTTGCGACGTGTGGCTCAACACACCTACGCGTCCGTTGGAGGCATCCGGAACCTCCGGCGAGAAAGCCGTGATGAACGGCGTGCTCAACTTCAGCGTCTTGGATGGCTGGTGGGCAGAGGGCTACGTGCCCGGCGCAGGCTGGGCCATCAAGGAGCAGATCACCTATCAGGACAACCGCCTGCAAGACGAGCTGGACGCCGCCACGCTCTACTCCACCATCGACGAGGAAATCGCTCCGGCGTTCTATGTCCGCGACAACCAAGGCATCCCGACCACGTGGGTAACCATGATGAAGAAATGCTTCTCCAAAATATCCCCGCATTTCACCATGAAACGGCAGTTGGACGACTATTACGACAAGTTCTATCATAAACTGGAGACCCGCCACACGCAACTGGTGGCCGACAACCTAAAGCCTGTGCGCACGCTGCTGCGCTGGAAAGAGAAAATACTGGCCAACTGGGGCAACCTCAAATGCGTGGAACTCAACTATCAGAACCGGATTAACAACACCTTCTATGTGGGCGAGAAGCTGGCCCTGACGCTGACCATCAAGAAAGGCTCGCTCTGCGCCGATGACCTGAAAGTGGAGATGCTGTTCACGGAGCAGAACGAGCAACACCGCACCATACTGCATGCCAAATACCCGCTTATTCCCGTTAAGGAGGAGGGCGACTCGCTGACTTACCAATTCGACATGGACGCCAAAGACGTGGGACTCTGGAACTGCGCCATCCGCATCATCCCGCAAAACTCCATGCTACCGCATGATTTGGACTTCAATCTGGTGAAATGGATGTAGGAGAGATTAGAGATGAGAGATGAGAGTTTAGAGTTTAGGGTTAAGAGATTACGGAATAGAGATGAGTGAAGTGGTGTTCAGGACAGTGATTTTGGCCAATGGGCAATTTCCTTGCAGTAACACTGCTTTGGAATGTCTGCGGCAGGCGGAGCAGATTATCTGCTGCGACGGGGCATTGGACAAGCTGGTGGCTGCCGGCTTCGAGCCCTCCGCCATTGTGGGCGATTTGGACTCTGTGCAAGCAGCAGATCTCCAACGTTGGAAAGACCGCGTTCATCCCGACAAGAGCGAGGAGTACAACGACTTACAGAAAGCCCTCAAATACTGCATTGCCAACGAACTGAACCATGTTACATTGCTCGGGTGCGGCGGCCTGCGCGAGGACCATTTCATCGCCAACTTCAGCATCATGGCCACCTACAGCGAGTATCTGGATATGAAGATGGTAACTGACTACGGCACCTTCATCGCCATACGACAGACCACCACCCTGCCCTCGTTCAAAGGACAACCGGTCTCGGTGTTCTGCAAAGACGAGCATCTTCCATTGACCTTCCACAATCTCAAGTATCCTGTGCACGAACGTTGCTTCCAGCATCTCTGGGAAGGCAGTCTGAACGAAGCATTGGACAATGAATTCACCATTGAACTGCACGGCGAAGGTGTGGTGGTGGTGTATTTAGGAAACAGCCAATAACAAACAATGATCTCTCATGGTAAAGAGTTTTTTCGATCAAAACAAGTACATTTTCTTTCTGCTGATTATTAGCACCGTTGCTTGTTTTGGCACGCTGATTTATGCCCCCATCTATGATTTTGCCAGCGAATTCTTCCCTGCCCGCTGGTTCATGATGAACTCCCTGGAAAATGGCGTGTGGCCTTTTTGGTGCCCCTATCGCTCGATGGGCATTCCGGCTCATGCCGATCCACAATCCTTCATTTTTTATCTTCCCTTCTGGTTGATGACATTGATGGGGCAATACAATCCCTATTTCTGGGGTGTGGAATTCATTTTCCATGTTTTTATGGCCGGCTGGGGATTTTATAAATTGGCCCAATGCTTCTCCAAACAGCAGATTGCCTGCTTCCTGATTGCCTGCTGCTACATGCTGTCGGGACCGTTCACCGGCAACGCCCAGCACTATTCCTGGATCATAGCCCTGGCATGGCTCCCTTGGGCATTGAATTACATGATCAGAATCTTTGAAACGCCCTCGCTCAAAAACGCCTTGTGCTTTGCCTTGGCGCTGTCGCTGATGTTCACTGGAGGTTATTCAGGTTTTTGCTTCATCTTGTTTTACTTTTTCATCGTGTTCGCTCTGACACATCTCATCCGAATGATCATTCAAAAAGAGGGCGAAAAACTGAAAAAATTGTGCCTGTTTTTGGTCCTTTCTGGAATTGCATTGGTACTGTTTTCTCTACCCTCATTGATTTCTTACCTGGAAACAACCCACTATGTTACCAGAGGTGATGGCCTGACATTCAAACAGGCTACGGCAGCAGCTTTTGTTCCCAAAGCATTGCTATCCCTGTTTTTCCCTTGGATGGCCAGCTACAGCCGCGAATGGATGGCGTTGGACATATCCATGAGGTCGATATTTGTGGGTCTTTTCACTGTATTCTTTTTTATCATTGGATTGTTTCAACGGAAAAACACCAATGTGTGGTTTTTCATAGGCTGGGGCATTCTGTGTTTGCTCTTGTCGTTTGGGAACCAGTTGCCTCTTTATAAATTGGCCTACAAAATGCCATTTATCAACATGTTACGAATCCAAACCATCTTCAGATGTTTTGTAGTGATCTCCATTTTGATTGTGGCAACAAAAGGTTGTGAATCCGTCTGTTTGAATTTCAGCCGGTACAGAATGTTTTTCATGGCATTCTTGCTGTCCCTTGGCGTGATGTACCTGATTGTGATGATCAGCCATTTTACCAAAGTGGATTTTCATCATTATAAAGATTATGAAAACAGCTTTTATTGGGGATTACAAGCGTTGTTTTATGTTGTGTTGATACTTGTTGTGGCAATTCTGCTATGGCGAAACACAAAACATGCCCAATCCATATTGGCCATCGGCTTGGTTCTGGATCTGGTAGTCATGACTTGGCTGTGTCTGACATCCACCGGCTTTCAGATATATCTCACCAATGCCCAATTTGCCCAAATCCTGAAGGCCGTGCCTCACGATTTTCCACTGCCCCAAGAGGTTACCTCTTCCGAAAGACTGAAACATGAGCTGGATTATGGCACCATGTATCAAAATTTAGGGTGTTTCGCCAAGAAAATCGAATGGGCAAGCCGGGATCCTTTCAAATTGAAGAATCATGAGGAGATGCTGCAGCCCTATTTTGAAAAGGATGAATTGCTATATCTGCCCAAAGCGGTCTTCTTCCCTGCTGAAATTGTGTATTCGGAAACCCCTTTGAGATTGTCTGTGGATACCGCATATTCTTCCGACTCAAGTTTGAAAGCTCACTATGAAACAGTTGCGGAAGTAGAATTCACTTCATTCAAACCGGGAGAGGCCAAACTGCATACCGTAACGGAAGAAACGCGTCCACTGGCACTTGCTCAAATGTATTACCCAGGATGGAAAGCCGTGATGGACAATGATATACCATTGCAAATACAGCAATTGAACACAGCCATGATTTCAGTCGATGTCCCGAAAGGAGAACATCATATAAGACTGTATTATGACCGCCGAGATTGCAAAATAGCATTTATCGTGGAGTGCGTTACGGTACTGATTTCCATTATTCTAATCGTGCTCTGCGCTGATAATAGATCAGCAACACGAGCGAGGAAACCACGTAGGAGACCGTATTGACCACACAGGCGCCGTCCACTTGCCATTTCGGGACCAGCCAGAACGACAAGGCCAGTGTAAAGAGAAGGCCTACCGCCGACTTGATGATGAGAATATTCAACTGGCGGATAGCAGAAAAATAGTGCCCAATCACATTGGAGAAAGCGATGGCCAATATGCCAGGTGCGAGTAACAGCACCACCTGTTTCACACTACCGAATTCCGGACCGAAGATAAACGAAAACAATGCTTTCGGCAATAACAGTATAACGCCCACGCATACAGCGGAGACCAACAGACTCGCCAAGGCCAGCGACATGGTTTCATCCCGTGACTGCTTCGTATCGCCCTGTTTGAGCACATTGGAAAACTGTACCGTGGAAATGCTACGACTCACAATCCAAATGGCTTCCGCGATGGTCACACCGATGGAAAATACGCCCACGGAACCTATGCCGATGAAAAAGTCAAGTACGTAATAGGTCAGTCGGTAGTTGAAAAACTGAAGCAGACTACTCAGCTCGGTTTTCCAGCCAAATGCCAGCATCTGGCGGTTGCAGGCACGATCATAGTCCCACTGCAATCGAATGCCCATCTTGCGTCGAAGAATCCGGCACACCAACAGCATCACGCACAGCGAAACAATTTGCCCGTAAAAATAGCAATAGTAACCCTGCTGCGGGAAAATGAAATGAAACAGCAGCATAAACAGCAACAGCGTTGCAGGCTGCAAGACCGTCATCAGGTTGTAATGCGCTATCTTCTGGTCCCCGACAAACAATGAATTGTGAAACGCGATGATGCCCATGAGCACAGAGGCGGCGAACACAAAGGGTGCGACAGACATGCGCCCTGCAAGCAGCAAGGCCGACGCTCCGACAGCGGAGACGAGAAACGACCACAAGTAGGCTGCAGTAGATAGTTTGGAGGTACCCAGTCTGGAAAAGAAATAGGAGACGCTGCTGCCGGTGAAGACATTGGCAAAAATGGAAATCAGTCCCAAATCAGCCACGAACAGAGCCACTGCCCCGCGACCGTCTGCCCCCCACAACTGGGTAGTGAGCACCACAACTGCAAAATTCAGCAAAAGAATCAATGATTTGCTGAAGATTGTGGCTAAAATATTGGTTTTCAGATTCAGGCTACTCATGTTGCAGGATAAAACGGACAAAGTCGGCTTCTATTGCCTTCCAGTGGTATTTTTGCTCGGCAAGGCGACGCGCATTGTCACACTGTTGCCTGTAAAGTTCTGGGACCATCACATAGTGTTCAATGATGTCTGCCACCCTGTCCTCATTCCGTGGATTCACAAGGTAGCCCATCTGCGAGATCTCCGGGCAACCGTCCTCTATGGCGTCCAAATCGGAATAGATGACGGGCTTCCCAGCTGCCATATAGTAGAAGAGTTTGATGGGCAGACATTTTCTATTTTCCCTGTCTGGGCTTCGTAAATCCAGAAACAAGTCTTGTTCGGCCAGTATTTTGCAGAACTTTTCAAAAGGAAGATAGGGTGAGATGTCCAACGCAAGATTCTCGGGCAAATCAGCGGGGACATGAGGTAACAGAGCATCCGTGAGCACTTTCAGATTCACCTTCCAATCCGGATGCCTGCGGGCCACCTTGGCCGCCGAAGCGAGCACGTGCGGGAAGCCTTTTTCCTCCGTCAGCGGCCCACTGTAGAACAGCCGCACCTTCTCCTTCAAATTACCAGGCTGTGAAGGAGCAATATAATTCAATTCCGGATAATATGAGAGATATACATACGGTTTTCTGGGAAATAATCGTCTGAAAGTCAGTGATTTAAATTTCTCCCCAAAAATAAATCCATCCGTATGACAATTCACATAGATTTTAAACAGATGGAGAATGATTCTTTTGAAAAAACTGCGGCCAGGTCCAAGATTCCGAACATTCTTTTTGGAAGGATACCATTCTGTCACATCATACAGAATACGGCAAGAAGCATGATTCTTCCTTCGGTAGGTCAGCGCGCCGCACAAGGCCATGGGCGTGTCACCAATTACCACATCGGGCTGCTGTTCCAGCAGCAGTTCCGCCAAATGCCGAATCAGCTGCTGACGTGACAGAATCTCAGGATTGTAAATCCTCATCAAAGGTGATGACAGTTGCGCGACACGCGGAGCAATCACTGCCACCTCACAGTCGTGCTGCAGCAGACTCGGAACCTGATGATACCATACTCTGTCATCATCAGCGGCGTGGGCGGTTAGCAGAAATACAACTTTCATCTTCTTTTCGTAAAATGTCAAATTTGGATACCCCTTGAAAGGATGGATGCAAAGATAAGATTTTTTGGTGACAAGATATTGCCATGGGCTTTATTCCCAGCATTTGTGCCACTTTTTTTTGTATATTTGCGCCCTATTTAAATTGAGTGAAGAATACCCGTAAGTATATGATTTTCAGCATTGGAGACAGTATCATTTCCCCGTTAGCCATGACAAGTCTCGGCAATTTCGAGGCCGTTATGCGCGGCGAGAGCCGTCTGCAATACCATGAGCACGCTTTCGGGCTTCCGGAGCCCTGCTTTATCTCCCTGCTGGATGAAGAAAAAATAGACCGCGCGTTTGAGACCATCTACGACTACAGCGTGAAGGATTACACCAAGATGGAAAAGGCCGCCATTCTGGCAGCCCACCAGGCTATCGCAGAGGCCAACATCGCCGCCGACCGCGAGGATGTCATCTTCATCCTCTCCACCACCAAAGGCAATGTTGATCTGTTGGAATCCAATCCTTACGAACCGGAGCGTCCTTACCTGTGGCGTTCCGCACAGCTCATCGCGGAATTCTTCAACAACCACAACACGCCTATCGTTGCGAGCAATGCCTGCATCTCGGGTTGCGCCGCACAGATTGCCGCTGCCAACCAGCTGCGCTACGGTGGCTACAAATATGCCGTGGTCATTGGCGCGGAAACGCTCTCCAAGTTCGTCATTTCCGGTTTCCAGTCGTTCAAGGCACTCTCCAAGGAGCGCTGTAAGCCCTTCGATGGCAACCGATGCGGACTCAACTTGGGCGAGGCGGCAGCCGCCATCGTCTATACCATCGACGACGATCCCACACACATACCGGACAATGCACTGATACTGCGCGCCGGAGCCATCAACAACGACGCCAACCACATATCCGGCCCCTCCCGCACAGGCGAAGGCCTCCTGCGCGCCATCCAGAAAGTGACGGCAGGCTTAGACAAGACGCAACTGGCGTTTATCAATGCGCATGGCACCGCCACACTCTACAACGACGATATGGAATCGGTGGCCATTAGCCGCGCCAACCTGCAAGACATCCCCGTGAACAGCCTGAAAGGCTATTTCGGACACACCCTCGGCGCCGCCGGCGTGCTGGAAACCATCATGGCACACCAGGCACTCAAACATCACACCGTCATCGGCACCAAGGGCACCGACAACCCCGCACCCGCCATGCCTGTGAACGTGGCCCTGCAACCGCAACCCACCTCTGGCAACACATTCATGAAATTGATTTCCGGATTCGGGGGCAGCAATGCGGCAATATTATTTGAAACCAAACGGGATAATACGACGGAATCACCCGTAGAGACGGTGCATGCACCGTCTCTACAACAACCGAAAAAAACGGAAAAATCAACAATTTCCGCCATTTCCCAATGCCAAATCACCGACAACACGGTGGTTTTGAACGGGGAAACCATCGTTACCCGCAACGCGGACAGCGATTCTTGGCTGGCCGACATATACCGCCACATCGACATGGCGTACCCCAAATTCTTCAAGATGGACAACCTCTGCAAGGCCGGCACACTGGCAGCAGAGCTCCTGCTTCGCGACTTGGACTTTGACCGTGAGATGGTAAAACCCGACTGGGCCGTGGTGCTTATGAACAGCGCCTCCTCCCTTGATGACGACCGCCATTACCAGACCACCATTCAGGATGCGGTCAATTACTACCCAAGCCCAGCAGTGTTCGTCTATACCTTGGCCAATATCGTTACCGGCGAGATTGCCATCCGCCATAAGATCGGTGGCGAAAGCTCCTTCTACGTGGTCCCTTCCTTCTCGACAGAACTGATGGAGAAGATGGTAGCACAATGCTTCACCGCCAATCCGGAATTGACGCACATCATTTGCGGTTGGACGGATTATGATGATGGGAAATGCGATGTGCAAATGTGTGTATATGAAAACAACGTAGAAACGTGCTCTGGCGCGTCTCCTAACAAGAATTGATAATTTACAATTTAAATCATTATATCATGGAAGATTTGATTTTAGAACTGAAGAAAGAAATTATTGATGTATTGAATCTGGAAGGCATGACGCCTGCTGACATTGACGAGAACGCCCCTCTGTTTGGCGAAGGTCTCGGATTGGATTCCATTGACGCACTGGAACTTATCGTGTTGATGGAGAAAAACTATGGTATCAAGCTGGCCAACGCCAACGAAGGCAAAGAAATCTTCAAATCCGTCCGTGTGATGGCCGAATACATCAAAGAGCACAGAACGAAATAATTGATGGACAACATCGTCATTACCGGCACTGGCATCATCACTTCTTTAGGGGTTGGAAAAGAAGAAAACCTGAAGAAGTTGAAGATGGGGCAAAGGGTTATCGGACCCATACATCATATCCACACCAAGCACAGTGATTTACCTTCTGGAGAAGTGGAATATAGCGATGAGCAATTGAAAGAGCTTATCCAATACCACGAGGAAGGCATCATCACCCGTACTTCTCTTCTGGGACGAGTGGCCTTGAAAGAGGCTTTGGAAGATGCGCAACTCAACGGTATCCGTGGACAGCGCATCGCTTTCATCTCCGGCAACACTGTCGGCGGTATGGAAAAAAGTGAGCAATACTACCACGACTTTCTGCACAACGACAATCACAAAGAATACATCGCCATGCACGATTGTGGCGCCTGTACCGACGTGATAGCCAGAGAGTTCAATGGCCATTTCTCCCTGATTACTACCATTTCCACGGCCTGTTCCTCCGCCGCCAACGCCATCATACTCGGCGCCAACCTCATCAAGGCCAACCGTGCAGACATAGTCGTGGTGGGCGGCACCGAATGTCTCTCCAAGTTCCATATCAACGGGTTCAACACGCTGATGATCCTGGACAAGGAGCCCTGCCGTCCCTTTGACGCCGACCGCCATGGCCTGAACCTTGGCGAAGGTGCAGCCTATCTGGTCATGGAAACGGAAGAATCCGCGCACCGTCGCAACATCAAGCCCATATGTAAGCTGGCTGGCTACGGCAACGCCTGCGACGCCTTCCACCAGACGGCCACATCGCCCAACGGCGAGGGCGCATTCCTGGCCATGAGCCAAGCATTGCAATCCAGTGGCCTGCGCCCCGAAGACATTGACTACATCAATGCGCACGGCACGGGCACTGGCAACAACGACGAGTGCGAGGGCATCGCTATGATGCGCGTGTTCGGCGACAAGATGCCGCCTGTGTCCTCTACCAAGTCCTACACCGGCCACACCACCAGTGCTGCGGGCGGCGTGGAGAGCGTCATCTCCATCCTCGCCCTCACCCACGGGTTCATTCCCGCCAACCTCGGCTACAAAACGCCCATCGAAGGACACAACTTCAAACCCGTGGACCACGTCATTGAAAATGTAACGCTCAAACACATCCTCACAAACTCTTTTGGATTCGGAGGCAATGACTCGTCCTGCATCTTTTCCGCCTTTGAGACGGAATTGCCAAACAATCCGGGCAATCAGAAAGTGCAGCCATGCTACATCCAGTCCGCCGCCCACATCTCCATCCAACAGCCCATCCATGACGAGTGGTTCCTCAACCCCATCATGCCCGAAAAGGCATACAACGAGAGCATTGAGCCCGACTACACCAAGTATCTCGCCCCAATGGTCGCACGGCGCATGGGACGGCTGCTGAAACGCTCCGTCGTCACTGCCGTGGAAGCCCTCGGCCAGCATGAGACTCCAGATGCCATCATCACGGGCACCGGCCTGGGCTGCATTGCCAATACCGAGAAGTTCCTATCTGCCATGATTGACAATGATGAGGAGTTTTTGCAGCCCACCTATTTCATGCAGTCCACCCACAACACCATCAGTTCACAAGATGCACAGCACCTGAAGTGCCATGGCTACAACTGCACCTACTCGCACCGCGGCACCTCCTTTGACAGCAGCCTGCTGGACGCATTCCTGCAAATGCAAGCTGGCTGCATCCACAGCGCGCTGGTAGGCGGACACGACGAGATGACCCCTGATTATTTCAACATGCTGGGCAAAATCGGCTACTGGAAGACAGGCGACATCTCGCCCGACACACTCAGGAAAGCCGACAGCCAAGGTTCGCTTTCCGGCAGTTGCTCATTGAACATGCTGCTGACCGATCAGGCGAATGAAGACACGCTCTGCAAGATTTCCGGCATGGAGATGCTGTACGAGCCCAGCCTCAGCGACTTGCAAGCCGCCGCCAATCGTCTGCTGCAACAAGCCGGCATTTCCATCCATGATTTGGATGCTGTGGTCGCCGGGTTGAGCGGAGACCACGACAACGATACGGTTTACCAAAACTTCTTGTTGAACTCTTGTCCGGAAACACCGGTAATTTGGTACAAGCACATCTTCGGCGAGTCGTTCTGCGCATCGGCATTCGGCGTGTATGTGGGAGCAGAATGTCTGCACAAAAAACTCATTCCCAGTCATTTATTGTACAGCACAAAGGAAGAAATTCCCAATCCGAAGTATATTTTGGTGCACAATCATTTCCAAGGTAAAGACCATTCCTTAATCCTGCTTTCATTATGATATTGTTAATTATCCTCATCATCATACAATCGGTGCTGTTGGTGGCGGCGCAAAGTCTGCTGAAAATCTCCGTGGAGTTGTTCGGCAAGTTCAGCTGGTCGTGGCAGTACTTCAAGACGGTGTTCACCACCTGGCAGTTCGCCGCGTCGGGGGCTTGTGCGGTGGCCGCCATGCTGGTATGGATGTACGTGCTGAAGCGCTACGAGTTCAGCGTGGCCTACCCGCTGCTCTCCATCAGCTACATCATCGGCCTGCTCGCCGCGCAGTTCATCTTCCACGAGGCAGTCCCCCTCACCCGCTGGATTGGCGTGGTGATCGTGATGATCGGGGTGTTCTTCATAGTGAAGTGAGTGGGTTACGCTCTGAGCTCCACACTTCCGTGCGGGGTTATCTATAGGTAGCGACCAGAGGCAGCGCCCCTCCCAGTCACACCGCACGGAAGTGCGGTGAATGCACTTCGCCTTACCTCAAAACAAACAGTTTCCCCAAATTTCATTATTTTTGCGCCTTCGTTTAAACTACCAGGACTTTTCAGCCTCTTGACTACATCTTCTTAATTTCATCATCCCTATGAAAAAATTTATTTTCATTTTCTTCATAACCCTGACCGTCTGCACGGCATTCGCGCAAAGCAACTACGGTACCGAAATAACCGGCGAACAGAAGACCGCCCTCGTGACCACCATCGAGAAGGCACACAAACAGCTGACTTCCCTGTCGGCCAACTTCACCCAAGAGAAAACCTCTGCCCTGTTCACCGACAAGGTGGTGCAAAAAGGAACGCTCAACTACAAATCGCCCAAACAACTGCGCTGGGAATACACCTCGCCAAAAGCCATGACCGTCATCTTCAGCAACGGCAAAGTGCTGCTCAAAAACGGCAAAAGCACCACCACCAATCCTAACAAGATGCTCAACGAGATGGGCAACATGATCATCAACACCATCAACGGCAGCTTCTTGCAAGAAAACACAGCTTTCAAGACGCGCTATTACAAGAACAAATCAGGGCAGATTGTGGCCGTGCTCACCCCTTCGAACAAGAAAATCCAGAACTATTACAAAACTATTGTCATCACCCTCAATAGCAACACCCACCTTGCCGACAAAGTGGTGCTGAATGAAAACAACGGAGACACCACCACCATTCTTTTCACTGACAAAAAGACGAACGTCTCCTTGTCGGATTCACTTTTCAAATAGACCCTATCATGTTTCTCAACGACTTATTTTCTATCATAACAGAAGAAAAATCAGAAAAACAGGCCACTTTCACCATACGGCTGAACAAGGAACACGCCATCTATTCCGGTCATTTCCCTGACAGTCCTATCACGCCGGGCGTCTGCATCGTGCAAATCGCCGTGGACCTCTTATCGCATCTTTCAGGGCGCAACCTTCAGCTGACACAAGCCAAAAACGTAAAGTTCTTGCAGATTATCCGCCCCGAAGAGCATGAATCAATCCAATACCAGTTAAGCTGGGAAGCCATTGAGAACAATGCTTTCACCCTCAAGGCTGTAGTAAGCGACGGAGGCACGATTTTCACCAAAATGAGCATCCAAGTAGGCGAAAAATAACAGCTATGGACAAGGCGACACTGAAAGAACTGGGCATCTGCGTCATCATTCCCACGTACAACAACAAGGGCACCATCCTTCAAGTCATCCAGTCGGTATCCGACTATTGTGATGACATTTTCGTGGTGTGCGATGGACCTACAGACGGCACAGAGGAACTCGTCCGGCAGAGTGATCATCCTGTGAACGTTATCGCCTACCAGCCCAACAAGGGCAAGGGCACAGCGCTGGTCACTGGTTTCCGTAAAGCGCTGAAACGCGGCTTTCGCTATGCTATCACGTTGGACTCCGATGGGCAGCATTATCCCAGCGACATTCCCGCCTTTGTGGAAACGATCAAAGAGCATCCCGACGCTCTCGTCATCGGCAGCCGCGGGCTCAAGCACGACAATATGCCCCAGAAAAACACCTTTGCCAACAAATTCTCCAACTTCTGGTTTACCGTACAAACCGGCAAGAAACTGCCTGACACGCAGACCGGATTCAGGCTTTATCCGCTGCAAAAAATGGGCAACATGCACATCATCACTTCTCGATACGAAGCTGAGTTGGAACTTCTCGTGCGTTCCGCGTGGCGCAACATCAACATCATTCCCATCCCCATCAACGTCTATTACCCGCCACAAGAGGAAAGAGTATCCTTTTTCCGCCCGGGCAAAGACTTCACCCGCATCAGCATCCTCAACACCTTCTTCTGTTTCGCCGCCATCCTGTACGGCTATCCCTCCATGCTGATCCGGAAATTGCTGTCAAAGTAGAACTGACATCCCTGTTTGGCACATATTTTGCAAGACTTTAATCTGCCATATTTCATGGCACGATATTTTTTTGTAAAATTTAAAAACTATTCCAATATGCAAACAGGCAATATCAATGTTAAAACCGAAAACATCTTCCCCGTAATCAAGAAATTCTTGTACTCCGACCACGAGATTTTCCTCCGCGAGCTGATTTCCAACGCCGTGGATGCCACACAGAAAATCAAAACACTGGCTACGCTAGGCAAAACCGACAGCGAACTAGGAGACCTGACCATCGAGGTGAAGGTGAACAAAGACGACAAGACCATCCGCGTTATCGACCACGGCATCGGCATGAGCGCCGAAGAAGTGGACAAATACATCAACCAAATCGCTTTCTCCGGCGCCGAGGACTTCCTCTCCAAATACAAAGGACAGGATGCCGCCAACATCATCGGCCACTTCGGACTGGGTTTCTACTCCTCCTTCATGGTGGCCGACCGTGTAGATATCCTCACCAAATCACACACCGACGCCAAGGCCGTGAAATGGAGTTGCGACGGTTCCACCGAATTCACGATGGAAGAGATTGACAAGAGCGAGCGCGGCACCGAGATCATACTGCACATTGCCGACGATGCACAAGAGTTTCTCGAAGAGAACAAAATCGTCGGATTGCTCAACAAATACTGCCGTTTCCTGCCTATCCCCATCCGCTGCGGCAACAAGACCGAATGGCGCAAACCCGAACCCAAACCGATAGATGAGAATGCAGAAAACAAAGATGAGAAACAGGAAGAGCCCAAGGAAGAGGCCGTTCAGGTGCCCCGCATCATCAACGACACCGACCCGATTTGGCAGAAATCACCCTCTTCCCTGACTGATGAGGATTACAAGAAATTCTATCATGAGCTCTACCCGATGAACTTTGAAGACCCGATGTTCCAGATTCACCTCAATGTGGATTATCCCTTCAACCTCACGGGTGTGCTCTATTTCCCGAAGGTGAAAAACCAGCTCGACCTCAAAAAGAACCGCGTGCAACTCTATTGCAACCAAGTCTATATCACCGACGAACTGGAAGGCATCATCCCGGAATTCATGACACTGCTGCACGGTGTCATCGACTCTCCCGACATCCCGCTGAATGTGTCGCGTTCCTATCTCCAATCCGACTCCAATGTCAAGAAAATCTCCACCTACATCAGCAAGAAGGTGGCCGAAAAATTGGAATCCATGTTCAAAGAGAACCGCGAAGATTTTGAGAAGAAATGGGACGAGCTGAAAGTCTTCCTGCAATATGGTTCCTTGACGGATGAAAAGTTTTACGAGAAGATCAAAGACTTCTATCTGCTGAAGAACACGGATGGAAAATACTATACCATTGAGGAATACTGCAATCTGGTAAGTGCCCTGCAGACCAACAAGGACGACATGGTCATCCTGCTTTATGCCGCCAACACCGACGAGCAGCATCTGTACATCCAAGCCGCCAAGGAAAAAGGCTACGATGTGTTACTGATGGACGGTTTCCTGGATGCGCACGCTATCAATATGTTGGAGCAGAAGAATGAAAAGATGCGTTTCACGCGCGTGGATGCCGATGTGATAGAGAAACTGATTGAAAAGAAAGACGAAGTTTCTCCGTCAAAACTGTCCGACGAGCAACAGAAAAACTTGAAGGAGTATTTCGACAAGGATGTTGACAAGAGCAAATACACCGTGATGGTGGAGAGTTTGAGCGAGACCGACCTGCCGGTGATCATCACGCAGAACGAGTTCATGCGCCGATTCAAAGACATGGAGAAAGTGTCCGGCCAGCAAGGCATGTACGGCGGATTCGAGCACTACAACATTGTGGTGAACGGCAACCACCCGTTGGCATCGCGCATTTTGGAGGAAACCGATGAAGAGAAGCGCGGCAAGTTGGTGCAGCAGATGATTGACCTGGCACTGCTATCGCAGAACATCCTCACCGGCGAGAAGCTGAGCGAGTTTGTAAAACGAAGTTACGAGATACTGTAAAAGTGAACGAGGCGCGAAATTCGCGCCTCGTTTTGTTTTATTTATCTAGAAAAGAGAAAATTGATTTCTCGAAATTCTCACGGGCATAATCCCGCGTTACCACAATTTTTTTCTTGCCAAGACTGGGGAAATCGTACATGGCATCCGTCATGATCTTCTCCACAATGGCACGCAGGCCACGAGCGCCGAGCTTCAGCTCCACTGCTTTCTCCACAATGTAGTCCAATGCAGCATCCTCAAAAGAAAGTGTGATGCCATCCATCTTGAAAAGTTTAACATACTGCTTCACCAAGGCATTCTTCGGCTCGGTCAGAATCTTTTTCAAGGCTTTGGCATCCAATGGATTCAGGGAAGTGATGACAGGGAAACGGCCGCACAACTCCGGAATCAAGCCAAACTGCTTGATATCCTGTGCAGAAACGTATTGCAACATGTTGTCCTTGTCAATATTGCGGTTCTTCTTGTTGTAACCGATGGCATTGGTATTCATGCGCTCGGCAATAATCTGGTTCAGATTATTGAACGCGCCACTGCCGATAAACAAGATGTGCTGCGTGTTGACGTGAATAAACTCCTGCTCCGGATGCTTTCGCCCCCCTTGCGGTGGCACGTTCACCACAGAGCCTTCCAACAGCTTCAGCAATGCCTGCTGCACGCCCTCGCCCGACACATCGCGCGTGATGGAAGGGTTCTCAGAGCCCTTGCGCGCAACCTTGTCTATCTCATCGATGAAAACAATACCGCGCTCCGCCTTGGCCACATCGTAGTCGGCAGCCTGCAGCAGACGGGTCAAGATGGACTCCACGTCTTCGCCCACATAGCCAGCCTGCGTGAATACGGTAGCGTCTGCGATGCAGAACGGCACCTCCAGCAACTTGGCAATGGTGCGCGCCAGCAAGGTTTTACCCGTGCCAGTCTCCCCTATCAACAGGATGTTGGATTTCTCAATCTCCACATCGTCCTGATCGGAATCCTTCTCTTGCAAGATACGCTTGTAGTGGTTGTAAACCGCCACAGACAGTACCTTCTTGGCTTCCTCCTGCCCAATGACATAATCGTCCAAACGGGCTTTGATCTCGTGAGGTTTGAGCAGATTGATTCTCAATGATTCTGCGGCCTTGCGATGCTCGTCTTTCTCTACATTGTGCAAAATGTCGTTGACGGTCTTGGCGCAATCACCGCATATAAGACCAGAAAGACCAGCTATGAGAAACTGGTCTTCCGGAATATTTCTTCCACAGAAACTGCACGTTCTGTCTGATTGTTTTGTCTTAGCCATTATTTCTTGCGCTCGTTGGAGAGTACTTGGTCGATAAGACCGTATTCTTTGGCTTCGGAGGCAATCATCCAGTGATCGCGGTCGCAGTCTTTCCAAACCTGGTCGAAGTCCTTGCCCGTATGTTCAGCAATGATTTCATAAAGCTCGCGTTTGATCTTCATGATCTCCTGAGCCTCAATCTCAATGTCGGAAGCCTGGCCTTGTGCACCACCCATCGGCTGATGAATCATCACGCGGGAGTGTGGCAGGGCGAAACGCTTGCCTTTGGCACCGGCACACAGCAACACGGCAGCCATAGAGGCGGCCATGCCCGTGCAAATGGTGGAAACATCGGGTTTCAGATACTGCATGGTATCATAGATACCCAAACCAGCATACACCTGGCCTCCGGGACTGTTCAGATAAATCTGGATGTCACGGTCGGGATCCTGAGATTCCAGAAACAGCAACTGAGCTTGGATAATGTTAGCCACGTCATCGTCAATGGGCACACCCAAAAAGATGATTCTGTCCTTCATCAAGCGGGAAAACACGTCCAGCTGTGTGATGTTCATCGGGCGCTCCTCGATGATGTACGGTGTGATATAATTGCGCGTCATGGAAGCATAGCGGTCCATGCGCAGACTGCTGATGCCATGCTGCTTCAGCGCGTAGTTTCTGAATTCGTCTCTCATCGTAGTGCGATTTTACTCTTCTTTCTTGGTTTTGGTTGTCTTGGCAGTTTTAGCCTTTGCAGGAGCTTTCTTGGCCTTCACTTCTTTTACCTCATTCTCCTCTTGATCCTCTTTCACCTCTTTCTTTGTCGTCTTCTTAGCAGCAGTCTTCTTGGCCGGAGCCTTGCCCTGCTTGCCTTCCATACGGGCAGTCAGCATATCGACGTATGCTTTGATATCGCCTTTTTTGTGGTCGATGTTCAGCTTGGAGCGCAACAACTCGGTAAGTTTCTGGTCGAAGAGCATGTCATAAACGTTCTTCACATACTCCTTATTCTCCATGGATTGTTTCACGAGTTCCTCCACACGGTCTTTCACATCGTCCATATTGAAGTTGCCGAAGTAATTTTTGATGAAATAGTCACGGAAATAGTTCTTCACGTCGTCCATTTCCACCTTGATATCGCTGCCTTCCACAATCTTACCTTCCAAAATCTGCCATTGGAAAGCACGTTTGTAGTCGTTGTATTTGGTTTCCAGCGTTTCAGCGGTCATATCCTTCTGGGTAAGCAGGATATAGCGTTTGATGAACTCATCGGGAAGCTCCACGTTCACATTGTCAATCAACATCTCGATGGCGTCGTTCATAAACTGACGATCCAGCTCGGGTTTGTATTGGCTGAGAACCACCTTGTCGGCTTCCGCTTTCAGCTCTTTCTCATTCTTGACAGAACCGTCCGGATAAGCTTTCTTGAAGAATTCCTCATTCAGTTCAGCGGGCTCAATGCGACCGATGTGCTTGATGGTGACTTTGTATTTGTACTCATTTTCAGCCTCCAGGTCTTTTTCTTCCACCTTGAGGAAGCGGGCCAAAGCCATCTCAGAGGCAAAAGCCTTTCTCCAAGCGACGGTAACGGCATCGTCTTTCTTCTTGCCCATGAGCTTTTTCTGAGCAGCATCCGTCAGGTCGCGCATGAAGAAGAAGCCCTCTTTTTCCTCGTCCAACTTGACAGACACGCTGTCGCCAGCCTCGATGGCTTCAGGGGTCACGTAGTTGCCGTGACGCTCGCGGAGTTGCTTGATGAAGCCTTCGCGGTCCTCCTCGGTGGGCTGAATCTCAAAATCCACCACTTTGGGCAGTTTGGCGTAGTCAACCTTGACCTCAGGAGCCAAAGCGTACTCATATACGAACTCGAAATGGTCCGGCTCATCAAAGTTAACTTTGGATTTGCCCTCCACGGGAATCGGTTCGAAAATATAGCGCACCTCATTGTCCTTCATGAACTTGTCCATCTCGCGATTGACGATATTGTCAATCTCCTGAACCATGATGGGCTTTTCATACATCTTCTTGATCATACCCATCGGGGCGTTGCCGGGACGGAATCCCGGAACCGTTGCGGTACGTCTCTGTTTCTTCAACGCAGCATCCAATTCGGCTGCATAATCTTCCTTGTTAATCTCAATCGTTACTTCCTGTAACTGTCCCGGAACATTTTCGTGTTTGATATTCATATTCTAACTTTGAAATAATTCATAAACTAAAAGACACACAGCGCCATACGGTGTTGCATGTCCATTTACTCAAAAATATACGCAGACTACTCTTGGGTCTGTGACTGCGTGCTACCTGTTTCTTGGGTTTGTTCTGTCTGAACCTGGTTGCCTCTCAAGGATTTAACCTCGCTCTTGGACATAAAAGCGCAAGCGAAGCAGAGTACCATGATAAAAGCGGCAATACCCCACGTGGTCTTCTCCAGCACGTCGGCAGTCTTGCGAACACCCATAATCTGGTTGGAAGAGGCGAAGTTAGAGGCCAAACCGCCACCCTTGGAGTTCTGAATCAAGACAACAAATGCCAGTACTACACAGGCCAGAATGATTAATACAACGCAAAGTGTGAACATTAGTTTCTGTTTTTTAATTTATTGATTAATACTATGTTAATTTTTCCGAATTTTCCAAATCCTTTTGCAGATTTTCAATTAGGGCTGCAAAATAACAACTTTTTTCTGGAAAATGCAACTTTAAAATTTCATACATCTGGATGGCTTTCTGATAATAGCCCTGCTGAGCGTAAATCGCTGCCAATGTTTCACTTACAATATTAGGATCCTCTTCCAGACTCTCCTCTCCATAATTGGCCTCACCGTCATGAGTTTCAGGGGAGTAGATGATTTTCGGCGCATCCTTGGAGAATTTTTCAATCAGCTGATCTATGAGAGCTTGCTTCGTGTCGTGGTCCTCGGTTTGGTGCTTGACAAACACGGGCTGCAGCGTCTCCTCATCCTCCTGGGCCCGGCGGCTTTCCACTTGCGTTAGCGCAGGCTTCACTTTCGCCTGTTGCGCCACGGGCATCAGCTCCAAGTTCAGCTCGCTGAGTTTCAATACATTGGGCAGGGTCAGCAACATGCGAGCTCGGCTCTTCGCTTGTGCACGGGCGGGCAGCAACCGCAAACACAGCACATTGATGAAAGAAGAGGCAGGATAATGCTTCTGCAATGCAACCAGCTTCTCCTGCGCGCTGCCGGCATCCTCCACCTCTATGAAATCATTCAAAAACACTTTCTCCATTACAATATATTATTATATGCGGATTTACAAAATAAACATTACCAATTCACGAATGCCTTGTTGAAAATATCATCGGTCAATGCATCGCTGATTTCCGTCACCAGCGTGCTTTCCACACTGCTGAAATTGCGCGAGCTTGCGTAATCGGCGTACCGGGAAAAGGTCTGCTCAAAATTCTTGGTTTCGTCAAACTTGTTGACAAAGCGCACCTTCACGGTGATGGTCAGGCGGTTCATGGCCGCGGTTTCGTTACCCTGGATGGCCACAGGCGAAATGACGTAGTTGACAATCTCTCCCTCAATCTCATAATCGCCCTGGCGGCTCACAATCGTCAACGGCGTCTGCCCCTGGATCTTGTCCTTCAGCGCAGTAGTGAACGACTGGCTCAACATAGGATTCACCAATGAAGAATTGTTGGGGAAGGTGTTGACAGCCACAGTCTTGGCCCGTGGGTCAATCGTACCACCCGTCAGCGACACCGACATGCGACAAGCTGAAAGCAGTGCGAAAATGCACACCAGCACACATACATACACGAGGATTCTATGGTACACTACCCTTCTCATCTACTTGTCGTTCAGTTTATACTCCTTGATTTTCCGATAAAGCGTGCGCTCGGAGATTTTCAACTCCTCGGCAGCCAGCTTGCGATTGTTGTTATGACGCTCCAACGCCTTGATAATGGCGGCTTTATTGAGCGTACCCAGCGACAGGTCGTTGTCCTCGATGATGATAGACTCCTCGTAATGCGGCTCGGGAATGCTCTTGTCGGGCACCGTGGCACGCGTGATCTGATAATCCAACTCGTTATCCTCCAGCGGGTATTCCTTAAGGGGCACACTGTGGGTTTCGGGCATCGTGCCGTTGGCCAAATGGTTCACAACCGTTTTCAGTTCCGAAATCTCACGCTGCAATTCTGCAATGAATTTGAAAAGTATCTCGCGCTGGAAACTCTCATTGCTGTCAGCTTCCGTGCGCACCAAAGCCGGCAGGTTCGTGCTCGAAGGGGAAACCAGATATGGCTTCAACGCCGCCGCATCCACCGTCCTGTTTTTCTCCAAAATGGAAATCTGCTCAGTCACATTCTTGAGCTGACGGATATTGCCGGGCCAGCGGTAGTTCTTGAGTTCCTCCACCGCATCATCGGTCAGCGTAAGCATTGGACAATGATACTTGGCGGAGAAATCGCTGGCAAACTTCACGAACAGTGGATAGATATCCTCCCTACGTTCGCGCAGAGCGGGCAGATGGATAACAACGGAGCTGAGACGGTAATAGAGGTCCTCGCGGAACTTGCCCTTCGCGATGCGGTCAGCAATGTTCACGTTGGTGGCCGCCACCACACGCACATTCGTCCGCTGCACCTTGGAAGATCCCACGCGGATAAATTCACCGTTCTCCAACACACGGAGCAGACGCACCTGGGTTGCCAAGGGAAGGTCTGCCACCTCATCCAGGAAAATCGTGCCACCGTCAGCATCCTCGAAATAGCCCTTGCGACCTTCCACAGCACCGGTGAACGCTCCCTTCTCATGGCCGAACAATTCTGAGTCTATGGTGCCTTCCGGAATTGCGCCGCAGTTCACGGCAATGTACTTGCCCTGTTTACGGCTGCTGTTGTCGTGGATGATTTTTGGGAAATTCTCCTTGCCCACACCGCTCTCACCGACCACCAGCACAGACAAGTCGGTGGCAGCCACCTGCACGGCAATGTCGATGGCCCGCTCCAAGGCAGGGTCAAAGCCTATGATGTTATAACGGCGTTTGATGGCATCAAAGTTGGCACTCATAAACAAATCTCATATATGGGGCGCAAAAATACAAAAAAAAAGCATACTTTTGCGCCGCTAATCTATTCAAACTTACCGCAATGTATTGGATAATCTTTATTGTTTTCATGGTGCTGAGCCTTATCGTCAGCAGAACCCTCAACAAACGCATCGAGCAATACTCCAAGATACCCCTCTCCAGCGGTCTGACCGGCAAAGAGGTGGCTGAGAGAATGCTCCACGACAACGATATCCACGATGTTTCCGTAACCTGTATCGCAGGTCAGCTCACCGACCACTACAACCCGCAGACCAAGACCGTCAACCTCAGCCAAGGTGTGTACAACAGCAACAGCATCGCGGCGGCAGCCGTAGCCGCGCACGAGTGCGGACACGCCGTGCAGCACGCCACCGCCTACCGCTGGCTCACCATGCGCTCCAACATGGTCCCCATGGTCCAGTTCGGCTCCCAATGGTCTCAATGGATCCTGCTGGCCGGTATCATCATCTTGTCATTCTCCAGTTTCCTCGGCCAATGGGTACTCATCGTCGGCATTGCGCTCTTCGCCCTCACGACCCTGTTCTCCATCATCACACTGCCTGTGGAATACAACGCTTCCGAGCGCGCCGTCGCTTGGCTCGACAACACCGGCATCACCTCCGGACAGGAGACCGAAAAGGCCAAGGACGCGCTCAAATGGGCTGCCCGCACCTACCTCATCGCCGCACTCTCTTCCCTCGCCACATTGCTTTACTACCTCTCCCTGGTTATGGGAAATAGAAGATAAGATAACAACTGTTTAGAGTTTAGAGTTTAGGGTTTAGAGAATAGAAACTATTAAGACTGAAGACTGAAAATCGAAGAACAATAAAAACACGCGTTTATGAAAAAACTATTGGCAGCATTCATCATAATAACTCTTTGCACGAGCTTTACTAACGCGCAGCAAAACGTCTATCCCCTGCCATTGGACAGCGGCATTACCGTCAAAGGGAACACCTTCCGCTATGCGCTGCCGACCACCGCACTCAAGATGACCGTCTCCGTCTCCAAAGTCCAAGAACACAAAGGCTATTACGCCGATTTTGCACAGAGTCTGCTGGGCTTGACCAACGTCATCCAGGAGAATAAGACCTATTACAAACTGGGAACCGTAACCATTGAGCCGATCGAGGTGCCCGACTACAGCCACACCTACCTTGTGGAGCTATCGGTACAGCAGAAAAAAGACAACCTGCTGGCGAAATTGGCCACCAGCAAAGGCTGCGAACAACAGCTTGGAACACTCAGCAGCTACACCACCTACACGGAGCCTGTGCCTGATTTCTTCAAGAACTATTCGGATTTGTCTTACACCCAAACTGAAGACGCCTTCGTGGAGACCAAAATCATCGACGGCATTGTAACGCAAGTCCCCGCCAACAGGACAAAGACTGTTTCCAAGACCAACAGTCAGAAAGCACAGGAGGCCGCTGACGCCATCAGCAAGAGCCGCAAGGACCAATACGGCCTCATATCCGGCGAGCAGGAGACCCCCTACTCTGCCGAGACTATAGAGACCATGTTGCAGGAACTGAAACAATGGGAAAACAACTACCTCAGCCTCTTCACCGGCCTGACCACCGAAGATATTACCGAATACACCTTCTACGTCATCCCTGAACTTCAGGGTTCCACTCCCGCATTTGCCTTCAGCACGGAGAGCGGATTGTCCTTGGAACGGCTGACCGACAATGCCAACCTCTACGCCATTGACATCCAGCCTCTCTTCAACCGCAATGCAGAAGGGGTAAAAGAAGAAAACTCATCCAAAGGTACGGGATACCGCTATCGCAAAGCGGTGCCTGCGCAAGTGGCACTGATGCACAAGCACAATAAAATCCACGATTTCGGCGTCGTCAGCCTACGTCAGCTGGGCGAGATCCAGACCCTGCCCTTGCATCAGGACAAATTGATTATCAGGCAAATCGGCTTCGCCTTTTAGCATCCGGACACTATGAAGAGAACAGGAATTATCATCATGGCACTGATTGCGGCCATCACATTTGCAGGCTGCAAGGACTACGCCGTCAACAAACTGAAACGGCAGATGAAGCCGTTCGCCAAATCCTACCTCAAAACAGAAAGGGTTGTGGGCTATGATTCCCTGACTATAGATTGTGTGGATACCCTGACCGAGATGAGCTACGCCAACCTCAACATCCAACTTTTGGGTGAAATGGAGGCCGCCTATCAGGCACAATATGACCAAGCCGCGCAAGAGGGCAAAGGACAGACGCTCGAATATCTCAGTCTCTACCTCAACGAGATTGATAAGACCCGTGCAGATTTTGAAGATCTAATGGAAAGTGGCAGTCTGAAATCCGACGGAATCCTGTTATTCATGGTGTCAGGGCATTATGTCAAGGACAACGAGCGCGTGCCTTTTATCTTCCTGGTCACACCTGACAAGCGGAAACTGCACACGCTGGATCCCTTTGGCGACAACCTTCTTTACAAAGACGAAAAATAGCAATGGAATGCTATCCTTGGGGTGATTCTCGCCGATTCCACTCTAACAGCTGTTTCATGAACAAGCAGTTTGGCGGGCGCATGCAGCGCATTGCCATTGATGCGGGCTTTACGTGTCCCAACCGAGACGGCACAACGGGTACAGGCGGTTGCACCTATTGTCTCAATGCCGCCTTCAATCCCGCCTATTGCACGCCCAAAAAAAGCATTACGCAACAGATTGACGACGGCATCCTTTTTCATCGGAACCGGCGCCGGGAGCCACATGGCTATCTAGCATACTTCCAAGCTTACTCCAACACCTACGCACCTGTTGCCGTTCTTAAGGAAAAATTTGAAGAGGCCCTGCAGCACCCCGACATACAAGGGTTAATCATCGCCACTCGCCCCGATTGTCTCAATGAGGGAATATTAGATTATCTGGGACTTTTGCAGCAGCGAACCTACGTAGCCATTGAGCTAGGCGTGGAGAGTTGCCGCGACGAGACCCTCCGGCGCATCCAGCGTGGCCACGACTTCGATTGTGTGAGGCGGGCACTTGCAGGCTGCCGGAAGCACCACCTGCCCACGGGCGCGCACCTCATCTTCGGGCTGCCCGGCGAGACACCTGCCGACTGGCTGGCAGACGCAGAAGACCTCAATGCGCTCCCCATCCAGCATCTCAAATTCCATCAGCTCCAGATTTTCAAAGGCACGCCCATGGAACACGAATACAACGAAAAGACAGCCGACTTCCACATCTTCACAATGGACGAGTATGTCGAATTCATCGCCGACTTCCTGGAGCGGCTCAATCCTGCCATCGTCATCGACCGCTTGGCCGGAGAAGTCCCGCCCCGCTATCTGGCCGTCTCACACTGGCACAACATCCGCTATGATGAAATTGTCAAGCGTGTGGAGGCGGAATTGGAACGAAGAAACAGCTGGCAAGGGAAAAGATTCCACAAAAAAAGCGGCCGCTCCCTATAGAAAGCAGCCGCCAGCAAACATATTACCTATTATTGTTACTCTTTGTGTCTGTATGAGTCAACCTTGGCTTTCAGATCTTCCGGTACCGGAATCAGCAACTTCACTTTCAGCTGTTGCAGCATGATGTTGTTCTGACGATCGTCCGGGTTGATCTGATAGGCCTTGTCACTCCAGTCGTGTGCCTTTTGCAGAACCGGCTTCTGAGCCTCTCTCAAGGGATTCATCTCAGCCCATTGCTTAGCATTCTTGGCAGCCTCGATGCGGTCTTCATAATCCACCACTTCCATGAAGTAACGGTATGCCATCTGGCTGTTCAGCTTGAACTCGTTGGGGTTCTTGGCCAGCGCCTCCGTGAGAATTCCCTCAGCCTTTTCGTAAGCCTTGAAGTTGCTCAGGTAGTTGGCACAGTTCAAAATCGTGGTCAAATCACCGGGATTGTTCTTCAACATCGTGTCGCACAATGCCATCAGTTTGTCTTTTTGACCCGTCATGGAATAGTAGTTCATCTGAGGCTCAACCAATTCACCTTGTCTGTCGGCGGGAATGGCTGCAAAGCCCTTTTCCAGAATCTTACCGCAGTTCACCGTGTCTTTTTCAGCCTCATAGATGTAATACAACTCCGTGTAGCAAGCGGGATAAGCGGCAGGACTGCAAGCGATGGACTTGAGCAACATGCCCTTGTAGTTTGCCTGGTCATTCAACTTACCGTAAGCCAGAGCCAACTGGAGATAAGCGGCAGCAGCATTGTTCTTCACATTGGCCAACTCATAATTCTTTGCAGCCAGCGTGAAATATTTCACTGCGGTCTGGTAATCACCTTTCTCTTCTGCCTGCACACCCATGTTGTAGAACGGCTCGGCGCACAGTTTCTGGCCGGCGATGGCACCTAACATACCTGTCTTGGGTTCCACCTTGGGATCAAGCTCCAGAGCCTTGATGAAAGACTCGTTAGCTTTGAGCAAAGCGTCCGGGTATCTCGGTGTGTAGTTGGGGTCTGCACCCAGCTTCTTCTGATCCATATTGTACAGGTTCACGTACACATTGGCGTTCATGAGCCACACCTGCGCGTTGTCAGGATTAGCTGCCATGCAACCTTCAATCAGTTTCTTCGCTTTGGGAGCCTGGTTCTGACGCAAGCACATCCAAACGTCATCCAAGCAGGATTGTGAAAACACTGCCGTGCTAATCATTAATCCGACAATTACAAGCATTAATTTTTTCATTGTTTCAAGTATTTAAAGGTTATTAATTCTACTTTTTTTTACTATTTATCCTTTTATTTATTACTATTGATTCGGTTGATGATGGCATCTATCTCATCGTATTTCGGCGACTGCTGGCGGGCGTATATCGCGCGTAGTGTGTTGAGCAGGTTCATATCCTCGGGCTCTATCTGCCGGGCTTGTTCAAAATATCCAGCCGCTTTTGTCATATGCTCATCAGACGAATGCTTATATTGGACTGCATTTGCATCGTCAGGATTAAAAACCGCCAGTTGATTGTATTGATTGAAAAGCTGCTCGGACAAGCTGTATTCACAAACTCCAAGATTGTACAACACGACAAAGTTGCCGGAGGACAGACGGTTAGCCCTCTCCAACAGTTGTATTGCATCTGCGTACCGTTTCTCCTTGATGTAACAATTGGAAAGATTCACCAGCTCGTCAGGGTTTGTAATGCTGTAAGAGGGTATGGCGTTGAGCAGCGCTCTGGCCTTGGTGCTGTCCTTCATCCAGTAATAGTAATCGACTTCTGCGAGCGCAATACCGGTGTTGGAAGACAACTTGGCCTTGGCGTTATCCAGGACACTCTTGGCCATCGCAGGATTATCTTCCGCCTTGTACGTTTCAATCAAACGGATATATACGTACGGGTTGGTAGAGCCGTCCTTGACTGCCTTTTCATAGTAAGGGCGCACCTCATCCTTCTGGTTCATCATCTCCAAAGCATAGGCATAATAGTAGTAGATTTCGCCATTCATAGGATACTGCGGAGTGCCCATCTCATACGAGGCAATGCTTTTCTCCAATGTGGTCTTGGCATTGGCATAGTCCTTCGCAATCAACTGGTCCACGCCGCGCACCAGCAGAAGCGGATACAACTGTGGCAGAGCCTCTTTGGCGGTCAACATGTCCATGGCTTCCGCATTCGCGTTGATTTCCTTGGCCTTGGCAAAAGCGTCAAATGCATCCACTGGAGCATCAGGATAGACTATTTGATAGGTGCTGTCCTTCTGCTTCGCGCCATACTCGTCGTTGGCCAGGAAATAATAGATATTGCCCTTATAGAGCCACGTCTGCGCCTTGGTGGCAAGCTTCTCGTCCTGCACACACAAGTCTATGGCTTCCTTGGCCTTGACAAAGTTCTTGTCATAGTAGTGATTATAAGCCTTGTTCAGGGATGGCTTCTGCGCGGTGGCAAAACCTGCCATGAAAACTGTCAGAATCAGAATGAATAATTTTTTCATCGCTTTACTATAACAGATTAGTTTTCAGCAGACTCGTCTGACACTTCATTGTTTAAGACTTCTCCTTCACCACCTTCACCACTTTGACCTCCTTCACCCATTTCTACACCTTCACCCAACTCGTCCTCTTCTTCCTCGTCTTGGCGAGGCACCACACAAACGGCAGCGATGATATCGTTCTTTCTCAAGTCGATGAGTTTCACACCTTGCGTGTTGCGGCCCAAGATGCGCAGCTCGTCCACGTGGAGACGGATGGCGATACCGGAGCGGTTGATGATCATCAGGTCGTCCTCGTCGGTCACGCACTTCATGGCAATCAGCTTGCCCGTCTTCTCCGTGATCTTGATGGTGCTGACGCCCTTACCGCCACGGTGCGTGATTCGGTAGTCTTCCAACAGGGAACGCTTGCCGAAGCCAGCCTCAGACACGATGAGAATATGGCTATCCGGATTATCTACGCAGAGCACGCCCACAATCTTGTCGTCAGGGCCAGCGAGGGTGACACCCTTCACACCGGAAGCGGTACGGCCCATGGCGCGCATCTCTTCGTTCTCTTTGAAGCGGATGGCGCGGCCCGAATGCAATGCCAGCATCATGTCGCTGTTGCCATCGGTGAAACGAGCGGCAATCAAGCGGTCGCCCTCACGCACATTGATGGCGATGATGCCCTTCTTGCGCGGGTGTGAGTAGGCGTCGATGGAGGTCTTCTTGATGATACCCTTCTCGGTACACAAAATCACAAAGTGATTGTTGATGTAGTCAGGATCCGTAATGGAAGTGAGGTTGATGATGGAAGCAATCTTGTCATCCTCCTCGATTTGCAAAATATTCTGGATGGCACGACCCTTGGAGGTCTTGACACCTTCCGGAATTTCAAACACACGCAACCAGAAGCACTTACCCTTCTCGGTGAAGAAGAGCAGGTAGTTATGGTTGGTGGCCATGTAAAGATGTTCGATGAAGTCCTCGTCGCGGGAACTGCTGCCCTTGGAGCCCTTGCCGCCACGGTTCTGCACCTTGTATTCAGCCAGCGGGGTACGTTTGATGTAACCCAGATGGGAAATGGTGATAACCACTTCCTCATCGGCGATGGTATCTTCTACGCGGAACTCAGAGGCGTCAAACTCAATCGGAGAACGACGATCGTCGCCATAGCGGTTCTTGATATCCTGCAATTCATCCTTGATGATGCCCATACGGAGGCTTTCATCGGCGAGCACATCCTGCAGATATTTGATTAGCTTGAGGAGCTCATCGTATTCATTCTGGAGTTTTTCTCTCTCCAAGCCGGTAAGCTGACGGAGACGCATCTCCACGATGGCCTTGGCCTGGATTTCAGTAAATCCCCATTTCTCCATCAAGCCATTCTGGGCCTCTTGCACCGTCTGGGAAGCGCGAATCAAGGCAATCACCTCATCGATGATGTCGAGAGCCTTGAGGAAGCCTTCCAGAATATGGGCACGGGCTTGGGCTTTCTTGAGATCGAACTGGGCACGGCGGATCACCACCTGGTGACGGTGTTTGACGTACTCCGCAATCATGTCTTTCAGATTCAGCGTCATCGGACGGCCGTTCACCAATGCAACGTTGTTCACGCTGAAGGCAGACTGCAAAGCTGTCATCTGATACAGCTTGTTGAGCACCACCTCAGGTACCACATCCTTGCGCAGGTCATAGACGATGCGCGTACCATTGCGCTTGTTGGACAGGTTCTCGATATTCGTGATACCTACAATCTTGTCATCCTTCACCAATTCTACCGTGTGGCGGATCATGTCGGACGGATTCACCATGTAAGGAAGAGAGGTTACGATGATGCGGTTGCGGTTCTTGTCGGTTTCAATGTCTGCATGGCCGCGCATCACAATCCTGCCGCGACCGGTGTTGAAGGCCTCTTGCACACCCTGCACGCCGTAAATCACGCATCCTGACGGGAAGTCAGGGGCTTTGATATACTGCATCAGTTCGGGTATGGTGATTTCATTGTTGTCAATATAGGCACAGATGCCGTCGCACACCTCACGCAAGTTGTGCGGAGCCATGTTCGTGGCCATACCCACTGCGATACCAGAGGCACCGTTCACCAGCAGGTTGGGAATTTTGGAAGGCAGCACTGTCGGCTCCGGAATCGTATCGTCGAAGTTGAGGTTCATATCCACGGTGTCCTTCTCAATGTCAGCCACCATGTCTTCAGCGGATTTGCGGAGACGTGCTTCCGTGTAACGCATAGCTGCGGGGCTGTCGCCATCCACGGAACCAAAGTTACCCTGGCCGTCCACAAAAGGATAGCGCAGCGACCAAGGTTGGGCCATGCGGACCATGGCATCATATACGGCGGTATCACCGTGCGGGTGGTATTTACCTAACACCTCGCCCACGATTCTGGCGGATTTCTTATAAGGCTGGGAGGAAATGATGTTCATATCCCACATCGCATAAATGATACGACGCTGCACAGGTTTCAAGCCGTCTCGAACATCCGGCAAGGCACGAGACACGATGACGGACATGGAATAGTCGATGTAGGCCGTCTTCATCTGGTTCTCGATGTTCACTTGCACGATTTTTTCTCCTAAATTTTCTTCTTCTGTCATTTTATCTATTTTTTGTTTCTTCTAAATTACTGTCAATTAAATAATTACTTTTTACACAAATAAGGCACGAAAATACTAAAATTTTTGGAATCTCGACATTGTCAAAGTCAAATTTTTTACTCCGCCATTTTTTTGTACTTTTGCGCCAAATTTTTTTAAAATGGAAATCAAGTATTCTGACGAAATGAAATATGCGCTGGAGGAATCCGGCAAGATAGCAGCTTACTATCACTCCCCCAACATCGGCATCGAGCATCTCACCGTGGCCATCCTCCGTTATCCTAACGAGAGCACCACGAAGAATCTCTTTAATATATATCGTATTGACGTGAATGCTCTCCGCACCAAAATCGAGGAGCTGATTGACAGCAACGAGAACAAGGTGGAGATCGAGGCTTCCCAGTTGAAGTTCAACACCCAGACAGACAACACGTTGCGTCTCTCCTACCTGATTTCTAAAGAGTTCAGGAGCGATGTGGTGGAATCCTATCATTTCATCCTCGCCGTGCTGCGTGACGGGCGTAACGACGCCTCGAACGCCGTGAAGATGTATTTGACGCGAGCCGGTTTGTCATATGCCTCATTCTCCGCAGAAGTGAAGAAAGAGTTGAACATGGGAGCCGGCAGAACCGAATCTTTGGTGGCTCCGGAGGATGAAATCGACGAGGAGGAAGACCGCAGGTTCTCAGCACGTGCCGCCAAGGACAGCGCAAAAGGATCCGCCACGCCCATGCTGGACAGCTTCGGCAAGGACCTCACCAAGTTCGCCGCCGAAGGCAAGCTCGACCCTGTGGTGGGCCGCCAGAAAGAGCTGGAGCGCATCGCCCAGATCCTGAGCCGCCGCAAGAAAAACAACCCCGTGCTCATCGGCGAGCCCGGCGTCGGCAAGTCAGCCGTGGCGGAAGGCCTTGCCATGAACATCGTGCAAGGCCACGTGTCGCGCACCCTCATGAACAAGCGCGTGGTAGCCCTTGACATGGCCTCCCTCGTGGCTGGCACCAAGTACCGCGGCCAGTTCGAGGAGCGCGTCAAGACCATCCTCACCGAGCTGGAGAAGAACCCCAACGTCATCCTGTTCATTGACGAGCTGCACACCATGGTAGGCGCGGGCAACTCACCCGGCAGCATGGATGCCTCCAACCTCTTCAAACCCGCCCTGGCGCGTGGCGAACTCCAATGCATCGGCGCCACCACCCTGGACGAATACCGGGAATACATCGAGAAGGACGGCGCACTAGAACGCCGTTTCCAGAAAATCATCCTCGACCCGACCACGCCCGAGGAGACCATTGAGATTCTGAATAACATCAAGGATAAATACGAAGACCATCATCTGGTAAGATACAGCGACGACTCGCTCAAGGCCTGCGTCACACTCTCCAACCGGTACATCTCCGACCGCTGCCTGCCCGACAAGGCCATCGACGCGATGGACGAGGCCGGCGCACGCCTCCACATCCAGAACATCCACGTCCCCGACGAGCTGCTGGAGGTTGAGAAAGAGATTGCCGATTTCGAGAAACTGAAATCCGAGGCCATCAAAGAGCAGCAGTACAATGCCGCCGCCGGATACCGCGACCAAATCAAACAGCTGGAAAACAAGCTGGCCGACATCAAAAAAGAGTGGGAAAGCCAGTCCGACCTCCAGCGCCCGACCGTCACGGAGGAGACTGTAGCCGAAGTGATTGCCATGATGACGGGCGTGCCTGTGCAGCGCATCGCCAAGAACGAAGGCGAACGCCTGATGCGCATGGCCGACGAGCTGAAAGGCACCGTCATTGGCCAGGATGACGCCATCATCAAGATTGCCAAGGCCATCCGCCGTAACCGTGCCGGCCTTAAGGACCCCAACAAGCCCATCGGCACGTTCATCTTCCTCGGCCCTACCGGCGTGGGCAAAACCTACCTCGCCAAAGTGCTGGCCGAATACCTGTTCGACTCCCAGGATGCCATCATTCGCATCGACATGAGCGAATACATGGAGAAACACACCGTATCCAGACTCATCGGTGCGCCTCCCGGCTATGTAGGCTACGAAGAGGGCGGCCAACTCACCGAGAAGGTGCGCCGCAAGCCCTACTCTATCGTATTGCTGGATGAAATCGAAAAAGCCCATCACGACGTCTATAACGTACTGCTGCAAGTATTCGACGAAGGCCAGCTCACCGACGGCATGGGCCGCAAGGTCGATTTCAAGAACACCATCCTCATCATGACCTCCAACATCGGCACGCGCGAGTTGAAAGACTTCGGCACCGGCGTGGGCTTCAACACCGAGGCCACCAAGGCTGCCCAGAACAAAGTGGAGCACGGCATCCTCGAAAAGGCGCTGAAGGCCAACTTCTCTCCCGAGTTCCTCAACCGCGTCGATGATGTCATCTACTTCAACAGCTTGGGCAAGGACGAAATCATCAAGATTATCGAAATCGAACTCAAGAAAGTCATCCGCCGCGTGCAAGACTTAGGCATTGAAATCCATGTCACCGACAAGGCCAAAGAGCACCTCGCCGAGGCTGGCTGGGATGCCAACTACGGCGCCCGTCCGCTGAAGCGTGCCATCCAAAAGCATGTGGAGGACCTGCTCGCCGAAGAGATTCTGAACCAGACCCTGCCGCAAGGCTCCGTTGTGGATCTGGATTACGATGATTTGAAAGAAGAAGTAGTGATTGTCAACAAACAAACCATCGCGCAATAAACCCGCATCATCATGACCGAGTTACAGGATAAGATACAGAAAATCAACACATTCATCTTCGACTTCGACGGCGTGCTCTCGGACGGCAAGATATACGTGCAGCGCGATGGCGAGCAGGTGCGCGCCACCAACGTGAAAGACGGCTACGCACTACAATATGCGCTCCGCAAAGGATATAATGTTGCCGTTATCTCAGGCGGCTACGCCGAGTCCATGCGACTGCGCTACAAGGACTTCCCGGGCATGGAGATGTACCTGAAGGTGCATGACAAGATCCTGATGTTTCATGAATATCTTGAGAAACACAGCCTGCAACCCGAGAACGTGCTCATCATGGGCGACGACATTCCCGATTACAAGATGATGTTGCTGGCTGGCATCAAATGCTGTCCCGCCGATGCGGCAGAAGAGATCATGCACATCGCCGACTACGTTTCGCCACGCCCCGGCGGCAACGGAGCCGTCCGCGACGTCATCCAACATGTGCTCACCGCACAAGGCAATTGGTTCCACGACGACGCCTTCGTCTGGTAATAATAATCCATCTATCATCTCTAATCTATAATCCATAATCTCTCATCTATTATATGGGTTGTCTCTTCACTGGAACATTCAGTTTTGTTTTCTCCATCATCGGACTTATCGTCTATGGATGGCCCGGCGCGGGCATAGGATTCCTGCTCGGCGCCTTGCTCGATGGCATTGTTGGAACAAAGAGAATCCAAGCTCAAAGACATTATTACAAATCGCAGGATTTCACTGAGCACGAGCTGATTCTGGCCGCATACGTGGCCAAGGCCGACAACAACCGGCTGCTGCGTTCCGAGATGGAATACGTGCGCCAGTTTTTGGCCAAAACCATGTCTTCGGAGCAACTCTCCTCAGCCATGCTCCGTTTCAGGGACATCCTCAACTCCGACATCGACATCCAAAGCGTGTGCGCCGACCTCCGGCAGCACGCTACCATCTATGAAAAACTGGTCATCCTGCAATTCCTCTTCGGCTTCTCCCAGGCCGACGGCTCGATGCGACAGGAGGAATTGGATGCCATCCAATACATTTCCGATTTGTGTGGCATCAGCCGCAGCAACTTCGAGGCCATCAAATCCATGTTCATGGGCTCCTACTACGGTGGATATCAGCAAGATTACGGCGGCTACACTTACGGAGAGAACGCCTCCTACGGCGGCAGGGTTTCCCAAGCCACGCTGGAGAACGATTACAAGATATTGGAAGTCTCCCCGGATGCCACTGACGATGAGGTGAAGAAAGCCTATCGCGCCGCAGCCAAGAAGCACCATCCCGACAAAGTAAGCCACTTGGGCGAAGACGTGCGCAAAGCCGCAGAAGTCAAGTTTGCCCAAGTGAACGAAGCCTACGAGCGCATCAAGAAATCCCGTGGAATGAATTAGATATTAACTATATCTTAAATATTTTTCCACAATATATTACATTATCAGTTTTTTATTTTATCTTTGCGCCGTTTTTGAACGCATATCCATGAGCGCGGGAAACATTTTCCCGTAACAACTTATTTATTAACCCATTAAAACCAAAACTATGAAGAAACAAGACTTTCTCAGTCTCATTCTGTTTTCATTTGCTGTGCTTTTCGGGCTCATCCCGTCAAAAGCACAAACCCAGCGAATCATTTACGAAGAGAATTTCGGCACCCCAACCGCCACCACTTTAGTGCAAAACTATACAGGCTGGCAAAACCAATCTGTCATCTATACAGGCGATGGCACCTGCGACATCCGGATTTCGAGCGCGTCAAACAACTACGGCATGGCCTCTGGAGGCGGCAATGTGATGATCAACGACACGGTCAAGTGGTTCATGGTGGCTGGCATCAATACTGCCGCAGACACCAATCTGTCGCTTTATTGTGGACTGCGCAAGACCAACGCTGAAAATGGCAACAACCTGGTGGTCGAAACCTCCGCCGACAGTCTCCTCTGGACAAGATTGCCCTTATCGGACACGCTACCCACAGGAACTGGCACTTCGGGATGGTACAGGGTTCGCTACCAGAACATCCCCACATGTGACAACCTTCGCATCCGATTCCGCAATCTGGCACATGTGGACTACCGTATTGACGACCTCGCATTGGTCGTTGGGGAAGAAACCGTATTGGAGACTGTTGCCAAGCCAACATTTTCTCCCGGAGGCGGCACTTACTACGAGCCACAAACCGTACTCATCTCCACCGCGACAGATGGTGCCATGATTTATTACACAATGGACAACACCACGCCTAATGAGCGCTCAAACCGCTACGAAGGAGTACTTACCATCAATTCCAGTTGCACGGTCAAGGCCATAGCCGCAAAAGAGGGTATGTACGACAGTGAAGTCGCCACAGCCTCTTACACCATCCTGGACACCAACTCCCTGGTAATTCTTCCCTTTGACATTTCCAACAACAGCAACTCCTCTCACACCGACATTCTGCAGATGAGAGGTTTCAGAGGGTATTTTTTAGGAAGCTCCTACTCGGATGGTTCCGTCAAATTCGAATCCTCACACGCAGGCCAAGCCAGTCTAGTAGCGCATGTGGACAATGCGCCAGACTCGCTAATTTTCGAGTTGAAAGGGAAAAAGGGCGGTTCAAATCCTTCGGCTTACGAGGGAGTCATCTTCACAGTCAGTATCTCTGCTGATGGCCAAAGCTGGAATCCGCTGGCCACCATATTCGGAGATGACATATCCGTGGACAACTTCACCCGGTTTGCATACACGATTACCGACCACAGTGCAAGATATATACGCTGGGCATTGCAATCTTCCAACAAAGGCAATACTCAGCTAAACAACATCAAAATCACGCAGTTTGACGGCATGAGTGACAGTACTGCCGTCACGGACTACAATCCGGGTTCATTCGGTATCTACCCCAACCCCACCCAATCGGATTTTAAAATTCATCTTGGCCGCACCACAGTACAATCCATGACATTATACAACCTGATCGGGCAATCCGTAAGGACATGGAATCATCCTGTTGAGTCCCAAACGTTTTCAATCTCCGGATTACCTAGTGGCACCTATATTCTAAAAGCGAATACTCCCTTCGGCACCATCCAGAAAAAAGTAGTCAAGTATTAAGCAGCCTTACATCCCGTTTACAGCCGAAGATGCCAACAGGCAAAAATCTTTGGCTGTAAACTTTTCTATTGCATTTGCTCTCGTTTTTTGTACTTTTGCCGCCTAAACGCAAAATGAGTATGAAAAAAACGTGCGCAGCATTCTTGTTTATGGTGGCGGTGCTCACCTTGTGTTCCTGCACCAAAACTGAGAAAAACTACTATCCGGACGGAAAATTACAATCCATCATCCACTATAAATTCGGCAAAGAGACCGGAAAAAGTGTCTATTTGTTTCAACGACCCAACACCATTGAAATAGAAGTGGAGATGAAAAATGGCAAGCGGAACGGCGATTTCTACCGCTATTTTGAAAACGGGAATCTGGACACCTATTGCGTCTATGTCAACGACTCCATCGAAGGCTTGGAGACCATGTACTCGCCCAATGGGGAGAAAACCCAGGAGACCTACTTTGTTCATGGAAAGAAAGAAGGCCCTTACAAACAATACCACTATAATGGACAAGTCAAAGCTGAAGGCATGTTCAAGAACGACTTATTCGATGGCGACTGGACGTATTATGACGAGCGCGGGGTCATTGTAGGCGAAGGGCATTTCAAGAACGGAACCGGCGACCTGTACTCCTACGATGAAGTCGGCAGGACAAACAGGACAACCCACTATGTGCACAATCTAAAGGAAGGCAAAGAGACCTACTACAATCCTGCCGGAAAAGTGTACAAGGAGATTACCTTCAAACAGGATCGCATTGTTTCCCAGCACGTTGACTCAACCTTGATTCCCTAACCATGCGCCGGATAGAGCTCATATTCCTTGGTCTGCTCCTTTTGGGGATTGCCTGCAACGTGTCGGCACAGAACAGCCGCAAAATCCAGTACCGGGCGGACATCGGACTCTACGATGAAGATATCCTGCCCGGAGCCCAGCGATTAATCGGCCACGTGGCATTTGCCCAAGACAACATCCGAGGCTACTGCGACAGCGCATACTTATACGAAAAGGAAAACTACCTCATTGCTTTTGGCGACAGGGTGAAAATTCGGGTGGGCGATTCCGTGGTTCTCTACGGTCGCAAGGCATATTACGACGGCGACCTCAAGATTGCTTCCATCGCGAACAATGTACGGCTGGAGAAGAAACAATCCTATCTTCTGTCAGACAGTTTGATATACGACCTCAATCTGGACATGGGCTATTATTTGACTGGTGGGAGAATCTATAACGGGGAAGACACGCTCACCAGCCAAATCGGACGTTATTACACCAAAACCGATGATGCTTACGGAAACGGCGATGTGCAGCTCAAAAGCAAGACCTATCGTATGGACTGCGATTCACTGCGTTATAACGCACAAAGCAAGATTGCATTCTTCATCTCCCCCACCCACCTGTTAGGCTCCGAAGACAGCAGCGAGATATTTACCAACCGGGGCTGGTACGACACCGAACGGGAGAACGCGCAACTCACGGGCAACGTGCAAATATTCAACAAATCCCAGAAACTGTTCGCCGACTCCGTGCATTATTACAAGGATCTTGAATTCGGACGGGCTTGGAACAATGTCACTATCGTGGATACCGACCAAAACTATGTCCTGAAAGGCAATTTCGTAGAGCATCATGAAAACGGAGGGTTATCCACATCCACCGACAGCACCCTGCTGATCCTGATTGACAACAACGACTCGCTATACCTGCACGCAGACACGTTGAAAATCCTATTCGACAGCAACCAATCGGCACAATGGATGGCCGCATACAACAAAGTCAAATTTTACAGGCACGACCTGCAAGGGGCCTGCGACTCGCTGATGTATTTGGTGGAGGACTCGCTCATCACCATGTATTACAATCCCGTGGCCTGGTCGGAAGGATACCAGCTTTCCGCCGACACCATACATTTTGCCATACTGGACTCCTCCAACATGCGCATAGACCTGTGCAAGGCCGGTTTCATCGTAGGCGGTCTTTTCGACAACACGGAATTCAACCAGATCAAAGGCATCAACATTACAGGATTCATCCACAACAGGGAGTTATATCGCGTGGATATTATCAATAACGCCGAATGCATCTACTATCTGCAGGAAGAGGACAGCTCACTCATCGGAATCAACACCTCCATCACCAATGAGATGAGTATTTTCCTAGAGGACAACAAAATCAGCCAGATACGATTCTACGACCAACCCGACGGCAAGATTCATCCCGACAAACAATTGGAAGACAAGAGCCGCAAGTTACAGGATTTCAGGTGGCTGGATGAATACCGGCCATACAAGATTGCTGATTTGTTTATCAGGCCAATACCAAGGGTAAAGAGTTTCGAAGAGTAAAAGAGGCGGGACCATACAACCGAAAAAAATGCACCGACAATCATTTGATTATCAGTGCATTTTCTTTCATTTTTAGGGAGTAATTCCCCTGTTCAAAGTGGAGCCGGCGGGAGTCGAACCCGCGTCCAAACATGCCGCAAGATTGCTTTCTACAAGCTTAGTCTTCGTTTGCTTGTCGGCCACCGCATGGTACGAGACAGACCTCGCGGCAGCTTATCTTCTGAATTTTCGCTCATGTATCGAAGCACACACTCGCTATCTGTCCTTTTATGACACTTCTGACCGGACGTTGGACCGAAAAACTTCCGGGGAAGCGCCCGCGGCTACAGACCTTGTCTGCGCGGCAGGATCCGCAACGGTTACGCTGCGAATGCATAAGAAGTTTCGCCGTTTATTGGCATCGAGAGTTGACTTTTAACGGAATCGGCTCACAAACTCCGGCCTGCTTACAATCCCCCGAACTTGCTGTCAAAACCAAACGACCCCGAGGGAATGAAAGGGGAAGATTACTTCACCTCCCCTTTCAGTTGTAATATCACCCTGTCGGTATTGGCGTTTGACAACACCGTCAGGCGCTTGCTGATCAAACCTGTATGCTTGGCGGTATAAGTGGCTTTGATTGTGCCCTTCTTGCCAGGCATGATCGGTTGTTTGGACCAATCCACCGTGGTGCAATCGCACGAGGAAATCACATCGTCCAGAATCAACGGCTTCTTGCCGATATTCGTGAACGTGATGGTCACGGTCTTCACATCCCCGACCTTCAATGTGCCGAAGTCAACGGTAAGTTTGTCGAACTGAATCTCGGCACCTGTGCCTTTGTACTGGGTGGCTTTATTGGCCTGGGCTTGCAAGGCAAAGACACTGCCTATCATCAAGCATAGGATTATCAACCTTTTCATTGCTGCGATTATTTATTAGTTACTCTCTTTGAGTGGAGCGGCATTGTTGTCAGGAGCAGCCTCCACCGGTTTCGGGGAAACATTGCCCTTGATGTTCAACACCACGCGATTGTTGACGGCATTGGATTCCACGGTGATGGACTTGTTGATGGCACCAATGCGCTGCGTGTTGTACTTCACTTTAATGGAAGCCTTTTTGCCCGGAGCGATGGGATCCTTCGGCCACTCAGGAACCGTGCAGCCACAGCTGGAACGGCAGTTGGTCAGAAGAAGATCAGCCTTGCCCGTGTTCTTGAACACGAACTCGCAAGTACCGTTGTCGCCCTGCATGATATTGCCATAATCATGAACCAATGTTTCAAAGGTGATTTCAGGTTCTTTCACTTTCTTGTTTTTCTCACCATTGGCATCCTGCGCAAAAGCGGAAAAAACGAAAGCTGTTACGATTAATAAACTAAGTACTTTTTTCATAACTGTTATTATTTTTGATTGAAGATTAAGATTCAAAAAAAACATCGAAGAGACATCAAACAACTCCCCGAGTTTAACCCATGTTGATTTTTTTCCCTACAAAAGATTCCACTGCCAGTCTGTAACTCTCCAGTCCAAAGCCGGAAATGAAGCCCACGCAACAGGAAGAGAGCACGGAATTCTTCCGGTATTGCTCACGTCCAAAGAGATTCGAGATATGCACTTCCACCACCGGGCAGCACGTCGTGCGCACGGCATCCGCCAGAATGACAGACGAATGCGTATAAGCACCGGCATTGAGGATGATTCCGTCGTAATCCTTCGCATTGGCCACCACATTGGCCAACTCGCCTTCGTTATCCGACTGGAAGAAATCAAATTGCACATCCGGATACAGACTTTTCAGCTCGGACAGATATGATTCGAAGGAGGTCGAACCATAGATATCGACCTCGCGCGTGCCCAGTTGCTGCAAATTTACTCCGTTCGCAATCAGAATCTTCATCATTCGTGAATTAGAATAAAGACATCCTCGTCGGGTTTGTGCATGTTCAGATGCTCGCGGGCGTACTTTTCCAACAGCACAGAATCTGAAGAAAGCTGCTCAAATGTGTAGGCATTGCCCACCTGATTCTTGGTATAGACAATCTTCTCCTCCAGATTATCAATCTTCTTGTTCAGCTCGCGATGCGTCTTGATATTGTGGTCGGAAATGAAAAAGAAGTAACACAAGAACAGCACGAGTGTTGCTCCATATACAATGATATACAGTTTAATGTTGTTTTTGTGTTTCTTCTCTTCTTCCATAACTTTTAACGGGCATAGTTAACCGAACGGGTCTCACGGATAACGGTGATTTTGATCTGTCCGGGATAGGTCATTTCATTTTGGATTTTCTTGGAGAGGTCCAGTGAAATCTGGTTCACCTCAGCGTCGGAAACCTTCTCTGCGCCCACGATCACGCGGAGCTCGCGGCCAGCCTGGATAGCGTATGTTTTCACCACACCGGGATAAGTCAGGGCGAGGTTCTCAAGGTCGTTGAGACGTTTCATGTAGGCTTCCACCACCTCGCGGCGTGCGCCGGGGCGTGCGCCTGAGATGGCGTCGCACACTTGGACGATGGGCGCGATGAGCGTGTTCATCTCCATCTCATCGTGGTGTGCTCCGATGGCATTGACAATCTCCGGACGTTCCTTGTATTGTTCGGCCAGACGAGCGCCGAAGAGTGCGTGCGGCAATTCGGGTTCCGTATCGGGCACTTTGCCAATATCGTGCAACAAGCCTGCGCGGCGGGCCAGCTTCGGATTCAGTCCCAGTTCAGCTGCCATGGCGGCACTGAGGTTGGCCACCTCCTTGGCGTGCTGGAGCAGATTCTGACCGTATGAGGAACGATACCGCATCTTACCAACCATACGCATCAATTCATGAGGCATATTATTGATACCCAAATCGATACAAGTACGCTTACCCAACTCGGCAATCTCCTGTTCAATCTGTTTCTTCGTTTTGGCCACCACTTCTTCGATTCTGGCGGGGTGGATACGACCGTCAGAAACCAGCTTCTGGAGGGAAAGGCGTGCGATTTCACGGCGTACAGGGTCAAAGCTGGAGAGCAGAATAGCGTCAGGGGAATCGTCGATGATGACATCCACGCCGGTCAGGTTCTCGAGGGTGCGGATATTACGTCCCTCACGACCGATGATACGGCCCTTGATCTCATCATTCTCAATGTTGAACACTGAAACCGTATTCTCGATGGCAGCTTCCACGCCAGTACGCTGCAACGCGTTCACTACCACTTTCTTAGCTTCCAAGTTAGCCGTATTTTTGGCTTCATCCACAATGTCCTTGATCATGACCATGGCATCAGCCTTTGCCTCGTCACGCATGAGTTCAATGAGTTGTGCTTTGGCTTGCTCGGAGGTAAGTTCGGCTATAGATTCCAGTTTTGCCTTCTGGATGGAGGTCTGTTCGTCCAACTCTTTCTGTTTCTGGGCGGTAGCCTGCATTTGCTTGGTAAGGTTCTCTTTCAGGGCAGCGTTCTCTGCAGTCTTTCTGTTCAATTCCTCCATTTTCTGGCCCAGCGTGTTTTCCTTCTGCTTGATGCGGTTCTCCGCTGCGGAGATTTGTTGGTTGCGGTCATGTACAGTCTTTTCATAGTCGCTTTTCAGCTGCAGGAACTTCTCTTTAGCCTGTAAAATCTTCTCCTTTTTCAGAAGTTCGCCATCCTCCTCCGCTTTCTTCAACGCCTCGCGACCCGCTTTGGTGAGTTGTTTTTTTAGTAATGTGTAGGCGATTCCGAGGCCAGCCGCTATGCCGACCAAGACGCCTATCAAAATCCATAGTACTGTCATAATATATATAGTTTTAGTTTAACGTGCGAAACACTAGGTTTCAATTCATTTCTTCATTCATCAGGATTGGGCGGGCGCATAAAAAAAAACCGCATAAGTTCCATAGGGTTTCGAAAAACTCCTAATAGATATGGATGAAGGTGCCGGCTCACTTCGCGCTTCCCCGGGCTGAAAAGCCATCCTTGCGGATTCGGGCCTGTTCTAGGCAAGTCAAGCGTCCCCTTCGTTTGATAATGTGTTGAGTTTAACAAACGTATCTGAACTTATGCGGGATGGGTTATTTCAAAGAACGAATTAATCAACTTCAAATTTGTCTGTCAGCTGCTTCAGCGACTCCATCATCGGCACCACTTCCTCATCAAAGCCTTTGAGCCGTTCCTCGTCAGCCAACCACTTCACTACAAAATCGACCAAAATCTTGGATAACAAATCCTGCTGGTCTGTATATGTCCATTTTTTAGCAAATTCCAAAAAACTGTCATTGATTATCTTTTCCGCCTCACGGAAGTAATGCTCCCATTCCTTCTGTATCGTGATCGTCATCGGGCGTTGCGCCACTTGAATCGTTATCTTTATGCGATCGTTATCCATATTACTTGTTCGTGAGCAGGCTTATACACTTGTCAATCTCCCGCACCCAATCGTTTATTTGCTTTTTTGTCTCTTGTTTGTCTTTTTTATTAAAAACTGTTTTAGTTACCACTATTAATTTTAATCTTTCCGTCAATTCATCTATCTGTATTTGCAGCTCTTTCTCTTTCTCCTTCAACGCCTCGTTCTCTCGCTTCAGTTTCTCATTATCTTTCTGCAAATCAGATATTTTCAACAACGCCGCCTTTACGTTATACTCAATCTTGTTATATAAACTTTCAAACGATGCCATTGATATTTTATTGACCTGCAAAAATACAAATTTTAGAGTGATATGCAACCCTCATTTTTTTTCTCGAAAAAAATCTTTCCGATAAGACCCTGTATAATATTACAAATCAATTTATTGCAAAATAAAGCAAACACATCTTTGTGATAAAATTCAAAAAAAATCATAATTATTTTTGAGTTTACCAAAAAGATTGTATTTTTGCAGCAGTATTTTAACTGGATTATAAACCCTTAAAAATAGGAGACCTGCTATCGACATAAATCTACTTTCTTAATATTAACACATAAAGAAAGGAGTTTTCTATGAAGACCGTTAAACTATCCGATAACGAGTTGATAGCAAGTTATCAAAGCGGAAACGAGCAAGCACTGAAAACATTAATAGCACGCTATGAAAAGCGGCTGTTCTCTTATATCATGCTCTCTGTGAAAAACAAGGAGCTTGCGGAAGACATTTTCCAAGACACTTTCATCAAAGTCATCAACACCATCCGGTCGGGCAACTACCACGAAGAGGGCAAGTTCTTCCAGTGGGTCATGCGCATCGCCAACAACCTGAAGATCGACTATTACCGGAAAGTGCAGCGGATGCCGATGTTCGACAATGGCGACAGCGAGTTCGACATCTTCGACATCATCAGCACGCACGAGGATTCCGTAGAGCAGAAAATCATCCGCGAACAGATTTACAACGACCTGCACCACATCATCGAGTATCTTCCGCAGGAGCAACGGGAAGTGCTGGTCATGCGTATCTACCAAGACTACAGCTTCAAGGAGATTTCTGAGATCACCGGTGTGAGCATTAACACTGCGCTGGGAAGAATGCGCTACGCGCTCATCAATCTTCGCAAAATCATCGCCAAACACAAGGTTGTCATCGAATAATCTGACTAACAGACAGTGTTTTCGCCTTATACAGGCTGCAAAGTGCATCGTAAAGAAAAAAAACGTACTTTTGCAGCCTGTAAATTTTATATAAACTTAATTTAAGTATATGGCAACAACAGCTGATTTTAAAAACGGACTTTGTATTGTGTACAACAACGAGATATGGACCATCGTTGAATTCCTGCACGTGAAACCAGGCAAAGGCAACACCTTTGTACGTACCAAACTGAAAAACCTCAAGAGCGGAAGAGTTCAGGAATTCCGTTTCGACGCCGGTATCAAAATCGAACTGGCCCGCGTAGAGCGTCGTCCGTACATTTTCTCTTACAAAGAGGGTGCCACCACCTACAACTTCATGCATGCTGAGACTTTCGAGCCGCTCACCATCGAGAAGGACCTGATCAACAATCCTGACCTGCTGAAAGAGGGCCAGACTGTTGAAATCATGTATCACACCGACACGGACACCCCGCTCACATGCGAGCTTCCGCCTTTCGTTGACCTCGAAATCATCGAAGCTGATCCCGGTGTAAAGGGCAACACGGCCACCAACTCCCTGAAGAGAGCTGTTGTGGAGACGGGCGCAGAGGTTTATGTCCCGCTGTTCATCAACGCCGGCGAGAAAATCAAAGTTGACACCCGTACCAACAAATATTCTGAAAGAGTAAAGGAGTAAAAGAGTAAAGGAAAATGAGGTTTTCGAAACCCTTTACGTTGAATGAGGTGCTCCAGATCATAGGGCATCCTGTTGATACCGTTGGCCATGCTGATTGTATGGTCACGGGTATCAACGAGTTGCATTCTGTTGAGGAGGGCAACCTGACTTTTGTGGACTGCGACAAGTATTACGCTCGCACGCTGCAGAGCAAGGCGACCTTCGTCCTCATCAACCGCACAGATGTGGAATGCCCTGACGGGAAAGTGCTGCTCTTCAGCGAAGATCCTTTGATTGACTACCTGAAGATTGTGGAGCATGTCACGCACTTCACCCCCCAAAGCACCAACATCCACCCGACCGCCGAAATCGGAGAAGGAACCATCATTCAACCGCTGGTTTTCATCGGTGAAAATGTGAAAATCGGCAAGAACTGCCTGATTCACTCCAATGTCAGCATTTACGCGGACACCGTCATCGGCGACAATGTGGTCATCCACTCCAACAGCACTATCGGCGGCGACGCCTGCTATTTCCAGAAACGGGCCGACCGCTGGATCAAGCTGACCTCTTGCGGCAACACCGTCATCGGCAACGATGTGGAGATTGGCTGCAATTGCTGCATCGACAAGGGCGTTTCCGGAACCACCTACATTGGCGACGGCACCAAGTTCGACAACTTAGTGCAAGTGGGCCACGACACTCACATCGGCAAGCGCGTGCTCTTAGGCGCCCAAAGCGGCATCGCCGGCTGCACCTACATCGACGACGACTGCAAGATCTGGGCCAAGGCCAGCGTGAACAAAGACCTCTACATCGCCAAGAACACGGTGTTGTACGCCTTGTCGGCCATCGACAAGAGCGTGCAGCAGGAGGGCACTACCCTCTTCGGCGTGCCGGCCATCGACGCGCAGACCAAGTGGAAGGAGCTCATCTATGTGAAAAACCTTCCGAAACTGTACCACGATGTGGAAGAGCTGAAAAAGAAATAGTCGGAAACAAACTTTCAGAAAACAACAAAGGCACCTTTTCAGGTGCCTTTTCTTTTGTGTGATCTGTACAAGATTTGAACTTGTGACCTCTTGCCTGTCAAGCAAGCGCTCTAAACCAACTGAGCTAACAGATCATTATTTCTCTTTGTCAGCGGAGAGACTGGGATTCGAACCCAGGAACCGCTTTTGGCGGTTACACGCTCTCCAGGCGTGCGCCTTCGACCACTCGGCCATCTCTCCTCCTTTTGAGGGCGCAAAAATACACTTTTTTTCTTATTACGCCTATTTTAAAAACTCAATTTTTTCATTTTGTCCTAATTCATTTAGAACTTGTTGAATATGAGCCACTAAAACTTTTGACAAATCCTGTACGCGCTGGCGCCAGACCTCGATATCTACATCCAGATTGTCGGAAACGATCTTGTATGACACATATTTTTTGCCATAATCCTGCGCGAAGGAAATCAAAACCGAGGATTCCATGTCAAAGCAATCGACTTTGGATTTAACGGATTCCAAGTAATTCTCAGTGAAAACTTCCGGGGACACGAAGCAGTCGGAGGAGTACAAAGTGGCCTTCTGCACCTGTTCGTCGGCCTGCACATCGAAATGATACGGCAGCATCTCTGTTTCATAGAATTTAGAACTGCCGGACAATATTTCCCTGATACTCAGCACAGTGCCAACGGTTCTATCGTGCGAGCCCACAGAGCCGATGTTGAGCATGATGAAATCCTCATCTTTGTGTTTTTCCATAAAGCGGATCATGGCGCGGGTGGCGTTCTCGCGTCCGATACCGGTAAAGTTCACATGGTCGGCAAAAGCGCCAACCTCATCGGGGACAGCAGCAAAAAGGGCGATTTTCATAAAGTTTAAAGTTTAGAGTTCGTCATTATAGTTTGCAAAGGTACAAAAAAATGCAAAAAAATTTTTCCATGATGCCGTTGTATTAAAAAAAATGTATTTTTGCGGTGATATTATTTTGATATTATTTTAATCACCTTAAAAACACATAACATTATGGAATCCAAGGAATTCAACAAAACCATGACAGCGGGAAACAATGGTTTTCTGCATCTTTTCATCAACCTTGTACTGCTGGCATTCTCCATCTGGCTGGTCGTGCGCTTCGCCAACCTCGACTGCATGCTGGATGCCGAGGGCGAGCCCACCGCATGGATATTGCTGCCCATCCTAACGGGTACATTTCTTCTTTTCCTCCTCATCCTTGACTTAGCCGGCTTTATGATCGTGCAACCCAACGAGTCACGCGTGCTCACCTTCTTCGGCAAGTACTCCGGCACAGTGAAACAGAACGGCTTTTTCTGGGTTAACCCCTTCTACAGCAAAGAGAAACTCTCATTGCGCGCCAAGAACATGGATGTGGAGCCCATCAAGGTGAACGACAAGAACGGCAACCCCATCATGATCGGTCTGGTGCTGGTGTGGAAGATCAACGACACCTACAAGGCCTGCTTCGAGGTGGATTCGGATGTACGGAGCACCATCACGGAGAACTCGATGAAGTCCGTCAAGAGCTTCGACTCGTTCGTGCGCGTGCAGAGCGATGCCGCATTGCGCAAGGTGGCGGGCATGTACGCCTACGACAACATGGACCGCAACGATGAGGAAGTGACCTTGCGCTCCGGCGGCGAGGAAATCAACGAGCGTCTGGAGTCCGAATTGCGCAAACATCTGGAAATTGCCGGCATAGAGGTTGTGGAAGCCCGTATCAACTACCTGGCCTACGCCGCCGAGATTGCCAGCGTGATGCTGCGCCGTCAGCAAGCCGACGCCATCATCTCCGCTCGCGAGAAGATTGTGGAAGGCGCCGTCAGCATGGTGGATTTGGCCCTGAAGAAACTGTCGGAGGACAAGATCGTGGAACTGGACGAGGAACGCAAGGCCGCCATGGTCTCCAACCTCCTGGTCGTGCTCTGCGCCGATGAATCCGCGTCACCGGTCATCAATACGGGGACGTTGTATCAATAATTATTGTTGAGGCGCACGGCCGTGCGTCTCAACAGGAAATATCGTTTTATGAAAAAAAATTTCGCCCTACGCGTCGATTCCGAGATATTCGAGGCCATTGAAAAATGGGCCGCGGACGAATTCCGCAGCGCGAACGGGCAGATTGAATGGATATTATCGACCGCGCTGAAGAAGGCCGGGCGGCTGCCGAAGAAGAAGAGCGGGGATGGTGAGACGAAGGAGAGAGTTGAGAGTTAGGAGTGAGGAGTTAGAAGTTAGAAGTTAGAAGTTAGGAGTAAGAGATTGTTTTTTTATTCTCAATTCTTAATTCTCAATTAGAATCGTATCTAAAAACAGTCCCACCCTGCTCAGCAAAACGCATGCACGGCTTTGATCAATGACAATTCTCACCTTTTTAGTGGTAACCGTCTCCGTGAGCACGATGCGTTTGTAGCCGATGGTGGTCTCCTGAGCGATGGTGCGCCAGTTGCCGTTCTCATCTTCAACTTCGATGTGAAATTTCTCCACCCGCTGCCCAAGCGGAATGTATTCTTGTAGCATCACGCGGTTGAAGGTTTGAGGTTCGCTGAACTCTAATGTGACCCAAGCGGTGGTTACAGTATCGTCGGTGGCCCAATAGGTGTCAAAATTGTTGTCAAAGAGTGCCAAAGGGCCAAAAGGATTCGAAATATCGATATTTCGGGAAAAAGAACAAGTTTCAAAACAATTTTGCACCTGGCCTCCCCGAGAATTTGACATACAAACCACCTGTACTTTTTCCGCCAAATCCCGTGCAAAGATGCTGTCCAGCGCGGCGCGGAACTCCATTAAGTGCAGAGAGTCCTCGGCAGGGATGAGGCCGCGGGTGTCGGGCGGCACATTGAGGAGCAGCAAGGAGTTGCGACCCACGCTGTTGTAGTAGATTTTCAGTAGCTCTTGCACAGATTTCGGATGCTCGCTGGCGCGCCAGAACCAGCCCGGCCGGATAGAGACATCCGTCTCTGCGGGAATCCAGCACGCGCCGTTGTAGTTGCCCGCGTTGAGCGTGTCCTGCGCCGGGGCGTTCTTGCCCGGTTCACGGCCCTCCACATCGAGTCGCGACCAGCAGGTGCGCCCGCAGGTACCCTCTTCGTTGCCAACCCAGCGGCATCCGGGGCCCACATCGCTGAAAATCACCGCATTGGGTTGTAACTTAAGCGTCTGCATATTGAATTTCTCCCAGTCATAGACTTGACGTTTGCCGTTCGGCCCTTCGCCGTTGGCCCCGTCGAACCATTGCTCAAATATTGGACCGTAATGTTTGTGGGCATTGCGCAATGTTTTGAGGAACACTTTGTTGTATTCTGGTGTGCCGTATGTGGGCGCGTTGCGATCCCATGGCGAGATGTAGATGCCGAACTTCAAGCCACCCTTTTTACAGGCTTTCGACAATTCCTTGAGCACATCGCCTTTGCCGTTGCGCCATGCGCTTTGATGTACGGTGTGTGTGCTCACGGGATTGGGCCAGAGGCAGAAGCCGTCGTGATGCTTGGCGGTGAGGATAATGCCTTGGAATCCTGCGTTTTTCGCCACAGCCACCCATTGATTGCAGTCCAAGGCTGTAGGGTTGAAGATGTCCTCGGTTTCAGTGCCCTCGCCCCATTCCAAGCCAGTGAAGGTGTTGGGACCGAAGTGGCAGAAGAGGTTCATCTCCATGCGCTGCCACGCCACCTGCGCGGCGGTCGGCACGGGCCCGAAAGGTTTCGGCGGGTCAGCGGGTTTTAGCTTAGGGGCATACTTCTGCGCCTGAATGGATATACCCAAAAGGCAGAGGATCAGGAGCAAGGCGGACTTTTTCATAACTGGCGGATTTTGACGGCGAAAATGAGAGGGCACATAAGGATTACACCTATTCCAACACTTCACATCGCCTGTCTGCAACTCAGCCATCCATGCCGAAGTGTTTTCCATTATATTACAGGAACATCCCCGTCCTTTTCTGGTATTCTGCGTATCCTGGTTTATTCTGCAACTGGCGCTTCTCCATGAGGGGCACGCTAATGAACCGGAACATGCAGGCATTCAGCAGAGGGCCAATGACACAGAGGTCTCGCAAGGTACTCGGACCAATAGATAATGCCAAAAACATCAGCCAAACACCCCACCACATCAGAATTTCTCCGAAATAATTGGGATGCCGGCCATGTTTCCAGAGTCCCACTTGACAAATCTGCCCTTTATGGTCCTTCGCAAAACGATGGCGCTGCGTATCGGACACCAACTGCAAGGTAGCGGCGCACACACATACGATGAATCCGAACCAACTCACCATATTGGCCTGGGCTGCCGCCTCTATCACAAAAAAGCCCGGAATCATCACTAAAAATACCACAATGGTGGGCATAATATTCAGTCCAAAAAAGTTAATCAATTGGAAAACAACAGGTTTCTGCTCGGTTCGATACTTGGTGTAACGCCAATCTTCGCTATTGAGATTTTTAAAAGTGTACGCCCAATTGCCGGTAAGGCGGATGCCCCAGTACCAGACTGCTATCAGCAACAGCAGCGTGGCAGAAGTCCAACTGTGAAGCTGACACGCCCAAAGCGTGAGCATTACGGGCGGCGCAACGCTCCAGTATGGGTCGTAAACGGAGACATTGCGGAACAATAGACCAAAGAGCCACACCACCACTGTAGCGGCCACATCTGAGAAGAACAACTGCCAAAGATAGTGCCAGCCCGTTCCGGCAAGGCTTCGATATACCAGCATACCAACCACAAAAGCGATGGCATAAACGATGAAAATCACAATAAAACTGAAACTTCGGGATTCTTTGATAGACATTTTGGATTTCCTTTTTGATTAGTTAATTCGGGCACAAAAATAGAAAAAATCCAAGGCAAAAACATTAATATTTTTATTCATCTATAGATGGATTTTTTTTGCTACTTTTGCGCTTTCAAAATTCAACAATAATTTAATTCAAAAATAATATGGAAAAATTCGATCCCGCAACCAATTTGGAGAAATTGGACAAGAAAGATGCCTACCGTGGCGTGAACCCCGCTATCTGTGATAGCGCAACCTTTATGTTTGAACAAGCCAAGACAATGACCGACACCTTCCACGGCGAAACCGAGGGTTACTTCCTCTATTCCCGCCACTGGAATCCCAGCACCCTGTCGCTGGCACAGTCATTGGCCGCCATCGAAGGCACCGAGCTGGCCTGGACCACCGGTTCCGGCATGGCTGCCATCACCGTGGCTCTGTTGCATGAAGTGAAATCTGGCGACCATATCCTCTCCAGTATGACCACTTACGGCGGCACATTCGCTTTCTTGAACAACTACCTCAAGAAGTTCAACGTGGATGTCACGTTCGTGAACATGCAGGATTTGGATGCCGTGAAGAAAGCCATGCGTCCGAACACCAAGGTGGTTTATACCGAGACAATGAACAACCCGCTGCTCCGTATCGCCAACCTTCCAGAGCTTTCCAAGATTGCTCACGCTGGTGGTGCAAAATTGCTGGTTGACAACACCTTTACTCCGATGATTTTCTCACCTTACCGTCTCGGTGCCGATGTGGTGATTTACAGTATGACCAAATATGTGAACGGTATGAACGACTGTGTGGCCGGTGCCATCTGCGGTTCTGCCGATTATATCAACTCTCTCATCGATGTGAACGACGGTACAGCCATGTTGCTGGGTCCGGTGTTGGACACCTTCCGTTCCACCAGCATCCAGAAGAACCTGCACACGCTGCACATTCGTATGAAGAAGCACAGCGAAAATGCCATGTATCTGGCTAAGAGATTCAAAGAGACTGGTATCAAATACAACTATCCCGGCCTTCCTGAGCATCCGGACCATGAGCTCTTTAAATCGATGATGAACGACGGTTACGGCTTCGGCGGCATGATTTCCATCGACATGGGCACGGCTGAGAGAGCCAGCGCCATCATGGAGAAGATGCAGGAGCTGGGCGTGGGTTACCTCGCCGTCAGCTTGGGCTACTTCAAGACCCTGTTCAGCAACTCCGGCAAATCCACCTCTTCCGAGGTTCCCGAGGATATCCAGAAGGAGATGGGCATGAGCGAAGGCCTCATCCGTTTCTCCATGGGCTTGGACAACGATCCCGAGAGAACATTCCAATTGATCAAACAGGCTATCGACGCCACCAGATAAGTATCTAGACGTAATACAAATCCTTAAATACAAGAATCTTATGACAATGCAAGATAAAATCAACGAGTTGCTCGCGCTGCGCGAGAAGGCTCGTTTAGGCGGAGGTCAGGATAAAATCGAGAAGCAGCATGCCAAAGGCAAGTATTCTGCTCGCGAGCGCATCCTGATGTTCCTTGACGAAGGCAGCTTCGAAGAATTCGACATGTTTGTGCAGCACCGCTGCCAGAATTTCGGTTTGGAGAAGGAAAAATACCTCTCTGACGGTGTGGTTACGGGCTACGGTACCGTAAACGGCCGTCTGGTCTATGTTTTTTCCCAGGATTTCACCGTGTTCGGCGGTTCCTTGTCTGAAACATTCGCCTTGAAGATTTGCAAGGTGATGGACCAAGCCATGAAGGTCGGTGCGCCCGTCATCGGTTTCAACGACTCCGGTGGTGCGCGTATCCAGGAAGGCGTGAACAGTCTGGCCGGCTATGCCGAGATTTTCCAGCGCAATATTCTCGCCTCCGGCGTGATTCCGCAGATTTCCGCCATCTTTGGCCCCTGCGCCGGCGGTGCGGTCTATTCTCCCGCCCTTACCGATTTTATCATGATGACGAAAAATACGAGCTACATGTTCGTGACCGGTCCGAAGGTGGTGAAAACCGTCACCAACGAGGACGTGACCACCGAAGACCTAGGCGGCGCTTCCGTGCACTCCAAGAAGTCCGGCGTGGCACACTTCGCCGTGGATACGGAGGAAGAGGGTATCGCCATGCTGCGCGAGCTCATCCAATACATTCCTTCCAACAACATGGAGGAACCTCCTTACGAGCCCACCCAGGACCCGATCAACCGTCTGGAAGACAGCCTCAACTCCATCATCCCCGACAATCCGAACATGCCTTACGATGTGAAGGACGTGATCAACGGCATTGTGGATGACGGCAAGTTCCTGGAAATCCAGCCGTTGTATGCCCCCAATATTGTCATCGGCTTCGCCCGTTTCAACGGAATGTCCGTGGGTATCGTGGCCAACCAGCCCAAGTATCTGGCCGGCGTGCTCGATATCAACGCTTCCCGCAAGGGTGCCCGTTTCGTGCGCTTCTGCGACGCCTTCAACATCCCCATCGTGACGCTGGTGGATGTGCCCGGCTTCCTGCCCGGCACGGGTCAAGAGTACGGCGGTATCATTCTGCATGGTGCTAAATTGCTCTACGCTTATGGTGAATGTACAGTGCCCAAGGTTACCGTCACCCTCCGCAAGAATTACGGCGGTGCTTACTGCGTGATGAGCTCCAAGCATCTCCGCGGCGACATCAACTACGCATGGCCCACGGCTGAAATCGCCGTCATGGGTGGCAGCGGTGCCGCTGAGATCCTCTATGGTTCCCAGATGAAGAAAATCGAGAATCCTGAAGAGAAAGCTGCATTCCTCGCTGAGAAGGTGGAAGATTATCGCAACAAGTTCTCCAACCCCTATGTGGCCGCACAATACGGTTACATGGATGACGTAATCGAGCCGCGCAACACCCGTTTCCGCGTGATCCGCGCCCTCGAATCCCTCAAGAACAAACGTCTGGAGAACCCTGCCAAAAAGCACGATAACCTGCCGTTGTAATCAAATTCGTAAGGGCGAATGATTATTCGCCCCAACAAACCAATATCAATTGAATATATGAAATCATTTTCCAAATATCTGGTCTTGTTGGCCGCCATGCTCCTCACCTCTGCCACTTTCGGGCAGTCGGTGCGCGACTTGCGCTTCAACGAGATTTTGATTAAAAATACGGACAATTATGACGATGAATACGGTCGTCATGTGCCTTGGGTTGAGATTTTCAACACTGCGTACAACACGGTGAACATTGCCGGCTGTTATCTGACCGATGACACGACGGGCTTTGCCGCGGGCAAGAAGAAGGGAGGCGTGGAGCCGGAACACTGGTACCGCATCCCCAAAACGGACATCAACACCAACATGCCGCAGCGCACGTTTCTGGTATTCTATCTGGATGCCCAACCGTTGTATGGCACTTTCCACGTGAATTTCGACCCTCGTACTTCCAAAACCAACTATATCGCGCTTATCTCCGCCGACGGCAAGGATTTGATCGATATCATGTATTATCCTAAGGATGAGTTGGTTGACTCAACAGTTTCATACGGTCTGCTGGAGGATGGCTATACGGACAATCCCGGTTTTCTTCCACAGTTCACACCGGGTTCCACTAATGTGACTACCACGAAAGTTTCCAAACAGGAGCGCCTGAAGAGGGACGACCCCTATGGTATCGGTTTGGCCATCATCTCCATGTCAGTGGTGTTCACCGCATTGATTCTGATTTTTGCAATGTTGAAGCTGTTTGGTTATTCCTCCAAGAAGATTTCCCAGCGAAATGCCAAGAAGTCGGAGCCTGCCACCGCAGCCAAAGTTGCGGATGTAGCCAAAACTGAGGATGACGAACTTCAGATTACCGGCGAAGAGGCTGCCGCCATTGCCACGGCCCTGCATCTGCATTTCAACAGCATGCACGACGAGGAGAGCGAGGTGATTACCATCAACATGCCTTCCAAGCATTATTCCCCGTGGGCACAGAAGGAACTCACCATGAAGAGAACCCCGATAATTAGAAAATAATTTTAAAGATTTTGAAGTATGAAAAACTATAAATTTACGATAAACGGCAACAAATATTCCGTAGAAGTTGGTGATATTGAGAACAATGCCGTCAATGTTGAGGTCAACGGAACCCCCTATACGGTGGAGTTGGACACTGAAATCAAAGCTCCAGTGAAGGTGAAGCCCGTGGTTATGGTGAACACCAGTGCTCCAAAGAGTGCCCCTGCCGCTGCACCTGCTGGCGTGAAGAGTGCACCTGCTGCCGCCACTGCCGCCGGAGCCACGCTCAAATCACCGCTGCCAGGCACCATTCTGGACGTTTTCTGCAAGGAAGGCGACAGCGTGAAGGCCGGCCAACGCCTCTTCCTCCTCGAAGCTATGAAGATGGAGAACAACATCGATGCCGAAAAGGATGGTGTAATCAAAGAGGTCAGAGTTCATCGCAGCGACTCCGTAATGGAGGGCGATGTGCTCGTCGTATTCGAATAATCCAACGTTAAAAACAAGTTCAATAATTAAATTGTCACAAAGAAATGTTTGATTTTTTTAAAGAAGGTCTCATTCAGTTCTTCGGCTATTCCGGTTTCGGAAACTGCACGTGGGGCCATATCATCATGATTTGTATCGGCTTGTTCTTTATCGCGTTGGGTGTGATCAAAGAATTTGAGCCGATGCTGCTCGTGCCCATCGGTTTCGGCATGATTGTCGGTAACATCCCGTTTACCGACGGTTTGCAGATCGGTGTGTACGAGAACGGCGCCGTGCTGAATTACCTGTACTTCGGCGTCATCAAGGGCTTCTATCCGCCATTGATATTCCTCGGTATCGGGGCCATGACGGACTTCTCGGCCCTGATATCGAATCCCAAGTTGATTCTGGTGGGTGCAGCCGCACAGTTCGGCATCTTCGCCGCCTACGCTACTGCCTTGCTGTTAGGCTTCACGCCTATGGAGGCTGGTGCTATCGGTATCATCGGTGGCGCTGACGGTCCTACCGCCATCTTCTTGTCCTCCAAGTTGGCTCCGAGCTTGATGGGTGCCATCGCCGTGTCAGCCTACTCTTACATGGCTCTGGTTCCGGTGATCCAACCGCCTATCATGCGCCTGTTCACGAACGAGAAGGAACGCCTCATCCGCATGCGCCCGCCGAGAGCCGTCTCCCACCGCGAGAAAGTGCTCTTCCCGTTGTTCTGTATTTTGCTGACCGCGTTCCTCGTGCCGTCCGGTATCCCATTGCTGGGTATGCTGTTCTTCGGTAACCTTCTGAAAGAGTGCGGCGTGACCAAACGTCTGGCCAACACGGCTTCCGGTCCGCTGATCGACATCGTGACCATCCTCATCGGTCTCACCGTCGGTGCTTCCACGCAGGCTACGAACTTCCTGACTCCTAAGTCCATCCTGATCTTCGTGTTGGGTGCATTCTCCTTCGTGGTGGCTACTGCCACGGGTGTGCTCTTCGTGAAGTTCCTGAACCTCTTCTTGAAGGAAGGTAACAAGATCAACCCGCTCATTGGTAACGCCGGTGTGTCTGCCGTGCCCGATGCCGCCCGTGTCTCGTACGTGGAAGGTATGAAGTACGACAAGACCAACTATCTGCTGATGCACGCCATGGGGCCCAACGTGGCCGGTGTGATCGGTAGCGCAGTCGCCGCAGGTATCCTGCTGAGCTTCTTGTACTAGAAATTTGTGAATGCTTTATAAAAGAAAATGGTCGGCAATGCCGACCATTTTTTATTAATCACAATCTCTATCTCATATCATTCACCTCCACCCCTGGATACTTGCTCTTGTCGAAGACAAAATAGCTGTCGGATAATGTTACATTGGCTTTGAATTGTTCAATGTGGTAGGTGTATGTGGTGTTGTCTTTCTCGTACAACGCAATGCGCAATATCTGATTGTTGGCCTTGTTGATATATAGCCGAATGCGATAATAGGATTGGGTGGTTTTAGGCGTCAGGTCGATGAGTGCGGTAGAGATGTTGTTGTTAAACTCATCGCGGATATATTTGGCCCGAAACTGTTTCTCCCAGTTTTTCAGAATCATCTTCGGATTCATCATGTTCTCATCGTCATTGGGATCATACTCATATACCGAAACTTCATTGGAAGACTTCTGGTAGTTCCAAATGGATGTACCGTCGCAGAAATAAGTCTGGTCGCTGAAAGTGGTGCGGTATTTGTTCCCTTTCAACGCAAAATCGCCCTGTGACGTGCTTAATGTTTTGCCGTCCTTGGTGGTTTTCAATGTGTAATGAAACTGCATGGAAGTGTATGCCTGATATTTGGCGGACACCTTTTTTAGCAGTTCGATGGCACCTCCATCTGTGTTTTGGGCTTGACCAAAAAGCACGACAAAAAACGCGGCAATGGTTAAAAAGATTCTACGTATCATTGTAGTAATTTTTGAAACAGTGATTTGGATACTATATTATGAATTAGGTTTAACCTATCAGATTTTATAGTACCATATTAATTTTCAATTTTCAATTCTTAATTCTCAATTCTTTTACAGCATTCCTTTGCTGGCCAGCAGTTCGCGGAGTTGTGCATCGGACTTCACGAGCACATCGCGGGGCTTGCTGCCATTGGCCGGACCCACTATGTTGAAGTCCTCCAGCTGATCCATGATGCGGCCTGCGCGGTTGTAGCCCAGCTTCATGCGGCGCTGGATATAAGAGGTGGAACCTTGCTGCGACTGCACCACCAGCACGGCGGCATCCACAAACAGCGGGTCGATTTCTCCGGAGGCCGGCTCGTCGTCGAAGTTGGTGTCGGACTCGCTACCCGGCTCGGGTACATCTGGCAGAGCGTAGGGCTCAAGCAACGGCTTCAACTCGGACTGCTGCTCAATGAACTCTGCAATCTTCTCCACTTCCGGCGTATCCACAAAGGCACACTGCAGACGCACTAGATCGCTGCCAGTGGAGATGAGCATGTCGCCCTTGCCGATGAGCTGATTGGCACCTGTAGTGTCGAGGATAGTTCTGGAATCCACACTCGACTGTACGCGGAACGCGATACGTGCGGGGAAGTTAGCCTTGATACTACCGGTGATAATGTTGACGGAAGGACGTTGCGTGGCAATAACCAAATGTATGCCGATAGCACGCGCCAGCTGGGCCAAGCGGGCAAGCGGCTGCTCCACCTCGCGCCCGGCAGTCATGATGAGGTCTCCGAACTCGTCAATCACCAGCACGATGTACGGCAAATAGCGGTGACCCATGGCCGGCGACAACTCGCGGGCGCAGAACTTGGCATTGTACTCCTTGATGTTGCGCATTTTTGCCAGCTTCAATAAGTCGTAGCGCTGATCCATCTCCACACACAATGAGTTAAGCGTGCGCACAACTTTCTTCGTATCTGTGATGATAGCCTCGTTGTTGTCGGGCAACTTGGCCAAATAGTAGTTCTCAATGACGGAATAAAGCGTAAACTCCACTTTCTTGGGGTCGATGAGCACAAATTTCATCTCGCACGGATGCTTTGTGTAAAGCAGAGAGGTGATAATGGCGTTCAAGCCCACGGATTTGCCCTGTCCAGTAGCACCGGCCACCAGCAAGTGCGGCATCTTGGCCAAATCCACCACAAACGGTTCGTTGCTGATGGTACGGCCCAAACCGATAGGCAAAGCAAAGTTATTGTTCTGGAACTTGTCAGAGGTGATAATCTCCTTCATGGAGACGATGTTGGCGTTCTTGTTGGGCACCTCGATACCGATAGTGCCACGACCCGGGATGGGCGCGATGATACGGATGCCTAAAGCTGCGAGGCTCAACGCGATATCATCCTCCAGATTTTTGATTTTGCTGATACGAACGCCTTCGGCGGGAACTATTTCATAAAGCGTAACGGTCGGTCCGACTGTAGCACTGATCTTGCGGATGGGGATACCGAAGCTGTTCAACGTGGCTTCGATGCGTTTCTTATTATCCAATAACTCGCTGCGCATCAGCTCTTCGTTGGCCTCTTTGGCGGGATAATCAAGCAGCAGGTCTATAGACGGGAACTCATAGGAGGAGAGTTCTGCCCGAGGATCATAGGGTGGCAGATTGTGCACATCTTCGGCGGTAAGCTGTTTGTTTTCGTCCACTTCCGCTTCTTCAATATCCGAATCTGCTTCATCTTCCGCCATCAAATTGTCGGTTGAGGTCTGCTGGTTAACCAATTCAAAGGGCACTTCATCCGGTTCCTCTTGTGGTTGAGAGATTTTATCCAACGCTTCTTGTTTGCTTTTCTGCGTCGCCAGTTGTTCAGGTGTCGGCTCAATTTCCCAAGTAGTCGTGTTTCCAGAGTATTCTTTGCTCAGACAGCCATGGTCGGAAATATACAGGTCATCCAAATCTTCGTAGTGATTGGAATTATTCTCCGTTTCGGCATCAACTTTTGACTTTCTTGACCGATGCTTCTCCTGGGGATTGCTTTCATTCTGCGGTCTGTTGGCGTATGCTTCCTGCATGCGTTCAATCATCGGTTTCAAAGAGAGATCGTAGCACAAAATCAGGATAATGAAAAAGAGTATTGCCGTGATGATGGCCGCGACCACTTTGCCCAGCGACAGGAGGGCATTGCCAGCAAAGACACCGAAATAGCCGCATACGAATGTGTTATCACCGTTGGAAAAGAACAATCCGAGTGCCGTGGAAAACCAGGCCATGGTCAGGATAGTGGCAATAGTAGTGCGCCACAGAGGTAGCATGCTTTTATCGGAAATAATTTTTATTCCATACAGCAAAAACAGGAAAGGGAAGCCGATGGATACCACTCCGAAAGTGTCTTGCACGAAGAAATAGGCGATATGTGCACCTACGCTTCGGGCAATGTTCTGGGCAGTAGTCTCGAGTCCTTCCACGTAGAACAGATTGTTGTGGGCATGGAAATAGAAAGAGACGATGGAAATAAATACCAGCAGTGCCATTGCCAGCAAAAGAACCCCATAGACTTGTATCATGCCCTTGCCGGCAAAGAAATTGAAGAAATTGCCGCCAGAGCTCTTGCTTCTTGATGATTTAGGCTCCTTCTTTTTCGATGATTTCTTTCCCGACTTCGGGGCAGACTTGGAATTACGCGATATGGTGGTCGTCCTCGACGGGGTACGCGAGGGCTTCGAAACTACATGGTTAATGACCTTCATTGCTGAAAATTAATGATTTAACGGTATTTTCCTATGAAAGGACAAAAGTAACATAATTTTACGGAGCCTTTTCCGTTAACAAAAAAGAATATGAACATAGCCATGTTAGAAAAAACAATGATTTCCGGTAAAGAAATCATCTAATTGATAGTATTTTTGCTAAAATTTTTGGTAATATGAAATATTTATTGTTAATGCAGGCTGCAAATGCCGAAGTTACGCAAGCGGTAGCCCAACAGGCACCCCAAGTTCAAGAGACCTCTTACTTCAAATTAGTGTTCGCCACCAACAGTTTGTGGATCATGATCCCCTTGTTTTTGATGTTGGGATTCGCCATTTATCTGTTCGTCAAAAAGCTGATGGTGCTCAACCGCGCCTCAAAGGAGGAATACAACTTCATGAACAACATCCGTGATTTTATCCACGACGGCAAGCTGGACTCCGCCAAGCAATTGTGCAAAAGCAACGACAACCCGTCTGCACGCTTGATTGACAAGGGACTTTCCCGCATAGGCCGCCCGCTGGACGACATTCGCACGGCCGTGGAAAACGAAGGCAACATCGAAGTAGGTCGTTTGGAAAAAGGCGTATCCGCTTTGGCTACCATCGCCGCCATCTCCCCGATGCTCGGTTTCTTGGGCACAGTGGTCGGTATGGTTTCCGCATTCCACAACATGGCCGCTGATCCTAACAACTTCAACATCGGCACGCTTTCATCCGGTATCTACACTGCTATGATTACCACAGTGGCCGGTTTGATTGTGGGTGTGATTGCCCTGGTGTTCCACAACCTGATCGTCTCCAAGATCTCCAACGTGGTGTATCAACTTGAGGTTCGCACCACCGAATTCATGGATCTCCTTCACGAAAACGTCTAAAAGTCTGCGGCTATGGCTATCAAAATGCAAAACAAGATTGATACGACATTCAGCGCCACGTCCATGTCGGACTTGGTGTTCCTGTTGTTGATTTTCTTCATGCTGACCTCCACCATGGTGTCTCCAAACGCCATCAACCTGGTGCTGCCGAAGAGCGACTCGGACAAGCAGCTGGTTTCCAAGAATGTGGAAGTCTATATTAACGAAGACCTGCAATATTTCGTAAATCCGGAAGGCTCCAATGCCCAGCCAGTGGCTTACGAAGAACTGCTGCCCGCGCTGCAGAATGCTGTGGCACAGGACAACTCCGGCATGAAGTCCATCATCCTCCGCGCCGACAAAACCGTGCCAGTGGAGAATGTGGTCGCCCTGATGGACGTGCTGAACCAGCTGAACGAACAGTTTCCGGAAGAGGAAAGATATAAAATGGTATTAGCCACTGAAGGAAAATGAGAACGAGAGACGAACATAACAAAGAAACTCAGGACAACCTGACCTCCGGCGGCATTTCTGTCGCAGCAATGGCACTCATCATTGTGCTGTTGTTGTCGTTTGGCCTGAAGTCTATGATCCCTCCCCCACCCCCAAAAAAGACATTCTATGTTGAATTGGATGCCTCCACCGGTGGTGGCGGTGGCGGCGGCATGGATGCTCCCACGCCACAGAAAGTCAAGAGCACAGCAGCTCCGAATTACGCCACACAGAATGCACAAAAGGCTCCGGCAGTTGCCCACTCCGAAAAGACGAGCACAACGGCCACGCAGCCAGCGCAGCCCAAGGTTGACCAAAGTGCCATCTTCAAGGGTGGCAAGGGCGGCAGCGGCTCCGGCGGCGGTTCAGGCTCCGGCATTGGTACAGGTACTGGCTCTGGCCTCGGACCTGGCGAAGGCAGCGGCTCCGGCGGTGGTATTGGTTATGGAACGGGCTCTCGTGGTTTGGTGAACAACATAAACACAACTGTGAGCGAAGAAGGTCAGGTTTGCGTCGAAGTGCACGTGATGGCAGACGGAACAGTGTCCGAGGCACGTGTCATCAACAATAGCAAACACAAAACCACCATCACTAACCGCGCCATCCAACAGCAGTGCGTGCAAGAAGCAAGACGCGCCAAATACAAACCCGGCAAAGAAGAGTTGAGAATTATCGTGTTCCATTGATAGTTTTGCGTCCTTTGCGTTAAAATGTACAAATCACTTCTAGAAGAAATATTCCACGCCTACCCGATGTACCACAAGATCGGATCGGCAGCATACAAAGAAGGCCTCGAAAATATTGAGGCCTTGCTTCACATTGTGGGCAACCCTGAAAAGAAACTGAAAGCCATCCACATTGCCGGCACCAACGGCAAGGGCTCGGTGGCCCATTTCACCGCTTCGTATTGCCAGGAACGCGGCCTGAAAACAGGCTTGTTCACCTCGCCCCACTTAGTGGATTTCCGCGAACGCATCCGCATTGACGGAATAATGATTACGGAACAGCAGGTGCTGGATTTTTTCCAACGCTTCAAACCCGAATTCGACAAACTGGAACCCTCGTTTTTCGAGATGACTACTGCCTTGGCATTTTGGCATTTCGCCGAACAAAAGATAGATGTTGCGGTGGTGGAGGTAGGCCTCGGCGGCCGGCTCGACGCCACTAATGTATTGCACCCTCTTTTGTCCGTCATCACCAATATCTCTTTGGAGCACACGAAACTGCTGGGCGACACCATCGCCAAAATAGCCGTTGAAAAAGCCGGCATCATCAAAAAAGACACGCCTGTTGTCATTGGAGAGTTTCACCCCGAAAGTTTTCCTGTTTTCACGGATATTGCGGAGAAAAACAATGCGCCGCTATTCTTGGCCGAAGACAACTTCACCATTGAGGGTGATTTGTCTGACTGCAACATAATTGACGTTATGGGCAGGACTTTGTACGAGCACGTGCGTGTGCCAGTGCAAGGGGAATACCAACGCAAAAACTTGCGCACGTTCCTGCAAGTGGCGGATGTGCTCGACCAGTTGATGCCGCCCGAAAAGGACGTGACTGTTGCTGCCATCGAGAAGGTGGTGGAAAACACTCACTTGACGGGTCGCTGGCAAGTGCTCCGTCGCGAACCCTTGACCATCTGCGATGTGGGACACAACGTGGGCGGATTGTCGCTGACCATGAAGCAATTGGCAGCCATGCCGTGCCGCACGTTGCGCATCGTGTTTGGGATGGTGGCCGACAAGGACATTGAGCACGTATTGCCCCTGTTGCCCAGGAATGCCATTTTCTATGTGAGCCAGGCGCATATTGAGCGGGCATTGGATGGCGGTCAACTGGCATCGCGAATGTCATCATCCGGATTGCAAACACGCTTGTATCCTTCTATTCAAGAGGCTTTCCGTGCCGCGCAAGCCGATGCCGCTCCTGATGACATCGTGTTCGTGGGAGGCAGCTGTTTTGTAGTAGGCGAACTGCTGGCAACCTTATAGTACACCAGCAAACATTCCTTCATTTTACCTGTTTTTTTGTATTAAATTTCCAAGAAAAACATTTATTTTTTCCACTTGGAAATATGAATAAATTGTATATCTTTGCACCGCTTTTCAAAGCACTAAAAAGTTTTACAACTATCCTAAATTTTAAATTTCAATAATATGAAAGTAAATGAAATCATGGCTAACCTGGAGGCCAAACATCCTGGTGAGAATGAGTATTTGCAGGCCGTTCGCGAAGTCCTGGAAACGATTGAGGAAGAATACAACAAGCACCCCGAATTCGAGGCTGCCAAGATCGTTGAGCGCATTGTTGAGCCCGACCGTATCTTCACATTCCGCGTGACTTGGGTTAACGACAAAGGTGAGGTTTGCACAAACCTTGGCTACCGTGTCCAATTCAATGCTGCTCTCGGCGCATACAAGGGCGGTCTCCGTTTCCACAAGGCTGTTAACGTTTCCATGTTGAAGTTCTTAGGTTTCGAACAGATCTTCAAAAACTCTCTGACCAATCTGCCTCTCGGCGGTGGCAAGGGTGGCTCCGATTTCGATCCCGTTGGCAAGAGCGACGCTGAAATCATGCGTTTCTGCCAAGCCTTCATGTATGAATTGTGGCGCAACATCGGTCCTGATCAGGACAGCCCTGCAGGCGACGTGGGTGTTGGCGGTCGTGAGATTGGCTACCTCTACGGTGCTTACAAGAAACTCGCTCGCGAGCACTCTACCGGTGCCCTCACTGGCAAGAGCTATGGTTGGGGTGGTTCCCTCATCCGTCCGGAAGCTACCGGTTTCGGCGCTATCTACTATGTTGAGCGCATGGTAAAACAACAGAACGACAAGATGGAAGGCAAACGCATCGCTCTCTCTGGCTTCGGCAACGTGGCTTGGGGTGCTGCTATCAAGGCTACCGAACTCGGCGCTAAGGTTGTCGCCCTCTCCGGTCCTGACGGCGTGTGCGAACTTCCTGATGGCATTACCAAAGAAATGATCGACTACATGCTCGAAATGCGTGCTTCCAACCGCAACAAAGTTGAGGATATGGCCACCAAATTCCCGGGCAAAGCAGTCTTCACTCCTGGTAAGAAGGCTTGGATGGTGAAGTGCGACATCGCTTGTCCTTGCGCTTTCCAGAACGAGCTCGCTGAAGAAGATGCCAAAGAACTGATCGCCAATGGCGTGAAGTATGTGGCTGAAGTTTCCAACATGGGTTGCCAACCTGGTGCAATTGCTGCTTTCCAGGCTGCTAAGATCCCGTTCGGACCTGGTAAGGCTGTCAACGCCGGTGGTGTTGCTACCTCTGGTCTCGAGATCTGCCAGAACGCCGGCCACATCAACTGGACGGCTCCTGAGGTTGACGCTAAGCTGCACAAGATCATGAACGACATCTATGACATGTGCGTTGAGCACGGTCGTCAGGCTGACGGTACCATCAACTATGTTAAGGGTGCCAACATTGCCGGTTTCATGCGCGTGGCAAATGCTATGTTAGCTCAAGGTATCATCTAATCTTTTAGATTCTATCAGAAAAAGGTCACTCGGTGGAGTGACCTTTTTTTTATCTTTGCAGACCAATAGCAAAATTATGAAAAACAGCAACGAACACTCTATCCGGGAACTGGCCCTGCAGTTCGTGAACAAATCGGGCAGACAGCAACTTTATGCTGAACGAACGGTTTTGGACAAATGGCCGGAATACATCGGCGAACTGTGCGCCGGCCAAACCGAGTGCGTCTCCATCCATGGCGGCGTGTTGAAGGTGAAAGTGCGCAATGCCGCCCTGCGCTTCGAGCTGATCGGAAGAAAAACCATGATTATCGAAAAAATCAACGCCGACTATGCCGTTCCGGTAGTGAAAGATATCCTGTTTTACTAGCGATTCCAAATCCGCCACGCCGCCTCCGCCTGCAAGTGCAACATCTTCAAACCATTTTGCACACGCGCCCCGCGCCGCATCCCTTCCCGCAGAAATGGCGTGACATCGGGATTATATACCAAATCGTATAGAAAATGCCTCGAGGTTATCGCCCCGAAGGGCAGCGTCAATTGCTGGTCCACATTGCCAGATGTGCCCACAGGCGTGCAGTTGATGATAAACGGATGCTCTTCGACATCTTTGGCAGAAACCTGTGACAATAAAAGCTGCCCTGCCCCACCCTGACGCGAAACTTGGACATACGGGACACGCATTTCGCGCATCGCATACATCACGGCAGCCGCTGCACCACCCGAGCCAATCACCAAAGCTGGGCTTGGCACTTGCTCGCCGGCAAGCGACTGCATAAAACCTACAGAATCTGTGTTATAGCCTTTTAATACAACCTGTTTGCCCCTGCGGTCCACCCGTACCACATTCACAGCCCCGATCGCGGCAGCCTCTGGCGAAAGCTCGTCCAAATAATCCAGAATGGATTTCTTATAAGGAATGGTGACATTGAAGCCGCGTAAATCAGACTCCGAAGCTATTAGTTTCGGCAATTTTTCAATGGAAGAGATCTCGAAAAGACGATATTGGCAATCGCACAACCCTTCTTTCCTGAATTTCTCCTCAAAATAGGATTTTGAATAGCTGTGGCTCAGCGACTTCCCTATTAATCCGAATGCTTTCATTGGACTTTCCCTTGTTCGTCCGTCGGGGTCACTTTCTCCGCACGAGAGGCTTTCACCCCCTTGTATATAAGATATAGTACAAAAGCGATGCAGAGACCCCAGAGTGCAATTTTCAGTTCGCTATTGTATTTTTCAATCAGGTCTTGTTGGCCATGAGCCAAATAGCCTAAAAAGGCCAGAATAGTATTCCAAAGTGTAGCTCCGATGGCGGTAAAGAGGGCAAACACGCCAATGTTCATCTTCGCCAAGCCAGCGGGGATGGAAATCAGCTGACGTACAGCTGGAATCAGGCGGCCAATCAGCGTGGAGCTCTTGCCGTTCTCAATAAAAAAGTCCTCAGCCTTTTTGACTTTCTCACTGTTCAGCATCAGCAGGTGGCCCACTTTGCTGTCGGCGAACCAATAGACAATGGGGCGTCCCAATATCATAGCAAGGAAATAGTTGACCAGTGCGCCGATCATAGCGCCCAACGAGGCAAACAGGATGACAAGCAGCACGTTTACAATCTTGGAGTCCGTTTTGTACAAAGATGGATTATCGCTGTTGCAGGCTTGATAAGCGGCGGGCGGCACAATCACCTCCGAAGGAAACGGGATGAAGGAGCTCTCAATCGCCATCAACATGGTAACAGTTCCATAATTCAGATGGCCGTTATACCAGGAGATCACTCTGTCGGTAACGGATGCCTTGGCGGCAGTTGTGTCGGTTGCTGCCTGGAGTGAGCCGCCGAAGCAGCACACACACACCGTCAACAGGACAACAACTCTGGATAACTTCTTCATCATAAGGATATTATTCGTTTGAATCTTGGGCGGGGAAACTACTGCGAATCAACCTCTCCACTTCGGGCAAAGTCCGGAGGTTGGGATCTATATCCAGAAAACAGACCCCTATCTTTTCAGCATCCAGGAGAATGGCATCTTCTAGATACTGGCATCCCAGCTCCATATCGCCTTTCTTGATGTACATCAAAGAGAGATAGTAATGCACACAACCTTTCATGGATGGGTCTTCGAAATAGTTCTGACACAACTCGATACCTAAATCCACACAGTCGTTATAATAACAGAACGGGATGATAAAGTCAAAGAATTGAACTATTTCGTAGTCAATTGCGGTGATGGCGGTATAGCACCATTCTTTCATCTCTTCGGCGTCGCGGACAGGGTCCAGCAATCCGATGAGCTCTTCCATGGCTATGAAGTCATCTGGCACTCTGCGAAGATGCTCACGCACGTAGGCTCGCGCTTCATCCAATCGGTCTTGCATCTTGAACACATGAACAATATCGGGAAGCACATAAGTGGCATAGATCGGATCTTCATTTTTCGCCTGCAGGAAATACTGCAAAGCCGTATCATATTCCTTCAATTGGAAATAACATCTGCCAATTTGTATGCTGAACTGCAGCACATTGCAATGATCATTAGCCAGCTTGAAATACTCGATTGCCCGCACATAATCCCGCATTCCGTAATAGGACTCCGCTATGTTCACGTATGCGAGCGGCTCATCCGGATCCACGGAAAGTTGCAATTGGAAAGCATCAATGGCGCTGGCATAGTCGCCAATTCCGATGTAGGCCAAGCCCAAACCGCTCCAGAGGCTTCCAAAAAGAGGCAGTTCCTCGGTCAAATCCTTGAAGAACGACACGAGAAGCTGGTCTTTGGGATCCTGTAACTCGGCGAAATCCACAAAAATGTTCTTGATATCTTCGGCGGCATACTGGTCCAGCTGGATGGCGCGGATGGCATGATCGACCGCTTTTTTGCGATTGTCACGCAACAGATACTCGTGCATCAGCAAAAGGTGTGTTTCCGGAATATCCTCGTTCAGGGCCAGCGATTTCTTCAGCAACTCGATGGCATTGACATCGCGATTGCAGAGGTGTGCCAAGATAACTTTCTCAATATACAGTTCCGGAATCGGGGCAAAATGTCCCTCCACATAATCCAGCTCGCGTTCAGCATCCACAAATTTCTGTTGCAAAGAAAAATATTTGGAACGCAGCAAACGGATATAAGGATCCTTGGGATAGGTCTGCATGGCGTAAGTGATCGCCTTTTCGCAATACTTCAGATTGCCTGTCTCAAGGAAATAGCCGATGACATCCTGGATATCCGTATTCTCAAAATAGAATGTCTGGCCATGATCCACCGCATTCTGAAAACGCTGTGCGAGTTCCTCCATCTCCAAATTATCCATATCGTCAAACTGGTCCATCTTCTATTTTTTAAGGGGGTGCAAAGATATAAAAAAATAAGCCTCAAGAGAGGCTTATTATAATATTATAGTATGAAGATGATTGACTGTATTATCTGATTTGGATATTGTCAATCACGATTCTGCGGTCTTTAGCAGCGGCAAGGCCATACACACCTTGGGTGGCGTTCTTGTCGGAGTTGTCCTTCACCTCGCCGGAGGGGTTCTTATAGATGGTCAAACCAGTCTTTTCGCCATTGATATAAGGAGCGAGATAACCGCCTTCAGCCTGTTTCATGTAGTTGAGTACGCTTTCGATACGACGAGCGGAAAGGTGTTTGTTGTATTCGCTGTTTGCCAGAGGGCTAGCGAAGCCACTGATGTTGAAAGAGACGTGTTTGTCTTTCTTAAGAACTTTAACCAAGGCTTTCGTGATTTTGTCCAAGCGATCTTTACCGCCATAAACTTCATCATCGAAGAAGCTGGCTACAGCAGCTTTGGCATCAGCATTGGTTGATTTCTGCTGATACTCATTTTTCTTGTTCTTGTATGACTCATAGAGATCCATGTATTGTTTTTCGGTGGTTTCTTTCACCGTACGCGGATCGGGTTGGTCGTTGTCGAAGTAGAGCGTGATGGGTCCAATCTTGTCAATCTCATCCATGAGGGCTTTATTCTCAGCTTCTTCAGCTTTTCTTCTGTCGCGCTCCTCTTCTTCTTCAATATTGAAATTGATGGTGAATTGGGAGATGAGGTCCTGAGCCTCACAGCTTTGAGTGGAGGGACACATTTTCGGGAAGGATTTCACGATGCGGAGAGCCTCGTCATCGAACTCCTTGTAGCCGGAGCTGCTCACCACTTCGATATCCGAAAGTGTACTGTCTGCGTTGACCTTGGCTTGGACAACCGTAGTACCGGAGACACGTTGGCTTTTCAGGTTTGCGGGATAAACCAGCGTCTTGTTGATGTAGCGGCACATGGCCTTGTTTCCGCCTTTGAAATGCGGGAGGGTCATGGCTGAAGTCGGCGTGACATGCTGGCCGTTGGAGTCGGCAATCACCAGGGCAAAGCCAGTTTTACAGGCGTTTTTACTTTTGCCTGGTACATAGAGATAGCTGGCATTGTCACCATCACATTGAGCATATCCCACTGTTGCACAAAGAGATATGATTAATGCACCAAGAAGACTGAATAGCGTATTCGTTCTTTTCATAATATAATAGTGTTAAATTTATTTCAGGCTGCAAATATACATTTTTTTTATTTAGTTGTAGAAAAGTATTTTTATTACAAAATAAAATGAAATTTGTATATTTGCAGCCTATTAATGAACAAACAAGAAAAATAGAGATATGACAGTTGAAGAAATTGCAACCTTGGTACAAGGAGAAATTTTAGGAGGTGAAGAGTATAAAAGCCGCCAAGTTGAGCGCATCTTTGCCTCCGATTTGATGAGTGACGTGCTCACGCTCAAAGATTACGACAACCTGATGCTGATGACGGGGCTGTGCAACCTGCAGTCGATCCGCACCTGCGAGATGTCGGACATCCAGATGATCCTGATTGTCCGCGGGAAGGTCGTGACCCCTGAGATGCTGGAATTGGCGGAAGACAACGACATGGTTATAGTGCGCACAGACTTCTCCATGTACAAGACCGCCGGTATCCTGTATGGAGCCGGCATCCCACCCGTTTACTAATCAAACTACCTGTTTATGGATTTTACTTACCATGTAGAAGGAGGTGACTTCACCAACGCCGGTTCCACCTCAAGTGAAGTTAAAAGAATGCTAAAGAAGCTCGGCGTGAGCCCCGACATCGTCAAGCGGACGGTGGTGGCGCTCTATGAGGCCGAGGTCAATATTGTGGCACACGCCTACCGGGGCGACATCAACGTCAACCTGGAGGACGACCACGTCCGCATTGTGCTGGCCGACGAAGGCCCCGGCATTCCCAACATCGACTGGGCCATGCAGAAGGGCAACTCCACCGCCTCGCCCAAGGTGCGCGAAATGGGCTTCGGCGCCGGCATGGGCCTCCCCAACATCAAGAACAACTCCGACGAACTGAACATCCAATCTGTGGTGGACAAAGGCACCACCATTGAGTTCGTCAATTACTTCAACCGCTAAACTATTCCCTTATGGCTGACGTACAAGATTTCCACCACGCCCTCAAATTCAAATATGATCTCTGCATCGGATGCGCCCACTGTACAGGCGTGTGCCCTACCGGAGCTATCCATGTGGAAGACGGGCATCCGCAACTCGACCCCAACCGCTGTGTGGATTGCGGCCGATGCTACCAATCCTGTCCCGTGAACGCCATTTACATTGAACAGGACGACTTCCAGACGGTCTATGACTGCAAGTACCCTGTACTGCTTTTGCCGTCCATATTCATCGCCCAGTTTGAGGAGAAAATCAAGGAGAAAACGATTCTGTCAGCCCTGTATCATATTGGTTTCAAGCATGTTTTCGAGGTTGAGAAGAGTGTGGATTTCATCAAGGAAGAGATGTTGAAGACCGTGCATGAAAACAACGGTTACAAGCCCATCATCTCCACGTTCTGCCCGGCCATCGTGCGGCTCATCCAGGTGAAATTCCCTGTGCTGGTACCCAACTTGTATCTTTCCAAACCGCCATTGGATCTCACTGCGCTATACATTCGCAAGTTGCTGACGGAGGAAGACCACATTCCCGCTGAAGACATCGGCATCTTCTATGTGACGCCCTGCGCCGCCAAGATTGCGGCCATTAAGAGTCCGGCTACAGATGAGGAGTCACCGGTTTCAGAGGTTATCAACATGAACTTCCTGTACAGCAAGGTGATGCGTGTCATCAAGCAGGGTGAGTACCAGTTGTGCGAGGATTCCCGCACGCGCTACCACCGGCTCTCCAAGTCCAGCGTCAACTTCACGCTCACAGGCGGGGAGATCGGCCTGCTGAAAGAGGGGCGCAACCTGGCCATCGACGGTATCCACAATGTAGCGGAGTTCTTGGAGAAACTGGAAGACGAAGACATTCAGGACATTGACTTCCTGGAGCTTCGCGCCTGCGACGAGAGTTGCGCCGGAGGTATCCTTTGCGCCAACAACCGCTTCCTCATGGCCGAGCGCCAGCGCAAGCGCATGCAGAAATCGCCCGATGAAGTAGATGCCGAAGACAACGACCTGCTCAACTATACCGACTATCTCGCCCAGCACAAACGCGTGCTTGGCACAGTGGAGCCGCGTTCCATGGACAAGATGGACGACAACCTCACCGTGGCCATGCAGAAGATGCGCAAGGCATTTGAGATCAACCAGAACCTGCCGCAAGTCGATTGCAGAATTTGTGGCTACCAGTCGTGCAAAGCCCTCTCCGAGGCTGTGGTCAACGGGAAGGCCGACGTAGAGCAGTGCATTTTCGTGCAACGCGCCCTTGAGCATTCCGAGAAGCTGACCCTTCTGGACACCCAGCGCATCAATACCAAAATCTGGGGCCTCAAGAAAAACGATCCTTCCATTGCCAAAAACCTGAACCTGTAAAGCCTTCGTATCGTAATGGATAGCACCGCTTTGTTACACGGTCTTCTGGACGTGCTGAAAGACTCGCTGGAAATCACCGGCTGGGTAATTCTGATGATGTCGCTCATCGAGCTCATCAATGTGTCCTCTTCCGGAAAGTGGTTGCGGAAATTCCAGGACAAGCCGATTCTGCAAGTGCTCATCACAGCTCTGTTGGGAGCCATTCCCGGGTGCGCCGGCGGCTTTGCCGTGGTCTCCATGTTCACGCACGATGTCATCACCTTCGGCGCCTTTATTTCCGGCATGGTGGCCACCTTCGGCGACGAGGCATTCTTCCTGTTCGCCAAAAGCCCGAAATGGGGAGCCATCCTCACTGCCACGCTCTTCGGCATCGCGGTCGTGGTTGGCATCCTGCTGACCTTTATCTCTAAAAAGTGGAAATTCACGTTAGAGCCACACAACTTCGCCATCCACGAGGAAATTGACGTGGCCGAACACCATCATCATACCCCCCAAGTCTCCGGATTCGGACAAAAAGTGATTCATTTTTTCAAGGAACACGTCTGGGAGCATGTCATCAAACAGCATTTTCTGAAAGTATTCCTTTGGTCATTCTGTGTCTTGCTCGTGCTCATGGTCATCGGACTTTTTGTAGATGTGGAGCAACTGCTGCAGGCCAAGGCGTGGGCCAAATATCTCATGTTGCTTCTCGCTGTACTTATCGGCTTCATCCCCGAATCGGGTCCCAACCTTATTTTCATCATCATGTTCCTCAACGGCTCCATCCCGTTCGGCATCCTGCTGGCCAACTCTATCTCCCAGAACGGACACGCCGGACTTCCACTGCTGGCCCAATCGCGTAAGAACTTCTTCATAGTCAAAGGCATTACACTGGTGTTGGGATTGATTGTGGGAGCGATGTTTATATAAATGGTGAACAGCGAAAGGGGTTAACGGGGAGTTTGTTAAAAGTGATATTTTATAAATAATTTTAAATCAAATTGTTATGAACAGATTTCGCATTGTTATTTTTTGTTTGATAATGGGATGTTGTTCCTTGGGGTTAAAGGCGCAGAATCCCGTTAACGCTTTGAAAGACACGGTGGCAAAGAATGTTCAGGGCGTGATTGACAATTCCGCGCAGATTCTGGTGGGCGGAGATCCGAAAAACGTGCAGAACAACAAAAACTCGGCTTCAGGCAATGTAAAAGAGGCGAACAACTCTGAAGAAGAGCATGGAAAAGGCGCCGGAACATGGCCCTCGGATTATCCGAAAGTCATCATCGACTTTGAAGATTTCGGCTGGACCAACATCGGTGACGTGTATGATGGCATATTCAGCATCTCGATAAATGGACGTGCCAACACCTACCGATTCTACCGGGTCAAAAACGCCACGCAAGTCGGTAATTCTGACTGGTATGCCATCCAGAATCCGAGATTCGACCACGGTGTGTGCGCTGTAAGATCGTGCGTGCCATACAGCGGCGACCCCGAGAAACCCTATACGTGCAAGTACCGCTGGTACATTCTCAAGAGCAACGGTGACTCCATCGCACTTGACCCCAGCATCACGCAGGTAACCAATTTTTACGATGGTTTGGCCGTAGCCAGCACTGGTCCATACAACGAGCGTTTCTACATCAACGACAAAGGGCAGAAGGTATATCCTCATATCAAGCTGGCAAAAAGCAATCTTGATTTCAAGAACTATCCGCTGACAGAAGGTACCCGCAGGCTTTTCAAGAGTGACAACGGAAAATTCGGTTATATGGATGCTACCGGTCGGGTGGTCATCCAACCCCAGTACGAAAAGGCCCGGAATTTCAGCGGCGGGTATGCACTAGTTTACGACTACCAGAATACCGGACGCAAATGGTGGGTAATCAACATGTTGGGTGAGAAAATCAGCGAAGTGCCCGACAAATACAAATCTTTCAGCGGCACAACAGTCACCAGTTTCATCAACAGCACGGCGATGGCGCACAACGATGAGACCGACCAGGTGGACATCGTAAATCAGCTGATGCAGGTCAAAGCCACTTACGACAAATCTTCCGGCTTTTTTCTCAAGAATGTACCCTCCGACGCGGCCATTGCCATTGTGAGCAACAGCAAATGGGAGCATCCTAAATTCTGCACCACCACAGGCGAACTCGTCAAGGATCAGGAATACCCATACGGCCCTTATACCAACCACGAACTCACTAACCCCGAGATTACCAGTTATCCGGACTGCCAGGAAGACCCCGCCAATGTTAATAACCATCTCGGCTGGCACAACACCGGGTATTGGGCCTCGCACCATACGCTGGTTGGTGACACGGATGTGGTTTACAACTACAACGGAGTGGTTTGGGAATACAAGAACACCTACACAAAAGTGCGTCAATTCTGCGCAGAGGGATACTCTCCCGGTTCCAAGTTTTCCACCGCCAACTGGCACCAGCTCGGTCTTACCGGTGAGTGGGCACAGGATTTGGAAGAGCATTATGTCTTTTTCGACATCAACGGAAACGTAATGCTGGAGTTTGTATTGCCAAAAGAAGATTAGAAAAAATGTAATAATGTGTATCTTTGCACTTTCAAAAAAACATCATACAATGAAGAAATTATTTCTTATAACACTTTTGTTTACTGCCATTTGCAGCTGTTTTGGCCAAGCCAAGGAAATCACCATTGAGAGAATCTGGGACGATTATTACTTTTATCCGCGCGGGGTGGCCGGTTACACCGCCATGCCCAAGAGCGACTATTACACGGTCGTGAAGCGCGCCGGCATTGAACGCTACAGCTTCGCCACGGGCGACCGCTTAGACATGCTGGTTTCCAATGCCGACTTGGACCGCTTGAGCAAAGGACGCGTCAACATAGGCAAGCTGAGCAGCTACGAATTCTCTTCCGATGAAAAGAAAGTGGTGCTCGCCATAGACGAAGAGAGCATTTGGCGCCGTTCCTCCCTCGCCTTCTACTATGTGTATGATATTGAAAACAACAAACTTACCATGGTGGCCGACACCAACACAAAGTTGCATTTCGCCTTCCTGTCGGAAGATGGACAGAAAGTGTTGTTTGCCCGCGATTGTGACCTTTTCTACCAGGACCTCAACACGGGTGCCATCACTCAAATCACTACAGACGGCCAAGAGAATGCCATTTTCAACGGTTACGCCGACTGGGTATATGAGGAAGAGTTGGACATGTCAAGTGCCGCCTCCTGGTCGCCCGACGGCAGCAAGATTGCCTTCTTGCGCTTCGACCAGCGTCGCGTGAAAGAATACAACTTCGCCCTGTACGACGAGCTCTACCCTACAGATTTCAAATACAAATACCCGAAAGCCGGCGAAGACAACTCCTTGGTGGATGTCTATATCTACGACCTTGCCACCCAGCAGCTCACTCGCGTGGATTTGGGCGACAACACCAACTGCTACTTCCCGCGCGTCTATTGGCTGCCCAACAGTCAGGATGCTGTTATCTTGAAGCTCAACCGCCACCAAGACCAGCTCGATTTCATCCGCTACAACACCGTTACCAAGCAGCAGGATATCGTTTATACGGACAAAAACGACAAATGGCTGGACGTGACCGACAACTACTATTTCTTGAAAGATGGAAAAACGATGATTGTCACCTCCGAGCGCGACGGTTTCAACCACATCTACAAAGTGACCTTGGGCGGGGAAATCAAGCAACTCACCTCTGGAAATTGGGAAGTCAATGAAATCCAATATGTAAATGAAGATAAAAAGCTCATCTACTATCTCTCCAACGAAAGCGGTGTGCTGAACAGAGATCTTTACGTCATCAATTTTGACGGCAAGAAGAAACAGATGCTGAGCAGCGGCAACGGCTGGAACCAGCCATCGTTCAGCCCGAACGGAAACTTCTATCGCAACCAATACTCCAACCTCAACACCTTGCCTATTTACACCATTCGCGATGCAAAGGGCAAGGAATTGCGCGTGCTCAACGACAACAAGAACGTGAAGGAGACGATGGACAAATACGGTTTTGTAAACCGCGAGATCATCCAATTCACCACCGATGACGGCACCGAACTGTATGGCTGGATGATGAAGCCGGCAAACTTCAATCCGAATAAAAAACATCCGGTGATGATGACCTGCTACGGCGGTCCGGGCAGCCAACAGGTGATGAACGCTTATAGCAGCCCACAGGACCTCGCGTTCTACCAGATGTTGGCGCAGAAGGGCTATATCTGCGTATGTGTGGACGGACGCGGCACAGCCACCCGCGGCGACGCTTTCAAGAAGGTTATCTACCAGCAAATGGGCAAATACGAGGCCATCGACCAGATTGCCGCGGCCAACTGGCTGAAGAAGCAATCGTATGTGGATGGTGACCGCATCGGCATCTGGGGTTGGAGCTTCGGCGGCTATCTCTCCGCCTTGTCCTTGTTCCGTGGCGACGGCGCATTCAAGATGGCCATCTCCGTGGCACCGGTCACCAACTGGCGCTACTACGACAACATCTACACCGAGCGTTTCATGCGCACCCCGCAGGAGAACCCTGACGGCTACGACCTCAACTCGCCCACCACTTACGCAAAGGACCTCAAAGGCAAATACTTGCTCATCCACGGCACTGCCGACGACAACGTGCATTTCCAGAACGCCATGGAGTTGGTGAAAGCCTTGAACGAGGCCGGCGTGGAGTACGACCAATTCTTCTTCCCCAACAAAAACCACTTCATCATGGGCGGCAACACCCGCACGTATCTGTACAACAAGCTGGCAAAGTATATTTTGGAGAATTTGTAATAATCACTTGTTTCACATCTTGAAAAATCATATCACATGAAAAAATCGATATTTCTCACCCTTTTCTTCGCAGCCATTCTTGGCATCGCGCGCGCTGACGGCGGCATGTGGCTGCCCCTGTTTTTGAACTACAACGAGGCTGAAATGCAGTCACTTGGCTTTAAACTCACGGCCGAGGATGTCTATAGCGTAAACCACCACAGCATGAAAGACGCCGTGATGCTCTTCGGCGGCGGTTGCACCGGCGAGCTCATCTCCTCCCAAGGTCTGGTGCTCACCAACCATCACTGCGGCTACTCCTACGTGCAGTCACACAGCACCATGGAACAGAACCACCTGCAAAACGGTTTCTGGGCCAAGAACAAAAGCGAGGAAATCCCCATGGAGGGCCTCACCGTCACCTTCCTTGTTTACATGGAGGATGTGACAGCCTCCGTGCTGAAAGATGTGACCGACGAGATGGACGAGGCAAAACGCAAAACTGTCATCAACAACAACATCAACGATGTGATCAAGAAAGCCACCGAAGGCACCGGCTACAAGGCCTCCATCAAGCCCTTCTACTATGGCAACCAATACTTCATGTTCGTGACGGAGACTTACAGCGATGTGCGTCTCGTGGGCGTTCCGCCCGAGAGCATCGGCAAGTTTGGCGGCGACAGCGACAACTGGATGTGGCCGCGCCACACGGGCGATTTCTCCCTCTGGCGCATCTACACCGACAAAGACGGCAAGCCTGCCAAATACTCTCCCGACAACATCCCGATGAAGCCCAAGAAATACTTCCCCATCTCTATTAAGGGATTGGAGCCCAATGATTTCACCTTGGTATTCGGTTACCCGGGCACCACACGTCAGTTCCTGCTCTCCGACGGCGTGGATGTAGTGGCCAATGTGCAGAACCCCATCGCCATCGACGCGCGCACCATCCGCTTGGATGCCATGAAGCGCCAGATGAACCTCGACCCGCGCATCCGGTTGATGTACTCCGCCAAGGCCAACAGCATCTCCAACGGCTGGAAGAAATGGCAGGGAGAGAGCAAGGGCATCCTCGAATGCGATGTCATCGGCAAGAAAAAAGCACAGGAAGCCGAGTTCCAACGCTGGGTCATCGGAAGCGCCGAACGCCAAAAGCAGTACGGCAGCCTGCTCGCCGACATGCGCAAAGTGTATAAGGATTACGCCGAGCAGACCAATGCCAGCACGTTTGTCAACGAGTGCGTTTTCGGTCCCGAAATTATCAGCAATGTGGCACACCCCTACTACCGGCTACTGGTGGTACCCGCTTTGGAAGGCAATGCAGCCAATTTGGAGACCAACAAAAAGAAAGTGCTCCAAAGCAACCAATCCTTCCGTGAGAGCTATTGCCTCGCCATTGACAAAGAGGCCTTCGTGGAGTTGTTTACCTATTATTTCACCAAAGAGAAAAAAGAGCTCATTCCTGCCGAACTGCACAAATACGTGCAAGATGAGGCCACTGTGCGCCAGCTGATGACCGCCCTCTGGAACAAGCAGGCCACCACCGCACCCTATTTCACCGACAACGCCAAATATACAGACTTCATCAGCAAGGCCAATGCCAAACAGATTGCCAAGACCGCCAATTCCGAACTGTTGAATATCTACAAAGCCGTATTCGACTATTACATGCAAGTGAGGAACAAGTACACGATGGACAACAGTCAGCTGGATGCCTATTATCGCACATACGTCAAGGCGTTGATGGAGAAAGATAAAGACCGCGTCTTCTATCCTGATGCCAACCTCACCTTGCGTGTCACGTACGGCCAGGTGAAGGGCTTTGAGCCCGCCGACGGCGTGGAATACAACTACTACACCACATTGGATGGCATCATGCAAAAAGAGAATCCTGATGTATATGATTACAAGGTGGATCCGAAGCTGAAAGAGTTGTGGGAAAAGAAAGATTACGGTCGTTATGCCAACCAAAACGGCGAGCTGCCGGTGGCCTTCATTGCCAGCAACCATACAACAGGCGGCAACTCGGGCAGTCCGGTCATCAACGGCAACGGCGAGTTGGTGGGCACCAATTTCGACCGCGTGTGGGAAGGCACCATGAGCGACATCTGGTACGATGTGAGCCGCTGTCGCAACATCAGTCTCGACGCCCGCTACTTCCTCTTTATCGTCGATAAGTTCGCCGGCGCTAAGAACCTCATCGAGGAAATGGATATTATAGAGTAAAAACATCAAGCTATGATTTCCTTTGAGAATATCGACAAGTTCGACTGGTTGTACGATTTCTACATGAACTACTTGTGCATCATGCACAACCATATCTACTACCGTCATTTTTACATTCTCAACGAGGAGAACATCCCCGAAAAAGGGCAACCCACCATCGTGATTGCCAACCACCAGAACGGCATGATGGACGCTATGGCCATCTTGCACACCATGTTTCGCGACCGTCGGCAACCCGTGTTCATAGCGCGCGGCGACATCTTCAAGAAGGACGGCGTGGCCCGCATCCTGCGCTTCCTCAAAATCATGCCCACCTTCCGCAGCCGCGACGGGAACGTGAGCGACGTGAAGAGCAACCTGGCCCTCTACAACCGCGCTGCCCGCGTACTGCGCAAGGGCGGCACGCTCGTCATTTTCCCTGAGGCCACGCACCAGAGCGGACACTACATGAACACCTTCAAGAAAGGTTTTGCCCGCATCGCCTTCTCCGCCGAAGAACTGAACGACTTCCAACTCGGTCTCCAAGTTTTGCCCCTCAACATCCACTATTCCAACTACTTCAACTTCCGCAGCGATTTGATGGTCACCGTGGGAAAACCCTTCACTTTTGAGGAACTTTTCGACACATACAAGGAGAACCACGACAAAGGCTACCTTGCCCTCAACGAGAAAGCCCGCGCCCGCGTGAAGGAGATTACCCCTGACATTGACATTCCCGAATACTACAACGAAATTGACGCGCTCACGCAGATGATGAGCGAGCCGCTACTCAAATCCAAAGGGCTCAATCCCAACAATTTGCCCAACCAAAAGGATGCGGCCATGACCATCATCGCCAATATCCGACAGTACCGCAATGACGAGCCCGACAAATTCGAGCAACTCATGCTGAAAATGCGCGAATACATGTCGCTGCTGAAGAAGTTAGGGCTGCAGAATTGGATTGTCAACCGAAAGTTGTCCATGTTCCGGCTGGTTTTGCGCATTCTGTCCATGATTGTTACTCTACCCCTTTATCTGTTCGGATTCATCAACAACTACGTGCCGCGCTCCATAACAAAGCATTTCACCAACAAAATCAAGGACCCCATGTTGCATTCCTCGGTCCAGTATGTGATTGGCACGGTGGCCACGTTCCCTATTTTCTACCTGCTCATCATGGCCATTGTCTGGATCATCAGCAAACACTTCTGGATTGCGTTGTTATACATTGTACTGACCTTCATCACAGCTTTCTTCGTGCACTACTACAAGATTGCTTTCCGCAAACTGCGCACTTTCTTCCGCGCACGCTATTTCCGTAAAACTGACGACTACCGACGTCTCTGTCAGCTCAACACGGATATCAATGAGGAAATGGAAGGGATTATTTTCTAAAATTCATCTGGCTCAACACCACGCCGACGACTACCAGCAGAACGCCCGCGCACTTCTGCAGGGTGATGGTTTCCTGCCCAATTAAGGCTGCACAGAACAGTGTAACGATGGGAATGGCGTTGGCGAAAACCGACACCTTCGTGACCGTAATCTTCTTTGCTGCAAACGAATAGCACATATACGCGCCAGAGGAACAGAGCACGGCCAGGCAAAGCAGGCTGGACACGTTACTCCACGACCACACCAGACCGCCCCAATGCCTCAAGTCAAAGATTAGTACAAAAGGCAGATAGAACGGGATGGCCAGCAGGTTCTGCATGGTCGTCACGGTGATCGGGCTGTAGGTTTTCAGCATCCGGCTCAGCATCACGGAATAGCCGGCAGCAGCCAGCACGGCCACCATCAGGATGGCCACGCCTTTGAAGTTGACTTGGAGCGAACCGCCGAAGCCAAAGGTCATGATGAAGACGCCCAGCACGGAAACGATTGTACCGATAAAGAACTCCGGACGCAGGGCCTCGCCTTCCGCAAAGTGCATCGTGATAGAGACCACAATGGGAATCAAGGCGATCATCACCGCTGCAAAACTGGCGTCCACGAACATCATGCCGAAATCCTCGCCGATAAAGTAGAGAAACGGCTCGAAGAAGGCCAACAACAGGAACATCTTCCAGTCGCCCTTTTGGATTTTCTCCAGTTTATGCTGGAGTTTGAACAGGGTAACAAAGATGATGGAGGCGATGACTAGACGGAGGAAGACGATAGTGAACACGGGGAATCCGCTGTTCAGCAGATGCTTGGTCCACACGAAGCTCATGCCCCAGAAGAGCATGGCAATGGTGATGGCAAGATAGCCAGCCAGTTTCGGATTCTTTTCCATAGTCTTATTGGATAGATTTGGAAGCCTGATACAGAATGATGGAGGTAGCGACCGCAGCGTTCAGCGACTCGGCCGTAGCCCGATTGGTCGCTGGGGTCGGGATGGTGATGGGATTGGTGACCAACGCGGCCACTTCCGGCGAGATGCCGTTCGATTCGCTGCCGATGACGATGATGTCGGTGGGCTGAAACGCGAACTTATGGATAGACTCGCCTTGCAGGAAGGCACCCAGTATGCGATGTTGGTCGGCGCGCGCCCGCAGGAACGGCACGAGCGCCTGCGTGTGCACGTGCACATGCGCGAAGGAGCCCATGGTGGCCTGGATGGTCTTGGGGTTGTAGAACTCCACACAGTCGGGCGAGCAGACGATGTGGCGGATGTTGAACCAGTCGGCGGTGCGGATGATGGTGCCCAAGTTGCCGGGGTCGGCGATGCGGTCGAGCACCAGGATTGGCTCGTTGTCGGGCACATCGCCCAGGTCTTGCCGCTGGCGGGCAATGGCGAGCAGCTCTGGAGGAGTGCTCAGGGTGCTGATGCGCTCCATGTCCGCCGGAGCCACCAGCGTGAAGGCCTGTTGCTCCAACATGGCCCGGTTCTGGACAAAGACCTCCTCCGTGGCAAATAGTTCCACAATCTGGAAATCCGACTGCAGCAGCATCTCCACGCTCTTGCGCCCCTCCACGATGAAAAGGCGCTCCGCGTCGCGGAACTTCTTCTGGTGCAGTTTGCGGATGTCGGAAATCTTATTTTTGCTGATCATCGGGAAGAGATTCAAATTCGGTGAACATTTTCTTGTACTCTTCCCGGATAGGAATAGACTGGTGTGTGATGCGGTCGAAGCCAGCCAGCACGCTGTAGCAGGTGGTCTTCACCGTGCCCGTGCGCATGTCGCGCAACTGCTGCATCATTTTGACGCTTTTGTTTCCGATGGAAAGCACGCGGGTTTCGCAGACAATCTGGTCGTGGAACTCGATGCCCTCGCGGAAATCCATCTCCACATGCACCAGCACCATGTCCATCTCGCGCCAGTCGATGGGCTTGTGGAACACCTCTTCGAAGTAGGCACTGCGGCCAAAGTCGAAGTAGTTGCACTGGGCTCCGTTGTTAACATGTACAAACGGATCCAAATCGCTCATTCTGACTTGAATGGGGACGGAAAAGTTGTATTTTTCGGTGGTCTGCATATTAAAAAAGGGGAATGTTACTTCCCCGATATTGCGTTTTGACTTGGTTTTGGGTTCAGGGGTTGATTCAATTTCACATTCCCCATTTCCCATTCCAAATTTCTAATGGCCAACAGCCAATTACATAGCGTTGATTTTCTTCATCAAGCCGGACTTCAAGTTAGCGGCTTTGTTCTTATGAATCATGCCTCTCTTGGCGAGTTTGTCGATCATGGAGGTCATAGCGGACAGCTTTTGGGAAGCTTCGTTCTTGTCCTCGATGGCGCGGATGTCACGCAAAGCGTTGCGCATGGTTTTTGAATAATAGCGGTTGGCTTGTCTTTTTCTTTCGTTTGCTCTAATTCTCTTGATGGATGACTTATGATTTGCCATTTCTAACTTTGATTTATAATTTTTTACGTTTTAAAATTTCGGGCTGCAAAAGTACACTTTTTTTCAAATAGTTCAAGGGGAGGGAAAAAATATTTTTGGTGCATGGGATTAAAGGGGTGAAGGGGGTGCATGAGGTGAAGGAGGTACATGGGGTAAAAGAGGAAAAGAGTAAAGGAGGATTGGAAAATGGGATGCTATCTCTATATTAGTACCTAATGTCCATCTCTAATCTCTAATCTCTAATCCCTAATCCCTCAACTTTCGGTTCCTCGCTCTCTTCCTTTTTCTTTCTCCTTTTCCTCTTGGGTTTGTCAGCCGGAGCGACCTCTTCGATTTGCTTTTGGGGCATTTCCACATGGCGCACATAGATGTCGCGTTGCGGAAAGGGAATCTCCACATGGTTTTTATTCAGTGTATTGTAAATCACCTCCTTGACCTTGGCCACAAAGGTGGCTTTCTCTTCCACAAGCACCCAGAAGATGACGAACAAATCGACGCTGCTGTCGCCAAAATCGTTGAACGCCACACTCACACCTTGCTTCATGTCCACGATATTCTTGCCGGCGGCGTTTTTCACCAAGAGGGGTTGCAGACCTTTGACGAGCATCTCGCGGACCTTGCCCACATTGGAGCCGTATGCCACCCCCACGGGTACCTTCACCATCACATAGCCATGGTTACGCGTTAGGTTCTTGAAGTTCTTGCTGAACAATGTGGAATTCTGGAAGGCCAACACACTGCCATCAAGTGTTACAATCTGCGTGCTCTGATAGTTGATGCTGTCAACCTTGCCCTGCACGCCGTCACACTCGATATAGTCGCCGACACGCAAGCGCCCTGTCATCAGGGAAATACCATAGATGAAGTTCTCCAAGAGATCTTTCATGGCAAAACCAAGACCGGTAGCCAAGCCTGCCATGATGATGGAGATGCCGCTTCCGGGGACATCCAGAATCACCAAGGCCGTCACCACGTATGAACCCCATACCAGAAATGCTATAATATTGTTAGCCAAAGTGATATTGCTCGGTCCTTTCAGTGCATCTTTGTTCTTTCGTTTCTTCAGCATCTGATAAAACGCCTTGATGGCGTAATTGAAATAGCGGAACAGGAAGAAGAGCTCCAGCACCAAACACAACTTATACAAAGAGAGCTGTATCAAGCCGGGTTTGTTCAAGAATACGAAGAAGAAAATCTTACGACAGATGGCCGACATCTCGAAAATGCGTGCAGCCCAATAAATGCTGGCGGGCACAGAAAGGACAACCAGGATGGGCAGCAATGCTTTGATAAGAAAATCGTAGAACCATGTTTGTGTAATATATTCCCCTTTGGCCATTTTTGGCTGAATCTTCTTGAACAGCTTGTCCAGATCAGCCTTGCTCTTGATATCTATGCCTTTCTCCTTGGCAATCTTGCGGGTAAGACGATGCGACTCATACATCTGGGCCAAATCGTAGAAGCAAGTGATGGTCTGGATGGCTGCCAGCAGGAATGTCCACCACATCATGATCTGCACTGCCAGCAACACGTAGCCGAACCATGAGGCCACACACGCCACAATCATGGCAATGAGGGACACCACCGTATAGACCAGATCGCTGTCCGGCAATTTCTCCACCTTGCGTTTTATCACGAGGAATTGCCAGATGGTAAACAGCAGCAGGATAGGCGGGTAAATCAGGTTGACCACATTATTGGGAATCAAAACGATACGGAAAACGATCACCAAAAAGGCCATAGCGATAAACGGCGTATAGGAACGGATACCGGCACGGATTTGCCTGTCACTCAAACGGATAAGCAACGACAGCAAAATCACTTCCACCAACCAGGAGAACGTGATCATCATGCTGATGGACATGAGCACGAAGTTCTGTTTGACAAAGAACTTGGCAATCATGATGGAGATGGCGAAGATAGCCACACCGAATGCAATCATCACAAACGGACGTTTGTTATTGTCCTTGAAGTGGCTGCGCCATTTCTTCGGCAGCAGCCAACGCACGATCACGTAGCTGAGCAAGCTGGCCAAAATGATGTAAAAAAGCATGAAGATGGAGATACCCAAAATAACGGGACCGCGCCATTCGGAAGTGCGGCCCAGAGGCTTGTATTTGTCATCCACATCTTTCTTGGCAATTACATAATTCCAACGGAAACGCTTGATTGTCTGGAAATAATTGCCGCTTCGATTCACGAAGATGTTTTTCTGGATTTTTTCGTAACGCGACAATGCATAGGCATTGAGTTTCTCCACGCGCTTCGTCACGCGCTCGTAATGTTCCTTGTCGCGCTCCACATTTTCCAACATGGTCTTGTAGTTGTCACGAAGGGCTATAGCGTATTCCACGCACGCCGCTCGGTCTTCAAGAGCCTGCTTGTCAAGAATATAAGGAGCAAGTTTGGAGGTATCGAGCACCATCTTGGGCATTTTCATCCGGATGGAATCCGGCATCTTGGCAATTTCGCCGTTAGGCAGCAATCTGGGAGGCAGGTTTTGCAACGACTGGATAAGGGCGTCATATCGTTCAATTTCCGACTGGATACGCTCAATCATCTTGTTATAGGGCAGATGACGGGTTTTCAGGTTCCGATACTGCTCCGTGGCCGCCTGGCAAGCGTATGCCATGTCGAAGGTGAAATCGGTGTTTTGCGAATAGAGCATCAGGGCTATTTGATTGCTTTTCTGCATCATCTCTATCAGCGAGGCGTGCTGCTCCATGTTCCGTTTTTCAAAGCGGGCCATGAGCTGCTGCTGTTCATTGTAGGAGCGTTCCAGCTCGGCGCGTAGCACGCCGAGGGTCTGGGGCAGGTTCTTCTCCTTCAACACGGCGTGGGCCTGGAACACGGTGAGCAAACAAATCAGGGCTAATGCGAATATCTTTTTCATAATATCTATTTGTTTCTATTTAAAAATCGGCTGCAAAAATACAAAAACCAATCATTTAACAACGGGGTGAGAAATCATTGTATGGGCACAATTAGCTACCGAGCTTTACAGTCCTAAAGGACTGCAGCAATGTAATGCTTTTTTCGTACTTTTGCACCCCTCTAAAAAACAGGCTCCAAGAAGGATGAAACCATATAAAATTTTCCTATTCATCGCATTGATTATAGGCGCATTAGCTGCCGTTTGCCACTTCTTTCCGAAGGACGGGATAAAAGTGGGCAAAATGGAGCTACACTTCCCTTCTCTGGACGATGTGCTGGCAGGTGACCAAACCTCAGCCGTGGCCATCAAGGAAATCGACTCTGTGGAGCTGAAACATCTCAACGATCTGAAGGACACGCTGCAGCAATACCGCCATGCGGTGACCGAACTGCCGGGGCACTTCTACCTGCCCAATGACGATGTGGCCTTCTTCGACCGCTTCTTCGCCCGCGCGGAGCAGGCCCGCGCTAACCACGAGGTGGTGCGCATCCTGCATTACGGCGACTCGCAGATCGAGATGGACCGCATCTCGTGCAACATCCGCTCCTGGTTCCAGAAAACCTTCGGCGGCGGCGGCCCCGGCATGGTGCCCATGATCCAGACCATACCCTCGTTCGCGGTGAGCCAGTACGCCTCCGGCGACCTGACCCTTTACGCCTCCTACGGCGATGGAGCACGCACCAACGGCAACTACGGCCTCATGGCCAAGTGCTACCGCATGGGCAGCGGCGCTACCTTCGGAGCCAACGCCTCGCGCCATGGCGACACCGACCCCCGCGTGAAGAAGTTCTCCAACATCACCGTGCTCTACAACGACCGCAACGGCAACTTCTCCGCCACCCTCAAAGATCGTAAAAGCAAGTACGACAGCACTATGCAGGTGGGCTCACCCGGCATTCACACCTGCCATTGGCTGATGGACTCCGCCACCACCTCGCTGCAGATTGCCATGCGCGGCTCCGCCGACATCTACGGCATCATGCTGGACGATGGCTACGGCGTGGCAGTTGATAACATCCCGCTGCGCGGCTCCTCCGGCAACCAGTTCACCCTTATCACTGACACCCTGCTGCGCAGCTGCTACAAGCAAGCCAATGTGGGCATGATCATCCTGCAGTTTGGCGGCAACTCCGTGCCGGTGATATACAACGACAAGTCTTTGAGCAACTACTGTCAGAGCATTGACAAGCAACTCAAGCGCGTGCGCAAGACCTGTCCGGGCGCCACCATTCTGTTCATCGGCCCCTCTGACATGAGCACGCGGCGCGGCGGCAAGCTCGACACTTACCCCATGTTGCCGCAACTCATCGATAGCTTGAGAACCATCGCCCTGCGCAACCACGCCGCCTACTGGGATATCTACGAAGTGATGGGCGGTCAGGGCTCCATGGTGGCCTGGGCACACAACGGGCTCGCCGGCCCCGACTACGTGCACTTCACGCCCGCCGGCGCACGCAAGGTGGGCCAGACGCTCGCCAACAGCTTCGCCACCATGTACGAGTTCTACCGCACCCGCAAAAACATGCCCAAACAACAATTCGACACCCTATGGACAGCCGCCGCAAGATAATCATGATACTACTGGCGCTGCTGACCTGGGGCGCATACTCCGCTTTCGGGCAGGTGGACCTGACCGCCGCCGACTCGTTGCCCGAGATGCCCACTTGCACCGACACACTGGTCGTGGACACGATCGTGGGCTTTGTGGAGAATGCCGACGATGTGGACGAGACGCCTGAAGAAACGAATATCCAAATCGAGATTGACACGCTGTACTGGGGGCGCGACAGCCTGCCGCTGGTGCGCTTCTTCCAAAAACTGGGCCAGGTGATGACCACCAAGCAGGGCAACCTGCACATCGTGCAGATGGGCGGCTCGCACATACAGGCCGGCACCATGACACACCGCTTCCGCAAGCACCTGCTCGACGAGTACGGAGCTCCGGCCGCGGCCCGCGGGTTCATCTTCCCCTACTCTGCCGCCAGCACCTGCAACAACCCTTCCGACTACAAAATCGGCAAGGATAGGCCGTTCAACCTCATCCGCAATGTGTACCAAAGCTACGACTTCCCTCTCGGGGCCTCCGGCATCGCGGTATGGAATACCGACACGCTCAACTCCATCACCATCAAGATGAACGCGCCGGAGTACGACTTTGTGGCCGACACCATAATTCTGCTGGGCAAGGCCTACGGCTGGCCCATCGATCCCATCCTCAAAGAGGACACCATCTACCATTTCCCCGACAGCATCGATTTTGACAACGACCGCTATTTCTTCTACTTCGAGCGGCCCGTAAAAGATTTCACGCTCTATTTCCCGTGCAGCAAGGGCGACACCTTCGTGGTGAACGGCATCCTGCTGAAGAACGGCAGACCTGGTGTAACCCTCTCCTCCATCGGGGTAAACGGTGCACAGGTAACCTCCTATCTGCGCTGTAAGAACCTCACCCGCGACATGCGGCTGCTGCAGCCCGACCTTGTCATCTTCAACATCGGGGTGAACGACGCCTATGGCAGTAGCTTCGACTCGGTGGCGTTCAAGAACAACTACCTGAAGTTAGTGGCCCGGATCCGCGAGGCCAATCCCGACTGCGCCTTCATCTTCGTCACCAACAACGATACCTGGAAGAAGGGAAAGAGAGGGAGATATTATGTGAACAAGACCGGCCCGATGGTGCAGGATGTCATGTACCGGCTCGCCGACCTGACGGGCGGGGCCGTATGGGACCAGTTTGCCGTGATGGGCGGGCTGAAATCCATGGAAAGCTGGCGCAAGAAGGGCTTGGCACAGAAAGACCGTGTGCACTTTACCGCCGCCGGCTACAACCTCATGGGCGACCTTTTCTGGGATGCCTTTATTCGTGAACTTAAAATGGAGAAGAGATGAACCTGGACAGCCTGAAAATATTCCTTACCAACCTCTTCTCGTTCAACGAGCAGTACCCGTTGTTGTTCACGCAGTTCAACTTCTGGGCCTTCTTCGCCCTCGTGTTCGCCTTCTTCTCCCTGTTCCACAGCAAACGGCTGCTGCGCAACGGGTTCCTGTTTTTCGCCAGCGTCTTCTTCTACTACAAGACCTCCGGCCTCTTCGTGCTCATCCTCATCTTCGACATGATCCTCGACTACTTCTTAGGCATCTTCATGGACCGCTCCAAGCGGCATGGTGCGCGGAAGTTCCATCTAATCGTGGGTGTGGTGATCAACCTGGCCGTGCTCTGCTATTTCAAGTACGCCTACTTCTTCACGGATGCGTACAACACCATCGTGGGCAGCAAATACGAGGTCATCAACTGGCTGGCACAGTGGACCAACGACTTGAGCGGCAAGGACTATTTCGATGCCTCCAAGATCCTGTTGCCGGTGGGTATCTCATTCTATACCTTCCAGAATATCAGCTATTTGGTGGATGTCTATAAGCAGAAAATCCGCCATGTGTCCAACATATTCGACTTCGGCTTCTATGTCACTTTCTTCCCGCAGTTGGTGGCCGGTCCCATCGTGCGTGCCGACCAGTTTGTGCCGCAGCTGTACAAGAAGTTCTTCCTGAGCCGGCGGCAGTTCGGCATTGCCGTGTTCTGGATCTTGAACGGCTTGGCCAAGAAGCTGATTATGAGCGACTACCTGGCCGTCAACTTCGTGGATAGAGTCTTCAACAACCCCACCTTGTTCACCTCTTTCGAGAACCTGTCGGCGCTGTTCATCTACTCGTTGCAGGTGTATGCCGACTTCTCGGGCTACACGGACATTGCCATCGGCGTGGCCATGCTGATGGGCTTTTACCTGCCCAAGAACTTCAATTCGCCGTACAAGGCCGACTCGCCGAGCAACTTCTGGAAGCGGTGGCACATCTCGCTCTCCAAGTGGCTGCAGGACTACCTGTACATTCCGCTGGGCGGCAATCGCAACGCCACCGTGGGCACCTATCTGTGCATATTGCTGATCGGGGCGGTCATCATATTGCTGACCAAGAACGCCGTCATTACGAGCATCATCGTCGGGTTGGCGGTCATCCTCACCGTCATCTCCCTCATCAGCAAGAAGGCGCGGCTGAAGATCAGCACCAACATCAACATGATGAACACCATGCTGTTGGGCGGCTTGTGGCACGGCGCGTCGTGGAACTTCATGATATGGGGCGGTTTGAACGGCTTCGGCATCTTGGGATTCAAGGTTTGGCGGCACTTCAAGCAATGGCTCCGGAGCTTGGTGTCATTCGTCATTTTCGGGGCGTTCTTTGCGTGCAACTGGTTCTGGCCCAGCCCGGTGCTGATGATTTTCACCGTGTGGTCAGGCGTATTCTTCGCGGGCACGCTCATCCGTTGCATCTACTCGGCCATCTGGCCCAACCGGGATATCAACTGGCTGAATTTTAGCTGGAATGTGTTCATGACCTTCGTATTCATCTCGTTCACGCGATTGTTCTTCCGTTCGGGTTCCAACTTGGATCCAGCGGTGGCCAACGAGACCGCCTGGAACACGGCCAAGGCGATGGTGAACAGCATCGGCGGTCATTGGAATGTGGCGGCCATCCCCGACATTTTGGCCAACTATTGGATTGTGTTCACCTTGTTTGTGGTGGGCATGGTCATCCATTGGCTGCCGGAGCGTTGGAAGCGGTGGTACCGTGTCAACTTCGCCCTGTTGCCCATCTGGCTCATCGGCCTCCTCGTGGTAGTGGCGGTCTTCGTGCTCTACCAGTTTGTCACCGCCGACTTGCAGCCGTTCATTTATTTCCAGTTCTAGGTTCATACACAGCAGAGCTGTGCTATATGCCCCACACAGACAAGCTGTGCGGGGTTAATAGGATGTTGTGCCTTCGGCACAGGGGAATCCCGGGATGTTGGCCTCTTTTCATATCAGCATTGTTTTGGATAAATAGGGCAACGTGCTTTCAGCCTTCTGGCGCAGTCGTAATGTTCACATGTGCCGGAGGCACATTATTCCAATAACCCCGCACTATTAGTGTGGGGTGTTGCGAACCTCGTGTACGCACCGCGTGCCGAAGGCACGCCACTTCCTGCAGCCAGACTGTCGTTACTCTTTTCTCTACCTGACAAGTCCGATATAAACCATCTATCCTCAAAATGTGATTTTTTTTATTGTATCCAATCAAAAAATGTGATTTTTTGTTATATTTGCAGTTGAAAAAATGTGATATACAACAATGGAACTGCTTAAAAGAAAGATAGATAGCTATTTAATTGATTGGAAGAACAATCCCAATAGAAAACCTTTGGTGGTAAAAGGGGCACGGCAAGTTGGAAAAACAGAGTCTATCAGGGCATTCGGGAAGCACAACTATGAATCGGTGATAGAGATTAACTTTGTACTGCAGAAAAAATTCAGGGGAATTTTTGACAATGGGTATGAAGTCGATACCATCGTGAAGAATATTTCTCTGCTGGAGCCCTCTTGGAAGTTCATTCCGCACAAAACCCTGCTTTTTTTCGACGAATTGCAGAAGTGTCCGGATTGTGCGACCTCGCTGAAATCATTCTGTGAAGATGGCCGATATGATGTCATCTGCTCGGGCTCGCTGATGGGTATCTATTATGAGGAAATTGAAAGCAATGCAGTCGGCTATAAGGAAGATTACGAGATGCACTCTATGGATTTCGAGGAGTTCCTCTGGGCAAAGGGTTATCAACCGGGGCAAATCGAAGACTTGTATCGCCACATGTCGGCACTGCTGCCTTTCTCGCAACTGGAGATGGACACCATGACCGACATTTTCCGAGACTACATGACCGTAGGAGGAATGCCCGAGGTAGTGAAGATGTATATCGACAACGGCCATTTCGGGGGCACCCTGAAACTGCAGCGTCAACTGCTGAAAGACTATGAAGAGGACATCACGAAATACGCCAAGGAGACGGACAAGTCAAAGATTCTTGCCGTTTACAGCCATATAACCACGTTCTTGGCCAAAGAAAACAAGAAATACCAGATTACGAAGATCGCCAAAGGGGCCAGAAACAGGGAATATATCGGGGCTGTGGAATGGCTCAATGAGGCCGGTGTGGTCAATGTGTGCTACTGTTTAGATAATGTTGAATTGCCCTTGAAAGGCAATTACAATGCCGACTATTACAAGCTTTACTACCACGACACCGGTCTGCTTATCGCCTCGCTTGACGAGGAAGCGCAGGAGGATTTGCGTGCCAACAAGAACTTCGGGACATACAAGGGTGCCATCTATGAGAATATCGTCGGTGAGATGCTCCGAAAAGCGGGCTATGAACAACTCTATTTCTACAAGCACAACAATCCCTCACTCGAAATGGACTTCTTTGTCCGTGATGCTGACTCATTGGTGCCTGTTGAGGTAAAGGCCAAGGATGGTGCCACCACCTCGCTCAACAATCTTATCAAGTGGGATTCCTATCCCGATGTGAGATATGGGATTAAATTCGGGTACAAAAACATCGGTTGGAATGGACGCTTCTACACCTTTCCCTATTTTCTCGTTTTTCTCTTGAAGCGATTTCTTAAAGAGCGGATCGCTTCAGTTAAATAGTTTGCACTTGCAACACAAAGAAAATCAAAGCCATGTCCTATTTCAACAAAATACAATTGGAACAAACAACGAACAGATTATGACCGACAAGTATATAAATTTCGACGAATACATACGCCAAGGCGAGCCGGCACAGCGGGAAGCCGCTTACGCTTGGAGTACAGCTATCGGTCTTCAGGCTGTGGATGGGCTCAAGACATCTGAGTATCTGAATGAGTTGGCCCGAAAAAATATAGAAGGCGAGATCACCATTGACGAGGTGGAGCAGTTGCTTAATAGCTACTATGAGAGCAAGACCACACGTGAAGCAGATGACAACAAGAAGGAAGAGGCGGACAAGGCAGCGAAAAACATTAAAAGGATTTTGTCTGTCAAGACATTCGACTTCACGACCAATGGCTATATCTCCGTACACCGTAGAATCTTCGAGGGTGTGATGAAACATGCCAGCGAATTGCGCCAATACGACATCACAAAACAAGAATGGGTACTTGATGGCGACACTGTCCACTACCTGAATTGGGAGGATTTGCGCCGTGCCATTGACTATGACATTGAGCAAGAGCGCAATTTCAGTTATAAGGGTATCAGTCAGGACGAGCTGGTGACGCACTTCACAAAGTTCGTTTCAGGTCTCTGGCAAATACACGCTTTTGGCGAAGGCAACACGCGCACCACGGCTGTCTTTGCCATACAGTATCTGCGTTCGCTGGGCTTCGATGTAGATAACGACCTCTTTGCCAAGCACTCCTGGTACTTCCGCAATGCACTGGTAAGGGCCAACTACAAGAGTGCGGTGAAGGGTATTGACTATTCACCTGTTTATTTGGAGCGTTTCTTCCGAAATCTGCTCTTGGGTGAGCAATGGGACCTGCGCAACCGCTATCTGCATATTCATTCCACAAAAGAATGGAGCGTACAACCAAACTTGTCCTCCACAACCACCCCCATAAGTACCCCCACAACTACCCCCTCAAGTATATCTGTAATCAACTTAAGCTCAATCAGTAAAATATACACAAACAACGAAAATATCAAAAATCTTGTTCGGGTCATCGGGAATGAGGAATTGAGCATACGGCAAATGATGGGCTTCAAAAAGCTAAAAGATAGAAAAAACTTTGTTGAATACCACCTTAAGCCTGCTTTGAACGAGAAATTCGTACGCCGGAAATTTCCCGACCGCCCCCGCCATCCCCGCCAGAAATACCTGCTGACCATAAAGGGGTTGGCCTTATATAATGCGTTGCTGAAAGAAGAGTAACGCAAAGCATATAATCTTATACATTTGCTTCTCACGCGTAGTGTCATTCTTGTGCCGCTAAATGTCATTTTTATGCGGTTTTTTGCTATTTTTCCGTAAAAAGCGTATATTTGTAGTTTCTTTCACGCGGTAATTGCAAGCATAAAAATGACCAACGAATTTGACAATATTCAATTCTCACCGATATGGAACCACCGATATGAGCAGTGGTTTCAAGAGGTGCAATATAATGGTTATGAACTCAATGCTGCTGCAAAAAGAGAGTTTGTTAAAATCACAGATGAGACAATCTCCACTTTTTCTGAAGGTTTACCAATACTGAAAGAAGGTCTTGATCGAATAAAAAATTTGCACGATGAATACAACAATGCCTATCGGATAGTTATTTCGGTTTCACAGTTTACCATAATAACTATGATTGATAGTATGGTTATCGGCAAATATTTTATTCTGGCTGACAAAGACTATGACCGTCGGTTCATGAGGGGAAAAATGAAAGTTATTCTTAACGAGGGATTCAAAAGACTATATGGCTTTGAGAAAAATACTCATCAGAAATCCGAGTGGAATAGACTTGTTCCTATTTTAGGACTCTTCCCAGAGAATATTCAAAACCAGTATAAACATTTGTCGTCTTTACTTGAAGAACATTCCAAATCTTCCTCTTGGTGGAAAGATGAACGTGATTTGGAGACACATCTTGATGCAGAAAAACTATATGCTTCAAGATGCGAGGATGTGGTAGAGAGTAAAGTAATGACAGACTCTCGTAAGCTTTTCAGGACTCTTTATGCGACAAATCTATTTCTAACAAATATGCACACATGCTTTTATAATTATCTGATAGATAAGTATAAACGAGGGGAATTAAAAGAAGAATAAAAGTTACACTTGTTATGAAATAATCATTATGCCAAAAACAGCTAAACCCAATAAGAAACAGGAAAAATCCATGGAAGCGGCTCTGTGGGAGTCGTGCAACAAGTTGCGCGGGGCGGTGGAGCCGGCGGAGTACAAACACGTGGTGCTGAGCCTCATCTTCCTCAAGTATGCGGGCGATCGCTTCGAGCAGCGCAAGCAGGAGCTTGTGGAACAGGGACTGAAGGAATACATCGACACAGTGGAGTTTTACACGGCGGAGAATGTGTTCTACCTGCCGGAGGGCTGCCGCTGGTCGTACATCATGCAGAACGCCAAACAACCGAATATCTTCCAGATTATCGACGATGCGCTCTCCAACATTGAGAAGAAGAACAAGCAGTTGGCTGGAGCGCTGCCCAACAACTACTACTCCAACTTGGGTCTGGACAAGACAAAGTTCGCATCGCTACTTGATGAAATCAACAAGCTTGACACGGTAAAAGATTCGGAGAACGATCTCATCGGGCGCGTGTACGAATATTTCCTTGGAAAGTTCGCTATTGCAGAAGGCAAGGGCAAGGGCGAATACTATACGCCGAAGTCGGTGGTGAACCTCATTGCCGAGATGATTGAGCCTTATGACGGCAAGATTTACGACCCCTGCTGCGGTTCGGGCGGTATGTTTGTGCAGTCGATGAAATTCGTGAAAGCGCACCACGGCAACCAGAAGAACGTGAGTGTGTATGGACAGGAAAACACCAACACCACCTTCAAGCTGGCGCGCATGAACCTCGCTATCCGTGGCATCTCCGCCGACATCAAGCAGGGCGACACTTTCCATAACGACCAGCACAAAGAGCTGAAAGCGGATTACATTATGGCCAATCCGCCCTTTAACCAGAAAGGTTGGCGCGATGACAACCAATTGATTGATGACCCGCGTTGGAGAGGTTTCGACGCGCCTCCCACCTCGAATGCCAATTACGGCTGGATTCTGAACATCCTCTCCAAACTCTCCACCAACGGCGTGGCGGGATTCCTGCTTGCGAATGGTGCTTTGAGTGCTGATGGCACAGAATTAGCCATTCGGCGCAAGCTCATTGAGAACGACAAGGTGGAAGCCATCATCATTTTGCCTCGCAATATGTTCTATTCCACCGACATCAGTGTGACGCTGTGGATCCTGAACAACAACAAGAAGGCGCGTGTAGTGACGAAGAACGGCGTGGAGATTCACTTCCGCGACCGCGAGAACGAAATCCTCTTCATGGATTTGCGGCAGATGGGCGTGCCATTCGAGAAGAAATACGTGGAATTGGACCAGGCGACGCGCGATATCGTTACCCGCACCTACCACAATTGGCAACAGGTCACCTCTGTAGAGACAGGGCGCGCCCCGTCTCTACAAGATTACCACGACGAACCCGAATTCTGTTATTCCGCCACCCGTGACGAGATTGAGCGGAAGGGCTGGAGCCTCGTGCCCAGCAAATACATCGAGTTCCGCAACCGAGACGAGCAGATTGACTTCGATGCGAAGATGCGGGAGTTGCAAGGCGAAATGCGAGATTTATTGAAACAGGAGGAGGAGAGTAAGGAGGAGTTAAAAGGGTTGTTTGAAAAGTTGGGATACGAATTATAGAAACAGAATAATTCTTGCTAATTTTGCAAGAATTAGCAAGAATTAGCAAAAACAACAACATATTAAAAGATGGCGAACCAACGTTTAGGCGACTATATCAGACCTGTTGATGTCCGGAACCGAGACTTGAAGGTAAACTTGTCTCAAGGGATTTGTAATGCAAAATACTTTCAGAATCCCAAACAGGTTGCGGACAATCCCGAGACTCACAAAATTGTGAGAACTGGTCAGTTTGCGTATAATCGGGCAACAACTCGCAACGGGGAAAAGATTTCCATTGCTTTGAGAGAAGGTCCGGATTGCACTGTGTCTTCCGCCTACCAGGTTTTTGAGATTGTGGACGAGAACAAACTGCATCCCAAATACTTAATGATGTGGTTTAAGCGCCCAGAGTTTGATCGCTATGCCATATATTACTCTCATGGCAGTGCTCACGAGTTCTTTGAGTATGAATCCATGTGTGATGTGATGCTTCCCATGCCGGACATCGCCCGCCAGCGCGAAATCGTGTCGGAATACGAAACGTTGACCAACCGCATCCGCCTCAATGAGCAGATGATTGAGAAATTGGAATCCACCGCGCAGGCACTTTATCGGAAGATGTTCGTGGACGGGGTGGAAAAGGAAAATTTGCCGGAAGGGTGGAGAAGAGGGACGATTGGAGAGTTCTGTAAAGCGATGAAATCAGGTGGGACACCAAGCAGAAATAATATTGAGTATTGGAATAAGAATGACTATCCATGGCTCAAAACAGGTGAAGTTCAAAATAATGTTATTATAGATGTTGAAGAATATATTAGTGAAAAAGGATTGAAAAATAGTTCGGCAAAAATAATTCCTCGTGGTTCTATAATTATGGCAATGTATGGAGGTGGTACTGTTAGCAATGTGGCGTATTTAGATTGCGAGACAACGACAAACCAGGCTTGCTGCAATATGATTTGTAAAAACAAAGAAGATTCTGCCTATTTATTCTTCCATTTGTTGTTTTATCAAGAAGATATTAAAAGGCTTGCAAATGGTGGGGCACAGGAAAATTTAAGCCAAGAATTGATAGCACAACAGCCCATTCTTCTTTTTGATGATAATGAAAAGAAGTCTATGTTTGTGCCTATACTTGACAACTTGATTGTCAAATATAGAGAAAACTCGAAATTAACGGAATTACAGTCTTTGCTTTTGGCGAAGATGGGGAAATAAAAAAACGAAGAAATGAACACTACAGTAATTATCATCATGATTATTTGTGCTACCGTAATAGCACTTGTCGCAATTATTTGTAATCATCTTTATGAAAAGAAGATGGCAGATATTTCTGACTGTCATTTGTCCAAAAAAATAATTAAAGTTCACAGAAATTACATTGCAGGTATTTTGGGATTTGCAGTAATTATGCTTATAACTGCCCAATATGGCGGGCCTAACAATGCCATATTTACCTATCTATCATTTGGATCAACTATTACCTCCTTGGTTCTTTCCATCCTTGCAATATTTGTCACAGTGCAATCTAGTTCTGATTTATACAAACAATTTACAAGAATTGACAATGCAACTGAAACAATCAAAAATGTTTCAATTCAAATCGACGGAACTTTAGCAGAACTAAAAACAGCCGAATCTAATTTGCAAAACACTTCAAAAATTATTTCTGAGCAATTAGATAATATTGTAGAACAAATTGATGATAGGTTTAAAACCCACATGAAAGAGACGGAAGACAAAATATCAAAACAACTTGAAGAATCGTTCAATAGTACAACAGATGTGCGCACTCAAGATGTTAAACCTGATCCCAAAATGACTGAAATGGCGAAAACGTATTTCTTGACAAAGACTTCGGCGAGTGGATTATTAGCATTATATGCTTGTTCCTTATCAATGGAAAAGAATAAAACGTTTGAGCTCTCAAATATTTTTAAAGAAAATGAATCATATACATTTGGTTTCCTAATCGCCTCGTTATCTTCCGCGATAGTACTCTTTACCCATGACGATAAAAACAATCAAATTACATGTCAAAAAACCTTGTTTTCATCCCAAGAACTATATAGTCAGATAAAAGAAAGATTAACGCAGCAACAATTGGGCAGGGATTATTTTGATAGATTAAATACTATTAATGTTTTCTTTGATATTAGCCCATTGAAAATGACGATTGAATAATTATCAAATTTGTTTTGGCGAGGATGGGGAAATAAAAAAGAAAAAGTATTTAAAATGTCAAAGAATTATATTGAACCTAAAAAGGAATTAACAAGTTACACTTGTCCTCATTGCAATACCATCTCACAAGTGGAAACAGCTACACATTCTTTTCCAAGTGATGTTCAAGATCCTAAACTCGGCTGGTTCTCTGCTGTGAATAGAATAACAATACATAGATGTCAGTGTTGTGGAAAGAAGATTATCTGGATAGATGATAATTATGTATATCCTGATATTGTCGCCGAAGAAGCGAATTCGGATATGCCCGAATCAGTAAGACAATTGTATGATGAAGCTGGGCTTATTTACAACAAATCTCCACGTGCAGCCTGTGCCTTGTTGCGACTTGCAATAGATAGATTGTGTAATGAACTTGGAGAAACTGACAGAGATATAAACAAAAATATTGGTACTTTAGTAGAGAAAGGCTTACCGAAACCTGTTCAGCAAGCATTGGATGTTGTTCGTGTTGTTGGTAACAAAGCTGTCCATCCTGGTCAAATCGCTTTTGATGTAGATGATAAAGAAACAGCAATTGCCCTTATGCGATTGGTGAACATGATAACAGAACGAATGATTAGTGAGCCCAAAGAAATTAATTCACTATTTCAACGACTTCCTGAATCTGCTAAAGAATCAATAGAAAAAAGAGATAAATAATTAACGGAGTTACAATCCTCGCTTTTGGCGGGGATGGGGATATTAAATCATAAGCATAATGAAAAAGAAAGGAATTGTGTTTGCAATAAGAATTGTTAAGAGTTTTTATGTTGAAGACATGTTAGGAGCTATTATTGATGAAATCTTGTATTCTGAAGATAGCAAGTTTGATTCAGGAATGTTCCCGGAAGTTCATGAACAACAGGGGGTTAAAATTCTTTTCAACAGAAACACTCAAAATAAATTTACAATAAATCATAGTGATTTTATCTTTGAGTATAATATTGAAAGTGATTTTGAAAAAGAATACCAATCTCTTTTAAAATCATTTGTAGAAGTGATAATTAATAGAGTGTTCAAAAAGTTTAAGATACAAAATGTGGTTAGATTTGGATTTGTTATCAAATCGGAATTACAAGAAAATGATAGTCTGCTTTCATATGTTTCAGAAAAAATAAAAGAATCATATGATGGTTCTGATACGAATAGCTTGTCATTACGTTTTAATATCATAAAAAAGAAACCTCTAAAAATTGGGAAAATAGTAACTGAGGATTTTGACAACATTATAATAACTTATGATAGAGCCAATTCTGATTCTCCGTTATTATTGTCTGTTGATTATCAAAAGTATTACCGTCCAGAATTACAAACAATCGAGGATTCGATAGTGACGTTTGAAGATTTTTGTAATAATAGTTATAAATCATTTCTTACGGAATATGAGCACAAAGAGAACTAAAAATAAGAAAAAAGACGAACATAAAAAGAGAGAATACAAAGGTCCGTTCCCGTTTAATAAAAATTTTGAGATTGAGACAACTCGTAAATATATGAAGCCTAATTCAGACGGACCTACTGTTGACGAATTTTCATACCAAGATACCACCGATAGTGTAGATTCTTCTGAAGCAGTACCTCAAAAAAAGCAAAGCAAACGTCCGAGAAAGAAACGAAACATTATAGGTAAGTGGTTACAGCAACATGTGTCAGAAATTATCATTGGAATCGTTGTTTTTGTGTTCACAGCATTCATAAGCACAGTTGTATTCAAACATAGTAATCATCTTGTTGAACATGACAAAGATATAGAGTTTATAAAAGACAGTCAATCTGAAGTCAAAAAAGACATTCATGATGTAGATCAACAAGTTGAAAGTCTTAAAGACAAGGTACATGAAATTGATAAAAGAGTTGAAGTCCAAGATGTGCAGTTAAATAATAAAAAAAGATGAACCCCTAATACACCACTTTCCTAGATTACATACGCCAACGAGAACTAGCACAACTGGAACGGGCCGAGACGTGGCGTGTTTCCATAGATTTCAGGCTGGATGAATTAAGCAAAATGGTTAAACATTAAAGAAAGAAGGCATATGTAAATAATGTAATTACAGTCTTTGTTTTTGGCGAGGATGGAGGAAAAAGAAACCAAACATAGATCAACAATTATAAGAAATATGGGACTATATGAAGGAATAAAAGATGTGGCAAAGGTTCTGCAACAAGCAGATAATATTGACCTGTATCGTCAATTGCTTGATTTGAGCGCGCAGGCATTAGATATGCAAAACATGATTTATCAATTGACCATAGAAAATGCAGAACTTAAGAAAAAGCAGGATTTGGAAGAGCGTATTCAACGCCATCAACTTCTTTACTTAACATTAAAAGATGATGCAGATAACTTCTTTTATTGTTCAACTTGCTGGGATAAGGACAAAAAATTGATCCAGATGAGTAAATCCCATGGAGTATTTTTCTGTCCTCATTGTCACCAAGATGGGATATATGATCAACCCGAATATGATAATTATGTTCGGAGTCGTGGTTTTTGATTTTGATAAGTAATTGTCTTTCAGGATATAATAACAAAATAGCTTGAGATATGAATAAATTAGGCAAAATGATAAAAATCACCGATTTAAGATCGGTGTGGCCTCATGAGGCAAATGATTTCACGAAATGGTTGGCGCAAGAGGAAAATCTGGCACTGTTGAGTGACGCGATAAATGTTGAATTGGAACTGGAAGAGCGAGAATCTTCGGTGGGCAGCTTCAATGTGGATCTCTTTGCCAAAGAAGTCGGCACAGATCGCCGTGTGATTATTGAAAACCAGTTGGAAGACACCAACCATGACCATCTTGGCAAATTGATCACATACGCTGCTGGCAAAGGAGCGGAAGTAATTGTCTGGGTGGTAAAGCGTGCCCGCGATGAACACCGCCAAGCTATAGAGTGGCTAAACCAGCATACGGATGGCAATATAGGTTTCTTTTTGTTGGAGATTGAGCTGTGGCAAATAGGTGATTCCGAGAAGGCTCCACGCTTCAATATCGTTGAAAAGCCCAACGACTGGTCGAAAACAATGAAGACCATAGAAGGTCTTTCTGATACAAAGTTGCTCAAGCTTGATTTTTGGTCAGGCTTTAACGATGTGATGAGCAACAATCTCGATTTTACTCGCCATTTCCGTTTGCGCAAAGCCGCGCCCCACCATTGGTATGATTTGAGCATCGGCAGCTCTGAATATCATATAGCATTGACCATCAACACTCAAAAGCAAAATATTGGCGCAGATCTTTACATCGATGATAACAAAGAGCTTTTTGAGAAATTCAAGAAACATCAGGATGAGATTTCAAGACTGCTAAATAGTGAAGTTGATTGGCGAGAGGCGAGGAAAGCTTGTCGCATATTCATCTCTGCCAATATCAATCCACAAAAGCGTGAAAATTGGGCAAAAGCATACCATTGGTTTTTAGAAAAAGCTATTGTTTATAAGGAAATTGCATCCAAATACGGAGAATAAAAAACAAAGACTATGTCCTACTTCAACGAAAGCCTATTGGAACAATCCGTCATCTCCCTGCTGCAAGAGCAAGGTTATGAATATGTCAAGGGAGAGGAGATTGTGCGCGACCTCGACGAGGTGGTGCTTCGCGATGATTTGGCGGCGTATCTGCACAACCGCTACAAGAACGATGGCATCACCGACCAGGAGGTGGAGAATGCCATCCGCATCATCACGCAGAAGCAGGGCGGCACGCTCTATGCGGAGAACAAACACACCCTCAACCTGCTGATGGACGGCTTTTCGCTGAAACGCGAAGACCCCGCCAAGCAGAACCTCTACATCTATCCCATCGCTTTCGACGAAACCAACCAGAAACACAATATCTTCAAGGTGGTTAACCAGTTCGACATCACCGAGATCGAGCATCGCATACCCGATGTCATCATCTTCGTCAACGGTCTGCCCGTGGTGGTGTTCGAACTCAAGAGTGCCACCAAGCAGGACACCACCATTGAGGATGCCTACAAACAGCTTACCATCCGCTATCGCAGGGACATACCTTCCTTATTCAAATACACGGCTTTCATTGTCGTCTCCGACGGTGTGAACAGCAAATTCGGCACACTCTACACCCCATACGAATTCTTCTATGCCTGGCGCAAAGTGAATGCCAAAGACAAGGCCTGCGACGGCATCAATTCGCTCAAAACGATGATCGCCGGAATGTTCCGCAAAGACCGGCTCATCGATGTAGTTCACAACTTCGTCTATTTCCCCGACACTTCCAAAGACGAAAAGAAGTTCATCTGCCGCTATCCGCAATACTTCGCTGCTCGCTCACTGTTTCAGAATATCTTGAACCACAGCAAACTCAATGCAGGAGGCGATGGCAAAGGCGGTACCTATTTCGGCGCTACGGGTTGTGGCAAGTCGCTCACTATGCTGTTCCTCACGCGCTTGCTGATGAAGAGCAAAGCCCTGTGCAGTCCCACCATCATTCTAATTACCGACCGCACCGACCTCGACGACCAGCTCTCGCGTCTGTTGCTCAACGCCAAGCAGTTTGTGGGCGACAGTGTGATAGAGCAGGTGGAGAGCCGTGAGGACTTGAAATCCAAACTGCAAGGCCGCACAAGTGGAGGCGTTTTTCTGACCACAATACAGAAATTCTCGAAGGACATCAACCTGCTGTCCAACCGCGCCAACATCATCTGTATCAGCGATGAAGCTCACCGCACACAGACCAATTTGGAAGAGAAATTAGCGATAACGGAGGCAGGTGTGAAACGCTCGTTTGGTTTTGCCAAATATCTCCGCGACTCGCTGCCCAACGCTACCTACGTGGGTTTCACGGGCACGCCCATAGATTCCACGATGGAGGTCTTTGGTGCGGTCGTGGATGAGTATTCCATGATAGAAGCCGTGGAGGACGGCATCACCAAATCCATCCTATACGAAGGCCGTGCGTCGCGTGTTATTGCCGACAGCGAGCTTATCAAGCAAATCGAGGCCTACTACGACCAATGCGCGGAGGAGGGCTCGTCGGAATACCAAATTGAGGAGAGCAAGCGGGCAATGACGCAGATGAGCATTTTGCTCAACAGTCCTGACCTCATTCACCGTCTGGCAGTGGATTTCGTACAGCACTACGAACGGCGTGTGGAAGAAGGCAGTACGGTCAAAGGCAAGGCTATGATTGTCTGCGCCACTCGTGAGATCGGTTTCGCCATATACAAAGAGATTGTTGCCATGCGGCCGGAGTGGGCGGAGGTAAGAATCTGCGGCGATGGGGAAGAACTGACCAAAGAGGAAGCGGAAAAGATCAAGCCCATCGAGAAGATCAAGTTGGTCTGCATTCGTCAGAAGGATGATGACCCCGAATTGTACAATCTGTTGGGCACCGACGAAGAGCGCAAAAAACTTGACCTGCAATTCAAGGAAGAGAAATCGAACTTCAAGATTGCCATCGTGGTGGATATGTGGATCACGGGCTTCGATGTGCCTTGTTTGGATACGATGTACTGCTTCAAACCGTTGCAAATGCATACGCTGATACAGACCATCAGTCGTGTGAACAGAAACTATCCCGGCAAGGATAAAGGTCTGATTGTCGATTATTTAGGCATCAAAAAGAAATTCAACCAGGCAATGAAGAAATATGCCAACGGCGGACAAAACGAAACGCCGGTAGAGACTATCGACAATGCCGTGAAGCTGTTCAAAGACGAACTGGACCTGCTCAGACGTCTGTTTACGGGTTTTGAATACACCAAGTTCTTCAAGGGCACGCCGTTGGAACAATTGAACGCTCTGCAGCTGTCTGCCGAGTTCATCCAGCAAACCGAAGAGACCGAGAAACGCTTCATGAAACATACCCTTATCATGAAGTCGGCCTACAATATGTGCAACAACGACGAGCGCATCACGAGGGAGGAGATTGACGATGTGCATTTCTTTACGGCTGTTCGTTCCATAATCTACAAGACCACCACGGGGGCGTCGCCCGATGCCACGCAGATGAACCGCCACGTGCTGAAGTTGGTCAATGAAGCGTTGATTTCGGAAGAGGTGGTGGCCATCAACAATCTGCAGCTCAACGATGCCAAACAGATAGACCTGTTAGCGTCACAGTACATGGATAAGCTGAAAAATCTGCCGTACAAGAACACGAAAGTCAAACTGATGGAGCAGCTTCTCAAGCGTGTGATTGACAGCGTGAAGAAGGTGAACAAAGTGAAAGCCGTCAGCTTCACCGAGCGTCTGAATGAAATCATCGACATCTACAATGACCGTTCTGACGACATCGTGCTGGCTGACGAGATTGTGACCGAAGTCGCCAAACAATTGGCCGATCTCTTCGAAGAAATCAAGAAAGACAGCGTTTTGCCAGACGGCATTCCGGATATTGAGGTGAAGGCCTTCTACGATATTTTGAAATCAGTGGCCGAGCGTTATGGTTTCTTAGACGAATATACCGAAGAGCAATACATTGAGATAGCGCAAGCCGTCAAGGAAAAGGTTGACGACAGCTCCCAGTTTATCGACTGGGACAAGCGTGCCGACATCAAGGCGCAGCTGAAGGTGCAGATCATTCTCACGCTCTCCAAGCACGGTTATCCGCCCGCCACCCGCGACGAGGTTTTCAAGGCCATCTTCGAGCAGGCGGAGAATTTCAAGAAGAATAGTGGCATTTAACAAGTTGATAGCATGAATTCTGTTATAGTCTGGGCAACGGTTATAAGCCCCATTGTAGGAGTGATTGCGATTGTTGTCGCATTAATTATCGCTCGTCGTTCTTCCAAGGAGACCAAACAACAGATAGAAGCAGTTTATAACCTCTTGGATGTTTTTGTGGCAGCACAAACACCCACCATGATGGAAGCCAAGAGACAATACGAGCAGCAATTGAAGATATTGGATAATCAGATTGCGGAAGCAACGGAAGATTTGGAAACGGTACACCATCCATTCTTTGGTCTTGGTGGACCACTGATAGAAGACATTGAAGCTATTGAAGAAACCAAGGGACGGATTTTGAGACTTGAAGAATTGCAAAAGAAAAGGAAAGAGATTGCCGATCAATACAATTTGATTCAATCGTATTTTGATAAGGTGAGGAAGTAGGTACAGGATTCTTTCTATTGTCCATACAGCCTTATTTTCCCGCGTGCCAACGGAAATCAGCCCGCACCCCTCCGGGGTGCGACATCTCTCGCACATCGCCCAACCCTACCGAGCTCTGCAGCCCTGACGGACTGCGGCACATGCAAGCCACTAGGTCTGCGGCGATATTACTGTTCCCCGCGTGTCGCAGACACGCCATCCCATTAACCCCGCACAGCTTGTCTGTGTGGGGTGAAGCACAGCTCTGCTGTGTGGGGTAAAGCACAGCTCTGCTGTGTGAGGTGAGGCACAGCTCTGCTGTGTGAGGTGAGGCACAGCCCTGCTGTGTGGAGTAGAGCAATGCACGCCCTGTCAACCTGCGTGCCGGAGGCACGCCGCTAGTCATCCCGCAGAAAATAACGATCATCAACTACAATCCCGTGCGCCTCAACCAGAGCATGATACTCCTCCGCAAACGAGACACGCTTGTGGTGCTCCTTTTGCCGCAAGATGTATCCGACAATCTTGCTCTTGTCACGGATACTGTAGCTGAAGCCCGCATACTCGTGCCCCCAGCCGTGAAATGCCGGAAAATGCGGATTCGCCTTCATCCACTTGCTGCTGGCGGTCTTCACCTGCTGCACAAAAGAGGCCAAAGGCAAAGTGGCAGGCAATGACACAAACAGGTGTACATGGTCCGGCATGCCGCCTATACGGTAAGTCTGACAATTGAGTTTCCTTGCGATGCCGTAGATGTAGGCATACAGCTCCCGCTCGTATTCTTCGGGGATTGACATTTCGCTACGGTAAGTGCGAAAGACGATGTGATAGAAGGTTGTAGTGTAGCTCATGGTTGCTGTTTTGTGTTATGGTTTGTGTTTGTTCTGTGGTTGTAGTGGCGTGCCTCCGGCACGCGGAGGGTGTCCTGTGTGTTGTACGCCCCACACAGCAAGCTGTGCGGGGTTAATGGAATGGCGTGCTTTCAGCACGCATATTTCCTGCTTCTGCATCACTATCCCATACTGCGGCCTATGGCCTTGTAAGGGGTTAATGGAATCGCGTGCTTTCAGCACGCATATTTCCTACTTCTGCATCACTACCCCATACTACGGCCCATGGCCTTGTAAGGGGTTAATGGGATGGCGTGCCTCGGCACGCAGGAAGGTGCTGGATGTCATACCCATACAACAGAGTTGTACGGGATTAGTGGGACATCGTGCTTTCAGCACGCGGAGGTGGCACTATCGCGCAACCGATCCCCTATTTCCCGGCGGCGCTCCAGGAGGTTCCAGATGCCGTCCTCGCTGAGGACACCGCGGGGCATGTCAGAGGGTAAACGCCCCGCCTCGGCAGCACGGCAGTCGGCACGCCACTCCGGACTGCCAAGATACTGGTCCAAGGCCTGCAAATCGTCCTGAACAGACTCGTACTCGTCCAACACTGCGTCCAAACGCTCCAACACATCGTGGACACGCTCCAACCTGCGCTCCATCTGCCCGATCCGTTCAATCTGCTCGTCCAATTTTTTTGAAATCATTTATTAGGTTATTCCTTGGTTTTCAATCTAACACGATTATACTTTAATGTTTACAAATAGTGCAAAATCATCCTTGCATCATTTGCACATCTCCTCCACCCCTTTGATCAGCAGGGACACAATGCTATGATATTGTGTCAGGCTGGCGTTTTCGGGGGTGTCGTCGGGCTGATGATAGCCGCCGGTCCTGCCGCCCAACGTGTAAACAAACACCGCCGGCATGCCCTTCTTCGCAAACGGATAATGGTCGCTGTTGGCGGCATTGGGACGCGATTTGATCTCCTTCACCCCACCCTTCTTCTTGCTCATCTTCTGGTTAATCTCCAACAAAGCATTATAAAAATCCTTCGTGTTCTCCGCCTGCGAGTTCACCACCATGAAGCCATCGTCACCGCCACACAGGAGGTCTAAATTCAACATCAATTTCACCTTGGAGAAGTCGAACAGCGAGTCACGCACGAAGAAATACGACCCCATAAGGCCGGCTTCCTCGCCGCTGAACGCAACGAAAATGGTCGTGTAGCGCAACGGATGCTCCTTGAAATATTGCGCCATGTCCAACATCGTGGCCGTGCCCGACGCATTGTCATGGCAACCCGGGAACATGATATCCTCTCCCATCTGACCAAGATGGTCGTAGTGCGCGCCAATCACAACGATGCTGTCCGGCACCTCCGTGCCCGGAATGTACGCACAAACATTCTGCGTGTTATGAAAATTTAACTCATTGGTACATTGCAACTTAATCTTATTGCTCTTTTTCTTGACCAAAGCGGATTTTACATAACACAATACATATTCAATGTTGCTTTTGGCAAAGGCAAACGACCACTGCGGAATCTCCTTCACACCCAATATCAGCCCCTTAAACGGATATGCCCCGTTCCACACGTGCAGATACCGGCACATCTCGTTCACCTTGTCTTTCAAATGCTTATCCTCACAACTGCTCATGTCCACGTACAACAGACAGTTATTGCCCATCTGCTTTTTGTTTTTCTGACAAAACTCCTTGAGCTGGCTTGGACTAACGATCACCTGCGGCTCAATGGGAAACATAACATACTCTGCATCAGCTGAATGAGTAGCTGGCGAAAATGCAAAATCAGTCCATAAGCCAAGCGTTTTGCCATTCAGCTCTGCCACTACCTTCCCCTCCATGGCATGAACCGTAAAGCCATATCGTTCATAATAATCCAAATACATGAACGGTGCTATCTCCATCCGCTTGAATTGGTTTCGAATATAATCGGCGGCCACGGCATCCCCATTGTACGCGTAACCACGCCCGTGCATGGACGGTGCACAGAGGTCTTGGAGATAGCGACGCACCTGGTTGCTATCTTGAGCCTGCAGCGTAAAAATATTGAAAATCAGAACAATAAATAAAAAAAATGGTTTTCGCATGATCAAGATTATTTGAGATTGTGTAAAGCGTAACAATAGGCTCCAGTTGTAGTGGCCACGCTGGTGCCGATGTGGGAAACCGCCACACCCAAGCGCTTCTGGGTATCGCACAGGATGGTCTCTTTAGTCCCATAAATCGGAATCTCGCGCTGCTCACCCTTCACGAATGTCTTGAACTCGGACTCGTCTTCGAGGTTATACACATACGAGGGCACGCGGGAAAGCTTATCGCCACCTCGGGTGGTCATCTGCGCACGCAACTCGTTGAGCAAGGCAGGCATGTAGTACTTGTGCGACTTGGAAAGTCCGCCACCTAGCACGATGATGCCGTCCAACATGCACACCGCCTGCGCAATAGCATAGCCAGCCACCTCACCGAAACGGGCAAAGGCCAGCTGCGCCGCCTTCTGGTCTCCATCCATATCACCTTCGGCAATTTTGAAAATATCCAAAGAATCTTTATAGATGTCTTTCTTCGGGTCGTTGGCAATCATGCGATAGTTGTACAGCACCGCGCGCTGCGAAACACCCTCTTCCACAATCAATTCCGGCTCCTGTTTATGCGGCGTGCAATAGATCTCGGAACAGCAGTTGTCGCCAATGTACATCTGCTCGCGCGAGGTGATGCCGATACCGAAACCCGTGCCCAGAATAAAGCCGATGAGGTTGTGGTACTGCTTCACCGAGCCCATCTTCTTGAGCTTGGCGTTCACCTCCGGCAACACGCCAGCCAAAGCCTCGCCGTATGCGAACAAGTCCGCATCATTATTGATAAAAACTGGCATCTTGAACTTGCGCTCCAAGAAAGGTCCGAGCGCCACCCCACCCTCAAAAGCAGGAAAATTAGTCAAACGAGTCGGGAAAATGCCATTGGGATAATCGGCGGGACCGGGAAAAGCGAAGCTGATGGCCACGGGCTTTTCGGGCAGTTTCTTCATCACCGCCTCGAAACCGCGTACCAGATTGCCCAGACACTTGTCCAGATTCTGTGCTTCGGAAGGGAATTCAATGGTTTCCACGATGGATTGGTTGCCCCGGATGGCGTTGAAACGGAAATGGGTGCCGCCAGCGTCCAAGGTAACCACTATTCTTTTATCATTTTCGTACATAGCAAAAAAATTTCTGCAAAGATACCTTTTTTCGTATTTTTGCAACTCTTAAAAAACAATCTTTATGAAAAAATCATTATCCCTTGTATCCGTATTCTTCGTATTTCTGGCCATGGGGTTCGGCGATGCCGCCGGCCAGCTGGTTTCTGTTGTGGAAAAGGCATTCCACATCTCACCTTTCATGGCCTCTTTCGTTTCTTTCGCCGGCATGATTATGTTCGGTGTGCTGTCGGTGCCCACGGGCGTGTGGCAGTCGAAAACCGGCAAGAAGAAGATGCTGACCATCGGACTTATATTGTTCCTTTTTGGTGCAATTCTGCCCATCATAGCCTTCAACTTCCCCATCATCCTGCTGGCAGTGCTGTTGATGGGCGCCGGAGCCACCATCCTGCAGGTGTCCGGCAACCCGCTCATCCGTGACGTGTCGCCCGAAGGCAAATACTCCAGCATGCTCTCATTCGCCCAATCGCTGAAAGCCATCGGCACGCTCTCCACTTCGCTCATCCTGGTGCTCATCGGCACCTCGCTGATGAAGTACGGCTGGTTCTCGTTCACGCCGGAAGGCTCAACGGAGACCGTAGATATGGGATTCCGCATCCTCTTCCCCATCTTCGCCGCTGTGCTGCTCGTGACCCTGATTCTCGTGCTGCTTTTCGTGCCGAACAATGCCGAAAAAGAGGAGACACAACCTACCACATTAGGCAACTGCATCAAAGCGTTGGGCATTCCTTACATCCTGATGATGTTCTTGGGCATCTTTTTCTACTGCGGTGCCGAGGCTTCCATGTTCAACCGCATCCCTTCTATTTTGATTGAAAACAACCCGGGCATCACGCCGGCATTGGGCAACATCGTGCTCATCATCGCCCTGTTCGTGGGCCGTTTCTTCGGCGGCGTATGCCTGCGCCATATCAAGCCGGCCGTATTCCTCGTGCTCACCATCCTGGTTTCCATCATCGGCAATGTGCTGCTGTTCCTGCCGTACAACGCCTTCACCACCTGGTTGAGTTTCATTCTGATCGGTATCGGCTTCGCCAACATCTTCCCGCTCATCTTCTCCATCAGCGTGGATAAGATGCCGGAGAAGACCAACGAGATTGCCGGTTTGATGACCACGGCCATCGTGGGTGCCGCCATCGTGCCGCTTCTCACAGGTGCCGCCGCCAACGTGGCTCCGAGATATGCCTTCTTCGTTACGCTGGCCTGCCTGCTCTATTTGGGCTTCGTGGCATTGAAGAATCGTGATACAGTTAAAGCATAAAAGACACATAGCATGAAAAAGATCCTCGTTTTCTGGATAGCGTTCCTCGCAGCATTCACCGTCACCGCGCAGAGCGAATATGTCAACCCCTTCGTAGGCACCGCTGAACACGGGCACACGTTTCCCGGGGCTATCGTGCCTTTCGGCGCCATACAGGTGAGCCCCGACACGCGCCTTGACGGCTGGGACGGCTGCTCCGGCTACCACTACACCGACAGCCTCATCTACGGCTTCTCGCACACCCACCTCAGCGGCACGGGCTGCAGCGACTACGGCGATGTGCTCATCACCCCGTTCATCGGGGAACCCTCCATCCACAACGAGGAGTATGCTTTGTCGTTCTCCCACAAAAACGAACATGCCTCTCCCGGTCTTTACCATGTCATGCTCGACAACGGCATTTTCGTGAAGCTGACCGCCGGACAGCGTGTGGCTATGCACAGCTATACTTTCCCCAAGAAAGGGAAACGCGGCATCATCATCGACCTGACGCACCGCGACAAGGTGCTCGCCTCGGGCATCACGGTGGATGGCAATATGATTTTGGGATTCCGCCGCTCCGAAGCCTGGAACCCTGACCAGTATTGTGCTTTTTCCATCATTCCTTCCGAGCCTATCCAGAAAATCGAATTCTATAAAGATGATAAACTGATGGCCGACAACGATGTGCGCGGCGAGAATTGCAAGGCCGTGGTCTATTTTTCCGACAAGGTGAAATCCGTCACGCTCAACGTGGCCATTTCTGCTGTGGACATCCAAGGAGCGATTAACAACCAGAAAGAGCTTCAAGGCAAGACTTTTGAGCAAGTGAACGCAGAAGCTGTGGCCGCCTGGGACAAGGAATTGGGCAAAATAAAGGTGGAATCTTCCAACAAAGAGTATCTCAAAACTTTCTATACTGCTCTGTATCATTGTTTTACATCTCCATATCTATACTCCGATTTAGACGGTCGATACCGCGGGCAGGACGGCGAGATTCACAATGGGGATCCGAAGCATCAAATGTACACCGTTTTCTCGCTGTGGGACACCTACCGTGCCCTGCACCCGTTGTTGAACATCATCGACCGTAAGCGCACCGAAGATTTTCTCTACACCTTCATGCAGCACTACCGCGAGGGCAGCATGCTGCCCGTATGGGAACTCTCCGCCCACGAAACCTGGTGCATGATCGGATACCATTCTGTTCCCGTCATCTGGGATGCTTACGTCAAAGGCATGCGTCCATACGATGTAAATGAGATGTTGCGCGCCATGGTGCACAGCGCCACCCTCCACAAACTTGGGCGGCCTGAGTATGCCCAATATGGCTACATTCCCGGCGATGCGGACAATGAATCCGTGTCCAAAACGCTGGAATACGCCTACGACGACTGGTGCATCGCCCAGTTTGCCAAAGAGATAGGCAACAAAGAGGTTTATGACGAGTTCATCGACCGCGCCCAGTTCTACAAGAACATCCTGGACCCCGACGGCTTTATGCACGGCAAAATCAACGGTGGTTTTTCATCTCCCTTTAACCCCACAGAGGTAAACAACTTCTTCACTGAGGCCAACTGCTGGCAATACTCCACTTACGTACCCCACGATGTCACCGACTACGTCTATCTCATGGGCGGCGAAAAGGCCATGGGCGTGTTCCTGGATTCGCTGTTTTATGGCGATTCGAAGATGACCGGCCGTGACCAATCGGACATCACGGGCGTGATTGGGCAATACGCGCACGGCAACGAGCCGAGTCACCACGCCGCTTACCTCTACAACTTCGTGAGCCAGCCCTGGAAAACGCAGGAGCTGACTCGCAAAATCATGACCGAACTCTACACCTCCAAACCCGACGGGTTGTGCGGCAACGAGGACTGCGGCCAGATGTCGGCATGGTACGTATTCAGCGCCATGGGCTTCTATCCCGTTTGCCCCGGGAAGAACCAATACATCATCGGCTATCCACTGTTCGACAAGGTTACGGTTAATCTGGAAAATGGCAAGAAACTGATTATCACCAAAGACAAAGATCTGCCCTATATACAGTCTGTGCACTACAATGGCGAGGAAATCACCAAATCATACATCACCTACAACCAGATCAAAGATGGCGGATTGTTGGAATTCAAGATGGGCGACAAGCCCAGCGAGACGTGGGGTGTAGGCTATCTGAACACGCCCAAGGCCATCATCAACCCCACGGTGACTACAGTGCCATACTTCTCCACCGACCAAATGTGCTTCACCGACAGCCTGACCGTCAGCATCCATCTGTACCAGCGCAACTTGCCAGACGTCATGCCCATGTCCGCGCTCACCGACATCTACTACACGACCGACGGCAGCACGCCCGCGCCGACGCACGGCACGAAATACGAAGGTCCCATCACCATCAAAGAGAACACCACGCTGAAAGCCATCGCTTTCAACAAGATTTCCGGAGCCAGCAAGGTGGCCGAGGCCAACTACCGGCATTACAACAAAGACAAAAAGCTATCCTACATCACCAAACCTGCCCAACATTACTTCGCAGGTGGTGAAGACGGCCTCATCGACGGGCTGCGCGCCAGGGCCAATTGGCGCGTGGGCGGCTGGCAAGGCTTCCCCGGCAACTTCGAGGGCGTAATCACACTGGACGAGCCCCAAACAGTACACTCCGTGGCCGTCAGCTGCCTGGAAGACGTTCAAGCCTGGATTTTCTACCCTTCCAAAGTGGAAGTTTACATCTCGGAAGATGGCGAGCACTACACCCTGTTCGGCATTGCCAACGGCATTGGTTCCGAAAAGTCGGAGGAGGCCAAATTACATGAGTTTGTAGTTAATGGCAACGCCACCGGCCGTTATCTCAAAGTCAAGGCATCCAGTTACGGGAAACTGCCCGCTTGGCATATCAGCGCAGGCGAGCAGTCGTGGATATTTATGGATGAGATTAGCGTGGAGTAAAAGGGTACAAGGGGTAAAAGAGGTGAAGGAGGTAAAAGTGGAAATGATAATTCCCCTTCTATTTTAGAAGGGGTGGCCGAAGGCCGGGGTAGTAATATGAAGGGGGGAAAGAGGTGAATGGGATTATTTTAAATCCGCTTTCAATGCCTCAATTCGCTGATCGAGTCGGGCTGATATCTCAGCAACCTCTTTCTTCTTCTCTACTGTTTCTACCACACTGAAATAGAATTTGATCTTAGGTTCAGTGCCGGACGGGCGTACCGTAATCTTGCTACCATCGGCGGCGAAGAATTGCAACACATTGGAAGTGGGCAAGTTAATCAGCTCATTGGTACCGTTTACCAAGTCGTAGGAGCGGCTGGCACTGTAGTCTTTCATCATCACTACCGGTTGGCCACCTAAAGTCTTGGGCGGGTTCTGACGGTAATTGTCCATCATGGCCTTGATCTTGGCTACACCTTCCTGACCTTTTTCAGTCAGAGAGAGCAGTGACTCCTTGAAGTAGCCATAGCTGCAATAGATGTCATTGAGCACATCGGTGAGCAGCTTGTGGTTGGGGCTGTTGGTCACCATGTAATGAGCAGCCATTTCGGCGATAAGACAGCAAGCGGAGATGGCATCCTTGTCGCGCACAAAGTCGCCGATCAGGTAGCCGTAGCTCTCCTCGCCACCCACGATGAACTGTTTCCTGCCCTCGTTGGCACGGATAGCCTCCGCAATGTATTTAAATCCGGTGAGCACATCGAAGCATTCCACGTTGTAGTCCAGCGCCACGCGACGGATAAGGTCGGTGGTCACGATAGTCTTGACAGCAAACGAATTATCTGCAAGTTTACCCGTTTTCTGGCTCTGTGAGAGCACATAATGGAACAACAGTGTGCCAGTCTGGTTGCCGTTGAGCAGTTGCATCTTGCCTTCGGCGTTGCGCACCGCGATACCCACGCGGTCAGCATCTGGATCAGTGGCCAGAATCAGGTCGGCATTGACCTCATCGGCTTTCTTCAGTGCCAGCTCCAATGCGGATTTCTCTTCCGGGTTGGGCGATTTCACCGTCGGGAAGTTGCCATCGGGCACGGATTGTTCATCCACCAGAACCACATCCTTGAAGCCGTACATCTCCAGTGCCTTGGGCACCATGGTGATGCCGGTTCCGTGCAACGGTGTATAAACAATCTTCAATTTCTTGGCTTTCTTGATGGATTCGGGATGCAGCGACAGCGGTTTCACCAAATCGAAATAGGCTTTATCGACCTGCTCGCCCACCATCTCGATCAAATCTGGGTTGGCCGTCCAATTTACCTGCTTCACAGACGTGATCTTGTTCACCTCCTTGATGACATTGACATCGTGCGGGGGCACCAGCTGGCCACCATCTTGCCAATACACCTTGTAGCCATTGTACTCCATGGGATTGTGCGATGCGGTGATCATGATACCTGCATGGCACTGGAGATGGCGCACAGCAAACGAGAGCACCGGCGTGGGGCGCAGTTCCTCGAAAAGGAAAACTTTGATATTGTTAGCTGAAAGAATCTCGGCAGAAATTTTGGCAAATTCGGCGCTATGCAGACGCGAATCGAAAGAAATCACCACCTTGACGGGCTCTTTCTTGAAGCATTTCAGCAGATAATTGGCAAGTCCCTGCGTTGCAGCACCCACCGTGTATTTGTTCATCCTATTGGTTCCCACGCCCATAACACCGCGCAAACCGCCGGTACCGAATTCCAAGTCGCGGTAAAAAGCGTCCGACAGGCCTTTGGGGTCCTCCTTTTGCAAACGGAGCACCTCGTTTCTTGTTTCTACATCATAATCATTGGAAAGCCAAAGGTTGACTTTGTCTTGAATCGTTTTGTCCATAATAAAAATTTTATCCATTATAAGAGCAAGGTGCCCTTATTGCTACATTTCTTGGAGCGGTAAACGGGGCTCGAACCCGCGACCTGCGGCTTGGGAAGCCGCCGCTCTACCAACTGAGCTATTACCGCATTAGAGTTGAGAGTTTATAGATTAGAGTTTAGAGATTTTTTTCTCTCTAAACTTTAAACTTTAAACTCTAAACATTGAATCGTATGTGCAGAATGTCGCCGTCCTGCACCTCGTAGTTTTTCCCTTCCACGGCCAGTTTGCCAGCCTCCTTGCATTTGAGCTCGGAGCCAAGCTGCACCAAGTCGTTGTATTTGATGACTTCGGCACGGATGAAACCACGTTCCAAGTCGCTGTGGATGACGCCAGCAGCCTGCGGCGCGAGCATACCGCGCTTGATGGTCCACGCACGGTTTTCCTTGCCACCTACGGTGAAGAATGAGATGAGATCCAGCATCTTGTAGGCCGCACGAATCACCTTGTTCACGCCAGGCTCGGTCAGTCCCACATCCTCCAAAAAGACCTTGCGGTCCTCTTCGCTCTCCAACTCGGCGATTTCAGACTCGATCTTGGCCGCAATCACCAGCATCTCGCCACCATTTTCTTCCACATATTTCTTAACTGCCTCGGAATAAGCGTTTCCGCTGACAGCATCGTCATCGTTCACATTGCACACAAACAGCACCGGCTTTTCCGTCAGCAGCATCATGTCGGCCACCACAGCGTGCTCGTCTGGGGTAACCTCCAGCGTGCGTACATTCTGGAACTTCTCCAGGTGCTCCTTGTATTTCTTCAGGACTTCATAATCGTGTTTGGCGTTCTTGTCGCCGATTTTGGCGGCTTTCTCCACCTTTGAGATTTTACGGTCAACCTGCTCCAAGTCCTTGCACTGCAACTCAAAGTCCACAATCTCGATGTCGCGCACAGGGTCCACGGAGCCTTCCACGTGCGGAAGGGCGGGGTTATCAAAGCAGCGCAACACGTGAATCAAGGCATCGCACAAGCGCACATCAGCGAGGAAGCTATTGCCGATGCCCTCGCCCTGACTTGCGCCCTTGGCCAAACCCGGAATGTCCACCAAGTCAAGGTTTGCATATACCAGCTTGTCGGCCTGGATGAAAGTGTTGATATTAGCGAGACGCTCATCCGGCACGGCACAAACGCCGATGTTGGATTTGTTCGTGCTGTACGCAAACTCAGTCACTGCCGCCTTGGTGTTCGATATGCAGTTGAACATTGTGGTTTTACCAGAGTTGGTCAGTCCTACTATGCCGCATTTTAGGCCCATATTGCTTAGTGTTTGGTTTAGTCGTTTTGTTGTTTGATGCCCCACACTGCGCTTCGCTTGTGCGGGATCGTCTGATTCTCCTTTTTCACCCCCACACTGCGCGACTTCGTCGCTTGTATGGGTTGCCTTCTCTTTTTTCACCCCCACACTGCGCGACTTTGTCGCTTGTGCGGGGTTAATTGCACTTCGTGCGTTTTGTCTCTTCGAGACTGCTTAATGAATATATCCCTTCAGAATCAACTTCGTGCGTTTTGCCTCTTCGAGGCTGCTCTAGGAATGTCTTTCATCAGATGATCGACACCCTTCGCTTTACGTTAGAATCCCAGGACGATGTCCTCCACGTGGTCGATTTCGGGGAGGTAGTGCTTGATGGTCTGCTCTACCCCGTTCTTGAGTGTCATCTTGGCGTGTGGGCAGGTGCCGCAGGCGCCCTGAAGCTTCACCTTCACCACGTTGTCAGCGGTAAGTTCCACAAATTCAACATCGCCACCGTCTTGCTGCAGGTAAGGGCGTATTTGCTCAATGATGGATTTCACTTTTTGCTCAAGGGTAGGGTTTTCCATACTTTCGTCATTTAGGATTCGGCTGCAAAGGTACAAAAAATATTTACTCATATACAATGCTCATATTTTGTCGGCCGCTTTCTTTTTACTATTTTTGCAGCCGTAAAAATGAGAGAGCGTAAACACATATTCCTGCCTATACTCTTCAGCGTGCTGCTGCTGATTTCCGCCCTGGGAGCCATTTTCATCGGGGCCATTGACATCCCTTTGGACTCAGTGTGGGGCAGTTTTCTGCACCGGATAGGCATCTCTGGCGGCATCATCGTGCCCGCCTACTATGACATGGCCATCTGGCAGTTGCGCCTGCCGCGTATCGTGATGAGCCTGCTGGCTGGCGCCTCGCTCGCCGTGTGCGGCTGCGTGTTCCAGAGCATCTTCCGCAATCCCATTTGCGATCCCTACATTCTGGGCATCTCATCAGGCGCCTCGCTCGGCGCCGCCGTGGCCATCATACTCGGCTGGGACATCTCCGTGTTCGGCATCACCATCCCCGCCCTGGCCACCGCCCTGCTGACCCTCGTCTTCATCATGGGCATCGGACGGATCTCCAACCAGCACAACACCCAAACACTCCTGCTCACCGGCATTGCCCTCAACTTCTTCATCTCCTCCGTCATCACCCTGCTGATTGTCGTCAACCAACAATCCATGCACAAAATTTTCTTCTGGACCATGGGCAGTCTGGCCACCGTTTCCTGGATGGAAATCGCCTGGCTTTTCCCCGTCATGGTGATCGGATTAATCGTCTTGTTTCATTATTCCAAAGACTTGGATATCATGCAGATGGGCATGGAGTCGGCACAAAGCATCGGGGTAAATACGCAACGCACCACCTACATCGTGCTCATCGCATCCTCCATCCTGATTGGCGTTGTGGTATCGTTTTGTGGCGTGATTGGATTCATCGGGCTTATCATTCCCAACATAGTGAGATTGCTCTTTGGCAGCAAAAACCGGCATCTCTTCACCTACTCCATCTTTTTCGGAGCGTTCTTTTTGCTGGTCGCCGACACGCTGGCACGCACCATTGCAGCGCCCTCCGAGCTTCCTGTGGGCAGCATCACCGCCCTGGCCGGTGCACCTTATTTCATTTACCTTCTGATTCGGAATAAAACCGCTATGCGGCAATAAGTGTAGGCTATCGAGTCACAGCCCCTTCCTTTAACGCCTTTTTATAGAGGTCGTTGATGTAATTTTCTATGTATTGCTGCTTGCGCTGGTTCATCAGCATCATGCGGACGGCGGCACGCTCCTCCTCCGTCTCACTGGCAGCCCGTTGGTTCTTGTAATCCAAAACCACTAACAGATAGCGACTTCCATCAATTGTCTTATCAACATACTGATGTTGTGTCTTCAGATCGCCCGTTTTCAAATCGAATGGAACCTCAGCACGAACATCCTCCAGATAGAGCCACGCATTGTCATCGAGCATATACTCGACCGAATCACCGAAAAGTCGCATCAGCTGTTCCTTCTCCTCTTGTCGTCTGTTCTCATTGAAAAGAATCTCCTTGACCGGCGTGCCCAACTTGGAATTGGCCGACAGTTTCACGTAGTTCACTTTGACAATTTCCTTGTTCACGGCATAACGTCCGTCAAAGGCGCGCGTGAAAGCCTCCACATCCTGATCCGTGATGCCAAACATGTTCGTATCGGACACCAGTTTGTCATAATACGCATTGATGAGCAGACTCCGACGGTAGTTTTCAAGCTGTTTGTCGAAGTTTTTCTCCCGGACAGAGAGTTGATGCTCAGCCTCGTGGAGGATCAGTCGCTCCTTCACCCAGCTGTCGATATAGTCTTTCACCATGGCCACACTGTCCTCCGGCGATAAGCCCGACGGCAAGCCACTTTCCACCTCCGAGAGGTAGAGTTTATGGTTATAGACCTGCGCCACCACCTTGTCACGCTTCCGTTGGCAGGAGGCGAGGCATAAGATGGCAAGAAACAAGATGACGATTCGTTTCACTTTATTTTTTCAAGATAGAGCGGAAAACCTTTTCATCCACAGTCACCGGATATTTCTCACGCAACTCCTTCAGCCACTGGCTTTCAAGGTAATCCTGATACTTGTTGATAACGGAGGCACGGACCTCTTCCAGCGGTTTGAAAGTGGGTTGGCCAAGAGAATCCACTGTGGGATAGTCGGTTTTGATGGTCTCATAGAAATTCTCCAAAGCAATGGTATCCTCTACTGCCGCATTCCAAACCTTTTGGGAATTGATTTCATACAGCAACATGCCGTCATGGAACTCTTCCACTAAATCTCTGAATTCAGGATATTTGTTTTTCAGATGGGCTTTCTCGTAAGCCATCATGTTTTCTGAAACAAATGTCGGGAAGACTTTCTCAAGCACATCAGCGAGAGTGCCATTCAAGGGCATGCCTTTGAATCGGTTAAGGAACTGTGCAAATTGCTCTGCTGTCAACTGGGTATCAGCAAATGTACACATTGGACGCAACTTTTCGATACCAGGCAGCGTTACAGCTTCCTCCTTGGTAGTTGAGAAATAGTTTTCGGTGAGATTCTTATTGAAGAACTTCATGGCTGCTTTCTTACCGCTTTCCTCATAGTTGTATTCTCTTTTCAGTTTGGCGATAAAAGAGCTCTGGCTCTTGCGTGATCTGGGGTCACGAGTCAGGCGGTTTTTAAGAATATAGCGGCCCTCTTCATTCATGTTAACATAAAGGATGGAATCCAGTCTGAGGAAATGCCAACCCATGGAAGTGGGCACAGGCTCGGAAACTTCGCCGGGCTGCAAGTGGATGGCTGCAGACACATAGTTGCCGGGGCGTCTGCTCGGTTGGAACGGTGTCATGACGCCGCCAATATCTTTGGTGGCCATATCCTCGGAGAACTCCTGAGCCACTTCCGCAAAAGAGGAAGAGCCGTCATTGAGGCGGCGAGAGACCTCACGTACCTTGTCCATGACTTTGGGATTGCTGACACCAGTCAACGCCTGCGTGTCGGCTATGAAAATCTGGGAAAGGTAAATATGCGACATGGCTGGCACCTTCTCCTGAACGTACACCAGATGGTATCCGTATTGGGAACGTACCGGCATGGAGACCTGTCCCACCGGCGTATTGTAAGCAGCTGACTCGAACGGGTAAATCATCTCCAGCACGGAGAAGAAGCCCAGCTCACCGCGATTACCGCGCTGCATACGGCCGCTCTGCGGGTTCATGTAGTCACGCGCGGACTTGTCCTCCGAATACAGCACAGCAGCTTCGTTGAAGTCCATGCCCTTCATGATCTTGTCACGAATTTGCATAATCTTATGATAAGCTGCCAATGTATCCTTCGGAGTTGCCGAAGTGCTGCACATCACCAAGATATGGGAAGCCCGAACCTGGCTTTTGGCACGTTCGAAAGCCTCGTCCAACAACTGTTCACTCACCTCTGTATCAATCAGATACTGTTGTGCCGACTGGTTTTCATAGGATGCCAATTCACGAACAAAAGCCGCAGAGGTATCCATTTTCAAAGATTGAGCCTCCTGCACTTTCATTCGATAATTGATGAACAAATCCAAATACTCCCGCAAATCCTTCTCGGAAGCGGCAGACAGGTCATTGTTTTTATTGTAAGCGTTGACAAATGCACCTTTGGTGATACTTTCATTCCCGATTTTGACGAGAATGTCGTTATTGTTTTGTGCAAACAAGTTTCCAATCGCCAGAACGGCAACCATGGATAATGCTAATCGTTTCATTTTCTTATAAATAGCTTCTGTACAATAATTCTTTAAAATGGGGTGCAAAAATAATAAAATATTGCCTACTGGAACGCATTCTCGCTGAGGCCGTCGCCGGAGATGGCGAGGCGCGACATGTAGGACGGGGCCTCCTTGCCGAGGTACTTATCGACATAGATCTTGGCCAAGTACTGTCCCAGCATGAAGCCGTGGCCGCGCATACCGACCAACAAGCCGTGCTCCGGATCCACAATGTAACGCGGCTCCGTGTAATAGCCCGCCCAGGTGGCCTGGAAGCTGACATTCTTCAACTGCGGAATCCAGTCGATGAACATCTCGGCACACACCTGCAGGAAGTCCTGCGTGTTGTACTTCAGCTCCTTGCCGGCCTGCAACTGCTCGGTGGCAGGCGAAGCACAGCCGATAATCTGGCCCGTCTCGGCAAACTGCTGGCCATAAACGGCAGAGAATCCTTTGTACTTGCGACGGTCGATGAGCATATCCAGCGAATCGCCATCCTTGCCCAACATCGGCAAACGATGGGTGATAAATGCCTGGTGCTTGATCGGATACAAACCGAGATACATACCCAGCTGTTCCGCAAACTTGTTGGCACTCGGTCCCAACGAGTTCACGAAATGCTCGCAGTGGTACTCCACATACTCCTTGTCGTGCGTGAACACCAACGCCATGAAGCCCTTGGCGGTTTTCTGCACCTCCACCAGCTTCGTGTCCTCCAGCAGCACGCCGCCATGCTCGATGGCAATGTTGCGGATGTAGTTGATGGTCGGGCCGGGCGTGGCCTGCCAGCACGCATTGGTGATACAAGCTGCCTGATAGGTATTCAGATTCGGATTGAAGTACGGGGAAACCTCTTTCAGGAAGTCTTTCTTATCCACCATGTAGCCGTCGCTCCACTCCAGCGATTTCTCCAGAGCCTTATAGTTGGCTTCATCATGGGCAAATCCCACATAGCGAGTGGGCTTGTAGTTGATATTGGTAACTTTTTGGATTTCCTCAAAAATCACGCGGTTGTGTTCGGCAATGTCGGCAATTTCGGGCACCGAGAAGCTCGGACGGCCACCACCGATACAGCGCCAGGAGGAGCCGCGCTCGGCGTTGCAGAGTACTACCTTCTTGCCAGCCTCGGCGAAATAGCGGAACAAACCGCTGCCCGTGATACCACCACCAGCCACGAACACATCGCACTCCACCTTGCGGGTGGGCTTGCCGTTCACATTGGTCACAAACTCCGCCGGCTTGTCACTCGGGCAAAGCTCGCCAATGTTCAGCTGCGAGGAGAGCGGACCACGCGGGGTGGCGTCGCCCACCACCTCCACACCATGGCCAGCTAACAGCAGCTTCACACGCGGGATGCAGCGCTTGCCACGACACGGGCCCATACCGATGCGGGTGATGTGCTTCAACTCATCCACCGAAATGATCTTCTTGCCTTTCACGGCAGCCAAGATGGTCTCGATCTTCACATCGTCGCAATGGCAGACGTACGCAAGATCTTCTTCCTTATTATCCAACTTCTCCCAATTCAGCGGCTTCGGGTATCTCTCTTTCAGCACAAAACCGGTAACATCCATCAAAGCCTCGCCCTCAATGGTCAGGGCTTTCACTCGGGCCACATTGGTCTTGTTCTCGCCCTTGGTGATCTTCTCGATTACACCTTCGCCGATGTTCTCTCCGTTGTCGTTCACCAGATAGACCTCAGCATTCTCCTCGGCATCGTACTCGAACGGCAGGAAGAGCCAATTCTTCGGAATGTTGTAGCCGAACAATGCCAAGCCAGGACAATGGTTCACGCACTTCATACAGCCGATGCACTTCTCGTAGTCGATTTGCGGCACCGTGTTAGTCGCCAGCTTGGTGATGGCGCCTTGCGGGCAGGCGAACGAGCACGGGTTACAGGCGAAACCGTAGAGGCAGTCGGCCATCACGAAGGGTTTATTCAGGCGGTCGCCAGCGGGACGGTTGGGCTTGTCGAGCACGCGCACAGGATGTTGCTGCGAATCGGCGTAATCCTTGGTCACGGCCAGATAGTCGTCGTAGTTGAACCGCACATTCATCGATTGGGCGATCTCCATGGCAGCCTGCTTGCCCCGGAGCACGGCGCAAGTGCCCTCGCCCACGCGCGTGGCATCACCCACGCCGTAAGTGTTGAGGCCGAAGGTAACCTTGCCCTTCTCCAGAATCAGGTTGTCGGGTTTCAAACCCGTACAGATGTTGATGAGGTCGATATCTTTGATAACCTGCTCGGTACCCGGCACAGGTTTGAAGTTCTTGCATTCGGCAATCACCGCGCCAATCACGCCGGTGTGGTCCTCGTTGGGAATGGCTTTCAGCAGCGTGTGGGAGGTGATGATGGGGATGCCGAGACGGCGTACACGGTTGGCCTGCACTGGGAAACCGCCCTCATGGTCCATGGCCTCCACAATGGCCACCACCTGCGCACCGGCCTGCATGGCCTGATATGAAGTAAGATAGCCGATGTTACCCGCACCGATGGTAAGGATGCGCTTACCGAGCAACGTATGTTGCAGATTCATCATTTTTTGCACCACGGCGGCGGTGTAAACGCCCGGCAGGTCGTCGTTCTCAAAGGTGGGCATGAACGGGAATGCGCCCGTGGCCACCACCAAGTAGTTGGCATCCACAAAGAAGATGCTGTTGTCTTCCATATTCTTGACAGCCACGCGCTTGCCTTCCAAAATATCCCACACGGTGCTGTTCAGCAGGATGCCGGAGTGGTCGTCACCAGCCAACGTCTTGGCAATGTCGAAGCCACGCATGCCGCCGTATTTCTGTTCTTTCTCGAAGAAGAAGAACTGGTGGGTCTGCATGGTGAACTGGCCACCGATGCGGTCGTTGTTATCGATGACAATATTGGGGATGTTCAGCTTGTTGAGTTCTTCTCGGCAAGCCAATCCTGCAGGGCCGGCACCGATGATGACGACTTGCGTCTTATAGACTTTCACGCCATCTTCGTTTTTCACTGACGTACTTTCGGGCAGGTAGTTGTGGGCAATCTCCTCCACTTTCTTCACCCCATCTACTTTGGTGATGCAGATGCGCTTCACCTCGCCATCGACGAGCATTTCACACGCGCCGCACTTGCCGATGCCGCAGTCCATGCTGCGTTCGCGGCCCGTAAGGCTGTGGCTGTGAATCGGAAATCCGGCCTGATGCAGTGCCGCAGCTATGGTATAGCCTTTTTGCGCTTTCACGATTTGGCCTTTGTATTCGAACGACACAATCTCGCCGTCCGGAATATCCAGAATGGGGTGATGTTGAATTTTGTACATAAGTGTTGTTTTAGTTGATTATGAATCAGTTATTGTTTTATTCTTTTTAACTTCAAAAGAAGCTGGCAAATATACAAAAACAATAATTAAAACACAATAGGGTAAAAAAATGCCAAAATTCAAAACAACTTCCCTACTCGCTCAACTCCAGCCACTCCAGCTCTTTCTCTTCCAACTGCTGTTTGGCTTCGTCGTAAGCTTTGTAGAGCTCCCCAGAGTTGATTTCAGTCGCATACTTGTCCGGTTGCGAGAGTTTTTCTTCAATCTCCGCCACCTTTTGCTGCAACTGCTCCACCTCATCCTCCAACTTGCGCAAGCGGTTTTTCTTCTTGCGGTCAGCGGCCTCCTGGGCCTTGCGCTGCTCATAACTCTCCTTGTTACTGGAAACAGCCTTGCCACCGCCATTAGAGGAAACGGCTGCATTGCGCTGCAACTCATTGAGGGTTTCTATTTTGCGCTGTTGCAAGAAGTCATAGACGTCGCCCGTGTAGCCGCGCAACTGCTTGTCCTTGAACTCGTAAGTTTTGGTAGATAATCCTTGCAGAAAATCTCGGTCGTGCGAAACCAGAATAAGGCTGCCTTCGTATTGCAACAAGGCGTTCTTGAGCACGTCCTTTGAGGGCATGTCCAGATGGTTGGTAGGCTCGTCGAGGATGAGCAAATTGAAGGGCGAAAGCAGCAACTTGGCCAGCGCCAAGCGGGCTTTCTCACCGCCGGAGAGCACCTTCACTTTCTTCTCGGTGGCTTCTGTATCGAACAGAAAACTGCCGAGGATGGTTCTTATCTTGGGACGGATGTCGCCCACGGCTACATCGTCAATCGTCTCAAACACAGTCTTTTCCGGATCCAGCAGTTTGGCTTGGTTCTGGGCATAGTAGCCAATCACCACCTGATATCCGAGTTCCAGTTGGCCGCCTTGCGGGGCCAGTTCACCGACAATGGCTTTCACCATGGTGGATTTGCCCTCGCCGTTGCGGCCTACAAACGCCACGCGCTCACCGCGCTCCAAGTGGAAGTCAATTTTGTCCAGCACATTCAGCGTGTCATAGCCCAACGAGAGCTGCTTGGCGTCCACCACCATGCGCCCAGAGTGCGGCGCGGGCGGAAACTTGAACGTGATGGAAGAAGAGTCGTAGTCATCAATCTCCACGCGGTCCATCTTCTCCAGCATCTTGATACGGCTCTGAACTTGACGAGCCTTGGTGGCCTTGTAACGAAAACGCTCAATAAAGCGCTCTATCTGCGCTATTTGCTGTTGCTGATTCTCGTAGGCAGCCTGCTGGTGCTCAATGCGCTCCAGCCGCTGCTCCACATATTGCGAATAGCTGCACTTGTAATCCTGGATGGTACCGCAGGTGATCTCCACGGTTCGGTTGGTCACGCGGTCCAGAAATGCGCGGTCGTGAGAAACCAGAATCACGCAGCCGTCATAGTTGGCCAGATAGTCCTCCAGCCATTGGATGGATTCGATGTCAAGATGGTTGGTCGGCTCGTCCAGCAGGACAATTTCGGGTTTCTGGAGCAGGATTTTGCTCAAACAGACGCGCATCTGCCAGCCGTTGCTGAACTCAGCCATAGGACGTTGGAAATCCGTCCGTTTGAAGCCCATGCCCGTGAGCACTTTCTCGGCCTCGCCCTCAATCATATTGCCCCCCAGATGCTGGTGCCGGTCGTTGGCGTCCGACAACTGCTGCGCCAGCTGCGCATATTCCGCTGATTCATAGTCAGTTCGCTCCGACAACTCTCGCGTGAGCCGCTGGATCTTGCTCTCCAGCTGTTTCACCTCCACAAACGCCGACATGGTCTCCTCCCACACCGTTTTGTAGGAAGTCTCGGCCAACTCCTGCGGCAAATAACCCGTCTTATAGCCCGTGGTGATGACCATCGTGCCCGAAGCGGGCTCCATCTCGCGATGGATAATCTTGAGCAGCGTGGATTTTCCCACCCCGTTGTGGCCCACCAGACCGATTCGGTCGCGGTCGCCCGCCACAAAGGAGATGTCACGGAACAGGAAGTCGCCGGTGAAATTGACGGAGAGTTTGTTGATTTGGATCATGAGAGATTAGAGATGAGAGATGAGAGATGAGAGATTAGAGTTTAGAGAGAAAAGAGTGAGGAGTTAGCAGTGAGGAGTTAGCAGTTAGAAGTAAGGAGTATTGGGTTGTGAGTTGAATACTTTTGATTGAGAGGTCGTAGGAGTATTACACTAAGGCATTAATATTCAATTCGCGGTAGATGTTGTTGATTACAATGTCGATGCGGTCATCGAAGGCCTCGCGGGTGGCGTAGCCCACATGGGGCACCACTACGCAGTTGGGCGCGAGCAACAGCGGATGGTCTGTCGCCAACGGCGGTTCCTTCTCGAAGACGTCGATGCCGGCGCCGGCCAGTTTGCCATCGCGGAGTGCCTCTGCCAGCGCGTCCATATCCACCACATTGCCACGGGCAGTGTTGATGAGTACGGCAGTAGGTTTACATAGGGCCAACAACTCGCGCGAAATCAGATGGTGCGTTTCAGCGGTGAGAGGCACGTGCAGCGAGATGATGTCGCTGGTACGCATCAGCTCTTCGAGGGGCAGGTAGCTCACGCCCATGTTGAGCACTTCCTGCCGCTGGCTCCGGCTCCACGCCACGACCTCACAGCCGAAGCACTGGAGCAGCTGCGCAGTGCGTGCGCCGATAGCACCCGTGCCCACGATGCCCACGCGCTTGCCCCGGAGCTCGCGCCCGAGGAAGTTGTTGCGCGTGCCACTTTGGCGAGTGTCTGCATCCAACGCGGTGATGTGGCGATAGACATCGATCATCAAACCAATGACCAACTCCGCAACACCTTGAGTGGCATACCCAGAGGCGTTCACCACCTTGATATCGTGTGCTTTACAATAGTCCAAGTCGATATGGTCCAACCCCGTGAAAGCCACGTCCAACAATTTCAAATTCGGGCACTGCGACAACACATCCGCCCCGATCTTGATATTGGACACGATGACCACGTTCGCGTCTTTCATTCTTTCCACCAACGTGGCGGCATCCTCCTTCCGGTCACGATAACACTGAAATTCAAGATTGTGCTTGGCCAGCTGCACCGCAATCTCTTGCGCCTTGGCTTCGCTGATACCTATCGGTTCTACTGCTGTTATTTTCATATTTTTTTATTTTTCGATTTATGAGACGCACGGCCGTGCGTCTCTACTACACCATTCCGCCGCTTGCGGCGGAACCTCCAACGTTAACTGGCAATCTTCGCTTGTTGGGGAACCCCAAACCTTACATCACCTTTTGCACCTCCACCTGCAACACATCGCTGCTGGTGCGGTCGTACAGAATAGCCACTACCGTGCAATTGGCAGGATTCCAGTCGTGGCCGGACATGTTGATTTTATGGGCGAGGGTATAACCTTTCCCGGTCTCCAAATATCCGTTGGTATTGAGCAGCGTGCCGTAAGTGCCGTTCAGACTGGCGCGCAGCACGTGGTTATGGACATAGTTTTCGATATACTCCGTGCCGTTCAATTGCGGTTTCACGATACCATCCTCAATCAGATAGAAGGCAAGGCGAAGCTGATTGGAACAGGGTTCCAGGAGGGTAACCTGCGCATTGGCTTTGAGCATACCCGTCTGTGCATTGTACTCGTTGATGAGTTGGATGGCAGCCAGCGGTTTGCTACGGTCAACGGCATTGATTTTGGACAACCATCGGACCAAGCTCCAACCACCCGGCTCAGGATAGCGGTTGATGATGGCTGCCGGGATACCGTCAATGGAGAACTCCTTTGCCAGCTCACTACCCACATCGGTACGAAAATCGTACGGATAGCCCTCTGCGGCATTGGGAGTGGACAATGCACCAGCATGTATGCCAATCGCCACCAGCGTGTCACCGAAGCGCTCGTGCAGTTCTTCCAACTTCAGGTGTCCGTTGGGACAGTTCAAACAACGATGCCCAGTATATTCTTCAATCAGCACCTTGCGATACACACTGCTGACATCCAGATCGGGGAACGTCACGGTTATCTGCTCATTTTCAGAAGGCACCAGATAGGGTCCCTCAATTCTGTCACAGCCAGCAAAAATCGTAGCGGCCAGGACGGTTATGAAAACGAATATCTTTTTCATTATGATGATGTTTTTCTTTTAGATGAAAATTGAAATCTGTTAAAACGAAGTGGTCACCGAGAGACCTGCACCATAGGAGGCGGGCACGGCGCGGCACACACCGCCGATGCAGAGAATGCCCTCTTGCGTCTTGCCGAAGTTGAGCGCGATGCGCGTGGTGTTCCACACAAATGCACCTGCTATGTTGAAATAATGTAAGCGCATTTCCGGATTCGTATTACCATAATTATATTGGTCACCGATGGAGATGAACCACTTGGGACTGATAGCGTACTCCAACATTCCGTAAATCCAGCTTCCCTTATCATCCTTGGTATAAAGATGTTGCAATTCCAGACGAAGAGAATGCTTCGGAGTCACTTTCCACTGCAAATCAGAAGCCACCAAATGACCGCGCATCATGCCCTCGTGGCCTTGCAATTTCTCCAAGTTGTATGTAATATAATTGTAAGCCAGAATCCATTTCCACTGTTTGGTGAAACGGTGACTGATTTCAAATCCAATGTCTTGATACAGCAAATCGGGACCAAATTTGAAGAAGCTGGAAGTGTAACCATCTGTACCCGAAAGTGTTCCATAGTCCACCGCCAACGCCACAGGCTGTTGGTCGGTGTTGTGGAAACGGGAGAAGTTGAAGGTAAGGTCGGTGCCGTACTTGCCGCCCAGTTTCGTTTTCTTCGGGATCTGGTAGTTCACCTGCAACTGCACGCCAATCTGGCTGTTGGGCTGCGAGGCGAAGCTGTAATTGCTGATCAACTGGTAGGAATACTGGCGGTTGATAGCCGGAATGTTGTTGATATAGAGCAATGAATTGGTCTTCTGCATACGCTGGGTACGGAAGTCCATGTTGTCGGCACGAATAAAAGATGCAGCCACGCCGAGACCTTTCATGGAATAGGTGGCAGACAAGAACAAAGCGTCGCCTTTTTTGTAGATGAAATCGTTGGTAACATTGGGATCTTGCATTTTCCGAGCATACTCGCCATCGAGGCGGAAGCCCTTGTAGCCGAAACTCATGCGCGTGGCCCACGTGGCCACATTCTGCGGAATCTTGTCCACGGCAATCACGCCCGTAGTAGCGCTGTCGGTGCCCGGGTAGAGGCTGACATTGATCTCCTCGTCGGCCTTCTCAAACTTGCTGACGAAGGAGGCGCCCACATTGGCCGTAAAACCAGCTTCCTGCACTTTCTCAAACATCTCGCCGAAGGAGAATTCAGCATCAATGCCGCGCACATAGTCTTGTCGTCCAATGTAAGAGTCGAAGTTAAGTCTTTCCACACCCCACACGCCTTTCAGATAGACACCTTTGTAAGGAGTCACCTTGATGCGGGCGCCCAGCAGGCTGTTGTCGATGCCCAGCTGGCGGTCTTCGTACGCGCGCAACGTGAGGCCGTTGCCGAACTGGTCGTAGAAATTACCAGCTGTAACCTGGATGAACTTGTTCTTGTAATCGGCGAAGAAATAGCGCACTCCTTGGCCTTTGTAGTTGATTTTCTCAAAATCGATCAGCGGGAACATGTAGAACTCGTAGCGCATGCCTGCGGAGAAGCCGCCGTTGGAGTACAGCAGGTTGAGGAATGCGTTGGCTCTCACCTTGGAGTCCACCTTCTCGGCCCCGATGAGGGAGTCGGGAATGTAGTACATGCCATTGAAACCGAAGTCGCCGCTAATACGGCTATTGCCCAGCTGGTGCTGGGCAAAGGTAGTAAGTGCCAGCAGACAAAGTACCGGCAACAGTAGAAGTTTTTTCATACTGAAGATTATTTTTTCACAAGACTTTTGATGACATTGTAAACCTCTTCCTCACTGCCGGGGGCGTAGGAAGTGTGCTGCCATACAATCTGGCCTTCGCCGTTGAGGATGCACATGTAGGGTACATCGTTGACATTCATGGCGCGCTTGAAGTCGGAGTTCACATCCAGCAGCACGGTGTATTCCCAGCCTTTGCCGTTGACGAAGGGGGCCACGCGCGCGGAGGTCTTGGCGTCATCGATGGCGATGGCATAGAGTTTCACGCCGGTTTCTTCCACCCAATCCTCATACTCGTCAGCAATAGCCAACAGTTCGGCGATGCAGGGTTTGCACCAGGTAGCCCACAGGCTCACGATCACGGGTTTGCCGTCGTTTTTGATGTCGGCAGTGTTGAACACTTTGCCGTCGAGGGTCTGGATATCGACAGCCGGCAGTTTGGCCAAATGTTTGTCCTTTTCCACTTCCTGTGCAGACAGGGAGACGCACATCAGGACCACAGTCATCAAAAGAGCGATTTTTTTCATTGCTATAAAGTTTCAATTATCGTTTGCAAAACTATTTAATGTCATTCGAAATCAACTTAATAAAGACAACAATATCTTTCGTGGGTTTAGATTTCAAACGGCAAAAATACGAAAAATATCAAAAGAAGAAAAAAGATAAAAATGCCTTTACCTTCTGCCGTGGAACAACGGATTCTCCTTCTGCTCTTCCTCCGGCGGGAAGCGTCTCAGCAGATAGTCGGTGAGTCCGTGCTCCGGCGCAGGGGCGTCGCGGAAGAGCACCCTGCCCGCACTGTTCACGATCATGTAGTCCGGTAACGTCTCCACCCCCTTCTCCATCAGCCAGTCGTAGTTGCCGTTGAAATAGAGCACCGGCCAGTCGAACATGCCCTTGTACTGCTTGCAGAAGCGCTCGTAGTCCGACTTGTCCATGTCCACATTCAGACTCACGAACTGTATCTTGTCCCCATATTGCTTTTGTAATTCTTTCAAAATCAACATCTCCCGAATGCAATCCACACAGTCGCTTTGGAAAATCTGCACATAGATGTCCTTCCCCTCGAACTCACTGAAATCCGTCTTCTTGCCCTTCTCATTCTTCAAGGTGATGTTGCAATCGGCATCCGGCGACGGAGTCAGGATCTCCAAAGCATTGTTGATGTAGATGACATGCTCGGGGAAGTGCGAGGAGACCTGGATGTATTTCAGCAACTGGACAATGTGGCCACGGTCAAACTCCTCGTTGTAGAAGAAATCGATGAGATTGCGGATGATGACCAGCTCGCGCAAGCGCTCGCTCACCAACATCGGGTCACGGCCCGCCTCATTGAACAGCGTCAGATAATCAGGATCCTCATTGATGGTGCGCGTCAACAGGTCTTTGGAAATGTATCTTGAGTTGTATAAATAGTTGGAATAGACATTGTTAAACAAAATCATGTACGCCGGATTGTCGTACAGCACTTCATCATGGTTGAAATATCTGTCATACAGCATTTTCTGCTCCTTCGGCATGCAGAGTTTGTCCACCAAACCGCATGTATAATAGACGTATGATGTGTAAAAATTATCCGGATTATACTGTATATCAAAACGTTCGTTCAACAGTTGCATCACCGTGTCGTACGCCGACTTGTCGCGGTCGTAGGTCAGCCGGAAACCATAATAACCCATCACATTGTCGAAATAATGGGTAAAGCGGTTGATTTTGTAGTTAAGGTCGGCAGTATCCGTTTTGTCGGTGGTAATTTGCAGAAATCCACCATACTTTTCTGGGTTGATCATGCCGAACAGCACCGTGTCGGTGGTAATGTGAAAACTGTACTCGTTGTAGGGCACCACGAAAAAGTCGGCCTTGGTGGTGCGGATGGCCAATTGTACGGGACGTATCTTGTTGGTTGGGTAGGTCAGCTTGAAATGGCCATTGCGGTCGATTTTGTCGGTGGCCACCACTTTGGGAATGTTGTTGAGCAGGTCGTCATAGACCAGCAGGCGGATTTCCTCATTGGCGGCAAAGGGTGCATCGCCCGTGATGGTCACGGGGTCCTGTGCTCCGGCGCGCAGCGCGAGCAACAGCAGCAATGCCATGCAACAAATATCATATATGACCGCCCTGCGCCGCATTATGGTTTCAATTCGGGAAGCTTATAGGAAACAAACGGGGAATAGTCGGCTCCAAGCTGCCAGAGTTCGCGCACCAGCGAAGAGGAAACGGCGGCCCACTGCGGAGAGGCGGGCAGCAGTACAGTTTCTATCTCCGGTGCCAACTGTCGGTTGATGAGACACATCTCCTGCTCCATCTGGAAGTCGGCGGCATTGCGAACGCCACGTACCAAATGCGTCGCGCCCACCTTGCGACACAAATCCACGGTCAGTCCTTCGTAGGTAAGAACTTCCACTTTGGGATTGCCGGCATAGAGGTCTTGGATCCATTTCATACGTTGTTCAACGGAGAAAGCATCCTTTTTGTTGTAATTATGGCCGATGGCGATGAAAATTTTCTCGAACAGGGGCAGTGCCTTTTGCACAATATCCTCATGACCTTTGGTGAAGGGAGAGAAGGAACCGGCGAAAACAGCGATGGCAGGCATAGTTTAATCTCTTATGACGGTAAAATTGTAATCATCCAGGAACTTGATCAGCCGCGAGGGCTTGTAATCGTAGGAACTGGCGTATTGTTGCGGCACCACATAGTCCATCTGCTTCAGCACTTCGGGCGAGATGTCGGCGAAGGTTTGCGGGGTGGGCTGCATGGCGATGTTGGCGGAAGTGGAGATGATGGGTTTGCCCAGCGCGCGGATGAGGCGGCGGCAAAACTCCTGCTGCACGATGCGGATGGCGATGGTGCCATCGTTGTGCACCAACTTGGCGGGCAGGTTCTGCGCGGTGGGATAGATGAACGTGGTGGGCCGGGAAATATGCGGGATGAGATCCCAGGCTATCAGCGGAATCTTCTTCACATACATCGGGAGACGCTCGGCAGAGTCGAGCAGGATAATCATGCTCTTCTTCTCGTCACGCTGTTTGATGTGATAAATCTTCATGATGGCCTCCTCGTTGGTGGCATCACACCCTATACCCCACACTGTGTCAGTGGGATAGAGCAACACCTTGCCGGCTCGCAATAGTTCCGCACATTTTTCAATTTCCTGTTCCATTTCCGATAGTTTTTTTTGCAACCTGCAAAAGTACAAAAAAGGTAATAAAACGACGATACCTACGTTTATTTTTATATTTTTGCCGCCTTATTTTTTGAACATAAAAATTAACCTATTCATACAATGAAAAAACTACTCGTTTCCTTTTTTATGATGCTGGCAGTCATTTCCTTAGCCAAAGCCCAGCATTACAATGTCAAACACAGTGACTTCAACCGTGTTTCCATCTCTTTCAAATCCGACATGATCCAAGTGAAGGATATAAAAACTACCCAGGGATACTTTTCCCAGATCTCCATGGCCGACTACCAGAACAGCAACACGGTCGGTTGCCCGCAACTGCCCATGATGACCCGTCTCATCGAGATCCCGTTGTGCGACTCTGTGGTGGCTACCATCTCCAACGCTCAATACGATGAATTTGACGCTTCCGAGTTAGGAATCACACATCCCATATACCCTGTGCAAAACAGCTATCCAAAATCATATAGTGGAGAGAAAACATTTGTGCAGAATCAGGAAGTGTATCAAACCAACGGATTTTATGCAGAGCCTTTGGTCTCTGTGCAGAAGAGCGGCACCATGCGCGATGTCACCATGGCTGAAATCAGCGTGGCTCCGGTGCAATACAACCCCGTCACCAACCGTGTGCGTGTGTACAAATCCCTGGATGTCACGGTAACTTTCGTGAACGCCAACATTCCGGGCACCTACGAGCTGAAGAGCCGCTACGGCAGTCCTATGTTCAAAGTGGCCTCCAATGCCGTCATCAACCCTATGGAGACACGCGACGAGTTCTCCGGTGCTCCCATCAAGTACCTCATCATCGCCAATTCCATGTTCGCCGGCAATGACAACCTCGAGCAATTCATCGCCTGGAAAAAACGCCTCGGATATATTGTAGTGGCTGCTTACACCAACGATCCTGCCGTGGGCACCACCACGACTTCCATCAAGAACTACATCATGACTCACGTCAACAATGCTACGGCAGAGGATCCGGCTCCAACGTTCATCCTGTTCATCGGCGATGTGGCACAGTTGCCTCCTTTCAATGGTACAGCCCTGAACTCGCACGTAACAGACCTTTACTACGCCACCTGGACCTCCGGTGACAACATTCCTGATTGCTATTACGGCCGTTTTTCCGCACAAAACGTGGCCCAACTCACCCCGCAGATTGAAAAATCCCTGATGTATGAGCAATATACCATGCCCGACCCCTCCTATCTGGGCAATGCTGTGCTGATTGCAGGTACTGATGCGAGTTGTGGCCCCACCTACGGTGACGGACAAATCAACTATATTTATAACAACTACATTAACACGAACAGCACCACTCACGATTACACTACCGTTTATAAGCACAATTACAATTGTTCCAGCCAAGCTGCCACCATTCGCAATGAAATCGGTGCCGGATGTGGCTGGGCCAACTACACAGCCCATGGCGGTGAAGATGGCTGGAGTGACCCTGGATTCTCCAACAGCCAAGTAAATGCCATGAACAACGCCAACAAATACGGCGTAATGATTGGCAACTGCTGTCTTACAGGCAAGTTCAATTACAGTAGCGATTGCTTTGCAGAAGCTTTGCTGCGCGCTGCCAATAAAGGCGCCATGGCTTACATCGGCGGCTCTGAAGTAACCTATTGGGACGAAGATTATTACTGGGCTGTAGGCGTGCGCTCCTCCATCACGGCAAATCCGACTTACAATGCTTCCAACTTGGGTGCATACGACCGTATTTTCCATAAAAACGGCGAAAGCCCTGCAAATTGGGTTTCTTCATTGAGTGCTTATTTGCAGAGCGGTAACATGTCGGTGCAATCCTCCTCTTCTTCCAGAAAATTGTATTATTGGGAGATTTACCATCTTTTCGGCGATCCATCCATCCGTCCGTATTTGGGCATTCCGACACAGATGAATGTAACTGCCAATGATGTCATCATAATGGGTACCACCACTTACAGTGTAACAGCAGCTCCTTACGCATACGTTGCGCTCACCTACAACAACAACGTGGTTTGTGCCACCTTCGCAGACGGCAATGGTACTGCAACCCTCACGCTGCCAGAGCTCACCCCTGGCGAATATGAACTGGCTATCGGGGCACAGAACAAGATCCAATACTTCAAAACTGTCAACGTGATTGTGCCCGAAGGCGCATACATCGTAGCTTCAGACGTGGCACTGTCCACGACCTCCACTCCGGACGCCGGAGCTACCGTCAACTGGAACCTTTCCATCAAGAACGTGGGTATTAGTGCTGCCTCCGGCGCTTACGCCATAATGACCTCTGCTACACCAGGCGTGACCGTTCTGACCGACTCCTTGTATATTGGTAGTCTTGCTGTGGACGGAACCCGTGATTTCAGCAACGCCTTCAGCACAAAACTATCTGACAGTTTCGAAGATGGCGACATCGCACAGTTCACGGTAATCATCTACTGGAGCAATTCCAATTCCGCCAAGACTGTCGCTGTGCCCGTGAACGCAGCCAAATTAGAGGTTGTCAACTACACCGTCAGCAATGCCAATGGTTCAACCTCATTCGCTCCCGGCGATTTGGTCAACATCACGTTCACCAACAAAAACAACGGACACGCCACTTTGCAACACGCCACCGTTGACTTGACCTCCAACTATACTGGCGCCTCCGTATTGAGCGATGCTAACAGCATCAATGCCCTTGCGCCGAGCCAGACCATCAACAACATCTTCCAAGTGCAACTCGGCAACGATGTGCCCGACCATACGATTATCCCGCTTTATTACCATAGTTTTTACAAGAGCAAACACTTTATTGACACTATTTATCTAACCCTTGGCACAGCTATGGAAGACTTTGAATCCGGAGACTTCAGTCAATTCAACTGGTCCAACAGCGGCAACTATGCTTGGACAATCACCAATGAAGCTCCATACGCTGGCACCTATTGCGCCCGCTCAAAATCAGGGCTGGGCAACAACCAGACCTCCTCGATGCAAATCACCATCTATGCCTTTGAAGCTGGCAATGTATCCTATTTCAGAAAGGTATCCTCCGAGCTCAACTGGGACAAATTCTATTTCTACATTGACGGTGCAGAGATGGAAGCCAAGTCCGGCACTGTAGCTTGGTCCCAAGCCTCTTTCCCTGTTGCAGCCGGCACGCACACTTACAAATTCGAGTATTCGAAAGACAACAGCCAAAGTTCCGGCAGCGACTGTGCATGGGTTGACAACATCATCTTCCCGGGATACGGCACCATGGCTGTCGAAGATACCGTTGACAATCCCGATGGCATCGCCAACTTCAACATGCCCACGGCCAATGTATCTGTCTATCCTAACCCGACCAGCGGCCAACTGACCGTCAACAGCAACGAGGCCATCCAGAACATCATTATCTACGACCTCAGCGGACGTGTGGTGGACATGCAAGATATCAACGCTGAGACCACCGCAAACCTCAACGTGGCCAATCTCAACAGTGGCATCTATTTCATCAAGACGCAGCTGGTCAACAAGCAGACCAAGACATCCAAATTCATCAAACAATAATGGCAAACACATCCGAACAATATGATGAGGTGATCCGGCAATGTCTGGACATCTTCTCCAAGAAGGCCATCGACTACGGCACGGCATGGCGTATTCTGCGAACCTCGTCGCTGACCGACCAAATCTATATTAAGGCCAACCGTATCCGCAGCATTCAGGAAAAAGGCGAAGCTAAGGTAGCTGAGGGCATCATCCCCGAGTTTATCGGCATCGTCAACTACTCCGTCATGGCACTGATCCAGCTGGAGGTGGGTGTGGCCAACTCTGCCGAGGAGATTGAGATGGCGCCGGAGAAAGCGATTGAACTGTACAAGAAGTACATCACGGCAGCCAAAAATCTGATGATGGACAAGAACCACGACTACGACGAGGCGTGGCGGCAAATGCGCATTAGCTCACTGGATGACATCATCCTGATGAAGCTCTTCCGCATCAAATCCATTGAAGATCACAACGGCAACACCATCATCTCGGAAGGTTTGGATGCCAATTACTACGATATCATCAATTATTCGATGTTTGCGCTGATTAGGTTGGTGATAGAGAAAGAGGAGTAAGGAGGAGAGATTAGAGATTAGAGATTAGAGATTAGAGATTAAAAGATTAAAAGATTAGAAGATTAGGAGATTAGGAGATTATGAAAAAGAAAGAGCCTGTTTGGTTGATGATTATCCGCATTTTGTTGGCGGGGTTGTTCCTGTTTTCGAGTTTCACCAAAGCGGTGGATCCAGTCAACTTCGGCATTACCATGAACGACTATTTCGTGTCGTTCGGCATGGGATTCCTGCATCCGCTGGCCCAGTTTGCTGCGGTGTGCGCCATAGCGTGCGAGTTCATTCTCGGGTGCATGATGCTGTTCCGCATCAAACCCTTGCTGACCACATGGGGCTATCTGCTTTTCATGACCTTCTTCTTCTTCCTCACCCTGTGGCTGGCTGTGGCTGAATACCTGGAAGTGCATGGCATCCATGATTTCGGCGTAGTAAAAGACTGCGGTTGCTTCGGCCAGGCCGTGAAGATGTCCAATATGCAGACATTCCTGAAGAATGTGGTGCTCATCATCCCAACCATCGTTGTATTCATTTTCCGCAAGAGAATACCCGAAAGCCGTTTGGGATCCTGGCTTCAATGGTTCTTCATTTTCCTGTTCGCCCTGATTGCAGTGGTATTCCAGTTGCACTGCATCCGCCACTTGCCTGCTATCGACTTCACCGACTGGAAAAAGGGTAACGATATAACATCCTTCATCGAGCAACCTGCCCAGAAAGAGGTGATTTTCATCTACAAAAACAAAGCCGACGGCCAAGAAGTGACGCTCACCCAAGATGAACTGATGACAAAAGAGGATGATTTCTACGAGAATTTCGATTATGTAGATCGTAAGGACAAAATCATCAAGGACATTGTGCGCGCTAAGATTGACGGGTTCAACATGCTGGACGAAAACGGCGCCGACCATGCTTTCGAATTGATCAGCAAAGACAACGACCAAGACTTGTACGTGCTTTACATGCACAATCTGTCAGAAACCAATCTCAAAGGTGTGGAGAAAGCCAAGAAACTGGCCGCCGATTGTATCGAGCAAGGCATCGATTTCGTGGCCATTTCCAATTCTTCCGAAGAAGAGATTGCCAAATTTGTAGAAGACAACGCCATCGATTTTCCTGTCTATCACAACCCCATCGACCCTGTGAAAGGGCCATTCATGGTGCGCGATGCCGTGCGTTCCAACCCGGGTATTATCCTGTTCAACAAGGGTGTGGTGGTCGATAAATGGGCATGGCGCGATTTTCCGGCAACCGTACACAAGTAGATGACCATCCGCGAATACACGAGACATATTACCGATACGCTGCAGCCGCTTTATGACGCACATGAGGCGGCTGCAATTGCAAAGGCATACCTACAAGCGCGCTTGGCCCTGCCGGCGCACGAGATGGTGTTGCGCGCCAACAAAGCACTGCCGGCGCAAGTGGAGCGGCAGCTGGACACGGACCTGCCACAATTGCTGGACGGACATCCGCTGCAATATGTGCTAGGGGAAGCGGAATTCTACGGACTCAACTTCCACGTAACCCCCGACGTGCTGATTCCGCGGCCCGAGACGGAGGAGCTGGTGGACCTCATCGTGCAACAGTACAAACACTCCCCCACCCTGCGGATTTGGGACGTGGGCACCGGCAGCGGCTGCATTGCCACCACACTGGCGAAAAACCTGCCTCAAGCGGATGTATATGCCAGCGATATTTCAGAGGCCGCCTTGGCCGTCGCGCGAGAGAACGCAACATCCAACCATGTGGTCATAAACTTCGCCCGCCACGACATGCTGGACACGGCCAACTTGCCCTTTGGCGATCTGAAATTTGACATTTTGGTCAGCAATCCGCCCTACATCCCCGAGTCCGTAAAAAAGGCAATGCACCCGAATGTGGTTGAACACGAACCGCATCTTGCCCTGTTCGTGCCCGAAGAGAATCCCTTAGTGTTTTACGACGCACTGGCACGGATTGGAAAAGAATGCCTGAACCCGCAAGGAAAGATTTACGCCGAGACATTCGAAGGGTATCACGAAGAATTGAATGAATTACTCTCAAAAAACGGATACACACAATTCCAATCCATTGCGGACATCAATGGAAAACAACGGATTATTTTTGTATCTTTGCAACCCATAATAAAACGATTATCGTGTAACGATTATCGATGAGCGATTTTTATTTTCGATAATCTCTAATCTCTCATCTCTAATCTCTAAACCCCCTTATCATGGATACAGTTGTCAGCGGCATTCGGCCAACCGGTTTCTTACATTTGGGCAATTATTTCGGCGCCCTGCGGAACTTCATCAAGATGCAGAACGAGAACCGGTGTTTCTTCTTTATTGCTGATTATCACTCTCTTACCACACACCCAACGCCGGCCGACCTGCGCACCAACGTGAAGAATGTGCTCATCGACTACATCGCCGCCGGTTTGGACCCCGAGAAGGCCACCATCTACGTGCAGAGCGATGTGCCTCAGGTGTGCGAGCTGAGTCTGCTGCTCTCCATGAACGTGTATGTGGGCGAACTGCAACGTGTGGCATCTTTCAAGGAGAAGGTGCGCCGCCAACCCAACAACGTGAACGCCGGCCTGCTCAACTACCCCGTGCTGATGGCCGCCGACATCCTGCTGCACCGCGCCGACAAGGTGCCCGTGGGCAAGGACCAGGAACAACACCTGGAGATGACCCGCGACTTCGCACAACGCTTCAACCACATCTACCAGCACGAATATTTCAAACTGCCCGTGGCTTACAACTTCGGCAACGACCTCATCAAGATACCCGGACTGGACGGCTCTACCAAGATGTCCAAATCCGACAACGAGGGCTCCTGCATCTACCTGTCAGATGCACCTGAGGTAGTGCGCAAGAAAATCATGCGCGCTGTGTCAGACAGTGGTCCCACAGAGCCCGGCCAACCCAAATCGCAGGCTGTGGAAAATCTTTTCAGCTTGATGAAGATTGTCTCCACCCCTGACACTGTGCAATATTTCGAAGACCAATACCAAGCTTGCCAAATCCGCTACGGTGACATGAAGAAGCAGTTGGCCGCTGATATGATTGCTTTCACGCAACCCATCTACGAGCGCATCTTGGAACTGCGCGCTAAGGACGACTACATCAGCAAGGTGGCCCGCGAAGGTGCCGAGAAAGCCCGCGAAAGTGCCGCTCAAACCATCAAGGACGTTCGCGAAATCATTGGTTTCAAAGCATTATAATCTGCACTCATGGCCCTTCTCACCAAATACTCGCTCTGGTTCCTGCCACTCGTGCTGCTCATCGGCGTGGGATATGCCCTGTTTCTGTATTACAAGAACAACAACATCGTTTTTGAAAAGAAACACCGCATTGCGATGGCTTGCCTGCGCGGTCTGGCCATGTCGCTGCTCGCATTCCTGATACTGGGTCCCATGCTGAAACTGATTGTCAAGCAGACCGACCATCCCGTCATCCTGCTGGCTATTGACAATAGCGAGTCGCTTCGTTCCAACAAGGATTCAACCTATTACATCAACGATTACCCCAAAGCGGTACAACAACTGGCTACCGAGTTGGGCAACAAATACGAAATCAAAACCTTTGTCATTGGTAATGAGGCCCGAATGTTGGGCAACGACGAGGCCTTGAGCCTTGACTTCTCCGAGAAGTCCACCAACCTCGCCTCCATCTTCGACCTCACCAGCAGACTCTACGCCAACCAGAACATCGGCGCGATGGTATTGCTGACCGATGGCATCTACAATACCGGGGCCAGTCCCTACTACAATGCCTCCGAAGCCAACTTCCCCGTTTACACCGTGGGATTGGGCAACACCGAACTCACCACCGACCTGTTCTTCTCCGACGTGGCACACAACAAACAGGCTTTCAAAGGCAACATGTTCCCCGTGGAGCTGAAAATCAACGCCAACCGGCTGTCGGGCAAGCAGGCCGAGCTCACCGTGATGGAAGGCGACAAGGAGATTCTGCACAAGAGCCTCTCTTTCAGCGGCAATCGGTACTTCGAGACCGTCAAGCTGAGCTTGGAGGCACAAAGCAAAGGCATTCATCACTACCGCGCGGACCTTACCGAACTGGACGGCGAAGTGACGCACAAGAACAACCACGTGCACTTCTACGTCGAGGTGATTGAGTCCAAAGACAAGATCGCCATCGTCTATAATTCGCCACACCCTGACGTGGCCGCCCTAAGCGAAGCACTTGCGCTGACCGACAACTATGATGTGGAGGTTTCGCCCGCCAACGAGTTCAAAGGCAATCCTTCCGAATACAGCCTCATTGTGCTGCACCAGCTGCCCTCCAAGGCAAATTCCGCATCAAACCTCATCTCCCAGATCCGCAAATCGGGCACTTCCGCCCTGTACGTCATCGGCACGCAAACGGACCTCAACAACTTCAACACACTCAATACGGGTCTGACCGTAACGCAAAGCAAGAACCTGACCAACAACGCGATGCCGCTCTATAACGCGAACTTCACCTCGTTCACCTTCTCGGAAGAGGCACAGCGGATGCTCCCCAAATACCCGCCCATCAAAACCATCTTCGGCACCTACAAGACAGGCGTGTCTGCCAACGTCTTCATGTACCAGAAAATCAGCGGCGTGGACACCAAATACCCGCTGGTGGTATTCAACCAGCAGAACGGAGCCAAGACGGGCATCATCACGGGCACGGGCTTCTGGCAGTGGAAACTGTACAACTACCTGTACGCCGAAAACCACACCGCTTTCAACGAAATCATGGACAAGATTACCTTGTACCTGGCCGCCAAGGGCGACAAGAGCCAGTTCCGTGTGCGCCATGCGGACGTGTTCGCTGAAAACGCCCCCGTGGAGTTCTCGGCCGAGCTGTTCAACGACAGCTACGAGCTCATCAACGAGCCGGACATCAAGATGGTCATCAAGGGCAGCGGCGACACCACCTACGAGGCTCAGTTCTCGAAACAGAACAAAGGCTACTATCTGAACATGGGTGAACTCCCCGTGGGTAGCTACTCATGGACCGCCACCACCCAAGTGGGCGGCAGACGTTTTGAGAAGAGCGGACGCTTCTCCATCCAAGAAATCATGCTGGAAACCGCTAACCTGATTGCGGACCACGACCTGCTGAAGAGCATCTCCACCGCCACCAAGGGCAAATTCTTCACCCGCGACGAAATGCAGAAAGTAGCAAAAGAAATCAAGGCCAACGACAACATCAAATCCATATCCAGTTACAAAAAGAAATACACCATGCTGCTCAACTCACCTTGGTATTTAGCCGCCATCGTGCTGCTGCTAGGTATTGAGTGGTTCTTGAGGAAATGGAACGGTGGATACTAAAAAAGATGTATCTTTGCAACTGATTTAATTGAAAACAAATATGCCCGAAGTCAGTAGATTCTATGGTATCATCATCTTGATGTTTGCGGATGACCATAATCCGCCACATTTCCATGTGAGATATGGGGACAAGCGTGCTGTTATCTCCCTTAAAAATGGTGTCGTAACAGGGCAAATGTCACGTAAGGAACTTATTAAAGTATTTGAATGGATGGACCTGCACAAAGATGAAATTATGGAAAACTGGAATCGCTTGAAAAATGGGCAGGAACCATTGCCTATTGAACCTTTATTATAATAATTATGGAAGATTTCGGACTGATGCGAGTAGTAGATGTGGAATATCTACACGACTATGTGATGAAACTTGAGTTCAGCAACGGAGATATTCGTGTGATGAATTTCGAGCCTTTTTTGCACGGCAAATTTTTCGATGAACTTCGTGACAGAAAAAAATTTATTCAGTTTGCACTGACACCTTGGACTTTGGAATGGTACAATGGCGTTGATTTCGCACCCGAATTCCTTTATGAAAACAGCATTCCCATTGACAACGACGCATCCAGCCATGTAGGCTATGCTGCGGAGGACCGTGCCCCATACAACGAGGGGTAATTTCTATCAGATAAAAAGATGTATTTTTGCAGTTCTAAAACCATTATTAGAAACATTTGGCTGATGAATATCAAACGACAACTCCTGATAACTTTATTCTGCACACTTTGCCTTTTGGCGCCGGCACAGCAGATTGCACTGCTCAAGTATAACGGTGGTGGCGACTGGTACGTGAATCCAACATCGCTGCCCAACCTCATCAAGTTCTGCAACGCCAATCTGGGCATGGCGCTAGATCCCAAGCCTGCAACAGTGGAAGTGGGCAGCGCCGACATCTTCCAATACCCGTATGTGCACATGACCGGCCACGGCAATATCGTGTTCAGCGACGCAGAGGTGAGCAATCTGCGCACCTATCTGATTTCCGGCGGCTTCCTGCACGCTGATGACAACTACGGTATGAACACTTTTATCCGCAGGGAGATGAAGAAAGTTTTCCCTGAAGCTGAGTTTGTCGAACTACCCTTCAACCATCCCATCTTCCATCAGAAATACAACTTCCCCAACGGTCTGCCCAAGATTCACGAGCACGACAACAAGCCGCCACAAGCCTTCGCCATCTTCTGGGAGGGCCGCATGGTATTTCTCTTTACCTACGAATGCGACTTAGGCGACGGCTGGGAAGACTACATCGTGCACAAAGATTCGGAGGCCACCCGCACCAAAGCCCTGCAGATGGGAGCGAATATTTTGCAGTACGTCTTTACCCGATAATTAGGAAACAGGGGCGACCCTGCGTGGTCGCCCTTATCTAAACATCCCTAAAATATTGCCCACACCAGCAAGCCACCACATATTATCACGCCGGTGACGAACAGGTCGATGAGGCAGAACCCCATGATGTCTTTTGCATTGAGTTTGGCGATGGCCAGTGCCGGAATCGCCCAGAAGGGTTGTATGAGGTTGGTCCACGCGTCGCCCCAGGCAATGGCCGTGCCCGTAAGGCCGGGATCCACACCGAGATTGGCTCCGGCGGCAAACATGATGGGCGCCTGGATGGCCCAGTGACCACCGCCCGACGGCACAAACAAGTTGAGCACTGCAGCGCACAGGAACGTGAGCAGCGGATAAGTAGTGGGATTGGAGATGGAAATGCACGCATCGCTGATGACGGTGCCAAAGCAGATGCCGGAATGTCCCACGCCCGTGATGATACCCATGATGCCGGCATAGAACGGGAATTGCAACAAGATGCCCGCCGCGCCCGTGGCCGCCTTCGTGAACGCGCGCACATACGAGATCGGCGTGCCGTGCAGGATGACACCCGTGAACAGGAACAGCATGATCACCGAGTTCAAATCCAGCGAACCGCCCCTGAAGAAGAGTTTGATGACGAGATAGGCCAAGCCAAGAGCGGCCACGATGTAGGCCAAAATGCGGCTGCCCTCCATCTTCTCCGCCGGCGTGTCGCGATGTGTTTCGCGTGCGGGCTCATCCTCCGCCAGCAAAGCAGGATCCACAACCACCACGTCTTTCTTCGGGTGCATGCGCGCATTGACCAACACCAAAGCGATGATGACCAACAGGACCATCACCAGATTATGAGGGTCCAGGATGGTTTGGGAAATCGGCACGGGTTGGGTGAGTGCTCCGTTCGTGGCCTTGCATAACGCGTCTCCTGGCGTGGCCATGGTGAGCGGGATGGAGCCGGAGAGGCCGGCGTGCCACTCCACAAAGCCACTGTACGCAGAGGCAATCAGCAAGCGGTAGTCCACCGCTGGCAACTTCCGCGCAATCTCTTTGGCGAAGATGACACCCACAATGAGTCCGAAGCCCCAGTTGAGCCAGCAGGCGATGGCCGAGACTCCCGTCACCAGCGCGATAGCAGCCGTCGGGGTCTTGGGCAGGGAGGCCAGCGCGCTGATGCCACGCTTGACCACCGGAGCAGCCGCCAGCGTGGAGCCACACACGAGCACCAGGGCCATCTGCATGGAAAACGCCAGCAACCCCCACACACCATTGCCCCAATGCTCCACCACCTCCACCGGAGTCTGGTGACACAAAGGTATCGCGATGAACGCGGCAATGAACGTCAAAAGGATAGCGAATACAAACGGCTCAGGAAGGTAACGTTGCACCAACTTGACGCAACTGGATATCAGACGCTGGAACATCAGGACAGGAAGTTTAGGTTATTGGACCAACACTTTTTGAATTGACTTTCCGTTGCCAGTCTCAATCTGCAGGACATACAAACCGCTCTTGACATTGGATACATTCATCGTATGCTGATTCTCTCCCATCACGCCCTCAAAAGCATCCACCATCACCGTCTTGCCTGTCATATCCAGCATTTTCACCACAATCTTGCTTTCGTTTTGCAAAGAAAATTTCAAAAACAGATTGTCTGTGGCCGGATTCGGATAGACAGTCATGTCTTCCAGACCGCTGTGGTTGTCCACGCCCACTTGAGCATAATACTGCAAGTTGAAACCATTGCCCTGATCCCAGTTGTCGGACACGAAATTGATACGCATCTTATTGAAACTCACCATATCGATGCCCGTCGGCGGGTTGTAGATATCATAACGTTTGTACAGGGTTTGCGGATTCGTAGTAGCATCATAGACATCCACGAAATCACCATAGCCGAGTTGGAACTTCGGGAATGCTATGGAGTAGCCGGAGATGAAGTTCAGGGAGACAGTCCAGTTGCAGTTTGTCTGCGGGTGATAGTCCTCGCCCTCTTCGGAACCATCAGAAATCACTGATGTCCAACTATTTAAGCTGCTATATTCAGAGCAGGTTTGGGGATTCAATGTAGTGTAATACTGCATCTGGAATCCGTAATAATCATTATTCGTATCAGGGCCATTGCCAGTGGAAGTGAAGGTAATCAGCACGCTGTCGGCGACCACAACAATTTCTTCTGTTGAAGGATTGGTGCCCGTAAACGTGGCTTTGACACCAGATTCCACGGTCGGACCGTTATAGATGGTCACAAAATCCACATCTGGATTCAGGTCAAGACGGTCAAAAGAGAAACGATACACTCGAGCTTCCGGGACTGCCACCATCCATGAACAGTCGTGGTCGGCCTGATAGGGCTTGGTCGTGGGCGATCCATCCAGCACATAGCCGAAAGAGGCTGTCAGCCTTTTATGTCCTTGGCAATACTCGGAGGGAACAGACTTTGACGGGAAAATGTTCATAATGGCCTCGCCAGAATTATTCCAATCCCAATGTGTATAGCCGGAAGTGAAATTGTCCATCGCATAGTAACCATTGGAAGAACCTCCCCAGCCGTAGTTCAGGTGGAACTTGTCCTCCTCATCATAACCGTCCAACACATACGCATGGCATGATGTCTGGCTACAGCCGGCATAATAGACGGGGCGTTTCAGATCTATCTGCTCCTTCAGGGCTGCGATGTATTCCAACAAAGACAAAGAATCTGTATAACTGCTCCGATAGTATGAAGTGATGCTGGGGTCATAGAGGAAAGTCTCTCTCAATCTGGTTTTGGCCGTTTCGGTAGCCGCGCCAGAGCCATCGGCAGAATAGTTCATTTGAATAGCCACGCCGAAATGATAAGCCAGCTTGGCAATCTCATTGGCATAGCTCATCGGCTCGTTATACATAGCCTCCCAATGATAGGTATGGCGGGGAAAGATAACGGTCTGGCTCGGATAGCCGTGCGGAATATAGGCGATAGCACCCACGCCGGATTTCGGGTAGTGGTGATAGTTCATGATTTGGGCACAAGCACAGGCCACACAGCCGTTGGGCACGCGATAGTCATAATATGGACCCGCATCGGCATCCCAAGGACAATAGGTGTTATAAAACTTGTTCTGGTTCCAGCGAGTGGTCAGCAGGTAATTGTTGACACCTCCCTTTGGCGGATTGGGCACGAATTCGTCGGCTGAATAATGTGCCCACTGGGCAGCCGCCTTGGCTGTAGGACGCAGTTTTGCGGTTTCTGCACTGCGAATCTCTTTCTTGTAAAGCTCGAAACGGTCACGCACGGGCGGAATCATCTCAAAGTTCTCATCCAACGAATAGGCCAACACCGTGGGCACAGCCTTGGAGGCAGAAACCACGACAAAGCCCTTGTCGCCGATATCATAACGATACATGTAGGTCATATCCTCATCCGCGATAATCTCCTTAAGGCGGACTTCCACCGGGGCCTTGGACATGGCAGTATATTTCTCTGCCACAAAACGGCTGGCGACCATATCGGCCTCGGCCTTCGATACATTCTGGGCGGAAACAAAAGCACTCGTGCAGACCAGTGCCATCAACAATAGAAAACGGGAAAACTTTTTCATTCTTAAAAAATTTTGAGGTGCAAAAATAGCATAAAATTTCTGATTCAAGAATGAAGAATATAAAAAAAGGATGGCCGTGAGGCCATCCTTCTCGCTATTAGGAATTGCTCTGATTAGTCTTTCACACATCTCACGCTGCAACCCATGTTGGCGCTGGGGTTGCCCACCTGCCACATGTAGCAATGACAGTCGGCCCAGAACACCTTTGGTTGGTTCGGATCAGCAGAGTTCACGCTCCACAGGTAGGCGTTGCCGAGGAGGTTCTCGTAACGGGCGGTGTTGTCGTTGTAGCAGCCACCAGGCAGCAAGCTGAAATTGGTGCTATTGTTGCCACCACCGTCAAGCCAGTAGCCATTATAACGGAGGTCGGAGATTTCATTGGTTCCATTAAGGCCTGCCACGTTTGCGAATTCGATGTCGGACGGCAGGTGCCAGCCTGTCGGGCAAATACCTTGTACATTGCCATCGGCATCCGGAGTTACACCACTTTCAGCATCCAATGCAGCAGTCCAATCGTACAGATAACCGTAGATAGCAAAGTTGGCTTCTGCATCCGGATGAGTAGGTGATTCATACTTCATCAGGTTGTTGACAGCTCTGCCATCGCTGTATTTCGTGGTCTTCAGGTTCTCGTCGGTCCAGCAGTCGCACGCCAGACGCACGGAGTGGTAGGTGTAGCCGTCCATCTCCACGTCGGGACACGGGAAGTGGTAAACGATGAGGACCTGCTCGCCTGTGATGGAGTGGCCGCAGGTGTCGGTAGCCGTCCAGATGATCTTGTTCTCACCCAAGTAGAAGACGCTGTCGGGATATGCCGTAGCAATGTTGTTGACGATAGTCAGACGATCTTCAGGATAGCCGCCGGGGATGGTGGTGGTGAAGACCGGTGTGCCATATTCTTTGTACACAGTGTCGCAGCCGCTCATGATACCCACACGGATCGTGTCAATGGTGAGCTTGGAGTTGCTGTGGACAGTTCCGTCGTCGGCGATAACCTTGCTCACGGTAAAGGTCTTGATACCTTCGGCGGTACAGTTCTTGCTGTCGGTAACAACGACCTTGACAGTGTAGATGCTGTCGCGGTCGTCGGCGCCTGAAACCACCGTTGTGGCAGCAGCGTCAATGTTGACGGCAGCCTCGCTCCAAGCGTAGTGATATCCGCCTTCGTTACCACCCTGGGCGGTCACGCTCACATCGTAGGAGCCGCTACCCATCAGCGGACACGGGAAATCTTCGGGAACGGTGAGTGCCGTGATCTCAAGTGTGTCGGGTTGTGCGATGGTGAATGTACCTCTGATGGTATCTTTCTTAAGTACATCCGTC